>Ga0207639_10001685_pt1 | contig 14908 bp, 14 predicted proteins | sample KBSCornC32_FD_184299 | JGI IMG/M metagenome (GOLD analysis project Ga0207639, IMG submission 184299) | Corn rhizosphere microbial communities from Kellogg Biological Station, Michigan, USA - KBS Corn C3-2 (SPAdes) (version 2) | ecosystem: Host-associated > Plants > Roots > Rhizosphere > Soil ...
GTCAGGGACTTGAAGCCCTCACCCAGGATGGCGCTGTGATGCACGAAGACGTCCTTGGAGCCGTCGTCGGGAGTGATGAACCCGTAGCCCTTGTCGTCGCTGAACCACTTGACTGTTCCAGTCGGCATGTATTGCCTCCACTTGATGTGCTGCGAACGCGGAGGCTTCGGTAAAGCAACGACGCGAGCGCTAGACACGACTTTTGCCGGATATCGATCCGACCTAACGCGGGGACCGTAGCAGGGATCAAGCGGGAAGCGCGGCGCTCGGATCGCCGTCCAGGCGTGTTTGAGGAAGTCAGGAGAGCGGTCGATACGGTGAACCAGATGATGCGCATGCATAGCTTCCCCCCTCGCGCGGGCATTCTCTCGGTCGTCTTGGCGATCGTCGCGCTGGCGACCCTGCCGAGCTCGTCCCCCGCGATGCGCGGTCAGGGAGCGTTGGCGCCCAGGCTGGCGAAGCTGGCCTCTCCCGCCCTACGCGATGCCGCACCGGCGCAACAGGCTCACGCCCTCGGTCTCTCGGCGGACGGACTGGCGCGTCGGGGCCGGCGCGTTCTGGCGGACGTGCGCTTCAGCGCCGGCGCAATCGCTTCGCGCGACGAGCTCAAGGCGGCCGGGGCGAGCATCGTCGCCGCCAGCGGTCAGTACCAGATCGTTACGGTTTCGGCTCTCCCCAGTCGTATGTCTTCGATCGCGCACGTACCCCGGGTTCAGAGCGTTACGCCCGTGCTAGCGCCGGAGACGGCAGCAGCGCAATGTCCATCCGGAGCGATCGTCTCCGAAGGTGACACCCAGCTGAAAGCGGACGCTGCGCGAGAAGCTCACCCTGGGGTGAACGGGACCGGGGTCACCGTTGGCATCCTCTCCGACTCGTTCGACCAGGCGAGCGAAAGCGGCGAAGGCGGCCCGATCGCAACCAAAGCCGAAGATGACGTGGAAAGCGGGGACCTGCCCGGCGTCAACGGGTGCCTGGATGCCTCGATCACGCCGGTCGAAGTCCTGCCCGGTGAGGATGGCCCCCCAGACGGCACGGACGAGGGCCGGGCGATGGCCCAGATCGTCCACGATCTCGCACCGGGGGCGACCCTCAAGTTCGCGACTGCCTTTACGAGCGACGAAATCTCGTTCGCCAACAACATTCGTGCGCTGGCTGCGGCTGGCGCGAAAGTGATCGTCGACGATGTTTTCTGGCAAGGCGAGCCCTTTTTCCAGGACGGCCCGATCGCGGTCGCGGTAAACGAAGTCGTCAAAGGCGGAGTGACTTACTTCTCGGCTGCAGGCAACGACAATCTGGTTGACAGCGAAGGCCATGACATCGCCTCCTGGGAAACCCCCGAATACCGAGATAGCGGGAGCTGCCCGCCAGCGGTGCAGGCCGTGCCAGGAGCCAACGCGATCCACTGCCTCGATTTCAATCCAGGGCCTGCAGTGGACAAGACCTTTGGCATCAAGGTGGAAGCCGGCGAAACACTTTCGATCGACATGCAGTGGGACGAACCTTGGTTTGGTGTCGGCACGGATCTGGATGCCTTCTTGCTCAACTCGACTGGAGGCTTGATTGCCGAATCGGCAGAAGACAACCTTGGCGGCGCCCCCGTTGAGGTGCTGAAATGGACGAATACGGGCAGTGGCACGAAGACGGTTCAGCTCGTCGTCAATCGCTTCTCCGGGTCGAGTCCCCGTCTCAAGTTCGCCTTGCTCGAGAACGGCCGCGGCGTCTCCGCTACCGAGTACCCCCAGTCCAGCGGTGAAGATGTCGTCGGGCCCACGATTTTCGGGCACAGCGGCGCCGCCAGCGCGATATCGGTGGCTGCCGTTCGTCCCACCAAATCGTCCCCCGAGCGCTATTCCTCCCGCGGGCCAGTCCGTCACGACTTCGGACCCGTGGTCAACCATACGGCTGCCGCTCGGCTCGGATCGCCCGAAATCGTTTCCAAGCCTGACCTGACGGCGACCGATTGCGTTAGGACCACTTTCTTCTCCTTTTTCGATGACGAAGGATTCTTCCCGGTACCAGGTTGGTACTTCTGCGGCACTTCTGCCGCTGCCCCGCACGCCGCCGCCGTCGCCGCTCTAATGCGCCAGGCCGCGCCGGCACTGGGCCCTGAAGGGATCCGAAAAGCGCTTGTTGGCAGCGCCGCGTCGACCTTCAACTCGCAGTACGGGTCATGCGATATCGGCGCTGGCTTGGTCGAAGCCGTTGGGGCGATCCAGCAAGCACTCGCCAAAACCGGAGCCGCCGGGCCTACCTGCGAACCGCCCGAGGAAGAAGTTCCGCCCGCGAAAGCCTCAGTGCCTGGAGACTGGGGTAGCGAAACGCCCTCGTCCCCGTCAGGGCGCTCGACTACCCCTACGTACATTCCGCCAACGGAACCCAAAGAAGAAGAAGAAGAAGCGAAGCGCGTGCCGAACCCCAAGACCTTCTTCCTGCAGCGGCCCAACAAGATCATCCGTACCCGTCACCACGAGGCGAAAGCTGTCTTCCGCTTTGGCTCGAACGTGAGCGATGCCTCCTTCGTCTGCCGCGTCGACGGAAGCTTCTTCCGGCCTTGCCCGGAACGACTGTCGCGTCGGTTCACGCTTGGCTGGCACGTGCTCAAGGTGGCGGCGCGCGACCCGGCTGGCCACGGCGACAAGACTCCCGCCAGCTACGCCTTCAAGGTCAAAAGAGTCCGCTGAGCAAATCGAGCTGGGTGCCGAAGTAGACCGAGAGCGCGGTGATCGGCAGGTAGCCGACCGCGGTCGTCCAGGTGAAGCGCCAGACCGGCACCCGCGCTGCCCCGGCGGCGTAACAGACGATGCTGAAGGGGAAGATCGGGATCAGCCTGGCCGCGATCAGCGCCTTGGCGCCGCCGCGCTCGATCCGCGCCTCGATCCGCTCGAAGCGCTCCGCGCCGAACCAGCGGTCGAGCAGCGGCCGCGCCACCGAGCGCCCGACGAAGAAGCAGGCGAGCCCCGAGAGCAGCCAGCCGGTCATCACCAGCAGCAGGGCGGGCAGGAAGCCGTAAGCGAGGCCGGCGGCGGCGTCGACGATCTCGGCTGGGTAGAAGACGACGGCGTGGACCAGCGTCAGGACGAGGATCAGCAGCGGCCCGGCGACGCCGAGGCTGGCAATCTCGCTCTGCACCTTGTCGGTTTCCCCGTGGATCGCGGCCAGCGCGGCTTCGTGCAGCTCCGGGATCGCGAGGACCAGGCCGGCGAGCAGCGCGACTCCCGCTAGCGTGATGCCGATCTCCGGCAGGGGAGGACGGCTATCCACGCAGGCGCTCGGCCAATCCCGAGTAGCGGCCGCCGCCGTCGCCGCGGCGAACCGCGGCCCCCAGCACGGCGCGGTCGCCGATCAACACGCAGCTGTTGCGGGCGCGGGTGATCGCCGTGTAGAGCAGCGGCCGGCTCAGCATGCGCGAGTGCGAGCGGTGGCAGACGCCGACCACCACTGGGACCTCGCAGCCCTGCGCCTTGTGGACCGAGATCGCGTAGGCGAGGCGCAGGGTTGCCGTCTCCCCGTAGGGGATCGTCAGCGAGTCGCCCTCGTCGGTATCGACGAGGATCTCTTCCTCGTCGGGATCGTCGGCTCGCAGGAAGACGATCGAGCCGTTCATCAGGCCAAGCTCGTGCGAGTTGCGCGTCTGGATCAGACGGTCGCCGATCCGAAACCGATCGCTGACGGCCCGCTTGCCGCTCGGGTTGAGCTCCCCCTGCAAGCGCTCGTTGAGCGCATCGATCCCAATCGCTCCGCGGTACATCGGCGCCAGCACCTGCACCTCGCGGATCGGGTCGACGCCGAACCGCTTCGGCGCCCGCTCGGCGACCACTTCGACCACTGCTTCCAGAGCGCGCTCGGGGTTGGTCCGCTCGATGAAGAAGAAGTCGTGGTCCTGGTTCTCGTCGGGCTCGAGATGGGGTTCGCGGCCCTGATTGATCTCGTGAGCGGCGGTCGTGATCATCGAGCGCGCCGCCTGGCGGAAGATCTGAGTCAGCCGGACCACCGGCGCGATCCCCGAATCGATCAGGTCCTCGAACGGCTTGCCGGCCCCGATTGGCGGCAGCTGGTCGGCGTCGCCGACGAAGACGACGTGGGTCGACTCGGCAAGGCCGCCGAGCAGGACCTCGATCAACCGCAGGTTGAGCATCGAAGACTCGTCGACGATCACCAGGTCGGCGGGCAGCGGGTGTCCCGGCTTGAAGGCTGGCTCGCGGCCTGGGCTCCACTCGAGCATGCGGTGGATCGTCTGCGCCGAGTGACCGGTCGCCTCCTCGAGGCGGCGAGCGGCGCGGCCGGTCGGGGCGCAAAGAGCGATCCGCAGCTGCGCCGCTTCGGCCTCTTCGACGATCGCTCGGGTGCAGGCCGTCTTGCCGACGCCTGGCCCGCCGGTCAACACCGAGATACGTGCGCCGAAGGCGCCGCGCACGGCGGACCACTGCTCGTCGGTCAGCTCGGTGTCTGACGCGTCGCGGACCGGCGCCTCACCGGGGTCGTGATCGAGGTGGGAAGGAGCGGCGCTGCGCAGCGCAAGGGTTTCGGCAACCGCGAGCTCGCTGGCGTGGGTGAGGCGACGATAGAGGCGCCCCTCGTCGCCGATCAGGCCGCTCGCTTCGCTCAATACCTCGGGGTCGGGGGGCAAGCCGAGCAGCTTGGCGGTGCGGTTGGTCAGCTCGGCTATCGGCAGGTAGCTGTTGCCCTGCTGCTCGGCCTCGCCGAGCGCGTAGACGGCTGCGGCCTGAGCCCGCCGGCTCGACTCCGGCGGGACGTCGGCGGCGAGGGCGATCTTGTCGGCGCGGACGAAGCCGACGCCGTCGACCTCGGTCAGGCGGTAGGGGTCCTCGTGCAGGATCGCCATCGAGCTCTCCCCGAAGCGGGCGTGGATCGGCGCGGCCAGGTGCGCCAAGCCGTGGGGGGCCAGCTGCACATGCAGGTCACGAACGGCGCGGCTGGCGTGCCAGGATTCCGTTGCCGCCGCGGCCTGGTTGGCACTGATCCCGCGCAGCGAGCCGAACACGCCTTGCGGGTTCGCGGCGATCGCCCCCAGCACCCCCTCGCCGTGCTCGTCGACGAGGCGTTCGGCGCGGGCCGGGCCGATGTGGCGCAGCGAGGTCAGGTAGGCGATCTGCCCCTCGCGATCCGCGGGGTCGAGCGGCAGGGCTCCCTGGGCGCGCAGCTGGCGGCCGTAGCGGGCGTGGGTCTGCCACTCGCCGCTCACTTCGGCCCGATCGCCGACGCCGAGGTGGGCCACGGGGCCGACTAGGGCGAACCCCTCGCCCGTCTCGGCATCCTGGACCTCGAGCACGGCGTAGCCGTCGTCCTCGGCGCTGAAGATGACGCCGAGAACCTCGACGGTGGCCGAATGCGATGCCGCGTCGGCATCGAAGAGCGTCGCGGTGCCGTTCACACCGCCAAAGCTAGCCTGTGGCGAAGATGACGGATCGGCAAAGTTCCGGACTCTGCGACACCTGCCTGCACCAGCAGCTGGTGCCGAACACGCGCGGGTCGGTCTTCTCACTCTGCCGGCGCTCGCGCACCGACCCGCGCTTTCCCCGCTATCCACGGGTCCCCGTGTCCGCCTGTCCCGGCTACGAGCGGCGCCGGGACGGCGGTTGAGCGTCAGCTGGCCATCGGGTCCGGCACGCCCAGCATGGAGATTTCCGGCGCCTCGTAGGCGCCGTCGGGCACGCCGCCGACGATGAGCATGCGAATGCCCTGCTCGCCCGGCCATACCTTTCGCTTTACACCGGAGGCCACGCGGGCGATGTGGTCGGGGTCGAGCGGGTAGCGCTCCCCTTCGATCTCGATCTCGCCGCCGCCGCGCAGCGCCACGAAGACCTCCTCCTGGCCGTCCTCGGAATGGTCGTGCTCGGGGTAGCCGTCGAAGTTGGGCGGCATGTCGATCACCTGTATTCCGAAGGACTCGACCCCCAGCTCCGCGCGCACGCGCTTGAAGGCCCCGCCGTAGACGGCCTCCATGTCGTCGATCTTCTTCACCGCGTGTCCCGCCATCGTTCTCTCCTCCTGGTTGATGAGTGCAGCGCTTGGTCGGGCGCAGCCTAGCGATGAACGAACGTTCGTGCTTTTTTGTACCCTGATGTGAGTGAGCGCAGAGCCCAACGCCATCCTCCTGGCGCGGAAAGACGGCGGCAAGGGATCCGACACTCGGGCGACGATCCTCGCCCGCGCCCTCGATATCGCCTCGGTCGACGGCCTCGAGGGCCTCACGATCGGCCGTCTGGCGGGGGAGCTCGAAATGAGCAAGAGCGGCGTCTTCGCCCATTTCGGCTCCAAGCAGGAGCTGCAACTGGCGACCGTTGCTGCCGCTGCCGAACGCTTCCGGCTCGCCGTGATCGAGCCGGCGTTGCAGGCGCCTGACGGCGCCCTTCGCCTGCGTGCGATGGCAGCGGCGTACCTGGACCACCTCGAGGGCAGCGGCTACTCGGGCGGCTGCTTTTGGGCTGCGACCTCGGCTGAGTACGACGATCGTCCCGGTCCCGTGCGCGACGCGATCGCCGCCGCGCTCGATGGCTGGCTCGGCGAGCTCGAGCGCCAGGCTCGCCTGGCCGGTGCACCGGACCCGCCCCGCTTTGCCTTCGAGCTCTACGCGGTGGTGATGGGGGCCAACTCACGCTTTCGGATGAGCGGCGATCGGGCCGTCTTCGGCTACGCCCGCGAGGCGATCGAGCGCCGGCTGGGGGAGCTGACCGCATGAGCGACGAGCTGCGCGGTGACGAGTCTGCCGCGGCCGACTTTGCTGCGCGCTTCGCCGACTACTGGCGGGCGCCGACGCCGGAGCGGCTCAGCCTGGTGCTGGCCGACCGGGTTCGCCTCGTCGCGCCGATGACACCGGTGACCGAGACGCTCGCCGAGGGCAAGCGGGTTTTCGCCGGGCTGTTCGAGTTGATCCCGGACCTGACCGGTGAAGTGCATCGGTGGGGTGCCACCGCCGATGGCGTCCTGATCGAGTTCACGCTCAGCGGTACCGCCGGTGGCAAGCCGATCTCATGGCACGCGGTCGATCGCTTCGTGATCGGGGACGATGGCCTCGCCAGCGAACGGGTCAGCTACTTCGACTCGATGCCGATCGCGCTTGCAGCACTGACACGGCCACGAGGCTGGCCAGCGTTTCTGCGCAGCCGTCTCGGCCAGCTGCGCCGCTAAGACCTTCAGTCGAGCAGGCCGACCTGGCGCAGGATCCCAACCGAGTCCGAGTAGACGTCCTTGCGCTTGATCAGACCGTCCTCGAAGGGGATCACGTCGACGCCATCCCAGCTCACGGCGTTGCCGCTCGGCGGCGCTTCGAGCTCGCCGCGACGGAGCGTCTGCGAGTGGGTGGCGGTCGCCCTCCACTCCTGGGTGACCACGCCCTCCCTCACGTAGAGGCGGCGGGTCTCGAACCTCATGTCGGGCCAGGAGGCGAAGATCTTGGCGATATGACCCCGCACCTCGACGCCGCTGGCGCTCTCGCCGGCTGTGTGGTTGGCAAAGACCATGTCCGGCGCGTGCATCGCGACGATCGCGTCGAGGTCCTGTGCGTTCCAGGCGTCGTTGTAGCGACCGATCGCCTCGGTCAGCGCCTCGATGCCGTCGGCCTCGCTCACGCGACCACCTTAGCCCGCCGATGCCCGGCATCAAAGCGGCCGGGCCGGGTAAAGCCCATCGCTAGGGTGCACGCAACGCCAGCCGAGGAGGATTGCCATGGACGTATCGATCGGATTGCCCAACGCTGTGCCGGGGACGAGCGGTGGCGAGCTCGTCGAGTGGGCGCGCCGGGCAGATGCGCGTGGATTCAAGAGCCTGGGAACGATCGATCGCGTCGTCTATGGCAACTACGAGCCGCTGACCGCGCTTGCCGGTGCCGCGGCGGTGACGGAGCGGATCGGCCTCTGCACTTCGGTTCTGCTCGGGCCACTGCGCACCAACCCGACCGAGCTGGCCAAGCAGGCGCTCAGCGTCAACGCGCTCTCGGGCGGTCGCTTCACCCTGGGGATCGGCTTGGGGGCACGCGAGGACGACTACGAGGCGAGCGACGTGGAGCTGAAGGGCCGGGGGCGGCGGCTCGACCAGGCGCTCAAACGGATCAAGGAGGTGTGGGAGGGCGACGAGATCGGGCCCTCGGAGAACGGCTCGCCCGGACTCGTCGTCGGTGGCTCGGTCGACGCCTCTTTCGAGCGCGCCGCCCGCTTCGGCGACGGCTGGATCGCCGGCGGGGCGCCGTCCGACCAGTTCGCCGAGATGGCCGAGAAGGCGAAGGCCGCCTGGTCGGCTGCCGGTCGCGAGGGCGAGCCACGGCTGATGGGCCTGGGCTATTACTCGCTCGGCGATCGGGCCGAGGAGGAGGCGAAGGAGTACCTGACGGACTACTACGCCTTCCTTGGTGAGGAGACCGCGGGCTACATCGCCTCCAGCGCCGCCAAGGACGCCGACACCGTGCGCCAGTACCTGGAGGCGTTCGAGGCGGCCGGGTGCGGCGAGCTGATCCTCTTCCCCTCCTCCAGCGACCCCGACCAGGTCGACTTGCTGGCCGAGGCCGCCGGGCTTTAGCGACAGGCACGACGTTGGCGGACGACCTGCCCGTACTCCTCTTCGCCTCCAGAGGGGAGCTCGAGGCTTGGCTGGAGGAGAACCACGCTGACTGCGAGGGCCTCTGGCTGAAGATCGCCAAGAAGGGGTCGGGTGTCGAGAGCGTCAGCTATGCCGAAGCACTGGAGCGGGCGCTCTGCTTCGGCTGGATCGATAGCCAGAAGCGCGGCCTCGACGAGACCTTCTTCCTGCAGCGCTTCACGCCGCGGCGGCCGCGCGGCAAGTGGTCGCAGATCAACCGGGCGAAAGCCGAGGAGCTGATCGCCGCGGGCGCGATGCGGTCAGCCGGTCTAAGCGAGGTGGAGGCGGCCAAAGCGGACGGCCGCTGGGACGCCGCTTACGCTGGCCAGCGAACGGCGACAGTGCCCGACGACCTCAAACACGAGCTGGATCGCAACGAGGCCGCGAGCGCGTTCTTCGCCAAGCTCGACAGCGCCAACCGCTACGCGATCATCTACCGCCTCCAGGAGGCGAAGAAGCCCGAGACGCGGCAGAAAAGGCTGCGGAAGTTCGTCGCGATGCTGGAGCGCGGCGAGAAGATCCACGGCTAGGGATTCTCAGGGCTTGGCGGCGCTGTTCGCGACAAGGAATTCGGATAGTGCGTGGACTTCTTCGCCGGAGAGCGTTTGGCCGTAAGTTTGGGGCATGACGTTGGGGGAATAGCCTTCGACGACCTCGGAGTTCGGGTGGAGGATCATTTCTTCGATTCCGGCGGTGTTGTCGTCCGGAGCGAGGGATTCTTCAAGGGCGGGCCCGACTTTCCCAGTTGCGCCCGCGGCGGCCATGGTGTGGCAGGACCCGCAGCCTATGCTTGTGAAGAGCTGCTGCCCATCCGCGCTTGCGGTTCCGCTCGGTTCGGTGCCTTCGGCCTCCGCGCTGTCGGCCGGAGCACTGACGTAGATGGTTTCCGTCTTCGTCGAGCCGCCGAGCTTGCCGATCAGGAGACCGCCGACGAAGGCGATGACAGCTATCAGGACAAAAGCCCACCCTTCGACCGCCAGGCGCCTCCAACCTTCCCGCTGCATCCTCTCTCCTTTATTCGACTGGCTCGCGGCAACAATAGCCCGAAGGGGAGGGAGGGATGTCAGTAGAAAACACCATCTATCCAGGCGGTGATTTCGCTTGAATCATCGTGCGCCCTAGTCTTGTTTGATGGATCGTGCCCTGCTTGACAGCACCCTCGCCGCGGTGGGCGAGCCCGCCTATCGTGCCTTCCAGGTCTGGGAGTGGGTCGCGCGCGGCGCCCGCGACTACGAGGAGATGACCAACCTGCCGGCGGCATTGCGTCAACGGCTTGCCGCCGAGGTGCCGCTCTCCACCCTCGAGCTGCGGGCCGAGGCGAAGTCCGACGACGGCACCGTCAAGGCGCTCTTCCACACCGCCGACGGGCGGGCGATCGAGGCGGTGCTGATGCGCTACCGCGACGGCCGCCGCTCGGTCTGTCTCTCCTCGCAGTCGGGCTGTCCGCTGACCTGCTCGTTCTGCGCCACCGGCAAGATGAAGTTCGGCCGCAACCTCAGTGCCGACGAGATCCTCGACCAAGCTCTGCATTTCCGCCGCGGCGAAGCGATCGACCACGTCGTCTTCATGGGCATGGGAGAGCCGACGATGAACCTCGACGCGGTGCTGGCCGCCTGTGAAGCGCTGCCGCAGATCGGCATCACCCACAGGCGCACGGCGATCTCGACCGTCGGCTGGGTCCCCGGCATCGACCGGCTCGCGGAGTGCGAGATGCCGATCAGCCTGGCGCTTTCTCTGCACGCGCCCAACGACGGCCTGCGTTCGCAGCTGATGCCGGTCAACGATCGCTATCCGTTGGCCGAGGTGCTGGCTGCCTGCGAGCGCTACCGGGCCCGCCGCCGCCGCAAGGTCTTCGTCGAGTACGTGATGCTCGACGGTGTCAACGACCATCCCGAGCACGCCCGAGAACTGGCGGCTTTGCTCGACTCGCGTGCTTACAAGGTGAACCTGATCCCATACAACCCGACCGGCGCCTTCGACGGCTCGCCGCCGGAGCAGATCGAGCGCTTCCGCGCGATCCTCGCCGAGCACCACCTCACCGCCACCGTGCGCCTCACCCGCGGCCGCGACATCGATGCGGCCTGCGGCCAGCTGGCCGCTGCGCGTACCTGACCCCGGTCGGGGGTTTGGCTGGGCAGCCAGTACGATTGGCCAGTGCCCGCCGGGACCGCCGCTCGCATCGAGCCGCCAAAGCAGCTGAGCGCAAATCCGGTTGTGCGCGTGCTTGACGACGTCCGGACCGAGGCCCGGGTGCGGCGGTACGGCGCCTACCCGCCCGGCCCGCAGGACTTCAGCTTCGCGCGAACCCTGCAGGCGGCTCGCGATCCGTTGCCGCTGCTGCTCTCGCTATACGAGGAGCACGGACCGATCTTCAGCGTCCGTCTGCTGCACAGCCCGGTGATCTTCGTGCTCGGGCCGGAGGCGAACCACTTCGTCACCGTCGCCCACCCGGAGAACTTCCACTGGCGCGAGTCGAGCTTCGGCGACCTGATCCCGCTGCTCGGCGACGGACTGCTGACGATCGACGACGCCTACCACGACCGTGCCCGCGAGATCATGATGCCCGCCTTCCATCGCGAGCAGGTCGCCGCCTCGGTGGGGGCGATGGTGGCCGAGGCGACCCCGGCGATCGAGCGCCTGCGCGAGGGCGATGTCGTCGACGTCTACGAGTGGATGCGTGGGCTTGCGATGCGGATCGCGATGCGGGCCCTGCTTGGGCTCGACCCCGACGAGGCGGGCAAGGGCGCGGCGGCGGCCGAGCACTTCGAGCGAGCGCTCAGCTACTACGGCACCGACTTCCATCTGCGGTTGCTGCGCGGGCCCGGTTCCCCCTGGTCGAAGATGGTGCGCTCGCGCGCCGTGCTCGACGAGATCGTCTACGCCGAGATCGCCCAGCGCCGCTCCGCCAACGACGAGAGCAGGATGGACATCCTCAGCCTCCTCGTCGGGGTCCGCGACGAGGCGGGGGAGGGGTTCTCCGACAAGGAGATCCGCGACCAGGTGATGACCCTGATGTTCGCCGGCCACGACACCTCGACCTCGACCCTGACCTTCATGATGCACGAGCTGGCCCGTCACCCCGACGTCGTCGCCAGGCTCTGCGCCGAGCAGGACGAGGTGCTCGGCGGGCGGGCTCCCGACATCGATCAGCTCGAGCGCGAGATGCCCTACCTCGAGATGGTGCTCGACGAGGTGCTGCGGTTGTACCCGCCCGCCTGGATCGGCCCGCGCCGTGCAGTGCGCGACTTCGAGTTCGGCGGCCACACGGTCGCCCGCGGCGCCTACGTCAACTACTGCTCCTGGGCCAGCCACCGCCTGCCCGAGGTCTTCCCCGAGCCCGAGGCGTTCATTCCTGAGCGTTTCACCCGTGAGCGCAAGGCGGCACTGCCGCGCGGCGCCTACGTGCCCTTCGGCGGTGGGCGGCGGATCTGCATCGGCAAGCGCTTCGGCCAGACGGAGGTGAAGCTGGTGGCGACGATGCTGTTGCAGCGGCTGCGCCTCGACGCGATGCCGGGCCGCACGATGACGGTGCGCCAGATGCCGACGCTCTCGCCGCGGGGCGGCTTGCGGATGCGGGTGCTGCCGCGTCAGTAGCCTGCCCGCAGGATGCGGGCGCTGGTCATCTCCGACACCCACTTCGGGGCCTGGACCGGGCGCGACCTGTTGCGCGAGGAGCTCTTCCTCGAACGCCTGGCGCCCCAGCTCGGGGACATTGACGAGCTGATCTTCCTCGGCGACCTCTTCGACTTCCTATTCGGCTCGGTCGGCGATGCGGTCGACGCGGCGAGTGGGCTGCTCGATTTGATCGCGGCAAACTTCGCCGGCAAGCGGCTGGTCTTCCTCGCCGGCAACCACGACCACCACCTCGTCCATCGCGACATCGAGAACCGGCTCGAGGCGCAGCTGGCGGCGGGCCGGGCGCCGCTGCTCAGCGGTGAGCCGGCGCTCGACTCCGCTCCCCCCGGTCCGGGCTTCTTTCGCTCCTTCCTCGCCCGCCGCCTGCCCGGTGTGGAGATCGAGATCGCCTATCCGACCTACAGCTTCGCTGGCGTTCTCTGCACCCACGGGCACTACCTCGACCCCCACGCCCGACTCTCCGGCTCGCGCGGCGATCGCATCCTGACCAGGGTGCTTTGGGGCATCGCCACCGGCGGGCCAGAGGATCCGAAGACGATCGAGGACTACGAGTCGACGATCACGCTGCTGACCGAGTGGCTCTACATCGCCGCTCAGATGCCGCATGGGACGCATGCCCAGCAGAACGTCTTCCGCGCCGTGCAGCGGGCCGGGCGGCTTGCCTCGACTCTCGGCCTGCCGGCGCGTGGGATCAGGCGGCTCGCCGCCGAGCTGCGTGACCGCGGCGTGGGCGATGACGCCGCCGGCGCGGAGCCGCTGCCGAGCGAGGCGCACTTCGACTCCGTCGTTCGCAGCGAGGCCGAGCGCCAGCGTCGCGAACAGCCGGCGCCGCCGGGCGCCTGGCCGCATCCGGCCTACCCTGCCGCCTCAGTGGTCTCGCCCAGCGATCCCTCCGAGCATGCGCTCGGGGCCTTCGCCAAGGTGACCGAGAACCTCGGCTGGGACAAGCAGGCGGAGCGGATCGTCTTTGCCCACACCCATCAGCCGCTCGCCGACGTGCGCTGCGCCGAGCGCCCACGCACCCGCTACTGGAACACCGGCTCCTGGATCTATGAGCCCGATCTGTCTTCGCGACAGGCCTACGCCCGCTACCTGCGCTACGCCTGGCCCGGAACCGCGATCTTGATCGACGACGAAGACCCCGAACCGCGCCTGCTCGAGCTCCTCGCCGACCTCAACCCGCTGAACGGCGGCACCGGCCTGCCGGCGTTGAGATGAGCGAGGCGCTGACGATCGCGCTGCTCCTGGTTCGGGCCGAAGAGGCCTGGGAGCCGGTCCTCTTCGGCGGCCTGATCCCAGTCATCGGAGCCCTGGCGATCGGCCTGATCATCTACCGCGCCGTCCGCGACAACGACGAATCCGACGACGAGTAGACGCCATCTGGGCCAGGCGTCAACTGAGCTGCGAGAAGCGCTCCTCCCCGCGGGTGGCACGGTAGGGGGAACCGCCCCTGAGGACGCTTTAGCGACCGGAGGGGGCGGTGGGCCCCTGCCGTGACAGGACCCGCGGGGCCGGGGCGCCCGCTGCTACTTGATGAAGAGCATCTCCTCGTACTTCGGCAGCGGCCAGAGATCGTCGGCGACGATCTTCTCCAGCTTGTCGGCTGCCTCGCGTACCGCGTCGCTCTTGGCCAGCTGCTCGTCGCGGGCGTGGATCGCTCCCTCGATGCCCTCCAGCTCGACCGGCGCCGCGTTGGCCTTCTCAAGCGCGTCGAGAGCGGTCGAGAGCTCCTCGATCCGACCCCGAACCTCGCCCTCGAGCGAGGAGACGCCGGCCTCGGCGATCAGCGCCAGGTGGCGCAGCGCGGCCGGCAGGATCATCGTCTTGGCGATCGAGAAGGTCGTCTCGGCCTCGATGTTGGCCCGCAGCGCGTACTGCTCGGCCCAGACCTCGAAGCGCGACTCCAGCTCTCGCTTGGAGAGCACGTGGTATTTCTCGAAGGCCTCGACGGAGGCGTCGGCGATCACCTCGGGCAGGGCGTCCGGGGTCGTTTTGAGATTCTTGAGGCCACGCTGCTCGGCCTCGGCGTGCCACTCCTCGGAGTAGTTGTCGCCGCCGAAGACGATCGGCTTGTTGGCGCTGTAGGAGTCCTTGACCACCTCGATCACGGCCTCGGCCGCGTCGGTGCCGCCGTCGATCTTCGCTTCAAGCTCGCCGGCGAGGTCGTCGATCGCCTCGGCGACGATCGTGTTCAGCACCGTGTTGGGGAAGGCGAGCGACATGCTCGAGCCCAGCGCGCGGAACTCGAACTTGTTGCCGGTGAAGGCGAAGGGCGATGTGCGGTTGCGGTCGCCGCCGTGCTTGGGCAGGGGCGGCAGCACCGTGGCGCCGAGATCGAGGAAGGAGGCCGGCGTGTGCGGGTCCCCTTCGCCGCTGGCGATCGCGTCGAAGACCTTCTCCAGCTCGGAGCCGAGGAAGATCGAGATGATCGCCGGCGGCGCCTCGTTGGCGCCGAGGCGGTGGTCTTGGCCGATGTCGGCGGCCGAGGCGCGCAGCAGGCCCTGGTGCTTGTTGACGGCCTGGACCACGGCCGCGCAGAAGAAGAGGAAGTGGACGTTGTCGGCCGGCGTGTCGCCCGGCTCGAGCAGGTTGCTGCCCGTATCCGTTCCCATCGACCAGTTGTTGTGCTTGCCCGAGCCGTTGATCCCGGCGAAGGGCTTCTCGTGCAGCAGGCAGACCA
>Ga0207639_10001688_pt1 | contig 14901 bp, 11 predicted proteins | sample KBSCornC32_FD_184299 | JGI IMG/M metagenome (GOLD analysis project Ga0207639, IMG submission 184299) | Corn rhizosphere microbial communities from Kellogg Biological Station, Michigan, USA - KBS Corn C3-2 (SPAdes) (version 2) | ecosystem: Host-associated > Plants > Roots > Rhizosphere > Soil ...
GTCCAGCAGCTTCCGGAACATCTCGATCCCGGTCACCGTCGTCTTCACCGTGTCCCGGAACCCCACGATCTCGATTTCCTCGCCGACCTTCACGATTCCGCGCTCCACGCGCCCGGTCACCACCGTCCCGCGGCCCGAGATCGTGAACACGTCCTCCACCGGCATCAGGAACGGCTTCTCGATCTCCCGCTTCGGCTCCGGGATGAACGAGTCGCACGCCTCCAGCAGCTTGATCACCGACGGCTCCCCGATCTCGGCCGGATCGCCCTCCAGCGCCTTCAGCGCGCTCCCGCGCACGATCGGCGTGGTGTCGCCCGGGTACTGGTACTTCGACAGCAGCTCGCGCAGCTCCAGCTCGACCAGGTCCAGCAGCTCCTGGTCCTCCTTCGCGATCATGTCCACCTTGTTCAGGTAAACGACAATCGCCGGGATGCCGACCTGCCGGCCCAAGAGGATGTGCTCGCGCGTCTGCGGCATCGGCCCGTCGGGCGCCGAGACCACCAGGATCGCGCCGTCCATCTGCGCCGCGCCCGTGATCATGTTCTTGATGTAGTCCGCGTGCCCGGGGCAATCCACGTGCGCGTAGTGACGGTTGTTCGTCTCGTACTCCACGTGCGCGATCGCGATCGTGATGCCGCGCTCCCGCTCTTCCGGCGCCTTGTCGATCTGGTCGTACGCCAGGAACTTCGCGAAGCTCTTCTTCGCCAGGACCTTCGTGATGGCGGCCGTCAGCGTCGTCTTCCCGTGGTCGACGTGCCCGATCGTCCCGATGTTCAGGTGCGGCTTGTTTCGTACGAATTTCTCTTTCGCCATCTTCTACGCTCCTCGCATACGATCAACGATGGATTCCGTGACGTGACTGGGGACCGGCGCGTACCGCGCGAACTGCATCGAGTAGGTCGCCCGCCCCTGGGTCATCGAGCGGACGTCGGTTGAATAGCCGAACATGGTCGCCAAGGGAACATCTGCCGTGATGGCCTGAGCCGATCCGCGCGGCTCCATCCCCGAGACACGGCCGCGCCGCGCTGACAGGTTGCCCACCACCTCGCCCGTGAACTCCTCGGGCGTCAACACCTCGACCGCCATCACCGGCTCGAGCAGGATCGGCCCCGCGTCGCGCGCGGCCGCCTGGGTGCCGAGCGAGCCCGCGATCTGAAAGGCCTGCTCGCTGGAGTCGAGCTCGTGGAAGGTGCCGCCCTTCAGCGTGACGGCCGCGTCGATGATCGGGTAGCCCGCCACGATCCCGCGGGCCAGCGCCTCGCGCGCGCCGCGCTCCACCGACGGGATGAACTCGCGCGGCACGGTGCCCGCCACCGTCGCGTCCTCGAAGATCACGCCCTTGCCGGCCTCGGTCGGGCCGACCTGGATGATGACGTGACCATACTGGCCGCGGCCGCCCGTCTGGCGGATGAACTTGCCCTCGGCCTCCGCGACCTTGGTGACGGTCTCGCGGTAGGCGACCTGGGGCTTGCCCACGCTCGCCTCGACCTTGTACTCGCGCACCAGGCGATCGACGATGATCTCGAGGTGCAGCTCGCCCATCCCCGAGATCAGCGTCTGGCCGGTGTCGGGATCGGTGCGCACCGAGAACGACGGATCCTCGACGGCCAGCTTCTGCAGGGCGATCGCCAGCTTCTCCTGGTTGGCCTGCGTCGACGGCTCGATCGCGATCGAGATGACGGGCGAAGGAAAGTCGATCAGCTGCAGGACGATGGGCGCCTTCTCGTCGCACAGCGTGTCGCCCGTGGCGGTGACGCGCATGCCGGCCGCCGCGGCGATGTTGCCGCAGGTGATCTCCTTGATGTCCTCGCGCTTGTTCGCGTGCATGCGCAGGAGGCGCCCGATCTTCTCGCGCTTTCCCTTGCTGGCGTTGAACACGGTCGCGCCCGACTCGATCTTGCCCGAGTAGACCCGGAAGTAGGTCAGGGTGCCGACGAACGGGTCGTTCATGATCTTGAACGCCAGCGCCGAAAACGGCGCATTGTCGGTCGCGGGGCGGGTGACGAGGTGCCCGGCGGGATCCTGGCCGCTCACCGCGGGGATGTCGGCGGGCGACGGCAGGTAGTCGACGACCGCGTCGAGCAGGGGCTGAACGCCCTTGTTCTTGAACGCCGCGCCCACCAGCACGGGGACAGCCTTACCGGCGATGGTGGTGCGCCGCAGGGCCGCCCGCAGCACCTCTTCCGAGGGGACCTTCTCCTCGAGGAACAGCGCCATCACCTCGTCGTCGACCTCGCCCAGCGCCTCGATCATCGACGCGCGGGCGGCCCGCGCGCGATCGATCAGCCTGGCCGGGATCTCGTTCACCACGAAGGTGGCGCCGAGGGTGTCGTCGCTCCACTCGATGTGGCGCATGGCGATCAGGTCGACCACGCCGCTGAAGTCGGCCTCCAGCGCGTTCGGGATCTGCACCACCACCGGATGGGCCAGCAACCGCTCGCGGATCTGAGCCACGCAACCTTCGGGGTCGGCCCCCACCCGGTCGCACTTGTTGATGAAGGCCAGGCGCGGCACGGCGTGCCGGTCAGCCTGGCGCCACACCGTCTCCGACTGCGGCTCGACGCCGTTGACCGCGTCGAACACGCAGACCGCGCCGTCCAGCACGCGCAGGCTGCGCTCGACCTCGATCGTGAAGTCGACGTGCCCCGGCGTATCGATGATGTTGATGCGGTGTTCCCGCCAGAAGCAGGTGGTCGAGGCCGCGGTGATGGTGATCCCGCGCTCCTGCTCCTGCTCCATCCAGTCCATCGTGGCCGTGCCCTCGTGCACCTCGCCCAGCTTGTGCGAGACGCCGGTGTAGTAGAGGACGCGCTCGGTGGTCGTGGTCTTCCCCGCATCGATGTGCGCCATGATCCCGATGTTCCGGGTCCGAGCTATGGGGAATGAGCGAGCCACGACTGCCGAGTTGCCTTTCCAACGCGCAAGCGGATCGACCACGCAGTCGACCGCAAGGTCCGTCGATGGGGTGAGGAGAACCTGCTACCAGCGATAGTGCGCGAACGCCTTGTTGGCGTCCGCCATCTTGTGCGTATCCTCGCGCTTCTTGACCGAGTTGCCCTTGTTCGAAGCCGCGTCGAGCAGCTCGCTCGCCAGCTTCTCTTGCATGGTGCGTCCGTCCGAACGGTCGCGAGCGGCGCCGATGATCCAGCGCATGCCGAGCGCCGTGGCTCGGTCCGGGCGAACGTCGACCGGCACCTGGTAGGTGGCGCCGCCGACCCGGCGGGACTTGACCTCGACCTTGGGCTGAACGTTCCCGAGGGCGCGATCCCACACCTTCACAGGATCGTCCTTGGCCTTCTCGGCGACGATGTCGAGAGCACGATAGACGATCCGCTCGGCGATGGCTTTCTTGCCGTCGCGCATGACGGTGTTGACGAACTTCGTCACCCGGCGGCGGGTGTCGACGGCCTGGTCGGTGTACTTGGGGTCCGGAAGCGGCTTGCGCTTCGGAACTTCGCCTTTACGTGGCATCGCGCTTGTTCCTCTTGATCTCTGTCGATTACTTCGGGCGCTTGGCGCCGTACTTGGACCGGCCCTGGCGCCGGTTGGTGACGCCCGAGGTGTCGAGCGTCCCGCGGATGATGTGGTAGCGAACGCCCGGCAGATCCTTCACGCGGCCCCCGCGGATGAGGACGACCGAGTGCTCCTGCAGGTTGTGGCCCTCACCGGGGATGTACGTCGTCACTTCCATCCCGTTGGTCAGGCGGACACGCGCCACCTTGCGGAGCGCCGAGTTCGGCTTCTTCGGCGTGGTGGTGTAAACGCGCACGCAGACGCCGCGCCGCTGGGGGCACGACTTCAGGGCGGGCGAGTTGGTCTTGTAGTGCGCCTTGTCGCGCCCGAATTTCACGAGTTGGTTGATGGTGGGCATGCTTCGACCTGGATACCTCTGAAAACCTGCTGATTTCGAGCGCCGGCGCGCTCCGGGCACACCCCGGAACACGGGGAGCGCCGGATTATAGGGATGGCGGTTGCGTTGTCAAACGCAAACCGGCAGCAATCCCGCAGGGGGACTTCGTCCCCCCTTGTCCCCCCTACGATACCCCCGCAGATCCAGGATCCGGATCTCAGCGCCGCGCCGGCGCGGCGGAGCCGCGCCTCCCGGGGGAGGACCCGCTCGCTGCGCTCGCTCTGGCGCTGGGGGGTGACAGGGCCTGGGCCAGGGGGGAGGCGGATCGGGCCGCGGCCACTATTGGGGACAGGAGGGTGCGGGCGAGGGCTCGGAGGGAGTCGCTGCGGGAGATGACGTTCGCGGCGACGGGGCCGGAGCGGTAGTAGAGGTCGGTGGCGGCGGCGAAGAGCTCGCTGCGGGTGCGCAGGGCGTCGCGCGCCTGTCGGAGGGACTCGACCTGGGGCTCCATCGCCGACCCGAAGGCGGCCGTGGCCACGAAGCAACCGGACAGCTTGGTGAAGTTGATCCGGGTCGTCGTGAACGAGCCGACCGCATAGTCGCTCACCTGCGCGCAGTCGTTCTTGGCGCGGATGGCGACGAAGTACGTCGTGGACGGCTTCAGGTGGCCAAAGTCGACGTCCATGCTCTTCCCGGGCTGGTCGCCCGTCGGGACGACCAGCATCCCATCTTCTACCGCCGCGATGTTGGCCTGGCGCCCCCGATCGAACGACTCCGGGTCCGAGGTGGTGATGGGCTCCTCGCTGACGCGCACTTCGTAGTCGTGAATCCTGGCCTGGCTCGGCGCGACGACGAAGTGCAGGTGCCCCCATTCGTGGGAGTGCTTGGGATCGGCGACCGGCGTGATCCGCACGTCCGTCGGCATGATGGGCGGGGACGGCCACGGCGAGCACGTGTCGACCTCGCCCGAGCCCCCGCTGCCGGGCATGCCGGTCCCTCCAGCGGCACCACCACCCGAACCGCCTCCGGCGCCGGCCGCTCCCGTGCCCCCTGCCCCGGAGCTACCACCGCTGCCCGTCGACCCGGGGCCGCCCCGGACGACGACCTTCAATCGATAGTCTTTCCCGGTCATCAACCGAAAGCGATCGGCCCCGCTTCCGGGAGCCGCCGACGGGCTGTCCGTGATCTTTCCGTCCATCGGGTAAAGCCGGCCTCCGTCCGGGCCGAAGCCATGGACGTCGCCGTAGCCCGCCGGGTCCGTCACGGTGTAGGTGCCCGCGGCGCCGAACTTGACGGGGACCCTGAAGGCCACGGAGGGCTGTCCCCTATACGCGTACCCGAAGTCGACCGCCCAGCTGTCCCAACCCGAGCCCTGGGCCGTGGGCAGGTCGAAGCTGGCGTTGCTGTCCCCCTCCGTATTGACCTCCGCCCAGACGACGTAGTCTCCGTCGGGCAAGTCGCTTGGGACCAGGAACGATTGCTCCTGATCGCCCAGCGGGGTCGCCATCGTGACGCTGTCGATGTCCGACATGACCTGGCGCGCGTGGTCCTGGTACGTCGAGACGTCGGGCGTGTCGAGGCAGCCGGCGGTGGTACAGCGAGTCACGTCGCGGCGCGGAGGGTAAAGGGAAACCAGATCGAGCGGGCGGATGTCCGTCGGACCGTCCCCGGGCTCGTTGTAGCCGTTCGTGACGTCGGTCGACTTGATGAAGCGGCCCTTGTCGCTGTTGAACCCCGTCGCGCAGCTGACGGCGTCGAGGGCTTCCTTCTTCGAATATTGCTGCTGGAAGGACAGGCAGAAGTACGCCTCCGTGGTGGAGTCCTCGACGCTCCGCGAGGCGTAGCCCTCGGAGAACCGGTTCTGGAAGATCACCCGCTTGAACTGGGCAGCGCCGGGCGCCGCGGCTCGGCGATGCGCCCAGATCGGCAAGGCACCCTCGCGCCGCCCATACGGCCAGTGAAAGCCGCTGTTCATACCGCTCGCTCCCGGGCGGTTCCCGATCCCACGCAGGCCGACGGCCTGGGTCAGAAACAGGGTCTTCACGAAGGTTCCGTCGGCCTTCTCGAGCCAAAGCGCGATCTGCGCGCGGGACGTCGGCGTGAACCGGAACTCGAGCACCCGAGGCGAGGGGGTCGCTGACTGGGCGGAGACGAGGGCGGGGACGCAAAGCGCAACGAGGGGGGCCCAGCGACCGAGACGCATTGGCGGCTGATTATACGAGAGGAATCAAGAGGTGGTTACAGCCGCCCTGATTTCGGTCCACCAGAGGTGCCGCGCCCCTCCCCTACCGTCCCGACCTCTCGTCCTGCTTCTCGTCGGCCTGCTTCCTGGCTTGGTTTCCGGCCTGCGCCAAGGACACGACCGGGCCGAGGAGGGTCCGCACCAGCGCCCGGGCGCTTTCGCTCCGGGCGATCAGCGCGGCCGCCGGCGGGCCCGATTGATAGTAGAGGTCGACCGCCGTCGAGAAGGCGACGCTCCGCGGCCGGAGCTCGTCTCGCACCGCGCGCAGCGCCTGGACCCGCGGCTCGAGGGCGGAGCCAAACGCGGCCGTGGCGACGAAGCAACCGGAGAGCTTCGTAAAGCTGATGTTCGTGGTCGACATCGTGCCGACCACGTAGGGCCCCGGTACGGCGCAGACGTCGTTCGCGCGTACGGCGACGTAGTACGAGGTCGTGGGCTTCAGGTGGCCGAAGTCCACGTCGACGACGCCGCCGGCGGCGCCCGAGGTCGGGACGATCAGCATGCCGTCCTCGACCGCCGCGACGTTCGCGCGCGCGGCGTGCTCGAAGGTCGACGGATCGGCGGTGGTGATCTCGGCCTCGCTGACCCGGACCTCGTAATCGTGAATGGGGAGGCTGCTGGCGGGGACCACGAAGTGCAGGTGTCCCCATTCATGCGAATGCTTGGGGTCGGTGACAGGGGTCACCTGCAAGCTCTGCGGCGCGCTCGGAGGGGCGGAGGCCGTCTGGCAGAGGCCCTGCTGGCCGCTCCCGCCGCGCGACTCGACGTGCAGCCGGTAGTCACGCCCGGAGACCAGTCGGAAGCGATCCGCTCCGCTGCCAGGCGCCGCGGCGGGATCGTTCGTGATGGTGGAGTCCATCGCGTGCAGCGCGCCGCCGTCCGGTCCGTTGTAGCCCCCCACGTCGCCGTAACCGGCTGGCTGCGCCGTCGAGCTGGTCCCGGCCGTCCCGACGCTGACCGGGACCTTGTACGCCACCGATGGTTGCCCTCGATAGGAGTAGCCGTAACTCACCGCCCAGGTGTCCCAGCCGGGCCCGCTCGGGGTGGCGAACCGGTAGCTGTCGTTGTCGTCTCCCTCGGTGTTGACCTCGGCCCACACGACATAGTCCCCGTCGGGCCAATCGGCCGGGATCGGGAACAGGAAGGACTGCTCCATGTCCCCCCCGGGCGGCGTCGCCATCGTCACGCTGTCGAGATCAGGCATGACGGAGCGGGCGTGATCGGCGAAGGTCGACACGTCGGACGTGTCGTAGCAGCCGGTGGGGCTGCTCACGCACCGCTTGACGTCGGTGCGGGGCGGGTAGAGCGATACCAGATCCAGCGAGCGCGTCGTCCCGCTGTCGGTCGGCTCGCCATATCCCTTGCTCACGTCGTCGGCGATCATGTACCGACCCTTGTCGCTCGAGAACTTGGTGGCGCACGAGACGGCGTCGAGCGCGTCCTTCTCCGAGTACGCGTTCGTGAAGGACAGGCAGAAGTAGTCCTCGCTCGATTGATCGGGACTGGTCTGGGAGGCGTCCCCCTCCGAGGCACGGTTCTGGAAGATGATCCGCTTCCATTGTTGCGCTCCTGGCGCCGCCGCTCGCCGGTGGGCCCAGATGGGCAACACGCCTTCGCGACGCCCGTACGGCCAATGAAAGCCGCTGTTCATCTGCGACGCCCCCGGGCGGTTGCCGATCCCGCGACGACCGACGGCCTGGGTCAGGAACAGCGTCTTCACGAAGGTGCCGTCGGGCTTCTCGAGCCACAGCGCGATCTGGGCGCGCGCAGTCGGGGTGAACCTTAGCTCGAGGACCCGCTGGGACGGCGTCGCCTCGCCTGAATCCGCCGCCGAAGACGGCGCGGCCGCGAGCAGCGCCGGGAGGACCAGGAACACGACCCCGACACGGGCGAAACGCGCCATCGACGAAGTATACGCATGATAAAAGGGCCCGTGCGCATCGGCATCGATCTGGGAGGGACGAAGATCGAGGGCGTCCTCCTGGCACAGGACGGGCGCGAGGTGGCTCGGGATCGGGTGCCCACGCCTCGCAGCGACTATCCCCTGGCCCTCGAGGCCATCGCCGGACTGGTCGGCCGGCTGGAGAAGGCGGCGACACGAGCCGCCGCTCGGGAGCTCGACGGCGCTCCTCCCCCCGCGCCCATCCCGGTGGGGGTCGGGACGCCCGGCTTCCTGGCGCCCGCCGACGGGCTCATCCGGAACTCGAACCTGGCGACGCTGAACGGGCACGCGATGGACCGCGATCTGTCGGCCCGACTCGGGCGGGCGGTGCGCGTGGCGAACGACGCGAACTGCTTCGTGCTCTCCGAGGCGGTGGACGGCGCCGCGATGGTCGCGCCCGGCGAGTCGGCGGGCAAGCCGGACGTCGTCTTTGGTGCGACGCTGGGCACGGGCGTCGGCGGGGGCTTCGTCATCGACGGCGTGGTCCAGACCGGCGCGAACGGCAGCGCCGGCCAGTGGAGCCACACCACCCTGCCCTTCCTGCGCGCCGAGGACGGCGAAGGGGCGCCCGGCTGTCCCTGCGGTCACCGCGCCTGCATCGAGTCTTTCCTGGCGGGGCGAGGGCTGGCCTGGGACTACCAGCGCGAGACAGGCGAAGCGGTGACGCCCGACGAGGTCGGGCGCCGCCTGGCTGCCGGCGAGCCCGGGGCGGCGGCGACGTTCGATCGCTACGAAGATCGCCTGGCCCGGGCCCTGGCGGCCGTCATCAACTTCATCGATCCGCGCGCGATCGTCCTGGGAGGAGGCGTCTCGAACAACGCGCGGATCATCGCCAACGTCCCGGCATTGCTGGCGCGCTACACCGTCGCCGCGCGCCCCGTCACCCGGATCGCCCGTGCCCGGCACGGCGACGCCAGCGGAGTGCGCGGCGCCGCCTGGCTGAATCCGCCCTGACTCAGGGCTTCCAGAGCCGGGGCCACTCGGCGGGGGCGTTGGGATCGAAGCGGACGGTGTCCAGCGTGATCACGAACGGCCGCATGTCGTCGGGGACGACCACGCCCATCTCACGCGCCACTTCCAGGTACAGGTCGTCGCGGATCGAACGCGCGACCGCCTCGGGTCGAGGCGGCGACGGGATCAGCCCGAACCGCGCGAGGAGCGCCAGGTAAAGGAGCGCGTCGGCCCGCCGCGGCGAGTTCACCCGCCCGCCGTGATGGAAGAACAGCATGTCGTCCTCGAAGTCGCGTTCCCCGAGGTGACAGCCGAGATCGTAGACGCTGGTGAGCCGCGAGCGGATCGGCCCGGCGTCCAGGTCCAGGTTCTGGTGCCGCGCCAGGACCTCGCCGACGGTGAGGCGCACGCGGTTGGCGGGCACGTCCAGCCACACCGACGTCTCCATCACCGCGCGCACGACCGCCTTCAGCTCGGCGCGGCGCTCGTCGAGCGCCCTCCGGGTGGTGACGAGCACGCTGCGCGGCGCGGTCTTCCAGATGTCCTGCGCGGTCGCGAAGGTGAACCCGACGTCCTGCTGGATGGCCAGCGCCGGCCACGGATCGGCCGCGGCGAAGCCGACGATGTGATCGTCGCGCAGCTCGGGGAGCATGCGGTCGGCCGAGAGCGCGCGAATCTGGACCTTGTCGAGAGGGACCTCGGCCGCGGCCAGGAGATAGCGCAGCAGCAGATCCTCACAGCCCCCCACCGCGGGCACCGCGAAGACCAGCGGCCCGGCGGCCATGCGCGGACGAAGCGCGCGCGCGAGGCCGGGCAGGTCGAGGAAGGCGACGCCCTCGCACAGATCACGCGCCAGCGTGACGGCCGAGCCGTTGTGAGAGAGCACGAGCAACGTGATCAGATCATCGGGCGCCGGAGCGGGCCGGGCGTGTGCGATGGCGAGCGGCAGGCTGGCCGGGAGCTGTGTCGCCAGCAGCTCGCCGGCCGCCAGCCGGTCCTTCAGCTCGTTCGGGGACGCGGCCCGCTGAAAGGTCGGGGACAGATCGCCCTTCGCGTAAAAGCCCAGCTCCTCTGCGAGCAGCAAGGAGGCGGCGTCGGTCTGGCGCAAGAACCCGAGCGCGGGACGGGCCCGGCGGCTGGTGCGCGCGCCGCCCGGCCACGAGCAACCGAGCGACACCAGCAAGGAGGCGCTGACCGCCCCCCCTGCGGTCCGAGCCGCGCCCCCGGCTGAGGCCGCGACCGCTGCCTTCAGAAAACGGCGGCGCGTCTCGAGGACCGACACGCGCCCCTTCTACACCCCGGGGGCGGGGACGTCATGATGATCCGCGGCCCTCGGGCGCCCTCGTAGGTCAGTCGAAGGTGGCGGACCCGAGGACCGTGAACGTGCGTGGATTGACGGGCCGGGACGATCGAGCGATCGGCCGTCGAGGCGAGCTGGCGCTGCAGGGCCACGTCCCCCCAGCTCCGGGACACGCGCTCACATCTGTTCGGGCGCGCCGATGCCCACGCGGGCGAGGCCGAGGGCCAGAGTTCGGCCCGCGACGTCGCAGAGGGCGAGCCGTGAAGCGCGCGTGGCGTCCGCCGCCTTCAGGACGGGGCACGCCTCGTAGAAGGCCGTGAACGCCGTCGCCACGTCGTAGAGGAAGGCGCACAGTCGGTGAGGCTGCAGCGTCTCGGCCGTCCGCTCGATCGCCGCGGAGAGCTGCACCAGCGTCAGGGCGAGGGCCCGCTCGGGTGCCGCCTCGAACGCGATGGGGCCGGGCGACGCGCCCACGGCCGCGGCTTTGCGCAGGACCGAGCGGATGCGGGCGTGAGCGTACATCAGGTAGGGCGCCGTGTTGCCCTCGAAGGCCAGCATGCGGTTCCAGTCGAACACGTAATCCTTGATGCGGTCGTTGGCCAGGTCGGCGTACTTGATGGCGCCCACCCCCACCTCCGTCGCGATCCGCGCTTGCTCGTCGGCCGACAGCTCCGCCGACTTCGCCGCGACCGCCTCGCGCGCGCGGGCGACGCCTTCGCTCACCAGCTCGGCCAGGCTCACGGAGTCGCCGGCCCGCGTCTTGAGCATCTTCTTGTCGGGGCCCAGCACCGAGCCGAACGCGACGTGCTCGAGACGGGTCGCCTCGCTCGCCCACCCGGCCAGCCGCGCCGTCGCGAAGACCATGGCCAGGTGCTGCGACTGCGGCGTGCCGACCACATAGATGATGCGCGTGGCCCCCAGGTCGAGCGTGCGCTGGCGGATCGCCGCCAGATCGGTGGTCGCGTATCCGTACCCGCCTTCCTGCTTGCGGATGATGAGAGGCAACGGCTCGCCCTCGCGGCCGACGAAGCCCGGCGGGAAGACGCACATCGCGCCCTGGCTCTCGCGCGCCAGCCCCTTCTCGACCAGCTCGTCGACCACGCCCGGCAAGAGCGCGTTGTACGCGCTCTCGCCGACGACGTCGTCAGGCCCGAGCGTGATGCCGAGCGCCGCGTACAACGCCGTGAAATGCTCGACCGACACGTCGACCAGGCGCCGCCAGAGCGCCAGCGTCTGGCCGTCACCCGATTGCAGGAGCACCACGCGCTGGCGCGCCCGATCGGCGAAGGCCGGATCGGCGTCGAACTTGGCGCGCGCGGCCCGGTAGAACGAGGCCAGCTCGCGCACCGTGGCCTCGCCGCCCGAGGCGTGCAGGTCGAGCAGGTGCTCGATCAGCATGCCGAAGGGCGTGCCCCAGTCGCCCACGTGGTTGCGGCGAATCACCGTGTGCCCCTGCCATTCCAGGACGCGCGCGATCGCGTCGCCGATGACCGTGCTGCGCAGATGGCCGACGTGCATCTCCTTGGCGATGTTCGGCCCCGAGTAGTCGACCACCACGCGGGCCGGCGTCGCCACGGGGGGCACGCCCAGCCGGCCGCTCGTGTCGGCGCGCATGCTTTCGATCAAACCGATCAGGAAGCCGTCGCGCAAGGTGAGGTTCAGGAACCCGGGCCCGGACACCTCGACCTTGCCGATGACGTCGTCGGCGGGCAGAGCCGCGGCCAGCGCCGCGGCCACCTCGCGCGGGTTCCGCTTCAGCTTGCGACCGAGCGCCAGCGCCAGATCCGCCTGGTAGTCCGCGTGCTGCGACAGGTGCAGCGCGGGATCCACGTCGACCCCCGCGTCGGCCCCCAGCGCCGCGCGCGCCGCCGCGATCACGCGGTCACGCAGGAACACGAACGGATCGATCGAGAGCGCGGCGGTGGAATCAGCGGCAGCGGATGACGTCAGCATCGGAGGAGAGGGAGAATACCAACATCGGGCGTCTCGTTCGCGCGGAGCGTCCCTTTCGCCGCCGCCGACGCTACTTCGTGATGACGGCCAGCGTGCGGGCGCCCGAGCCGCGCGCGAGGTCCATCAGATGGATGACCTCGCCGTAAGGCACGTCGTCCTCGGCCTTGAAGAACACGACCTTCGAGTTGTCGCCGCGGAGGCGCTCGCTCAGCTTCGTCCCCAGCTCCTCGGGGGCCACCGCCTCGCCGTTCAACGACAGCTCCCGCTTGGCCGTGTACTCGACCATGATGGGGGACTCGCCCGGGGGCTGCGGCGTGCTGTCGTCCGCCTTCTTCGGAACGGTGGCCGTCAGGTGCTTCAACGTCGAGGGCGTCAACACCATGAAGATGATCAGGAGCACGAGCACGACGTCGATCAGCGGCGTCACGTTGATCTCGCCCCGCGCCCCCTTCTTGTTCCCAACATTCATCGCCATGGGCGCCTCACCGGAGGGACATTCGTGACGAACCTCGCTCGTAGGTGGACCGCTCTCGTCAAAACGTTACCGGACCGACTGTTAGAGCTCGGCCGACAAGCCGGCCCGATGGCGAAGCCGGCGCGAGCACCGGAGCGGAGTGTACACCGGGTACTCGAGCACCGGAGCGCAGCGCCGGCGCAGCCAGCGGGCTGGATCGTCGGCCGTCGGTGGAACGAGAAGCAACCTGCTCCACTTGTCATCGCTTCTCGATCTCCTCGGTGCCCAGGACGACGTCCTCCATGTCGGCGTCGTGCAGCGCCTCGAGGAGGCTGCGCACGAACCCGTAGGGTGCGCGGGTGTCGGCCTTCACGAAGACGCTCTTCTGAGGCATCCGCCGCTTCTCCGCGACGAGGGCCCGGGCGGCCTCCGCGGCGTCCGCGATGCGCGTCGAGCCGAGGTAGTAGCGCTTGTCGGCCGTGACCGCCAGGATGATGTCCTTCCCCTCGTCGGCCTTGCGGGAATGATTCGCCGTGCGGGGCAGATCGACGGTGACGCCGCTCGCGATGAGGGGCGTGACGACCATGAAGATGATGAGCAGGACCAGCACGACGTCCACCAGCGGGGTGACGTTGATGTCGGCCTTCACCTCGCGCGGCTCGCCGGCGTCGCCGTTGGCGTGCAGGGCCTGTAACGCCCGCAACGCCCGCAATCTGTCGGCGCGGGACTTCATGCCCCTCGGTCAATCGCTCCGGCGCCGGCCGGACGGGCGGCGCCCTTTCGGACGTTCCGCATGAGCTGTTCGGAGAGGTCGCCCGCCGAGTCATCGACCACCGCGGTGAACTGATCCAGCTTGATCACGAAGAAGTTGTAGAACCACACCGCGCCGATGGCGACCGCCAGGCCGACCGCCGTCGTCAGCAGCGCCTCGGCGATGCCGGCCGACACCGACGCCAGGCCCCCTCCGCCCCCCTTCGACGGATCGGCCATCTGCTGGAAGGCCGTGATGATGCCGAACACCGTGCCGAACAGCCCCACGAACGGCGCCGATGACGAGATGGTCGCCAGCACCGGGAGGCCCTTCTGCAGCCCGGCGACCTCGCGCTTCTTGGCGCGCTCCATCCCGCGGCTGATCCCGTGGACCAGCATCTCGATCTCGACCGGGTCGGAGGCGCCCGCCCCCAGGCTCTCCACGCCCGAGACGAAGTCGGCGATGGCCGGGCCGAGGACCCTCGCCGCCGGCGCGTCCTTGAAGCTGCGCTCCAACACGACAGCCTCGGCCAACCGTCCGTCGCCGGTGACCAGCGGCTGCAGCGCGCCGAGGTAGGCCAGGGACCTCTGGCGCCCCTTGCGGAACACCATGAAGCGGTCGAGCGCGATGCCAATGGCGTACATCGACATCCCGAGAAGGATGATGACGACGACCTTCGCGACCGCGCCCATTTGGTTCCAGAGTCCGAGTAGCGAAAAATCCATCAGCTTTTCATCTCCGATCGAGGTGGAGTTTCAGAAGCGATCATCGCGCAGAAATTTGATAGCGAAGGGGCCAGCAGAAGGGCGTCGGCTTGCCGTCGATCATGTAAGGACGGTAGCGCCAGCGGCCGAGCACGACGGGGATCTGGGGATCGATCGCAGGATCGGCGCCGCGCACGATCTTGACGCTCGACACCCGGCCCTCGGCGGAGACACAGATGTAGACGTCCGCGCTGAATTTGACGTCCGCCCGTACGAGGGAGGGCGGCAGATTGACCACGTATGGATCCTTGTTGGGATCGATCAACAGCAAGGCGCGCCCGACCTGGGCATTCAACATCTTGGGGGCGACGTTCACCGGCGCGCCCACCACGCCCCCCACCACGCCTCCCACCACGCCCCCCTTCACGCCACCCTCTTGACCGTCGTCGGTGGCCCCCTCCTCGTCCTTCTCCTCCTCCTGCGGCTTCTCCGCGGGCTTCTCCTCGGGGTGCTCCTTCGGTTGGACCAGGGTCTTCGGCTTCTCCACGCGCACCTTCGTCTTGGTGCCGGTGGAGTGTCGCTTGGGGGGAGGCGGCGGCGGGGGCGGGGGAGCTCCCCCCACCAACGTCACCGCGATGGACGGCAACGGCAGCTCGTCGATGGTCCAGAACGAATAGGCAATGCCGATCGCCAGGGCGACCGCGTGGAGGCCGAGGGACACGGCGATCATCACGCGCCGCCAGCGTTTGGGCCC
>Ga0207639_10001692_pt1 | contig 14890 bp, 11 predicted proteins | sample KBSCornC32_FD_184299 | JGI IMG/M metagenome (GOLD analysis project Ga0207639, IMG submission 184299) | Corn rhizosphere microbial communities from Kellogg Biological Station, Michigan, USA - KBS Corn C3-2 (SPAdes) (version 2) | ecosystem: Host-associated > Plants > Roots > Rhizosphere > Soil ...
ACTACCGCGCGGCGAACGCGGCCGACACCGAGGCGAACGAGCGCGCGGTCGACTCGCTGCTGAACTACGAGACGGTCAAGTATTTCGGCAACGAGCGCCACGAACAGGGCCGCTACGACGGCAGCCTGGTCAAGCTCGAGGAAGCGACGGTCAAGAGCATGAAGACGCTCGCCGTGCTGAACATCGGCCAGGCCGGCATCGTCGCAGTCGGCCTGACCCTGCTGCTCTGGCGCGCGTCCAGCGGCGTCATCGCAGGCACCATGACGCTCGGCGATTTCGTGCTGGTCAATGCGTTCCTGATCCAGCTGTCGATTCCGCTGAACTACCTCGGCATGGTCTACCGCGAGGTCAAGCAGGCGCTGACCAACATCGAACGCATGTTCGTCCTGCTCGGCGAGGCGCGCGAAGTGCAGGATCCACCCGGCGCTCCCGACCTCGCGGTGAACGGCGGAGAAGTGCGCTTCGAGGGCGTGGACTTCCACTACCAGCCGGAACGACCCATCCTCGCCGGCATCGACTTCCGCATCCCGGCGGGCCAGACGCTCGCGGTGGTAGGCACGACCGGCGCCGGCAAGTCGACGCTCGCGCGCCTGCTGTTCCGCTTCTACGACGTCAGCGGCGGGCGCATCACGATCGACGGCCAGGACATCCGCACGGTCACCCAGCAGTCGTTGCGCGCGGCGATCGGCATCGTTCCGCAGGACACCGTGCTGTTCAACGACACGATCTACTACAACATCGCTTATGGCCGACCGGATGCGACGCGCGAGGAGGTCGTCGCGGCAGCGAAGGCGGCGCATATCCATGCGTTCATCGAATCGCTACCGCAGGGCTACGAGACCGGCGTCGGCGAGCGCGGACTCAAGCTCTCCGGCGGCGAGAAGCAGCGCGTCGCAATCGCGCGTACGCTGCTCAAGCAGCCGGCGATCCTCGTGTTCGACGAAGCGACGAGTGCGCTCGACACGCGCACCGAGAAGATCATCCAGGGCGAACTCGCGGGCATCGCCCGCGGACGCACCACCCTCGTCATCGCCCATCGGTTGTCGACGATCGTCGACGCGGACCAGATCCTCGTGCTCGAGCATGGGCGCGTTGTCGAACGCGGTACCCACCAGGAGCTGTTGGCCGAAGGTGGCCGCTACGCGCAACTGTGGACGATGCAGCAGCGTGAACGCGTGAGCGCGGAAACCGCGGTGCCCGTCCAAGCCTGACACTCAGGGTCACATTCACGCTGCGAAACGAGAACTGGTGCACAATCGGTGTTTCCGTCGCCACCTCGCCGGCGCCGGCATGCTCCTTGCTACAAACGCAGTGCTCGCATTCCCCGGAATAACCCCCTTGAACGCCCCGAACACCCATACGATCCACATTGTCGGCGCAGCCGCCGATGTCACGGCACGCATCGCTGCGCAGCTCGACGAATTGCGCACGCGCTTCGATGCGCGCTGGCGCATCGCCGACTACGCCAGCGCGGAACTGCTGCTGGTCCATACCGATTCCGTCTACGGCCATATGGACTGGCTGCGGGCCGAAGGCAGCGGCCGCCTCGTGGCTGCACTGACTTCGACACCCGATGCGTACACGTTCGCGGTGTCGGCACCGGTCGTCCCGGACGACCTGATCGCGATGCTCAATCGCGTCGGCGCCCATCTCGCCGGCGAACCGCTGCCGGCCAAGGCCCCGGCCGCGCGAACGACCGATGTGCCGGCGACACCGGCACCGGCAGCTGCCGCTCCCCACCGGCCCGAGGCGCCATCGACGAGGGTGCCCACGGCGGTTGCGCCTCCTGCGTCGACGCCCGCTGCGGCACACGCCCAGACGCATGCGCCCGACACCACGAGCGGCGCGACCCTGCTCGACCTGATCAATGGCAAGACGCCGATCTATGGCCGCCTACACCTGCAGGCCGCCGGCCTGCCCGAGCTGTACATCGACACGCACGACCAGACCTGGCACTCCGCCGCGAGCCTCAAGGGCCTCACGCCGTGGTGCACGCGCGCGTTCGGGCATGGCGAGGTGAAGGTGATCGGCGAAGCCGACTACACGCGCCAGACCGCCACGCTGGCATCGCAACCGCTCGCGCGCCTCAAATGGCTGGCCCACCTCGTGCGCAGCGACGGCGAACTCGAAGCCGGACTCGATGCGAAGGGACGCTACAAGCTCTCGCGCTGGCCGCAGAGCGAACGCGAGTTCCCGAAACACTTCCGCATCGCGACCGTCATGCTCAAGCAGGCGTGCACGCTCGACGAAATCGCCACCCAGGGCGGTGCCAGCACCGCCGACGTCGCGAACTTCATCAACGCCTACAACGCGCTCGGCTACATCGATCGCGAAGACCATGCGTCAGCTCCGGGCGATTCGCGCGGCGGCGGCCTGTTCGGCCGGGCGAAAAAAACGACGACGGCGAGTTGACGAACGGCCCATCGCCCACTATTCTCTCGCGCTCCCTGACGGGGCCATAGCTCAGCTGGGAGAGCGCTTGCATGGCATGCAAGAGGTCGCCGGTTCGATCCCGGCTGGCTCCACCAAGGTTTCGGTTTTCCTAAGCGTCCCCATCGTCTAGAGGCCTAGGACACCGCCCTTTCACGGCAGTAACAGGGGTTCGAATCCCCTTGGGGACGCCATTAGGTGAAGGGCGAAAACGCACAGGACGTGCGCAGTTGCAATACAACGCGGAGCGGTAGTTCAGCTGGTTAGAATGCTGGCCTGTCACGCCGGAGGTCGCGGGTTCGAGTCCCGTCCGCTCCGCCACACACCCACCGGGTTGGAGACATCATCTCCAACCCGGTTTTTTATGCCCGCCGTTCGGCGATCTCCGCGATCGCGACAGGACTATTTACGCCCGTCCCTGCGGCATTCCGCGGAATCGGGACATCGTCTCTCCCGGCGCGATTCGCGAGTCCGGTCCCCTTCCCGCCCCTCCACCAGCCGCTCGGGCGTCCGCAGTTCCCACTGGCTCCTCATGTTTTCTGCGCCGCTTTTTTGCCGCGGCGTCTCTCATCGTGCGCGAGCGTAGGTGCGGTTGCTCACGCTCGAATCGTGCGGCGACATCAGCGCTTTCATCGCGACTGTATGCCCAGCGCGCAGACATAGTTCGCGGCACGCGAACACGACGACGCTGCGAGCTCACCAAAAACGAGAGATTGGATTCGGCGCGTCGGACGAGTGCCCACGACCGCTTTAGAGAGGCATGCCGAACTGCGACCACCGCGGCCCCGTGATCACCGTGGCGATCTCGGTCAAGCTGCGGTAGTGATCTCCGCGATACGCGAAACCCCGATCGAGGACGCTAACCTCATGCGTCGCTGTTCGAACTGCGCGCGCATCCGAACGACAGAGACGAAACTCTCGCTAGTTGCGAGCGATGGACGGAACAATGGTTAAGGCCCGAAAACGTGAGAGCACCAGATCGTTACTCGATTCGTGACGTCTGGTTGCAGCACCCGCGCGCCGCGACCGCGGCTTCCTCCGCGCACGTGACGCAAATATCTGCAAAACACAGCTAAGTGCCCTGCTTCGAAGGCGCTTCGTCGCCCGCGACCAAGGCATCGCGCAATCGGCGCACGTCGCGATCAAGGTTGACGAGTTCCATCGGCTCCATCCCAGATTTCTCGAGCAGCGCGACACCAAGACAGCGGCTGGACGTTTCGAGGTCCTTCCCCTGCGCGGTGAGCGTGACCAGAACCCTTCGCTCGTCGCTCTTGTGCCGCGTACGCGCCACGAACCCCCCCGCCTCGAGCCGCTTCACCAACGGCGTAACCGTGCTGGGGTCGAGTCCCAACCGATCGGCGATCGCTCCGATGGAACGCTCGTCCTGCTCCCAAAGAGCATTCAGAACCAGGTATTGCGGGTAGGTAATGCCGAGCGAATCGAGTAGCGGCTTGTAAGTCCGGTTGATCGCCATCGAAGCCGAGTACAGGGCAAAGCACAACAAATTGTCGAGCGAAGGTTCGTAGTCCATGGGTTGATACTAACACAAATAGTTATCGCGATAAAAAATACCTTGACAACTACCCGGCGAGTCGAGGAGAATAACTTTCGCGATAAATATTGTCGCTAACAGGAGTGACCGATGACCGTGCAAGTGCTCTATCGAACCCATGTGAAAGCCACCGGTGGCCGTACCGGCTCGGCGAGATCCGACGACGGGCGCATCAGCCTCGAGTTGTCCACCCCGAAGGAACTCGGAGGCCCGGGAGGTCCAGGCACCAATCCCGAGCAGCTGTTCGCGGCGGGGTATGCCGCGTGCTTTATCGGCGCGCTGAAAGTTGCCGGACAGCAAACGCGGATCGCCGTCCCTGCGGATACAGCCATCGAAGCGAGCGTGGGAATTGGCCCGCGCTCCGAGGGTGGGTTCGGCATTACCGCGGAACTCTCGATTTCACTTCCGGGACTAGAGGCCGGCGACGCGAAAACGCTTGTCGATACGGCGCATCAGATCTGTCCGTACTCCAATGCGACACGAAACAACGTTGACGTCCGGCTCACGATCGTTTGACGTCGCACGAGAGAGAGATTGCGCAGTCGGTCGTCCTGACGACCGACTTGCCGCCGTTAGCGCCGCGGGCGGTTGATCGCATCGCGGCCATCCCCTAACAGGAGACTCACCATGTTGTTCGGCATTTCCCCCTTGGGCTGGATCCACACGCTGGGCAGCCTTCCCGCAATTCCGGCTGCGCTCTACATGCTCGGCCGCCATGGACGCATCGTTCCCCGCTCCAGAATCGGCGTGATCTATTTCGCTGCGATGCTTGTCGGCGCGGTCACCGTGTTCCTGATCGCAAAACAGCCTGCGAGCGTCGTGATTGGCGCGGCGACGCTCGTCCTTCTCGCTGCGGGATACGGGGTCGGTTACGCCACACGGCTCGGGCGAGCGAGTCGATATATTGAGACAATTCTCCTAAGCCTCACGGTATTTTTGCTGCTCGTCCCCGCGGTCAGCGAGACGCTGCGACGGGTTCCAGACGGTCATCCCATCGTGACCGACCTCAAGTCTCCCCTTCTCCTGGGCGCTCAAGCCGCGCTCTTCGGCCTTCTCATCGTAGGCGTCACAGCTCAGCTGATCTGGCTTCGGAAGCAAGGACGCAAGAGCCTCGATACGTGACCGGTTCGACTTCGGATCAGCGATATCTAGCTCAGGCCCGCCGTCACCGCCATTGCAGCAACGGAAAACCCCGCCATCGAGCGGGGTTTTTGTTTTCCTGCGGCGAGCTTTTCATCGCTTAACCGAATCCGAAGCCGCGCTGCAGTATCGTCACTCTCCCGTGGCGGCCGCGCGCGGGCCCGCTGTGAGAGCGCGCCGGGGACGCAGCGGCGTCGCGGACCATATTCCCGGGTTCCGCCAGCGGGCGGTCAGGTCGCCTCGACCGGCCGTGCGGGTTCCAGCGTTCCGATCGAATGGCCCTGCTCGGCGAGATATTCGAGCCAGCGGTTGAGGAACGAACTCATGCGCACGCGGCGCTGGAAAATGCTGCGCGCGGGATGCAGCGGACCGATCGCGCGCATGAGGCGGCGGTCGGCGCAGCAATCGAGCACTTCGGCCATGTGCGCATCGTGATACATGCGCAGTTGCGCCGAAGGCGATGGTTCGCCGGTTGCGCCGTCGACGAAGTTGTAAGTCAGGTGCAGGTCGAGGGTATAGCGATGCCGCTCGAGCACATCGAGGCGCACGTCGAGACCGTCGTCGAGCGAGGACAGGTAGCTGCCGATCACGAGGTCCTGCGGCGCGAACAGGCGCGCGAGGCGGTGATAGTTCTCCGAATAGAGTCCCATGAGCCACGAAAAGCGGCTCGGCAGCAGGGATTGCGGGCGTTCGAGGACGGCAGACATGGGACCGATCATAGGTGGGGGGCCCGCAAGCGCCTAGTCTTATGCGAGCCCCCTCGGGACGAGTAAGATGGGGTTCCCCGCCTCACCCTCAAGCGCGCGCCCGCGAGCAGTCGCGGGCGGAACCTTTGCTCCGCCCGCAAGCCCCGTCAGCGATGGATCGCGATCGGCATGTGCAGCGTCGGCAGCAGCGGATCGTCGGGCGCCAGTTCCAGCGCGCCGTACGTCCATCCCGCCGGAAAACCGGATCCATCCACGGTCATACCCAACGGCTGGGTATCACCCGCAGCGATCGTGAAGGCGGTCGTGGTGGGAACAGCGCTGCCGACCGGCAAACCGGCAATGCTGATCGAATAGGTCTGCGACACCAGGGCCGTGCTGTGCAGCGCGCGCGTGAACACGCACGTCGTCGCGCAGTTGGCGCTCGTGAACTCGGTCGGATTGAGCGTCGCCAGGACGCCGCTCGACGCCGGATTCGCGGCGAGGAAGTTGGCTGCCGTCTCGTCCAGGACGAGTCCGCTCAGCGCGCGTGCGCGTACGGCTCCGGACTCAGAACATATGCTTCTCGATGCCGAGTTCGGAGAGGATCTTGCTCGCGATCTCCTCGATCGAGGTATGCGTGGTGTTCTGCACCGGGATGCCGTCGCGACGGAACAGCTTGTCGGCCTGGTCGAGCTCCCAGCGGCATTGCTTGATCTCGGCGTACTTGCTGCCAGGGCGACGCGCTTCGCGCACCTGCGCGAGCCGCTGCGGCTCGATCGACAGGCCGTACAGGCGCGCGCGGAACGGGACCAGGCGCTTGGGCAGCTCGAGTCGCTCGAGGTCTTCCTCGGTCAGCGGGTAGTTGGCGGCCTTCACTCCGTAGTGGAGCGCCATGTACAGGCACGTCGGCGTCTTGCCGACACGCGACACGCCGACCAGGATCAGGTCGGCATCGGCATAGTTGACGTCGATGCCGTCGTCGTGGGTGAGCGCGTAGTTGGTCGCGTTGATGCGCGCCTCGTACTCGGTGAAATCCGTGAGCCCGTGCGCCTTGCCGACCCGCGGCGAACGCATCGTGCCGAGTTCCGCCTCGAGCGGACCGAGGAACGGCGCGAACACGTCGATCATCAGGGCGCCGCTCTCGGCGACGGTGTCGCTGAGCTTCTGGTCCATGATCGTGTTGACCACGATCGGTCGGGCGCCGCTCTGCGCGAATGCGGTCTTGATGCGCACCGCCGCCGCACGCGCCTTGTCCTCGGTGTCGACGAACGGAATGCGGAAAGTCTCGAATTCGACCGTCTCGAACTGGGTCAGGACGCTGTGCCCGATCGTCTCGGCCGTGATCCCGGTACCGTCGGAAATGTAGAAGATCGTGCGGCGCATGCGGCTCCCGGGGGTTTTTGGCCACGAGAGTCTACGGGAGACACGTGCGTGTGTGCGCCGCGACAGCTTGCCCGAACCGGCGCGAAGCCCGAAAATTGCTCACTTGCCGGTCCGGCCCGGCCCCGTTTCCCTTCCGGAGTATCCCCTTGAGCGACCTCGTCCTCTGGCTCGAAGACCTGCGCATGACCGACCTCGGCAAGGTTGGCGGAAAAAATGCGTCGCTCGGCGAAATGATCGGCAACCTGGCCAAGCTCGGCGTGTCGGTGCCGGGTGGTTTCGCCACGACCGCGCAGGCGTTCCAGTCCTATCTGGAGGAGAGCGGCCTCGCCCGGCGCATCCAGGACCGCCTCGCGACACTCGATGTCGAGGACGTCGACGCGCTGGTCAAGGCCGGCACCGAGATCCGCGGCTGGATCGTCGACACCGCCCTGCCCGCCGATCTCGACCGGGCGATCCGCGATGCCTATGCAACGCTGTGCAAGGATGCTGGTGCGACGGACATCGCCGTCGCGGTCCGCTCCTCGGCGACCGCGGAAGACCTGCCCGACGCCTCGTTCGCCGGGCAGCAGGAGACCTTCCTGAACGTGGTCGGCATCGAGGACGTGCTGCACAAGGTGAAGGAGGTCTTCGCCTCGCTCTACAACGACCGCGCGATCGCCTATCGCGTGCACCACGGTTTCAAGCACGAGGACGTGTTCCTTTCCGCCGGCGTGCAGCTGATGGTGCGTTCGGACGTCGGCGCGTCCGGCGTGCTGTTCACGCTCGATACCGAATCGGGATTCCGCGACGCGGTATTCGTCACCGCGAGCTACGGCCTCGGCGAGATGGTCGTGCAGGGCGCGGTCAACCCGGACGAGTTCTACGTGTACAAGCCGACCTTGCGCGCAGGCAAGCCGGCGATCCTGCGTCGCCAGATCGGTTCCAAGCAGCAGCGCATGGTGTATTCGAGCAAGCCCGGCGAGCGCGTCAGGATCGAGGAAACGCCCGTAGCCGAGCGCTCACGCTTCTGCATCAGCGACGACGACGTGCACGAGCTGGCGAAGCAGGCGCTCGTCATCGAGAAGCACTATGACCGCCCGATGGACATCGAGTGGGGCAAGGACGGCAACACCGGCAGGATCTACATCCTGCAGGCGCGTCCCGAGACCGTGAAGTCACGTGCACGCGCTACGCAGATCGAGCGCTTCCAGCTGAAGACGCGTGGACCGGTGCTCGCCGAAGGCCGCTCGATCGGCCAGAAGATCGGCGCCGGAAAGGCGCGCGTGATCCGCTCGATCAAGGACATGAACCGGGTCGAACCCGGCGACGTGCTCGTCGCCGACATGACCGACCCCGACTGGGAACCGGTGATGAAGCGCGCGGCCGCGATCGTGACCAATCGCGGCGGCCGTACCTGCCACGCGGCGATCATCGCGCGCGAGCTCGGCGTGCCCGCGGTCGTCGGCACCGGCAATGCGCTCGACAAGATCGTCGATGGCCAGGAGGTCACTATCTCGTGCGCCGAGGGCGACACCGGCTTCATCTACGAAGGCGTCCTCGGATTCGAGCGCATCACCGCGGATCTCGACTCGATGCCGCCGGCGCCGCTGAAGATCATGATGAACGTCGCCAACCCGGAGCGCGCGTTCGACTTCGCGATGCTGCCGAATGCAGGCGTCGGTCTCGCCCGCCTCGAGATGATCATCGCCAGCCATATTGCGGTGCACCCGAAAGCGCTGCTCGAATATCACCTGCAGGATGCCGAAACGAAACGCCTGATCGACGAGCGCAGCGCGGGTTACGCGAGCCCGGTCGACTTCTACGTCGATCGCCTCGCCGAAGGCATCGCCACGATCACCGCGGCGTTCGCGCCGAACCCGGTGATCGTGCGCCTGTCCGACTTCAAGTCGAACGAGTACGCGAACCTCATCGGCGGCAAGCGCTACGAGCCGCACGAGGAAAATCCGATGATCGGCTTCCGCGGCGCGAGCCGCTACGTCGATCCGAGCTTCGCCGACGCGTTCGCGCTCGAATGCCGCGCGATGAAGAAGGTGCGCGAGACGATGGGCCTCGCCAACGCGTGGGTCATGATTCCGTTCGTGCGCACGCTCGGCGAAGGCCGCAAGGTCATCGAGGTGCTGAGGAAGAACGGCCTCGAGCAGGGCAAGGAGGGTTTGAAGGTCATCATGATGTGCGAAGTGCCGTCGAACGCGCTGCTCGCCGACGAGTTCCTCGACATCTTCGACGGCTTCTCGATCGGCTCGAACGACCTGACCCAGCTCACGCTCGGCCTGGACCGCGACTCGTCGATCGTCGCCAACCTGTTCGACGAACGCGATCCTGCGGTCAAGAAGATGCTGTCGATGGCGATCCAGACCGCGAAGAAGAAAGGCAAGTACATCGGCATCTGCGGCCAGGGCCCGAGCGACCACCCCGATCTCGCCGAATGGCTGATGGACCAGGGCATTGAATCGGTGTCGCTGAATCCTGATACCGTCGTCGATACTTGGCTGAAGCTCGCCAAGCACAAGGCCGGCTGAGCGGATCTGTTTCCACGAGGAGAGGATGATGTCGATGCGTCGGATGGTATTGGCGGCAATGGCCGCCACGTTGGCGGGTACCGCCGCCAAAGCGCAGGAATCTGCGTTCTACGAGCTGGCCGCCGACGGCGAGGTGCAGATCGCACCGGATGGGCACGTGAGCGACTACCGCCTCAAGGGCGAATTGGCGCCGACCGTGGCCGAAATGGTCAAACGGAACGTGATGGGCTGGCAGTTCGAGCCGATCTTGCTCGACGGCAAGGCCGTAGTGGCGAAGACCGCCATGCATCTGAATCTGCGTGCGGACAAGGTTCAAGGCATGAACGACGAATTCAGCATCCGCGTCGCGTCGATCGATTTCGGTGCGCCGACGCGCAGCGTCGCCGGGAACCCGCCCCGCTATCCGCGCAACGCAGCGTACGCGCGCCTGGGTGCGAAGGTCGTGTTGACGGCGCGGTTGGACGAGAGCGGCAAGGTGGTCGAGGCAATCCCGTACCAGACCAGCCTCGACGCGCGCGCGAGCGGAGAAAACGAAGCGGAGAAGTGGCGACACGAGTTCGAGAAGGCGAGCATCGCCGCTGTCATGACCTGGCGCTATGACCTCTCCGAGACGATCGGCGGTCGGAAGATCGGTACCAGCGTCTACATCCCGATTTCCTATTCCATCAGCACATCACGCACTCCCGCGAAAGGCGTCTGGAATGCTTACATCCCCGGGCCGATCCACCCTGCTCCGTGGATCGACGCGCGCGGCGACGACGTGCGCGTCGCGCAACTCGACAAAGACGAAGCGATTTCAACTTCGTCGCACTTTCATCTCAAGAGCGACGTGATCGGCAAGGCACTCTGACAGCTTTCGTGCACCGGACCCGCCGGACGAGCCGTCCGCCGATACCGTCTCGTCTCGCGCACAGCCGATACGCCTTGTATGGCAGAATCTCTGCGAACACCACGCAAGGGGACTGCGCATGCTCGCCACCATCGCGAGGCTGGTCGTTTCATTCGGGTTGATCGCGTTCGCTGCGACAGACGGCCTCGCCGCTGAGCAAGGAGCACCGTATTTCTCCGTCGCGGGCGCTGAGAGCGTCGACCGATTGCCACTGCTGCAGACGAGCGCCGACGTCGACATCGTGGGCCCGATCGCACAGGTCGTCTTGCGGCAGACGTTCGAGAACCGCGGATCGGCAACGATCGAAGCCAACTACGTCTTCCCCGTTTCCGATCGTGGCGCAGTCTCGGGCCTGACGATGCGCATCGGCGACCGCGTCGTGCAGGCGCGGTTGCAGGAACGCGACGAAGCACGCAACACCTATGAAGCGGCGAAGGAAGGCGGCAGATCGGCGGCACTGCTCGAACAGCACGATCCGGGCACATTCGTGATGAATCTCGCGAACATCCTGCCCGGCGACCGCATCGAGGTCGAACTGCGCTATACCGAGTTGCTCGTTCCGGTCGACGGCGTCTACGAGTTCGAGATCCCGAATACCTTCGGAGTACCCCACTACTCGCGTCCGGGCGATGCGGCGATCGACACTCCGCGCTCGGATGCACCGGAGGTCACCGACTATGCGTTCGCCGTGAATGCCCGCCTGATGTCCGGAATTCCGATCGCTTCGGTGGAGAGTCCGTCGCACCACATCGTCGTCGAACATCCGTCGAGCGGCGAAGCGACGCTGAAGCTCGCAGATGACGAGAGCAGGGCTTCGACACGCGACTTCGTGCTGCGTTTCGCGCTCGCCGGCAACGAGATCGCGCAGGGATTGTCACTGTTCCGCGGTGCGGACGAAAACTTCTTCCTGTTGATGCTGCAACCGCCGAAGGCGGTTTCGCCGGACGCCGTGACCTCGCGCGAATACGTCTTCGTCGTCGACGTGTCAGGATCGATGGACGGGCCGCCGATCGAGGCCGCGAAGGCCATGATGCACGATCTGCTCGGCACGCTCGGTGCGCACGACCGCTTCAATGTCGTGCTGTTCGCAGGCAGCTCGGATGTGCTCGACAGCAAGAATTCCCTGCCCGTCGGATCGGACACGATCTCTCGAGCGATGAAATTCGTCGACACGGCGCGCGCTGGTGGAGGAACCGAACTCGTGCCCGCTCTCGAAGCTGCCTACGGCCTGCCGCATGCGGCCGGCATGTCGCGCAGCATCGTCATCGTCTCCGATGGCGGCATCGCGGCCGGCGGCGACGTCGCCCACTTGATCCGTGAACACCTCGACGAGGCCAATGTATTCGCATTTGGTGCCGGCATTGACACCGACCATCCGGTGATGCGGCGTCTCGCCCGCGCGGGGCTCGGCGAACCGTTCTTCGCCGCCGACCCGAAGCAAGGCGCCGAGGCAATCCGGAAGTTCCGTTCCTACGTGGACCAGCCGCTGCTGACGCACGTCACTGTCGCGTTCGACGGCTTCGACGCCTATGACGTGATCCCGCAGCGGCTGCCCGACCTTTTCGCGCAGAAGCCTGTCGTCCTCGTCGGCAAGTACCACGGCGGAGCAACCGGCAGGATCAGGATCTCGGGAATCAGTGGCAACGGCCCCTACTCCGCCAATGTCGACGTCGAGGGAGCCAATGCCGGCGCATCCAACGCTCCGTTGCGCGCGTTGTGGGCACGCGAACGCATCGCGGACGGCATGGATGACGTCGGTCCCTACGGCCAGACCGATGACGCGCACAAGAACGAACTCACGGGACTGAGCCTGCGGTACGGGGTGGCGACAACCTACACCGCTTTCATTGCAGTGAGCGAGGAACGCCGCACCGACGGCACCGCGCCGGTGAAAGTCCAGCAGCCCGTTGCCGCCCGCATCAGTGCGGGACGCGGAGATGCGGTTGCGAACGGACTGAGGCTCCTCGCATCGTCCCATGTGGCCAGCATCGTGAAACCCGACGCGTCGACGCCGCGCAACATCGCAGGCAAGGAATTCCGTTTCGACGATGGCGTCTGGACCGACACGAGTAACAATGCGCGATGCATCGTGCTGCGCATTCGCCGCGGCAGTCATGCCTACGAGCAGCTTCTCGCATTGCGCCCGTCGCTCGCGAAGTGGTTTGCGCTCGGCAATCGCGTGCTCGTGCGGCTGGGGCGCTATGCCGTGCTCATCGGCGAAGAGGGCTTCAGTGACTACCCCGCCGACACGCTTTCGCGCGCTGCGCGGGGTTAGGACGTTTGCGGCGCTGGTCGCCGCGATCGCCCTCGCAACAGGTGCACACGGAGCGACGCGCCGCTCCGTGACGTTCGTGCTGGGCAAGGATCCCGATGGCCGAAGCTACCTCTCGGCAGCATCGACGTATTACGCGATGCACGCTGGCGCGAATGACGAAACCATAACGACTCTGCGATCGCTGCAGGACGTCAGGGAATACCTCGCCGATCCGGCCAAACGCGGAGGTTCGCCATGGGGCACGATCCGGCTCGTCGCGCACGGATCCGAGTGGACAGGGTTGCGCGTGCCGATCTTCTCCGGCGATCCGGCGCCGGCAACGCTGCATCATTTGGAGGATGCAGTGGCCAGCGGCGAGTTCCCATCGATCGACCGATCGATCGCCGATGCGGGCACATTGTTCCAGATCGACAGCTGCGGGATCGGGCGACGGCCGCAATTGCAGCGCGCCATCGCTCGTCTGTTCCTCGCTGGCAATAATGCTGCGCAATTCGTCGCGAGCCGCAACTATGTCGCCTTCCGTGCATGGACCGGCATGGACGGCATTCGCCGCAGCGAGCGCGCGGAACTACCCTATGTCGCGCTAGTGACGCGCGAATCGTCGTCGCAGGATCGATGGCGCGATCTGCTGGAGAGGCGCTGGCGCGCCACCGTCGGCCCTGTAGAGCGCGACACGCTTCCCCTTCACTCGATGCCTGTCGAAATCAGCGTCGATGCGCGCGCCTCGCAGGCGGCGCTCCAACCGATACTGTACGACATCGGCTTGCGCAAGGACCAGTTGAGCTGGAGCGACGATCAGCAAGGTCGGCGGGTCGGCCGTGCGTGGATCGTGACATTGGCGGATTCGCTCACCGAATGGTCGATCGATCCCTGACGCATATCGACATGCGAACGGTTCATGAGAAGCCGGTCACGTTGGAAACGTTTTCCGTTGCCGCGCAGCATTACTTTCGTCATGGGCACTGTTACGGTGCCGCCCGCGTCTGGAATCAAGAGAGGGGTTCCACGCGCGATCCGGGGAGGGATCGATGTTGACCGGGAACAGGCGCTGGGGGCGCCTGCCCCCAGTGCCTGTGCCTGGCGCATGCATCCGCCCTGGTGGCCATGTGGCGATGCCGTCGTGAAAACGCGGCGACGACCACCATCCGTCATCTGCTGGGGAGTCAATCTGTGATCAAGTCAACGCGCCGCCTGACGGCGGCAGTTTCGCTTTCACCGTTGTTTCTTGCGATGTACGCCGCTTCCGCGTCCGCCGCTACCGTGGTCGACGTGCACGGGCACGATACGAAAGTCCTGAATTCCACCTATGTCAGCGCCACCGCCGGCATCGGTGCGGCCTCCACGGCCAATGACCGCCATGCCGAGCTGCTCGGGCTCGAGAACGACTCGGCGCTGCAACAACTCGCGGTCGTCGACGATGCCGACGGCACCCGGCACTACCGCTACCAGCAGACCTTCCGTGGCATTCCGGTGTGGGGCGAGCACGTAGTCGTCACCGAGAGCGGCAAGGGCGAAGTACTCAACCTGTTCGGTCGCCAGATCAACGGCCTCGCCGCCGACCTTGGGTCCGCCAGCGCGACGCTGACCGCAGCCAAGGCCCTCGCCGTCGCCAAGGCAGGCGAAGTCGGCAAGGGCATGCGCACCGAGCGCGAAGAATCGCGTCAGATGATCTTCGTCGACGACGCCGGCAGCGCCCGCCTCGTCTATGTCGTGTCGTTCTTCGCCGATCGCGTCAACGGCGGTGAACCGCGTCGTCCGTTCGTGATCATCGATGCGCAGAGCGGCAACGTGCTCAAGCGCTGGGACGGACTGACGACCGCACAGGTCGGCACCGGCCCCGGCGGCAACTCGAAGACCGGGCAGTACGAATGGGGCTCGGGCGGCAAGTACGGCTTCCTCGACGTCGCGCAGAGCGGCTCCACCTGCACGATGAACAACACCGACGTGAAGACGGTGAACCTCAACGGCGGCACGACGAGCACGACCGCGTTCTCCTACACCTGCCCGCGCAACACC
>Ga0207639_10001693_pt1 | contig 14889 bp, 21 predicted proteins | sample KBSCornC32_FD_184299 | JGI IMG/M metagenome (GOLD analysis project Ga0207639, IMG submission 184299) | Corn rhizosphere microbial communities from Kellogg Biological Station, Michigan, USA - KBS Corn C3-2 (SPAdes) (version 2) | ecosystem: Host-associated > Plants > Roots > Rhizosphere > Soil ...
CCCGCGGAGTACCGGGAACGCTTCGGCGGCAGCGGCCGGCGTGCCGCCGAGTAGCGGAAGGATGCATCAGGCCATGATGTCGGGCGCGGCTCTGCCGAGGACCACGACGGCAGCGAGACAGCCGCCTTCGAAGAGCGCGACGTCGATCATGCCGGACTCGCGGAAGACGACGCCCTTGATGTTGGCCCCATCGACGTTCTTCGGGCTCTTTCCGATCACCCAGTCTCCCGCCGTGGCGAGGGTGGTCAGCAATTCGGCCGGGGCCATGCAGCGGGCGGTCGAGGCCGCGGGGGTTGGAATGGGGCCGCCGGCGGGTCCGGTTGCGGCCACGGCGGGCACGATCAGTCCGGCGAGCGCCAGCGGCGCCAAAAGCAGTGATGCTGTGATGTTCATGGGTCTGTCCTTTCCCAAACGGCACGATCAGCGGCCATCGGGTCCGTCGATCCGAACAAAACAACGTAGCCTTCGCGAGAGCGATCCACGCCCACGCCATGAGTAAAATAAATCGTGATCGGAAAGTGCGCGGTCTATTTGCGAAGCGAAAGCTTCGCGCCGAGGAAAACTTGCCGCGCGCGGAGCTAGACGCTTGGCGTTTCTTCAGAAATCGGCGAGATGCCGAAATTTTCCTCGATGCGCTGGGCCATCAACTCCTGAAGGCGCCACAGATGCGGATCGTGGATGCCGAGGTCCTCGAGGTGCGTGATGGTGTTGAGGAGATACTCGGCCATCGAGCCGCGAGCCCCGACGGCGCGCGCCAGGACGGTCGCCAACTGCTCCTCGGAGAGCCCGTTGATGTAGCGGCCGGATTTGCGGTCGATGCAGAAGGTGATGGCGCGGATGCGGCCGCCGGCCGTCGTCACATCCACCCAGCGCGGCGGGAAGGGCGAGGGCTTCCAGCCCATTTCGCGCTCGAGCAGCTTCTTGAGATTTTCTTCGACCGCGTCCGGCGGCAGCCGGTAGGCCACGCCCTTGCAGGCGCCGCCGTGGTCGAGCGCCAGCATGAGCCCGGGGTTTTCCTCGGATCCACGGAACCGTGTGTTCCAGCCGAGGCAGAAGGCCCGATGCCAGCCGCGCACGACCCCGGTACGGATCTCGACGACGTCACAGGCCGGCTTCCAGATCAGCGAGCCATAGGCGAAGAACCAGACGTCGCGCCGGTCAGCCGCGCCCTCAAGCAGCTTCTCGATCGTTCCGGCGTAATCCTCGTCGGTCGATTTGACGACGCCGGGCGGGGGCTGGCCTTCCTCGTTGACGGGCATGCCGCGATGCACCAGCGCCACGTGCTCGGCGGTGAGGCGCATCGGTAAAGGTGGACGCTTATGCAAGCCTTTCGTCCCGCGCGGTTCGACTCAATGCCCCAATCTGGGCACCCGAGGATCAAACTACAATCAGGGCCGGGGTGTAAGGCAATCCGGTTTTGCGAACCTCGCCTATTCGATGCCGCCGTCCCCGTGGCCGTGGCCACCCTTCGGCTTCGCCGGCGCGGTCTTTTCGCCGGTGAGGGCTTCCTTCCAGCGGGCGACCTGAGCACGGACGTTTTCCGGGGCCGTGCCGCCATAGCTCTTGCGGCTCGCAACCGATGCCTCGACCGACAGCACCTTGTGGATGCGGCTATCGATGCGCGGATCGACGAACTTGAAGTCCTCGATGGTGAGCCCGTCGAGCCCCATGCCCTTCTGCTCGGCGAGCGCGACGATCTGTCCGGTGATGTGGTGGGCTTCCCGGAACGGGATATTGGCCTCGCGCACCAGCCAGTCGGCGATATCAGTGGCGGTCGAGAAGCCCGCCGCGGCGGCGGCGCGCATCCGCTCGCGGTTGACGGTGAGGTCGGCGACCATGCCGGTCATCGCGGCGAGCGACAGCGAGAGGGCGTCGAGGGCGTCGAAAGCGACTTCCTTGTCTTCCTGCATGTCCTTCGAATAGGCGAGGGGCAACCCCTTCATCACGACGAGCAGCGACGTCAGCGCGCCGAGCACGCGGCCGATCTTGGCGCGGATGAGCTCGGCCGCATCCGGATTGCGCTTCTGCGGCATGATCGAGGAGCCGGTGGTGAACTTGTCCGAGAGGCGGACGAAGTTGAACTGGGCCGAGCTCCAGATCACCAGCTCCTCGGCGAAGCGGGAGAGATGCACGGCGAGGATGGCGCCGGCCGAGAGCGTCTCGAGGATGAAGTCGCGGTCGGAAACCGCGTCGAGCGAGTTAGCCGTTGGCCGGTCGAAGCCAAGGGCCTCGGCGGTCATCTGCCGGTCGATCGGGTAGGGTGTGCCGGCGAGCGCAGCGGAACCGAGCGGGGACTCGTTAAGGCGTTTGCGCGCATCGGCGAGCCGGCCGGCATCACGGCCGAGCATTTCGACATAGGCCATGAGGTGGTGGCCGAAGGTCACCGGCTGGGCGCTCTGGAGATGGGTGAAGCCCGGCATGATGGTTTCGGCTTCCGTCTCGGCGCGCTCGACAAGCCCGACCTGCAGCGCCTTGACCTGCGCGGCGAGGGTGTCGATGGCGTCCCGGACATAGAGCTTGAAGTCGGTTGCCACCTGGTCGTTGCGCGAACGGGCGGTGTGGAGACGGCCGGCGGGATCGCCGATGATCTCCTTGAGCCGGCTCTCGACGTTCATATGGATGTCTTCGAGGGAGCGCGAAAAGTTGAACGCATTTGCGTCGATTTCGCCTTTGACCTGCTCTAGACCGCGGATGATGGCGTCTCGGTCGGCCTCCGTCAGGATGCCGGTCGCGGCAAGCATGCGGGCGTGCGCGATTGACCCGGCAATGTCCTGCCGGTAGAGCCGGTGATCAAAGCCGATCGAGGCGTTGATCTCCTCCATGATGGCGTCGGGGCCGGCGGAAAACCGGCCGCCCCACATGCTGTTGCTCATCGAAAATCCTGCTCGCGATTGGAGAGCCAATGACTGACCCGGAACCGGCAAAGTCCCGCAAAACCGCGCCGCGCCTGATGGCGGCGGGCGCCCTTGTGGTTGCGGCGCTAGCTATAGCGACGGCCCTCATCGTTAGCAACGTCCAGCCCTCGGGTGCTGCCGGCTGCGCTCCAATGCCGGATGCGGCAGCCTCGATCGACAAGGCGGCGGTCGGCGAGCTGGCGGCACTGCAGCCGACCGGCAAGGGGCGCGGTTATGCCGACCTGCCGTTCGAGGACGCCAGCGGCAAGCCGATGACGCTCAAGGATTTTGCCGGCAAGACGCTCCTGGTCAACTTCTGGGCGAGCTGGTGCATCCCCTGCCGGGCGGAAATGCCGGCCCTCGATACGCTGGCCAAGACCCTCGACGGTCCGGATTTCATGGTGCTGCCGATCAACCTCGACGTGGGCGATGGCGGTGTCGACAAGGCCAAGGCGTTTCTCAAGCAGGCGGGCGTGCAGAACCTGCCGCTCTACGCCGATCCCTCGCTCAAGACACTCGACCGGCTGAAGCAGAACGCGGTCGCGCTGGGCCTGCCCGCAACGCTGCTGCTCGACCGCAAGGCCTGCCAGGTCGCGGTGCTGCAAGGGCCGGCGAAGTGGGATTCGCCCGATGGGCAAAACGTCGTCAAGGCGCTAGAGGCGGTGAAGAGCTAGGCTCAGACGCGCTTGTCGACCTTGCGCGGCTTGAGCGCGGCGAGGATGTTCTCTTCCTCGGTCTGCACGTCGGGTGCGTCGGCGCCGGTCGTAAGCGCCTTGGCCTCGGCGCTGAGCCTTGCGTTGTCGAGCTTGAAATTGACCGCAGCGGTGGTCAGCAGCCCCTCGGCCAGCGTCCGGCTCTGCGCGAACGCCAGGCGGGCGACGGCGAGCGCGCTGATCAAGCGGTCTTGTCCACGTAGAGGCCGGTGCCGGGCTCCGGCGGTGTCTTGCGCACCGAGGCATCGACCATGTCGATTGCCGCCTTCTCCATGTCGAACTGCTTCTTGAGCACAGCCAGGCTTGCCGAGAACTGCGTCTTGGCGAGGCCCATGGTGATCAGCGATGAAGCGAGGTCGGCGGTTTCCATCGGGCGGCGCTTATCCGGACTGGTCCGAGATAGAGCCTAGCCCACGGCAGATGAACCGCGGATTGCCCGATGTGCTTAACGAACCGTTATCGCATTGCGGAGCGCCAGCGGCTCGCCGATGCCCCGCAGTTGCTCGAGGCCGGCGCCGGTGCCGCGGATGTCGATCGTTCCATAGTCGAGGAGCCGGCCGAGGAGGTTCTGGTCCACCGCGACCGACTCGATCTTTTCCATGTTCATTTCGCGGGTGAACCGGCTGATGAAGCCGCGCTTATAGACGACGCGCTTGTTGGTGACGACGATTTCGGTCGTCCACTGGTCAAACCATTCGCGAAACAGCATCACGAGGCCGATGACGGCGATGATCACCGCGACGATCTGGAGGGCGAAGTCGGCACTCGGCGGAAAGATGCCTTTGATCGCCTCGACGAGTATGGCGAGGATCAATACGGCCGCACCGGGTGTGTAGATGATCCAGTGCTTCTTGCCACGCGCGACGATGGTTTCGTCGGGCTGGAGGATTTTGTCGAGATAGGCCATCTGCCCCTCACCCCGGCTGCCTGGTGGCTTTGCTCTTGCCGGTAAATCGGCCCGGCTCCCAGAGCACGTCGTTGGCGCCCTGGCCATTGGCGACGCGCGCCAGCACGAACAGCAGGTCCGACAGCCGGTTGAGGTAGCGGAGCGCCTCGGCGTTGACGTCGGCTTCCTCGGCGCGAAGCGTGACCACCAGCCGCTCGGCGCGCCGAGTCACCGTCCGCGCCAGGTGCAGGGCCGCCGATAGCGCCGTGCCGCCCGGCAGCACGAAGCTCGTGAGCGGGGCCAGCGCTTCGTTGAAGTGGTCGATCTGGCTTTCGAGCCATTCGGTCTGCGCCGGCTTGACGCGCAGCGAGGGGGCGGCCTTGGGATCGTCCTCACCTGGCGTCGCGAGATCCGAACCGAGGTCGAAGAGGTCGTTCTGCACCCGGGCGAGAAGGGAATCGATCTTGGGCATGCTCGAGGTCGAGAGGCGCGCGACGCCGATGCAGGAGTTGGCTTCATCGACGGTGCCGAAGGCTTCAACCCGCAGGTCGTCCTTACGCCGCCGGGGACCCCGGACGAGGCCGGTCGTGCCGTCGTCGCCCGTCTTGGTATAGATGCGGTTGAGCTTGACCATCTCAGCTCTGCGGGTGGTTGCCGCCAAAGAAGAACAGCGCCGCCATGAGCAGCACGATTGCCACGGCCTGGGCGATGACGCGCGCGCGCATCAGCTTCTGGCTGGTGTTGCCGCTGCCGCCCCGGATCATGTTGACGAAGCCGAGCAGCACGAAGCCGAGGGCTGCCGCCATCACGAGGCCGATGGCGATATTGAGGGCGAGCTGCATGGTTCCTCGGGGTTGGCCTCAGCGGCCGTCGATATATGCCGAGAAGCTTTCGGCGAGCGCGTCATAGATGGCACGAATCCGCCGACTCGTGAACAGTTCCCGATGGGTGGTGAGCCAGACCTCGAGCGGGAAGCTGATCTCCGGCAGGAACGAGACCATGCCGGGCGTATCGGCGATCATCCCTTTTTGCCCGAAGCCGACGCCGAGGCCGGCCTTGATCAACTCCCAGGCGGCCGTCTGGCTGTCCGTTCGCACGATGAAGTTGCCGCGGGTCAGCTCGAAGCCGAGCGAACGTGCACCGGCAATGATGAGGTCGGAGCGGTCGAAGCCGACGAGATCGTGCTGCAGCAGGTCTTCGATCCGCTGCGGCGTGCCGCGGCGCGCGATGTAGCTTTCGTGAGCGCAGGCGAGGGTAGGAATAACGCCGAGCTTTTTGGTGATGAGCTCGAGCTGCGTCGGCCGGAACATGCGCACGGCGATGTCGGCCTCTCGCAGCAGCAGGTTCTCCGCCGAATCCGACGGCACGAGCTCGAGGGCCACGGCGGGAAAATCGCGGCGAATACCGGCAAGCATCGGCGGCAGAACGTAGTGCGAGATGACGGTCGAGGCGGTGATACGGACAGAGCCGCCGAGCTCGGCGGTTTGCCCTTCGGCCATCAGCGCGGCCTCGGCAAGGGCGCGCTGGGCGCCGGACACGGGCTCGTAGAGGCGGAGGGCCGTCTCGGTCGGCTTAAGGCCACTGAGGGTGCGCTCGAAGAGGGGGATGCCGAGGTCGCCCTCGAGCGCTTCGATGTGTCGCCCGAGCGTTGGCTGGCTCAACCCAAGCTTCCGAGCCGCGGCGGACAACGAGCCTGCCTCGACCACGGCGCCAAAACTTCGCCAGAGCGACCAGTCCGGAGATGCATTCATTTATGAATGGCTTGCCTGCATGTTTGGTGAATTCGTATTCGAATGTGCATGGCCTAGCTTCTGGTCGTCAAGTTCAAACGACGAGCACGGAGCGAGAAATGAACAAGGGCACGGTCACCATCCTCGGCATCAACGGCCATATCGGCCACTACGCCGCCAAGACGTTTGTCGAAGCCGGCTGGAACGTTCGCGGCATGGGCCGCTCGAACAAGCAGGCGATCGCCGGCGTCACCTTCATCAAGGGAGATGCGGAGAGTGTCGCCGAGATGAAGGCCGCGATCGGCGACAGCGACGTCGTCGTCAATGCGCTGAACCTGCCCTATGAAAAGTGGTTCGGCGGCGCGATGGAGGCGCAGACCGCGCGGGTGATTGAAGCCATGGGCAAGAGCGGCAAGACGCTGGTTTATCCCGGCAACATCTACAACTACGCGGCCTCCCTCCGCGACGTGACCCCCGACGCGCCGCAGCACCCCGAGCGGCCGCGCGGCGAAATCCGTGTGCGGTGCGAAGCGATGCTCAAGGCCGCGGCCACGCGCGGCGACGTGCAGGTGATCATCGTTCGTGCCGGCGACTTTTTCGCGCCGGGCAAGAACGGCGACTGGTTCGAGCAGGGCATTCTGGCGCAGAAGGGCAAGGTTTCGGCGCCATCCGCGCTCGACGTCGGCCATAGCTGGGCCTACCTGCCCGATTTGGGCCGTGCCTTCGAAAAGCTTGCCTGGCACCGCAAGGAACTCGGCGCCTTCGAGAATTTCCACTTCGCGGGCCATTTCGTGACGTCGCGGCAGCTGGTCGAGGCGGTGCAGAAGGCCGCGCCGGCGCCGCTCAAGGTCACCGGCTTTCCGTGGGCGCTGCTGAAGCTGATCGGCCTCTTCAGCCCGGTCATGCGCGAGGTCGGCAAGATGCGCTACCTCTGGCAGAACCCGATGCAGCTCAAGGACAAGCGGCTCGATGCCATCCTCGGCCCGGACTTCGGGACGCCCTACGACGACGCAGTGGCCCAGGCGGTAAAGCCATTCTTCAGCTGAACCCCAGCTCCCGCCGCACCTCCGCCGGCGTCGAGCCGGCGGCCCGCAAATCCCGCAAGCTCGTCGAGCCCCTGGACTTGGCGAGCTTCTTGCCGTCGGCGTCGAGGATCAGCTTGTGGAAGGTGTAGATGGGCGACGGGAGGCCGAGCAGGAACTGCAGCAGCACGTGGATGTCGGTTGCCGCTTCCATGTCGCGGCCGCGGGTGACATGCGTCACGCCCTGCGCGGCATCGTCCACCACGACCGACAGGTGATAGCTCGTCGGCACTTCCTTGCGCTGGACCACGACGTCACCCCAGCGTTCCGGCCGGGCGTAGCGGATCTGCGGGCGGTCGCCCGGCGTCGGCTGCGCCATGGTGAACGTCAGCGGCCCGGTCTTGGCGACGGCCGTTGCCGTATCCAGGCGATATTGGACCGGATCACCAAGGGCGAGGCGCTCCTCCACCCGCCGTCGCGAGAGATGCCGGCAGGTGCCGCCATAGAGTGGCGCGCCATCAGGATCCGTGCCGACGGCATGGGCGGCGATTTCGGTGCGCGAGCAGAAGCACGGGTAGAGCAACCCGAGCCGGTCGATGCGCGCCGCTGCGTCACGGTAGGCCGGCAGCCGATCGGATTGCCGCATCACCGGCTTGGACCAACTCAGGCCGAGCCATTCGAGGTCTTCAAAAATCGCCGCGGCAAATTCGGGTTTACTGCGCGCCGGATCGATGTCTTCGAGGCGAAGCAGGAACGTGCCGCCAAGCCGCCTGGCCCAGAAGTCGGTGAAGAGCGCCGAATAGGCGTGGCCCATATGCAGGTAGCCGTTGGGGCTTGGCGCGAAGCGGAAAATCGGGTTGGTTGCCATCATGTCTCCCCGCAAAGCTTCGGCTAGCACGACCGCCGAATGGCTCAAAGAGCCGCTCGTCACGCCGGAACTCCTCGACCAGCATCTTCAGGCGCTCATGAAACTCGACCGGCGCCTCAAGCCGGTCTGGAAAATCGCCGGCCAAGTCGAGCTGCGGACGACCGACAAGGGGTTTCCGGGCCTCGCGCGGGTCATCTGCGGCCAACAGCTTTCGACAGCGAGCGCGCGGGCCATCTGGGGCCGCCTCAGTGCGCTGCCAGGTGCGCTGTCGCCGAAGAGCTTTCTCAGGCTCGATGAGCCAACGCTGCGGGCCGCCGGTCTTTCCGGCGCCAAGGTGAATTCGACGCGCGCCGTTGCCGAGGCGATGCTTGCCGGGACGCTCGACCTTGCCGGCGTCGAAACCATCCCCGCCGAGGAGGCGATCGCACACCTCACGGCGGTCAAGGGCGTCGGGCCCTGGACGGCCGAGATCTATCTGCTTTTCTGCGTCGGGCATCCCGACGTCTTTCCGGCCGGCGACCTCGCGCTCAAGAAGGCGGCGCGCGACGGGCTCGGGCTCGAAGACATGCCGAGCACCAAGGCGCTGATCGAAATCGCCGCGCCCTGGTCGCCGCATCGCGGCGCTGCGGCGTTGTTGCTCTGGCGATATTTTCATGCGCTCTACGATCGAGCAGGAGTAGCCGTATGACGAAGCTTTCTGGACCCATGGTGCCGCCAAAGTCGGGCGGCGCGCCCAGGCAGGTGGTAGTGCTCCTTCACGGCTATGGTTCCGATGGGGCCGACCTCATCGGGCTCGGGCCCTACTGGCGCGACCAGTTGCCGGATGCGCTTTTCGTGGCGCCCAACGGCCCTGCGCCGTGCCGGATCAATTCCACCGGCTATCAGTGGTTCGATGTCGATCCCGATCGTCCAGAATTCCGGCTCGAGGGCGCGGCGCAGGCGCGGCCGGTGATTGCCGAGTTTTTGGGCGATCTCTGGACGCAGACCGGCCTTGGCCCCGAGGACACGATCCTCGTCGGGTTTTCGCAGGGTGCGATGATGGCGTTGCATGTGGCGCTCACCCTCGACAAGCCGCTGATGGGGGTGATCGGCTTTTCCGGCCTCCTCATCGCCCCGGCCGGCTTTGCGGACTATGCGGGGCCGAAACCGCCGATCTGCCTCGTGCACGGCGAACTCGACGGCGTGGTGCCGTGCGACATGAGCGCCCAGGCGACCGCCGCTCTCAAGGCGCAGGGGTTCGACGTCCGCTTCCATATCTCGCCCGGCGCGCCCCACACCATCACGCCCGACGGCCTCGCTTTCGCCAGCGACTTCATCGCGACGGTTTCGGCGACCGTCTGAAGCCATTCAGGGGCCTTTGTTTCTCGACTTCACAGCCCTGTCACACTCGGCTTAGAATATGAGCCATGGACACTGACGATTCCGGTTTCGGGGGGCTCTAGTGACCGTACACGTGTCACCCGAGTCCTGTCCGGCCCTTGTGCTGAACGCGGACTACCGGCCGCTGAGTTATTACCCGCTCTCGCTTTGGTCGTGGCAGGACGCGATCAAGGCGGTGTTTCTCGAGCGCGTGCATATCGTCTCGAGCTACGACCGGGTAATCAAAAGCCCGAGCTTCGAGATGTTCCTGCCGAGCGTGGTGTCGCTCAAGGATTATGTCAGGCCGGCCCGGCATCCTGCGTTTACGCGGTTCAATGTGTTCCTGCGCGATCGCTTCCAGTGCCAGTATTGCGGCAGCAAGGAGGACCTGACGTTCGACCATGTCCTGCCGCGTTCGAAGGGCGGCCGGACCACCTGGGAGAACGTCGTCACCGCCTGCGCGCCGTGCAATCTCAAGAAGGGCGACCGGCTGCCGCGCGATATCAAGATGTTTCCGCTGCAGGCGCCGTATCAGCCGACGGTGCACGACCTCCACAACAACGGCCGCGCCTTTCCGCCGAACCATCTCCATGAGAGCTGGCTCGACTATCTCTACTGGGATATCGAGCTGGAGCCGTAAGGGCAGGGCCCTGCGGCGAGCGCGTCAGGCGGCGGCGATCCGCCGTCCACGCTGCATCTGGTTGATCAGCGCGAGCGCGAGCAGCACGACGATCAGCGCCGAGACCAGGGCGTTGTAGCCGGCGAGGCTGATGCCCAGGAACTGCCACTGGATCTGGTCGCACTGGACGACTTTGACGGCGTTGAGATTGCTGAGCTGGTTGAGGTCGAGGCTCGTGCCGTTGCCGGTGCAGGCGGTCGGCCCCTGCCAGAACTTCCATTCAACGCCGGCATGGAAGACGCCGAGATAGACGCTCCAGACGAAGATCGCCGCAACGAGCAGCATGCCGATGTACCAGACGGTCAACGGCAGCCGGTTCCAGAGCAGGAGGATCAGGGCAAGGAGGGGCAGGCCGTAGTAGTACGGCCACCGTTCGCCCAGACAGAGCTCGCAGGGGACGAGGCCGCCCCAGAGCTGGGACGCCCATGCGGCCGCAATCGTAGCAACCCCGATGACGAACGCGAGGGCGGCGGCCTTTTTGTCGAAGGCGGCGGTCGAAAACAGTCCGGCCATGGCGGGCATTGCTCCGAAATTGGCGTCGAGGCGACTATTCGAAGAGGAGCGCCGCCGTCAATCGTGCCGGCCGCAAACGCGGGCGCCTCACGTTGAACACTGCGTTACCGGAATGGCGCTATTTCGGCGCCTCGAGCCCGAGCCGCTGCATCGTCGCCATGGCGTTCGACGGGGCGTGCACCTTGTCGGTCGAGACGTAGTAGGCAAAGACATCGCGAGTTTTGCCATCGCCCGCCGGCTCGCCAATGAACTTGCCGTCCGGTAGCGCCCCGCCTTCCGACAGGGCCTTGAGCCGCGCCGCCCAGCGGTCGAGGTCGGTTTCCTCGTAGTGGTCGGCGCCCGGGGCGCCCTGCAATCGCAGATAGGCGAAGTCGGCGGTCACATCCATCGCGGGCCATTCCGCGGTGTCGGCAGTGACCAGCGCGACGTTGTGTTTCCTGAGCAAAGCGACAAACGCGGCGTCGGCGAAGGTTTCGTTGCGGACTTCAATGGCGTGCCGGACCTTCGAAATGCCCGTGGCATCGGTCACCAGGGTGCGTGACTCGCTCGTCGCCTTCTTGGCCATTTCGGCGAGCGTTTCTGGTGTCTGCGGCAGCAATGCAAGGAACGTTTCCATGCGTTCTGCATCGAATTTCATGTTCGGCGGCAGCTGCCAGACGAACGGCCCGAGCCGGTGGCCGAGCGCCATCACGCCCGAGCCGAAAAAGAAGGCCAGCGCCTCGTCGACCTGCTTCAGCCGCTTGATGTGGGTGATGCCCTGGTGGCCTTTCACCGAGAAGCGGAAATCCTCCGGCGTCTCGGCGGCCCAGGCGGCAAAACTCTCGGCCTTCTGGTGGCCGTAGAAGGTCGAGTTGATCTCGATCGCGCCGAGCGCCCGGCTTGCGTAGTTGAGCTCCTGCTTCTGCGGCAGGCCCTTGGGGTAAAACGGCCCTCGCCAATCGGCGAAATTCCAGCCGGCTATGCCGATGCGGATTGTTCCTGCCTCACCCATGGTTCCTCTTCCCACCGCAAACCGAGCCGGCCCGCCAACGCGCGGGCGTCGTCGGGCGCCATCAGCTTGTCAGTGTTGTCGAAGAAGAGGAAGACGTCTCGCGGCCGATTGTCGTCGAGCCGCGGGGTGACGAAGTTGCCGTCGGTCATTTTTCGTCCGCTCGCCCAGGCATCGATGCGCGCCGCCCAGGCGTCGAGTTGCTCGGGCCGATAGGCGGACCGATAGAGCTCCTCCGAGCCATGCAGCCGGCAGTAGATGAAGTCTGCGGTTAGATCCATCAGCAGCGGCCAGTCGACCGTGTCGGCGCAAACCAGCGCGATCTCGTAGCGGCGAAGCAGCGCGATGAAGGCCGGATCGCGAAAGCTCTCGTGGCGGATTTCGATAGCGTGGCGGATCGGTCCGACGCCGGTTGCGTCGAGGTGGGGAGGGGCGCGAAGCCGGCTGTCATGGCGTTCGGCCAATCGTGAGGCCGAGGCTCCATCGCGCGGCAGCAGCCGAAAGAACGCCTCGAGCCGCTCGGGGTCGAACCGGAAGGTGGCTGGGAACTGCCAAAGCAGCGGTCCGAGCTTGCTGCCAAGCGCCAGCGGGCCGGAGGCGAGGAAGTTGGCCAGTGCGGTTTCGACATTCTTGAGCTTCAGCATGTGGGTGATGAAGCGCGAGCCCTTCACCGCGAACATGAAGTTGTCGGGTGTCGCGGCGGCCCATTGCCTGAAGGCGGGGGGCGTCTGGAGGCCGTAGAAGGTGCCGTTGATCTCGAGGGCCGGGAAGGCCCTCGCCGCGAACGCCAGTTCATCCCGCTGTCGCAATCCCGGTGGATAGAAGTTGCCGCGCCATGGAGGATAGGTCCAGCCGGAGACACCGATCCGGATGTCGGCGCGAACCGCGAGTGAGCGGGCCGAGGCGTGGCGCGGTGATGCGATAGTCAGCGTGGCACCCATGGCGGTGCCTCAACGCCTCATGCCTGGCCGCGTTCCGGGCGCGCCTCGGGCGCTTTGCCCTTCGGCGGCTCGTCGTCGCCCTCGCCGAGATTCGAGACATTGTTGTAGAGGTTATCCTGGTCGTCGGTCTGGGACTGGCCGGACGGGCCCTTGCCGATCGGCCGACTTTCGCCGTGCTGGGAGCGCGGCGTGCTCACCGGCTGCTCTTCAGAGTCACTGGGATTTCGATCCGGCATCTTTGCCTCCTGTGCTTGCCGAGGGGCAACGACGGAGGGCGCCGATGTTTCCAATGCAGTTTTCTCACAAAGCAGAACGCCTCACGTTCTGCAGAGGCGTCCCGGCCGCGTCCTAGCTGCCCGGTATCCTTGCCTGATCGGCGTCTGGAGATTTGAACGACTGGCGCCGCAGCAAGTTGTTGCCGCCACTCGCGGGGCGCTTTACTTTGCCGGCGGGGACTTTCACCAGGCTTGGAGGCCAATCCATGAAGCGCATTCTTGCAGCCGCCGTTCTGCTTGCCGCGGGCACCGTCGCCGCGCACGCTGCCGATGTGGGCGGCGACTACACCGTCTTCGGCACCAATTTCGACGGCAGCCACTACAAGGGCACGGCCAGCATCAAGGGCAGCTCCTCGAGCTGCCAGATCACCTGGGAAACCGGCACGACCTCATCGAGCGGCATCTGCATTCTCGACGGCAACGTCTTCGCCGCCGCCTATCAGCTCGGCAAGGATGTGGGCCTTGCGGTCTACAGCGTCCACGGCGATGGCGTGCTGGATGGCGACTGGACCATCGAGGGCCAGGAAGGCAGCGGCACGGAAGTGCTGACGCCCGCCAACTGATCCGACTGGGCGGCCCGCGGGCAGGGCCGCCTCATCGCTGGCTTTCCATCGACGCGCGGGCCTCTCGCGCGTCGTTCTTATTCTGCGGCTTCAACGTTACCGAAAAGGCCGGTCGGAAAGCCGTCGAGGCTCGTCTGGTTCTTCTCGTGCTGGTAGGCGATGAGGGCCTCTTCGCCTTTGCTGATTGCCCATTTGTCCATCGTCGGGCGTTCCGCGACATAGTCGTGGAAGGGCACCCCATAGCCGCACGATGTCTGCACCAGATCGAAATCGAGCCGCATCATCTGCCGGGCGCCGAGCGGCTCCTTGCCATCGAACTGCGTCGCCAGCAGTTCGGCGTATTCGGGCGTCTGCCGACCGATCTGGCGGCCGCGGCCGTAGAGTCGCAGGATCAGCGGCGGCCCTTCGAACGCGCACATCATGATGGTGAGACGGCCGTCGGCCAGCATGTGTGCCGCCGTCTCGTTGCCGCTGCCGGTGCGGTCGAGATAGACCACGGCATTGGGGCCCAGCACGCGGAACCAGTCGGTCGAGCGCGGCGAGATGTTGACATGCCCGGTTGCTGCCGCCGAGGCGGTGAAGAACACGTGCTGCCGGGCAATGAAATCGAGGTGCTTCGCCTCGAGGGCGTGAAAGCGCTGGGCCATGGAAAATGCTCGCCTGAGAGAAGCGCATTGTGCGCGGCCTCGGCGCGGCGAGGCAAGCCCAGGCACGACAAGTTCGCCTAAAGGCGCATACGCACCGTGCCCAGGCCGCCCCCGCGGGTTGTCCTTGCAGGCGCGGGATGGCCACGATATAGGCGACGGCCGTGCGGGTGTGGTGAAACTGGTAGACGCGCCGGACTCAAAATCCGGTTCCGAAAGGAGTGTCGGTTCAAGTCCGACCACCCGCACCATCCGGCTCTGGCGCGGCGGTTTTGCCGCTATTCGCGGGGCCCGGTGTAGGGATGCTCCTCAGGCGTGCCATTGACCCTGAGGCTGCGCAGATCGTTCGCCACGATTTCGTCGACCTGCTGATCGGTAAGCGCGTGATCGCCCCTCGCGGCGAACAGCATGCGGCCGGCGAGGCGGTCGAAGCGGCCGGAGCCGATCTCGACCGATAGCTTCCCCGCCATGGCGGGCGGCACGTCGATGCCGCGGGCGAAGAGGTCGTTGATGCCGCCGAGATATTTCTTGCCGGCTGGATCGGTCATCTGGAATTCGGTCATCGACGTACGAACGAGCCCCGGGTCCATGCCGAACATGCTGACGCCCGTGCCTTCGAGCGTGTCCGAGACGCTCTCGGTGAAGCGGAGCACGCCGGCCTTGCTGGTCCCGTAGCCCGAGCCGTAGGGGAACGATGTGCCGGTGCCGCCGCCGGTGAGGTTGATGATGCGGCCGCTCTTTCGCTTCAGCATCCCCGGCAGCACCGCACGGCAGCAGTTGAAGGTGCCCCTGATGTTGAGCTCGATGTCGCCCA
>Ga0207639_10001694_pt1 | contig 14885 bp, 22 predicted proteins | sample KBSCornC32_FD_184299 | JGI IMG/M metagenome (GOLD analysis project Ga0207639, IMG submission 184299) | Corn rhizosphere microbial communities from Kellogg Biological Station, Michigan, USA - KBS Corn C3-2 (SPAdes) (version 2) | ecosystem: Host-associated > Plants > Roots > Rhizosphere > Soil ...
TTCTTTATCGCGTTGCCGGCGACTATTCCGGCGTCGAGGCACTCCGCCGCGCAGTCGCGGAGAACCCCAACAACGTCACTATCCTCATGCTCGCCAACGCCGGCATCGGGCTGCTGGAGCGCGGCTCCGACGAAGCCTTCGCCTATGCAGCCCGCGCTTACGAGTTGAGTCCCGGCGCACCCGAAGCTTATCAGGCACTGTCCAGTATGGGTGGAACGGAGCTCGAGCGCGGCAACTACAAGGCGGCGATTGAGTGGTCGCTCAAGTCGCTCGCGACCTTTAACGACTGGCTCTACACCTACATCACGCTTGCCGCCGCCTATGCGAGTCTTGACCAAATGGACGAGGCTAGGGCGGCCCTGAAACGGGTCCGCGAGTTAAGTCCTCAATTGACCATCAGGGTCATCACCGACGGCAGAGCCGTGAAGGATGCATTTGCCGACGCCGTCATTCCGGGCTTGCGAAAAGCAGGGTTGCCGGAGCGATAGGGCAGGCGGGTTGACATTCTGGCCCTTGGGCGTCCGCTTCTGGCGCAAAGCGGACGTCGGCGTTCCCTTTTCCAGCTGTCCTGGAGATACTCGCTCTCAGCCTCCTCCATCGCGCGCCCTCAGACCAAGCCGCATCTCCTTGGCATAACTGAAACCCAATCGCTCATAGAGCGGAGCTCCCGCCTCGGAGGCGTGCAGCACGACATCGCTGCAACCAATCGCTCGCAGCCGGTCGATGGCCAACGTTACCATCCCTGCCCCGACGCCGTTCGGCGGACGTTGGGCTGCACGTAGACGGACCAAATATACCCCATTTGTCGGACGGCCGGTCGCAGCACCTCAGGGAACTGAGGGGTTTGCAGCTGGTAGGCGGCGCTGCCGACAACGATATTGTCGCTCAGTGCAAGTACCGCGCCGCCGAGGAAGCTAGTCCGCGATGCCACCAGAAATGTCCGGACGATTTCGCTGGCATCCTCAGTGAAGGCCGTTTCGGGCACACCGTAACTTCGCCAAACCGCCAGGTAGTGGGCAACCAGCACATCATCGTCTGCTGGACTGGCATCGCGATATTCCAATCGTCAGCTCCCACCAGAGGATGGTGATCAATTCGCCAGCACCCGGTGTGTTGCGTCGCGCGAGAATGGAACCGCTCTGTCCACATCAGCTTGCTCTTGGCAGTAACGAGAGGGACGCGCGATGACCGATCCGACCGCCAAGTTTCGAGAACCGCCATCTAGACGACAACAGCAGTCCTGACCCTCGGGAGTGGAACACTTTCCATCGACCAAGCTTGAGAGGACAACGTCCACTTAGCGAGCACTCTCGAAATGCAGCAAAATTCTCAAGCCGCCGTCGGCGCAGACTCCCGCGCCGCGCAAGCGCTGTCGTCCATTCCGCTGATCCAGCTGTCGGACGGCAATGCCATTCCGCAAGTAGGGTTCGGCGTCTGGCAGGTCCCGAACGAGGAGGCGACGCCGGCCGTCGCCCAGGCGCTGGCGTCGGGTTATCGGCTCATCGACACCGCCCAGGGGTATGACAACGAGGAGGGCGTCGGGGCCGCCTTGCGCGACGGCATCGATCGCGCGTCGTTGTTCGTGACGAGCAAGCTGCGGACCAAGTCGCTCGGCCATGACGAAGCCCTTCGGGGCTATGACGAGTCACTGGAAAAGCTCGGTCTCGATCACCTCGACATGTTCCTCATTCACTGGCCGGCGCCCAAGCTCGACAAATATGTCGACACCTGGAGGGCACTGGTGCGGTTGAAGCGGGAAGGGCGGGTCGACAGTATCGGCGTATCGAATTTTCTGCCCGAGCATTTGGAGCGGATCATCGGCGAGACGGGCGAAACGCCGGTCATCAATCAGATCGAGCTGCACCCCCTCTACCAGCAGCGTGACGTTCGCGACTTCCACCACGAGCACAACATCCAGATCGAGTGCTATAGCCCGCTCGGCACCGGCACCGTGCTGAAGAACCCCGTGCTGGCCGATATTGCGGCCCAGTACGGGAAGTCTCCCGCGCAGGCCATCCTCAGGTGGCACCTGCAGCAGGAGTTGGTGGTGATCCCCAAATCCGTCACGCCCGAGCGCATCCGCGAAAATCTGGAGATCTTCGATTTCGAGCTCAGCGACGACGACATGCGCAAAATCGCGGCGCTCGACGATCCGGAAAGCGGCAAGACCGGCAGCCAGCCAGCCGAGTTCAACGATCTCTTCTGAGCGGGCTCAGTGGCGTCTTACTCGGCAATGATCGGACGTCCAACGTCCGCATCGCTGCCGGGCTCGACGTCCTTCGGGGTCGTCGGGGCAGCGCGGGTGGGCGCCGGCTTTGGCAGGCGCAAAGCCGCGCTGATCGCTTCGGCGCGCGAGCCGTAGGGGCCGCCCAACAACCCATGGTCGTCGAAAACTCCGTATCCGCCATCGCGGGTGGGTACGATGCGCCACCCGTCTACGCGGTCTTCGTGTTTGCCGCTCATTATCGCCTCCAACTGTGAGAGGTAATGGGCGAGCCGTTCGGCCCGCCCATTATCCAATTCAGCGTCCGCCGTGCGAGTTCTCGCCGCCCTTGCGGCCGGCTTCCGCCGCCCGCTCCGGATTCTGCGCGAAGTTGCCGCTGCCGCCACGCTGGCTGTCGCCGCCCCCGGCGCTGTCGCTGTCGCTGTCGCCGCTGGAAGAACCGCTACGGCTTTCGCCACCCGTGCGGCCGGCTTCGGCGGCGAGCTCGCGATCCTGGGAGAAGCTGCGCTTCTCATCGGGCACGCTCTCCCCGCCCTTGCGGCCGGCCTCGGAGGCGAGCTTTGGATCTTGGGAGAAGCTCCGCTTCTCGTCGGGGACGCTTTGGCCGCCTTTGCTGGCAATCTCCCGCTGCTTGTCCTCATCCATGGAGGCAAAACCGCGGTTCGAGGTTCCGTTGTCGGGCATCGCTCGACTCCTTTGGTGTGTACTGAAATGCGAGACACGACTTGCACGTCTCATGATCGCAACCACGCGGGACCCGGCTATGTTCCTTAGAAAAATGTAGTTCTGTGTTTAAGTATGTTATTGTCACCTACAATCGGCTGATATTATTTGGTTTTTCTTGCAATTCAACTTTGCTGGGCCGCAAAGCGGCCTCTACCCGGGGCCGCGCTTGTCGTTCGCGGTCCGCACCACGGGTTTGCGGGACTGCTCGTCGGTATCGGTGGTGAGCTCGGTCGGCGGGCCGCTCGGCACCGGCACGTTCTCGAGCGGATCGGGTAGCCGGGGGCTGCCATCCGGCGCCGCGATCTCCTGCTTGAGCGCCTCGGCCGGCAAGCCATCCCGCGCCACGAGGCGGCTGGCCTCCTCCGTATTCATGCCGAACTCGCGAGTCAGGAACTCTGCGTCCTTCACCTGCTGCCGTGTGCTTGGCGTTCCGCGCTGTTTGGCCATGCCGCAATCTCCTTTTCCGGCCAACGTCCGTTCGCGCTGTCGGTTTCAAGGACTTCGCCCGAGCATCTTCGGCAAGGCCGCCGCTCGCGCGCGTCTTGCGACGACCTCGCTCCATATGAACTGGGGGAGCCAAATCCGCCGAGTTAGTCTCTGTCTCACTGCGATTTGGCTGTCATGGCGGTCAGATCCATGGGACTATACTGCCAGATCAGTTCGTGAGGCCCTTCCAGCGGTTGGGCATCGTCAGAACTCAGTGAGCTGAGCGTTCCCTGCGCAATCCATCGAGGTAACGACCGCACGGGCAGAAGCCCGGCGCGGAACGATGTGAGATTGGCTGCGCCATGCCAGGCAGAACTGTGCTCATCGTGGAGGACGAGGTTTTGATTGCCATGTCGCTCGAGGACGACGTCCGGCACATGGGCCTGGTCCCCTTGTCGACGCCGCATCTCGACGAAGCGCTGCTGCTCGCTGAGGACAAAAGCCTTGTCGCGGCTGTGCTCGACGTCAAGCTGCGCGACCTGACCTCTGAAGGCGTGGCGGCGCTGCTCCGGCAGCGAGGCATTCCCTTTGTGGTCAGCACCGGTTCGGGGACCAGCCTGCAGGGGACGTCGTTCGACGGCGCGCCGATGCTGACCAAGCCCTATCCGGGCCGCGAGCTCCGCGCGCTCCTTGCGCAATTCGTGCCAACGGCCGAGCCTATAGAAACGTGATGCCCAGGTATTTCTTCCATTGTCAGTTGGGTGACTTCGTGGCGTCGGACGGCAGCGGCTACGACCTGCCGAGTATCGCGGCCGCGCGCCAGGAGGCGATGAGCCTGATGAGCGAGTTGGCGCGCGACGAGTTCCCCGCCGAAGGGAGGCCGCCAGACCTCGTCATCAACGTCACCGATGGCGAGCAGCATGAGCTCTTCAGCGTCAGCATGCTGGTGGATGGCGTCGCGTAACCTTCCTCCTTAGGCGATATCCATGGCCGTTTCGGACGTGCGGCGTCCTGTGCGGCGTCGGCTACCGCGCCGCACGCAATGTCATAGTTTAACGCCAGTCGTCGCGCCGCTCGTTATGAGGGCAAAAAAACAACGCGATCGCAACAGTGCTGAACGACTCGCCACCCAAAAGACGTGCCAGTCCTTCCCAAATTCTCGACCAGGAACTGCGGGCCGCCCTTGAGCCCTTCTACATCGCCATGGGCGGGTGGAACGAAAGGCTGACCTTCCTGCTCTATAGCCTCGGAAAGACGCCGGCGCGGCCTGCCCTGCTCGATGAGCTGCGAACGCTGCGTCGCGACGTCGAAGAGGGGCGGCAGAAAATGATCGACGACGTGACGCCGCTGAGCATCGGCAAGTACACCCCCCGGCTCGAAAACGCCCAACGCGCGAGTGCCCAGTTGCTGGCCAAGATCGAGAGTCTCCTGACGACCGCGGTCTGAGGTCCGCCGCGGCGTGGCAGTAAGAAGATGGGGCCCGCCCATGCCGAGCACTGCAGCCACTGGGTCCGCGAAATTTTTTTGGGGGGCCTCTTGACGGTGGCGGCAGCCGTCATAAATCGAAATCGCCAGTCGCCAAAAGCGGGACTGGTTCAGCCGGGGTGAACCCTCCGGGTTTGTCCCTCGTACCTATGTTGCTCTCAGGAGAATGTGGCTATGAGAACCTTCGACTTTACACCGCTCTATCGTTCCACCGTCGGCTTCGACAGCCTGTTCGATATGCTCGACAACAGCATCCGTCCGGACTGGCCGCCTTACGACATCGAGAAGCTGGGCGAGGACACCTACCGCATCAGCATGGCTGTTGCCGGCTTTTCGGCCGACGAGATCGCGCTGACCCAGGAAGGCAATACGCTGCTGGTTACCGGCCAGAAGCAGCCCGTCTCGCAGCAGCAGTCCTACCTGCATCGCGGCATTGCGGCCCGTGATTTCAAGCAGACCTTCAGCCTTGCCGACCACGTCAAGGTCGCCAACGCATCGCTCGACAGCGGGCTGCTGCGGATCGATCTGGTGCGAGAAGTGCCGGAACAGCTGAAGCCGCGTCGCATCAACATCGCCTCCTCGGCACCGGCAGCTGTCGGGACCGCTCAGCCGCAAAAGCAGATCGAGCAGGACGCGAAGGCCGCGGCCTGAGATCCTTGGTCTGGTTCGGTCGCCCGGTTTCGGCCGGGCGGCCAAGCGATTTGCGAGCGAAAGATGAGCAGAACCTTCTATCCGTCAGATGAGTACGACAGCGAAGAGCTCGAGCGCTCACTTGTGAGGCGCCGCCTCCGCCAGTGGTTCGGCAAGCGCTGGAGCAAGGACGACGATGATGACCCCCCGCTCAGCCCAGTGACGGGACGCATGCCCAAGCCTACCCCGCCTCTTGCCGAGGCGGCAGCGGCAGCATGAAAGTGGTCTGGGTCCCGCTAGCCACGCGGGACCCATCGTCCGCCTCTGGCAGCTGAGCACGCAAGATGCCGGCTTGAGCAACCTGAAACGAAAATGCGCAAAACGCGTTAGCGCGATCTCGGACGGATCGTCCGCTGCTTCACATCACACCGATCATGCGAGGATGAAGCTATGCAGAGTAATCTCGATCAATTCTCCGACCTCGATATCGACGACGACGTCGTTACCGACAGTGATCTCGTCGGCTATTTCAGCCCGAAGAGCGTAGTCGACGACCCTGAGCTGTCCATCAGTCGAAAGCGGGCATTGCTGGCCCACTGGGCGTCCGACATTCATGCGATCCCGAGCGCTCCGGCGCTGCGCGCCGTGATGTTCGTGCCGACGACATCTATCGACGCGATCATGGCGGCTATGGCCCTGCTCGACGAGATGGTCGACGGTGGGGTCCTTGCCTCAGCTGCCAGCGTTGGTGGCGCGAGAGCGTAACTGGCAGCCCCTGGCCCCACTCCCGGGTGGGGCCTGATCTGGGTAAATGGACCGGGCGCCGCGCAAGCTTCGCGAGGGCCGCCCGTTTCCTCGCAACCATTGATTCGTTGGTCGTCGGCCGCCCATTAGCGCGCAAGCAGACTTGAGACGCTCTCGAGGGTAAGGCCGCCAGGGCCGGTCTTGGGCGCTATGTTGCCTCCCGAGGAGGCAAGGTGGGCTCGGGCGGCATTTGCTTGAGCTCATCGGGGCGACAGAACGTAACCCTGGCCTTGCCGTTATCCTTCCACTCGCAAGCGAAGCCGACGCGCCCGGACGTGAGCTCGACTATGCTCACGACGGTTGCGGCCTTCTGGCGCCGAATCTGCCAGACCCGATCCCCAACCTGAAACAACGCGACCCTCGCTACGGGCTAAAGCCCTCTGGATGGGCAATCTGCTGCCGGTCGGATGGTTCCTGAGCGCCTTCTTGATTGTGGATCGAGCCGGGCATGGCACTCAGACAAAACACCTCATCGCCACGCGAGAAGGCCGTGTTCCCAAGCAGCTTGCGCGCGACGAACGACGGGACATCGCCAACAGCAGATTTGGCGGCCCGCTCCTGCTTAGACGCAGTTGAGCTTCTCGACCTCGCCGTCACGATAGGCGGCCGCCTGCAATCTTGCGTGCAACTTCCGGCCCATAACCGCATTGGGGCACCGAGCGTCACTGAGTGGCGCTGGTGTCCCACCGGCGCATGCCATGCCCCTCGGCGAAAGAGGGAGGAACTGGATGCCGGCATTTCTTCGCCCACATTCGCCGGAATGGTTCGAGGCCATTTATATCTCGAGGCCCGATGAGGCTGCCCATACCAGCTGGATTCTGCGTATCGCGGGCCTCGACGCGGCGTGCGGCAATTGCGGCAGCCGTTTCGCCGCCGACGTTCGTCTGGTGGATGACGCGGATTTGCCGCGACGCCGTGGTTACGCGCCGCCTCTGCGAGACATGCATCAAGCTGAAGGCGGACGCCGGTGAGGTGTTCGTGCAATTCTAGGAGACCCGCGAGTCGGCGCTTATCGATTCCGCCCGCGCCAGATCATTCGCCAACATGCCAACCTGTCACCCAGAACCCGCAGTTTAGGCGCCTCCGCTCAGCGTCACATAGGCATCGACCAGGGTGGCGGCCTTGGCGCGCTGCATGACGTCAGGCGGGGGCCCGATATCCCGCACGGTGCCGTTGCTCAGGACGATCAGCCGATCGGCGTTCGTTACTTCGTCGAGGAGGTGGGTTGCCCAGAGTACCGAAGTGCCATCGCGGTGGCAAAGCTGATGCAAGTGCGCCAGAAGGGCAGGTCGTGCCGCGGGATCGAGCCCCGTACTTGCCTCATCCATCAGCGTGAGGCGCGGGCGGTTGATGAGAGCGCGCGCGATCTCGACACGTCGCTGATTGCCTCCGGACAACGTCCGTACCGCTCGCCGCAGCAATGGCTCAAACTCGAGCAGCGCTGCAAGTTCTTCAATGCGCTGCCGCGCGGCCGAACCGCTCATTCCAAATAGCGCGGCATGGAACCTGAGGTTGGCGGCGACGCTCATTTCGAGATCGAGGGAGCGCGACTGGAAGACGACGCCGAGCTGAGCCAGGACCACGCCGCGATTCTGGGAGAGGCTTCTGCCAAAAAGCTGGACGCTCCCCGCATCGGGCGCCAGCAGGCCGGCGATGACGGCGGCAAGTGTGGTCTTGCCAGCGCCATTGGGGCCGAGCAGGCCCACAAATTCACCAGGAAAGATTGTGAAGCTGACGTCCCGCAGTGCTTCGCGCCTGCCGAACCGCTTGGTCAGCCCTCCAACACGGAGGAGGGTCTCTAGACCGGCTTCGATTGCCATCTGAGGAGATGCCGTTCAAGCGGGGCGATCACTGCGGCTTCAAGGACAAGGACAATAGCGGTGAAGGTCACTGCGTAGGCCAGGATCGCGGCCACATCGAAGTTCTGGAAGAGGATGGCGATCCGGAAGCCCACGCCATCACTGCTGCCCAGCACCTCGAAGACCAACACCAGCTTCCACACCAGGGCGAGGCCGTTGCGCGCAGCGGCCAGCAGGTAAGGCGCGAGTTGCGGCAAAAGCACGAAACGCAGTCGCGCGTTGAAGGGCAGGACGAGGGCGTTGGCCACTTCGTCGAATTCGCTGCGCAGCGCACGCACACCCTGGCGCACGGTCGTGATGACGAGCGGCGCCTTCGAGACGACCACGGCAGTAACGAGCGCGACGTCGTTGAGTCCGAGCCAGATGTAAACGAGGATGCCGACGATCACCGCCGGCATGTTGAGCGCCACAACCATCCAGCCGCCGAACAACCGATCCGCCCACCGGACGCGCCCCAGCAGAATGCCCAATCCGGTTCCTAACGCCATCGCGATTGCGAAGGCGACGGCCGAACGAAGGAGGGTGCGGCCGAAGTCCGCGAAAAGCTCACCGGAAGCGGCGAGACGCGTGGCCGCCGCGAGAGTCCGGCCAGGCCCTGGCAGAATTGGTCCAGCAAGCAGTGCCGCTGCCTGCCAGGCGACTAGCAAGAGGACTGGCGATGCGATGGCGAGCCACGCCCCCGGCGCGCGGGGCGGAGGCTTGGCGACGACAAAATCCTGCGCGGGGGCGTGCTTTATCGGTGATACCCCTTCCAGACGACCTGCGTATCAAAGGCTGTGGCGCCTCCGGTGGCGCCGGCGCCGCCATACTGGGAGAGGATGCGGAAGGCGCCGTCCATCGCCTCCGTGTCGGCTGGGTCGAAGTGTTCGATAATCCCGGCGCGATAGCCATCACGAAGAGCGCGAAACAGCATCTCGTCGCCGCCATCATCCATCAGCGGCCGCAGCGCCAGCCAGATGGCGTCGTCGCGCAGCAACTGTTGCTTGGTGTCGAATGAGGCGTCGAGGAAGGCGACCAGACCATCTCGCCTCGTGTCCACCGCCTGCTGCGTGAACGTCCAGCCGAGGAGCGGCGGTGGCCTTGGCACGCCCAGTTTCGTCAGCATTTCGGCGACGCTGATGAGGGACCGCGCCCCGGCGTGGACGGCGCGTACATTCCACTGCCAGAAGTTGAGTGCACCATCCAAATGTCCGCGCAGCAGCAACTGATGGATTACCGGGGCGGCGCCGTATTTCGGCGTAATGTTCTCGAGCAGATCGTGGCCGGTTTGACGCTGATAGCAGGCGCGAAGGAATACGAGGTTCTTGTCCAGGGGACCGCCGCCGATGCCGATGGTTCGGCCTTTTAGGTCAGCCAAATCCGTTGTGGTGCTCTTGGCTGCCATCACCAACCCGCCCACGGCGAGAGAGAATGGTACGAAGAACAGCTCCTTCCCTTGCGTGCGCTGCGCGGAAGCCCAGATGAGATCGGAGAGGATTACGTCGACCGCTCCGCTGAGGAGCGCGACCTGACCCGCGCCGCTGTCCGCAAGCGGCCGGATCGAAGCACCAATCCCGTGCTTTTCGAGCAGGCCGCTCTGTTGCATTGCCGAGATTTCCCAAGATGCTGTGCCGCCGGCCTGAAGGCCAATATTCAGAGGCGCCTCAGCAGCGCGAGCCTGTGGGGCGCCGAGCGTCGAGGCTGCGGCCGTGCCGAGCAGCCCCTGTACGAACTCGCGGCGTGAAAGCCGAGCTGTCACTGGTCTGAATCCTGCAACGCGGACGCGCGGCCGGCGGGCACAACTGTCCGTCAAGCGATTGGAACCAGCGGCAGCGAGCTTGGTTCCTCTGCCAACATCAAGGATGGCCGCGGATGAACGGCAGTCAGCGTCACGTCGCCCTAGCCGTATTCCCATTGCTACTGTTGCCGACCAGCTTGTTGGCCATGGCGTGGCCCGCGGAGGCGACCGGCACCGGCCTCGTCTTCGTCTCCAACGAGAAGAGCAACGAAGTCGTCGTCTATGACCAGAGCTTCAATCGCGTAAAAGCGATTTCCACCTCCCGCCGGCCGCGCGACATGCACTTTAATGCCGCTCACACCCTGCTCTATGTGGCGTGCAGCGATGACGACGCCATCGACGTCATTGATGTCGGCAAGCTCGCGGTCGTGAAGTCGATTCAAACCGGACCAAGTCCCGAAATGTTCGTCCCGACTTCCGACGGGACCGCGTTCTACGTCTCCGACGAGGAAAACTCGCGCGTTGAAAAGATCGACATTGCCTCGGAAGCGGACGTGCAGAACGTTGCGACCGGACCCGAGCCGGAAGGTGTCATCCTCTCGCCCGATGGCAAGACGCTCTACGCGACTTCGGAGAGCGCCGACCTTGTCCATGTGATCGACACGGCGAGCGGCAAGGTCATCAAGAACGTCCCCGTCGGCACGCGGCCGCGCCGGTTCGTGATGACGCCGGATGGCAAGGAGCTCTGGGTCTCCTGCGAGCTCTCGAGTGAGGTCGACGTAATCGAGCGCGCGACCAACACGGTCACCGATCAGCTCACCTTCGTGCCGCCGGGATTTCGCGAGGAACAGGTGACGCCGGTCGGCATGACGATCACCCGGGATGGAAGCAAGGTGCTGCTGACGCTCGGCCGCGCCAACCACATCGCCATCGTCGATGCGAAGAGCAAGCAGGTGCTGGCCTACGTGCTGGTCGGCAGCCGCGCGTGGGGCGTCGACCTCAGCCACGACGAGAAGACGGCGGTGGTGACCAACGGCCTTTCGGACGACATCACCATTGTTGACATGGCCTCGATGAAGCCGGTGAAATCGGTGCCGGCAGGCCGGACGCCGCATAGTGTGGTGATCGATGACTAGGCGCTTTGCCGTGGCTGTGGCGCTGCTGATGCTGGGCGTCGGCGGAGCGTCCGCCGCCGATATCCGCATCGGCTACCTCAGCCTCAGGGACGATCCGCGCGACCGGGCCGACGTCGCCTACACCAACATCCAGATTGCCCCGCCCGACGATCCGCTGACCGGCGCCCAATTGGGGCTTTTGGACGCGAAGGTCGTGGCCGACGCGGTGGGCGATAGCTTTGCGCTCGATCCGCAGCAGGCAGTCGATGCAGCTGATGCTGTCGCCAAGGCCAAGGCGATGGCCGCCGGCGGCGAACGCTTCGTCGTACTCGATCTGCCTGATGAGCTCGTCGATCAGCTCGCCACAGCGGTGAAGGATGAGAAGCTGACGCTGATCAACGCCACGGCGCATGCCGATTTCCTGCGCGATCGTTGTGATGCCAATTTGCTCCACACCGCGGCGTCCGACCGCATGGAGGCCGATGCGCTGGTGCAGTTCCTGCGCCTTCACAACTGGACCAAGGTGCTGGTGCTCGAGGGGCCGCTGCCGCGCGACAAGGTCATCGCGGCGGCGTTCAAGGCGGCGGCCGACCGCATGAAGCTCAGCATCACCGACACGCGCACCGTCACCCTCAGCCGCACGCCCGATGCGCAGGAGAACAACGACACGCTGCTCGTCACCGGCGGCGTCGACTACGACGTGGTGTTCGTGGCCGACAGCGAAGGCGAATACGGGCGCTACCTGCCGTATGCGACGCAACTGCCGCGGCCGGTGATCGGCACCGCGGGGCTCGTGCCGCAGGAGTGGCATTGGTCCTGGGATCGCGACGGCGCAACGCAGGTGACGTCCCGCTTCCTTAAACTCACCGACCATCGGCGCGAGATGACGGCCGCCGACTGGTCGACCTGGATCGCGGTGCGGGCCGTCTTCAATGCCTACGCGCGCGCGCCGGGTGCGCCCGATCCCGACAAGGTCGACGCCTACCTCAGGAGCGACAAGCTCCGCCTCGATGGGTCGAAGGGGTTTGCCCTCAACTTCCGGCCCTGGGACGGGCAGCTTCGCCAGCCGGTCCTCCTCGCCACCGAGAATGCCGTGATCGCGGTGCCGCCGTTGCCCGGCTTTGAGCACGCGACCAACGATCTCGACACGCTCGGCGAAGACGAGCCCGAGCACAAATGTCTCTAGCAGCGGCCCACTACGGACTGGCCTTGCGAGCCATCGCCGAACGGGAGGTGGCAAAGTTCCTGCGCCAGACCGAGCGGCTGATCGCCGCGCTGGTCCGGCCAGCGCTGTGGCTGCTGGTCTTCGCGGCGGGTCTCCATGACCTGCTCGGCGTCTCGATCATTCCGCCCTACGAGACCTACACCACCTATCAGGAATATATCCTTCCCGGGCTCATCGGCATCATCGTGCTCTTCCAATGCATGCAGTCGGCGCTGTCGATGGTCTATGACCGGGAAGCCGGCGTGATGCGCGTCATGCTGGTGACGCCCATCCCGCGGCCGTTCCTGCTGTTCGCCAAGACGGCGGCGGCGACGCTTCTCGCCACACTGCAAGTCTATGCCTTCCTCATCATCGCGGCGCTGTTCGGCGACACCATGCCGCCCTGGAGCTGGCTCACCATCCTGCCGACCGTGCTGGCGATCGGCCTCATGCTGGGGGCGATCGGACTGCTCGTTTCGGTCTATTCGCCACGTATCGAGAACTTTGCGGGCATGATGAATTTCGTCGTCTTCCCGATGTTCTTCCTCTCCTCGGCGCTTTATCCGCTCTGGAAGCTGCGCGAAGCCGGCGCCTGGCCGGTCTACTGGCTGTCCGTAGCCAACCCCTTCACCTATGCGGTCGAGCTCGTTCGCTTCGCCGCCTACGGCCAGTTCAATGCCCTCGCCCTGGCGGTCGTGCTCGGCGTCGGCGCCGTGGCGTTTGCGCTGGCCGTGCGTGGCTATACGCCGAGGCCGCGCCGGCCAGGCCCGGCCTAGGGCTGCGCGTAGAGATAGGCGGCAACGTCGCGTGCTTCGTCGCGCGTGATGCCGGTCCTGGGCATCGCCGACTTTGGGTCGACCGCTTGCGGATCGACGATCCAGCTCATCAGATTGTCGGGCGTGTTGGCGAGGACACCGCCGATGAAGGCGCGCTTGCCGACGCCGGTCAGGTCTGGGCCGACATTGCCGGTCGGGGCATTCATGCCGGGGACATTATGGCAGTTGACGCAGCCATATTTGACCAGCAGCGCCCGCCCCTTGTCGGGATCGCCGCCGGTCCGCATGATCGCTTCCTTGCGCTGCTGCGCCATGAGGCCCCAGCTTTGGTAGGCGATACCGATTCCAGCGCCGATCGCCAGCACCATCAGCCAGCCGATCAGCCAGGCGGCCACCCGCGGCGATTTACCGAGCGGCGATTGCCGAACGAGATCAGCCGGCGCGTCGGGCATGGCCAGCCTCCATCACGACTGACGAACCATGGCTCGATCGCTCGATCCATCGCCAGGCCAGCCAGAGCCCAGCCACGACGTAGACCGTACCGGCCGGCACCCACATGATGAGTCCGGCGAGCTGCTGGTCGGCGAGCGGATCGAGGCCGAAGTGCGCCGAAAGCACGGATTGCAACGGGTACATGGGGCGCGGCGTCACGGCGAGCAGCACGCCGAGGAAAGCGGTGTGCATGGCGGTGAAGAAGAGGTCGATCACCGCGGCGCCCCGGTGGCGGGTTTCGAACATCGCCCACCAGAAGAAGAGCGCGGTGACGAGAAAGCTCAGGTGCTGCAGCCAATGCAGTGGTTCATGGGTCAGCGCCGCCTCGAAGACCACCGGAATATGCCAGGCCCAGATGGCCACGGCGTGCGCGAGGGTCGCGATGAGCGGCCGGCTCAGGATGTCCCAGCCACAGAGGAAGCCTACCACCTGCGCCGCCCGTGCCACGCCGCGCCGCCAGCCTGGCGCAAAGGCCCAGAGCATCGGGCCGAGCGGACGCGCCAGCACCAGCAATGGCGCGGCCGCGGCCATCACCAGCTCGTGCTCGACCATGTGCGCCGAGAAGAGCTCGAGGCTGAGCTCGTGCAGCGGCGAGACAAGCGCCGCCGCGATCAGCAGCCAGCCACCCGCAAAGCATGCAACCTGCATGGCGGTTGCACCATGCCCGACGCCTGCTGCACGCCAGAGGCGTGCAACGCCGACCGCGTAGACCAGTCCACCGAGAAGCAGCGGGGCAAGCACCGCCGGGTCGGTCGTCCATCCGGCGACTTCGCTGCCCGAAAAACAGCCGGAGCTGGCGATCAGCCGGTTGAGTGCCGTGAGGTCCATCACTCGCACCCGCTGAGGAAGAATCCGGCGATTCCCTGCATGACGATGATCGCGGTGAAGAGCGCGCCGGCGAGGACGCCGATGCCGGCAAGAAGCTTGGTCGGCACGCCCGCCGCCGGCCGGTCGGGGCTCGGCAGCGGCCGGTCCTTGCGCCAGGCGATCGCCGAGAGCCAGATGCCGACGGCGCCCACCAGCGCCAGGAGCAAGGCAAGCAGCGGCACCAGCGGCCAGTGCATCACACACTGCTTTGGCGCCAGCGCGTAGTTGAATTCGGTGCTGGCCAGCCAGGCCAGAGAGCCAAGCCCGAAGCCCGCAGCCGGCAGCTTTTCGGCGAGCTGTTTGAACCGCATCAGCCGCCCCCCAGCCGTGGCATCCAGTAGAGCAGGACGTAGAGCGGCAGCCAGGCGAGGACGACGAAGTTCCAGTACATGCCGTTCTCGTCGGCGTCGCTGAAGCGGCGCGTCGGGCAGTGCCTGGTGAAGAACATCACCGTCAGCACGATGGTGTCGGCGAGGTCGGTGACGAGGTGCGTGGTGTGCAGCCCGAGCAGCACCCAGATCAGCGAGCCATAGGCGTTGGTGTACCAGCCGATATCGAGC
>Ga0207639_10001697_pt1 | contig 14869 bp, 19 predicted proteins | sample KBSCornC32_FD_184299 | JGI IMG/M metagenome (GOLD analysis project Ga0207639, IMG submission 184299) | Corn rhizosphere microbial communities from Kellogg Biological Station, Michigan, USA - KBS Corn C3-2 (SPAdes) (version 2) | ecosystem: Host-associated > Plants > Roots > Rhizosphere > Soil ...
AGGTCATCCCTGCCAGGTAGGGCGGGAGCGGGATGCCCGGCGCCAGCAGCGCGTCCGGCTCGGGCTCGCCGGCGACCGTGCGCAGGCCGACGACGCCGGCCCAGACCGGCAGCCCGAGGTCGGCCTCGTCGTCGATCGGCGGCCCGCTCCGCAGCTTGGCCGAGGCCTCCTCCAGCGGGATTCGCAGCAGCGCAGTTGCGCGGAGCTCCTTCTCGGTCGGGAGGCGCGCGTCCCGCCAGCGCCCGGGGACCAGCTTCTCGACCAGCGCCTCGAGCGCGGCGAGCTTCTCACCCTCGTCCTCGATCCCCTCCGCCGCGCCGAAGAGCATCGCCGAGCGGTAGTTGGCCGAGTGGTGCATCGCCGCGCGGGCCAGCACCAGGCCGTCGATCAGGGTGGCGGTCAGGCAGACCTCCGCCCCCTTCGACTCCCGCAGCGCCCGGCTCGCGGCGGAGCCATGCAGGTAGACGTGCGACCCCACGCGCACGTGCAGGGTCGGGATCACCACGGGGAGCCCGGCGTCGAGGAAGCCGAGGTGCGAGACCAGGGACTCGTCGAAGATCGCCTCGATCGTGGCCCGCTCGTGCGATCCCCGGCTCGGCTTGCGGCGCAGTCTTGTCCATGCCGTCCGCATCAGGGCCGGCGGAGTCGAGATAGGAGGTTTTCGCGTACGCCAGGCCACTCGTCGTCTATCACGCTGAAGAAGGCTGAATCGCGCACGCCGATCCCTGGAATGTTGATCTGCTTGCGAAGGACGCCCTCGAACTGCGCGGGAAGCGCGGTCAGCGCGGCACGAGAACGCTCGTTTCGAACGTCGGTCTTGAACTCCACTCGAACACAACCCAGAGCCTCGAAGGCGTACTCCAGCATGAGCAACTTCGCCTCAGCGTTGATCCCGCTTCCCCAGAAACGGGGATTTAGCCAGGTGGAGCCGACCTCGATGACGCCATCGTGTGGCCGGAAGCGGTGATAGCTGGTGCTGCCAACCGTGACGCCTTCCCGAAGGTCGAGGATGGCGAAAGCCTGTCTCGACGGATCTTGCGACGCCCTCAGGCAATCCTCGATCCAAGCGTCGAAGGTCTCCCGGCTGTCGGCTATGCGAGTGGTCCATCGCCAGATCTCGCCAGCCTGCGCTGCCCGCCACAAGGGGACTCGGTGAGCCTCGGAAAGCGGCTCGAGCATCACGCGAGAGCCCTTCAGGCGAGGTGCGACGGTTTTCCGATTTACGCTCATCTGTTACAGTACAGTTTGATGTCTGAATCAGTACAGTACTCGATCTCAGGCGAGAGCGCGGCAGAGATCGCTGCCAGTCTCGAGCGAGGTATAGAAACGGGCGGCCTACGCCCGGGCGATCCGCTGCCTTCCGTCCGGCGATTGGCAGGAGAGTTGGGGGTCAGCCCCACCACCGTGGCCGCGGCGCTGGCCGACCTTCGAGCCCGCGGTCTCGTCGTTACACATGAGCGCAGCCGTTCCCAGGTCAGCTGGCGTCCGCCGCTCGGGAGGGCGCTGCAGAGACCGACCATTCCGGCCGGCGCCCGCGACCTCGCCAGCGGCAATCCGGACCCCGCGCTCCTCCCCGACCCGACGCCTTTCCTGCGCCGGCTCGATCCGCCCGCCCAGCTCTACGGCGGCGAGCCGTTGGTGGCGGAGCTGCGCGACCTGGCCGAGGCCGAGTTTGCCGCCGCCGGCATTGCGAGTGATGAGACCGCAGTCACCAGCGGGGCCCTCGACGGGATCGAGCGGGCATTGCAGGCGAACACGCGGCCCGGAGACCTCGTCGCGGTCGAAGACCCCGGATTCGCCGGCCTGTTCGACCTCCTGCGGGCACTTGGCCTGGCCCTGCGTCCGGTCCCGATCGACGGCAAAGGCATGCTTCCCGGCGAGCTTGCCGTGGCGCTCGAGGAGGGGGTCGCCGCGGTCGTGCTCAACCCGCGGGGCCAGAACCCGACCGGCGCGTCGCTCGACGAGCGCAGGGCGAAGGAGCTGCGCGCGATGCTGGAGAAGGCGCCCACGGCGATGGTCGTCGAGGACGATCACCTCGGGCCGATCGCCGGCGTCCCGCGCATCAGCCTCACGGCAGGGCGCACGCGGTGGGCCTCCGCGCTCTCCCTGGCCAAGTCGCTCGGGCCAGACCTTCGCCTGGCGGTCCTAGCCGGCGATGCCCAAACGATCAGCCGCGTACGCGGTCGCCAGGCGGTCGGACCGCAGTGGGTCAGCCACCTGCTCCAGCACCTGGTCGCGGCGATGTGGAAGGACGACGCCGTTGGCGCAACGCTCGAGCGAGCGGCCGCTACCTACCACGAGCGCCGCGAGCGGTTCCTCGAGGCCCTTGCCGGGCGCGGCGTCGAAGTCCGCGCCACCGCCGGCATCGCGGTCTGGGTCCCGGTGCCCGAGGAAGCGCCGGTCGTCCAGTCGCTGCTCGCCCAGGGCTGGGCGGTCATGCCAGGGGCCCCCTTTCGCCTGCAGAGCGAGCGCGCGATACGCGTCACGACGAGCACGCTCGCCACGGACGAAGCGGATGAGCTTGCCGAGGCGATCCAGGCGTCGCTTCGGCCCAGCAGCGCCACCCGCACCGTCTGATCGATTTCCGCCTACCCGTTCGCGTCGACTCAGTCGCTGTAAGGCGCGTAGCGGTGGTGCAGCATCAGGTCGTTGCCGTCGGGATCGGTGAAGAAGGCCATGTGGCAGACACCGGTATCGAAGGTCTCGCCGTTGAACTCGACCCCCTTGGCCTCGAGCTCCGCCCGCGCAGCAGGGACGTCATCGACGTGCAAAGCCGGGTGGGCGTTTTTCTGCGGTGCGAAGGGCATCCCCTGCTGCGCCGGCTCCCAGATCCCGAAGCAGGTCTCCCCCGCCCAGACCTCGTACTTCCCCCTCTCGTCGGGTCGCAGCCCCAGCGTCTCCACGTAGAAGCGGCGCGAGCGCTCGGCGTCGGTCGAGGGGATGCCGATGAAGTCGGTCTTGCTGATCACGATTCCTCCAGTCTCCGAAAGCGCCAGGGCCGCCCGACGGCGGCCCTGGACAGGTGCTTGGAACGAGCATGGAAACAGCGTCCGGGTGGGACAAAGCCCGGCATTCCCTGCTCGCCGGTGCCCGGGGTGGATTCCACCGGACGCCCCGAAACAGTGCGGCGCCTAGCGGCCCTGCACCTCCAGAGTCCCATTAAGCATGTGAATCAAGTTAGGACCACCTCCTTTCTCTGGTCATCCGATTGAACCAAATGGGGCAGTCGGCCGCTGGGGAGCATCCGGAACTACGCCTACCGAACCGCGTTGTACAGGCGTGACTAGGATCGGCGGCGTGACGGGGAGAGGCGTCCGGGGGCGCGATTGCTTGGCCGCGGGGGCGGCTGCGGTTGTCCTCGTGCTGGCTCAGTGCTTCTCTCCCGCCCCAGCCGCCGCAAACACGGTGCTCGAGCCGGGACGGATCGCCGCCAAGGCGAAGACGACGATCGGCTTCTGGGCCGGCGAGGCGGTCCCGGAAACCGATTGGGCCGACCCCAGCACCTACTGGGGCGCGCGCGACACGCACCTCTACACCCCGGGCCTGTGGCGGGTCCTGCGCCAGAACCAGATCCCCCTTTACTTCAACCTGCGTTATCGGCGGGACTTCGGCCCAGTCCCCCCCGGCGAGCCCCACCGCCGCGATGCCCTGAGGATCATCCGCACGGCCAACCGGCTCGGCGTGCCGGTCTGGGCCTGGGTCCTGATCCCATACAGCGACGGTTACTGGGCCTGGGAGGGCGCGGCGGCTGAGCAGTTCGCTGCAACCAGAGCGCTGGTGAGCTGGGCGCGCCGAAAGCACGTTCAGCTGCGCGGCGTCGCCCTCGACCCCGAGCCGCCGGTTCGCACGCCCCTCGAAACCGCGGCGGCGATCGTCGGCGGCGGCGGCGACGCGACGCTCTCGGCGCTCTTCCAGCAGTCGATCGACCCTTCCGGCCAGTGCGCTGCCTGGCACGGCTACGCCCACATCGTGCGCTGGGCCAGACGCCACGACGTCGAGATCGCCGCGGCGCCTGCGCCCGCGGCTCTCGATGACCTCAAGGACCGACGCCTCGCCCTTCAGGACGCAACGAACTTCATCCTGCCGAATGCTCCCTGGGACGAGCTCTATTTCCAGGCCTACCGCAGCGTCTTCGCCTACCACTCAGGACGGGATCCTGGACCCGGCATCGTCTCCTCCTACCTGCGCTCCGCCCGCCGCGAGTTCGGCAGCGCCGGTCAGATCAGCCTCGGCTCCGCCGGGCGGGGGCCCTACCAGCGCTTCTCGCGCCTGCTTGACGACGTCCGCCTTGCCGCAACGCTGGGAGCCCGCCAAGTGCCGATCTACTCGCTGGAGCGAACCCTGCGCGCATACGGCGGCCCGGGCGCGGTGATCCGCTTGGTCCAGGCCGCTCGCCATCCCTTCGCGGGGCCGGCGGCGAGCAAGTCGGCCGCGCCCACCTCGAGGGCAAGCAAGCTCCGCGCGGCGATCCATCGCAGCGACATAGCGGCAACCGTCAACACTCCGACGGTCACAGCCAGCCACGGCCTTTCGCTGCCGGCGAACCGCTGGCCCAACGGTTGTCGGTAGGCGACGGGCGTCCGCGGTCGGCCGCTACCGCTTCCGAGATGACTCGTTCAGCTCCACCGCGGCGCGAACCAGTGCCTTCAGCGCCTCTGCGTCGACCCGATCACCCTCGTGGAGGTCGATGGCACGCCTCGTATTGCCGTCGAGGCTGGAGTTGAACAGGCCGGCCGGGTCCTCCAGGGAGGCGCCCTTGGCGAAGGTCATCTTCACCACCTTCTTGTACGTCTCGCCGGTGCAGATGATTCCGGCGTGAGACCAGACCGGGACTCCTCGCCACTTCCACTCCTCGACCACCTCCGGGTCCGCCTGCTGCACGATGCTTCGGACCTGAGCGAGCATCTCCCCCCGCCAGTCGCCCAGCTCCTCGATCCTCGCGTCGATCAGCTGCGAGGGAGAGTCCCCGCCTTCTTTTTTGCCGTCCTTCCTTTTCACGCTGTGGGCGGCTGGTCGATGCGAATCAGGTTGCCGGAGGGATCGCGTACGGCGAAGTCCCGCGTGCCCCAGGGCTGGTCGGTCGGCTCCTGCACGATCTCAGCGCCGGATGCGTCGACCTTCTCGAAGCTGGCGTCGAGGTCGTCGCTATGGAAGTGGACGCCGTTCAGTGCCCCCTTGGCGATCAGGGCGGAGAGCGCGTCCTGATCGGCGGGGCTGCCGTTCAGGTAGTTGGTGAGGACGATCGCGACCCCGGGCTGGGAGTCGGCGCCGACGGTGATCCAGCGGAACTCGCCTTTGGCGACGTCGTTGCGCAGCTCGAGGCCGAGCGCGTCGCGGTAGAAGGCCAGCGCCCGGTCGGGGTCATGGATTAGGACGAAGCATTGGGAGAGTGTGTGGTTCATGTGCGCAAGGCTAGGGAGCCAGGGCCAGGGGCGTTTGTCCATTCCTGCTCGGCTCGCGGCTCGGCCGGGTGAGGTCCTTGGCGATGCAGCCCGGCACGCCCGCCAGCCCGCCGTGATCGCGCGCGCGATAGGCGGTCGGCGTCTCCCCGACGAGCTGCGTGAAGCGCCTGCTGAACGAACCGAGCGAGGTGCAGCCAACCTCCATGCAGACCTCGGTGACCGACATGTCGCCGCGCCGCAACAGCGCCTTCGCCCGCTCGATTCGCCGCGTCATCAGATAGCCGTAGGGCGTCTCTCCGTAAGCGGCGCGGAACTGCCGCGAAAAGTGCGCGCTCGACATCAGCGCGGTGCGAGCGAGGGCGGCGACGTCGAGCGGCCGCGAGTACTCGCGGTCCATCAGGTCGCGGGCGCGGCGCAGGTGCGCAAGGTTGTCTAGCTCCTCCGGAGTCACAAGCCCCAGTGTAGGAACCGGGAGCGAGCACCTCTTCAAGCACATTCTTCGTCATCTGGGTAGAGGGGCCGCACAGGAAGTTCCCGCGAGGCAACAAAGGAGTATCGAGATGGGAAAGCTGATCGCGACGACGCAGGCCACGATCGACGGTGTCATCGACCCGGTCGGCGAGTGGGTGCAGCCGGACGGAGACCACGGCGAGTACTCGTTCGAACGCCAGGCGAGGTCCGCTGGGATGGTGCTGGGCCGCAAGACCTACGAGGGCCTGGCCGGGTACTGGCCGAGCAAATCTGGCAAATGGGCGGACATGGTCAACGCGATGCCGAAGCACGTCGCCTCCAACACCTTGACCGGCGATCTCACCTGGAACGCGACCCTGCTCGAGGGGGAGCTCGAGAACTCGATCCCGAAGCTGAAGGACGACGTCGACGGCGATCTGTTCATGCACGGGAGCGGCGAGCTCGCCTTCGCGCTCGCCGAGCGGGGCCTGGTCGACGAGTACGAGATCTACCTCAACCCGCTCGTGTGGGGCGGGGGGAACGTCCACGTGCTCGGCGACAGAGGAACCGTGCGGATGGAGCTCGAGGACGTCGAGCGGTTCGATTCCGGGGTGGTGCTCCTCACCTACCTCCCGGCCTCCTGACAGCGGTTCCTTCTCCCTCTCCGCGCGCAAGGCCGTCGGGAGGAATGACGCCCGCCTCGACGGCCGGCGCCGCGTAGGCCGCGGCGAGGGTCGCCACCGTCTCGTGGGCGTTGAGCCCGCTCGGGTTGGGGACCACCCAGAGCGCCGCGCCGGACCAGCGGGCCTTGCTCTCGAGCGTGTCCGGCTGGCGGCCGAGTGCCGCGCCGCGCTCGCCGAACGCTTCGCGGTATGCGGTGACGCCGGCGATCGCGACGACCGCGGGACGGTGCTCGGCGACGAACCGCTGCAACCGCTCGCCTCCCTCGCGCAGCTCCTCGGTGGAGAGCTCGGAGGCTCGGGCGGAGGCGCGCCGCACCAGGTTGGTGATCCCGATGCCCCGCACGATGAGGTGCGCGCGATCGGCGTCGGTCATGCCGGCGACCCGGTCGACCTCGTACTCGGTGATGCCGGCCGCGGCCAGCGCCGGATAGAAGCGGTTGGTGGGATGCGCGAAGTGGGTCTTGACCGCCGCCGTCCAGAGACCTGGGTTGATGCCGACGAACAGCAGCCTCAGTCCCGGCCCGACGAGATCGTCGACCTCGTGACCGCGAAACTCCTCCAGCTCCAGGCGCGTGAATCGCATAACCGCGATCCTGCCCGAGCCGCGGCGTGACCGTCGCGCGGTAACGCTTTCCACGCGCGCGACCAATAAAGGACATGGAGACCGAGCGAACCCTGCCGAGGCCGACGAGCGAGCTCAGCCGCCGTCTCAGCGTGGTCGCCGCCCGCGAGCGCGGCGTCGGGCCCGAGCAGCTGCGCTGGATCGGCGCCGACGCCGACATCTTCGAGGCCTTCTACCGCGAGCACGTCGAGGACCTGCAGCGTTTCGTCGCCCGCCGGGTCGGCGATCGCGAGCGCGCCGCCGACCTGACCGCGGAGATCTTCCTCGCCGCGATCGACTCGGCCCACCGCTACCGGCCGGGCCGGGCTGCGCCCAAGGCGTGGCTCTACGGGATCGCCCGCGTGCTTGTCGCCAACGACCGCCGCCGCAGCGGTCGCGAGCGAGCCGGCGAGGAGCGCCTGCGCGGCCGCGCCCTGCTCGAGCCCGAGGACGCGGCCCGGATCGACGCGCGGATCGACGCCGCCGCCCAGTCGCGCCGCCTCTACGAGGCGATGGACTGCCTCCCCGACGCGGAGCGGGCGGTGCTGGAGCTGGTCGCGATCGACGAGCTGACGGTCGCCGAGGCGGCGGCCGCGATCGGCGTGCGATCGGGCACTGCCCGCGTGCGCCTGCACCGGGCGCGGCGCAAGCTGCGGGCCGAGCTCGAGACCGCGGCCCACCCCCCGGACCAAGGAAAGGAGGACCGATCGTGAACCAGGAGCAGAAACCACTGCCCGATTTCGAGCAGCGGCTCCTCGCCCGGCTGAAGGCGGTCGTCGCCGAGCGCGGCGCGGCCGCCGCAGCCGCGGAGGCCGCTGAGGCTCAGGCCGCAATGCCTTCCTGGCGCCGCCGTGCCCCGCGCCTGGCGTTCGGTGCCGGCGTCGCCCTCGCCGCGATCGTGATCGCGTTGGTCGTCAGCGCCGGCGGCGGCAACACCTCCAAAGCCTTTGCCGTCGAATCCCAGCAGGGCGGCGGGGTGAGGATCAAGGTCTACAGCCTCGAAGACGCCTCCGGCCTCGAGCAGGCACTGCAGGACGCCGGGATCAAGGCCCAGGTGACGTGGCTGCCGGCCGGCAAGGTCTGCCGGGAACCGCACTACAAGCCCTCGATCGTCCATCTTCCGGGTGGCGGCAGATTCAGCGGGATGACCATGAGCGGTCCTGGTGGGATCACGATTGGAATCGGCAGCACCAAGGTCTTGCGCGAAAGCTTTGCCAAGCGCAGGCGCGGCGAGACTTCCGTCGAGGAGATGGCCAACGTCACCCTGGACCCCGAAGCGTTTCGCTCGGACCAGAGCGTGGTCATCTCCGGCACCCCCGTCCCCTACGACGGCGACCCCGAAGGGGGGAGCATCACCAAGATGGGAGTCGCCGAAGGTCCGGTTGAGCCCTGCAAGCAGGTCCCGGCACTGCCCAGTGGGTTTGGCGCCTTCGGTTCCAGCGAGGGGGGCGGCCCGGGCTACACCCCGCGCGGCGACGAGGCTCTACCTGAAACCGCGATCGCCGCCGATCTGCGTCGGGCGGCCCGGTCCGCCGAAGCATCCGACGATCAAGTCAAAGCGCCTCCGGCCTCGGGCCAGTTCCTCTATACGAAGACTGAGGTGACCCAACTGGAGGGCTGGCTGCCCAAGGGCCACGGGAAGGGTTCGAAATCGCACCCCAGGTATTTCGTGCCGATCAACGATCCAAGCGCCCGCTATGCCCAGGTGCCGGTGGTGAAAGAGGTCTGGACGGCGCCGGACGGGAAGACGCACGGTCGCGAAACCCTCGGGCGGGTCGACTTCCTGTCAGAGGCCGATCAAAGAAACTGGGAAGGCGCGGGCTCGCCGCCCCCCTGGGCCTTCGACCCCAGCGAACACGAAGTGGGCCGCGACGGCTCTGGACGCCGCCTGAAGGAACTTGCGGCCAAGGCATTCCGGGGCCGCCACGAATTCACCTACTTGTCCAGGCTCGCCGAGCTACCAACGGAGCCTGAAGCTCTGCGCCTAGCGGTCGAACATCGTCGGGGTGGCAGCTCGCCGCTCGATCCCTCTCCCGCTAACTCACCGCGGGGCGGTGCCACCGTCGAAAGGCTCCTCGAAATCCTCAGCGAACCGATCGCCAGCGCGGCGTTGCGCGCGGCCGCCTTCGATGCGCTTGCCGAAATTCCCCACATCGGGTTCGAGCGCGGTGTGGCCGATGGCGCCGGACGCCGCGGCGACGCAATCAGCTGGGTCAGGGAAAGCGGATTCGGCCGCAGGTTCATCTTCGATCCCGATACCGGCAAGGTCCTCGCCGAGGCCGAAATGATTTTCGGCCCGAAGGCCACTGCCGATTACGGAGCCCCCGCGGGCACTCCCTATCGCGAAACCGCCTACCTGGACTCCGGGATCGTCGACTCCACGCTTGAACCCTGACTCAGCCGATCTTCTCCGCCAGCTCGACGATGATGCCTCCCGGGCCGCGGACGTAACAGAGCCGATAGATGTCTCTGTAGCGCTCCACCTCGCCAACTAGCTCTCCGCCGTGAGGGCGCAAGGCGGCGAGGGTGGCGTCGAGGTCGTCGACCGCGAAGGTGAGATGGCGAATGCCGAGAGTGTTCGACGGCGCGCTCAGGTCGCCGGCCGGACTCGACGGCGCCTGAAACTTCGCCAGCTCGACCCGTCCGTGGCCATCCGGCGTCTCCATCATCACGATCTCCGCCTGGACGCCTTCGAGCCCGATCACACGATCCACCCAACCGCCCTCGACCGACGCGCCGCCCTGCTGCTCGAGCCCGAGCTCGGCAAAGAACGCCGTCGCAGCCGCCAAGTCCTCCACCACGATCCCCACGTGGTCCATGCGCTCGACCGCCATGTGCCCGACTGTAGCGACAGGACGGCTCCGAAACCGAGATGATCGGAAGATGACCCGCCGGGAAAAGGTAATTCAAGTCGTTGTGGTGACCTTGGGCATCGTGCTCGTCTTTCTCGGCGTGGCGATCTGGCTCGGGATGCAAATCGGGGATTGAAGTCCTCCTGAAGCGCGCTTGCTAACTTACAACCAGATGGTTGTAGATGAGAGACCGACCCACCGCGAGGAGGAGGCCACCGACCTGCTGTTCAGGGCGCTGGCCGATCCGATCCGCCGCGACATCCTCCGCCGCGCCCGCCAGGGCAGGCTCTCGGTCTCGGCCCTGGCCCGCGAACACCCGATCAGCGTGACGGCGATGCAGAGATCGGAGGCCGTGCTGGAGCGGGCCGAGTTGGTGAGCAAACACCGGGTCGGCCGCGAGTCGATCGTCCGCACCGAGACCGGCGCCCTCGCACGCGCCCACGCCGCACTCGATCGTCTCGAGGCGGACTGGCGCGGCCGGATCGAGCGGATGGAGCAGATCCTCGAAACCGACAAAGGAGACAGCTGATGCCCGTCACCGACGTAGACAGGAACATCAACGCCCTGACCCTGACGATCACGGCCGAGTTCGACGCCGATGCCGAGCGCCTCTGGGAGCTGTGGGCGGATCCGCGCCAGTTGGAGCGCTGGTGGAGCCCGCCGTCGCATTTGTCGACCTTCGTCGAGCACGAGCTCACGGCCGGCGCGCGCACCACTTACTTCATGACCGGCCCGGACGGTGAGAAGCACCACGGCTGCTGGCGCATCGAGGAGGTCGAGCCGCCTCACCGACTGCACATCAAGGACGACGAAGTCGATGACGAGGGTAAGCCAGAGGACGGAGGCCCCACGGCAATGACGGTGACGATCGCCGAGGCCAACGGCACGGCAACGATGTCGATCCAAACCCACTTCGCCGACCGCGAGTCGATGGAGCAGATGATCGAGATGGGCATGGAGCAAGGCATGACCGAAACCCTTAACCAGGTGGACCCGCTCCTCGGCGCCGCGAGGGCGCGACGGCAACGTTGGCCCGATCCGGGGACCACAGGAGTTCCTATGCGCGGCTGATGCGAAAATGTCGCCGATGGCGGAGGTCGGCACCGAGATGGTCAACCCGGTAACCGAAGAGCGGTTCGTCTGGCGACACACCGCCGGTTCGACCTCCGGCGAGTTCGCCGAGGTTGACCTCTTCCTCGGGGAACGCGCGAAGGTCGACAAGCACGTCCACCCCGGCCAGCGCGAGGACTTCCGAATCGAGAAGGGCTCGATTGAGCTCAGCGTCGAGGGCGAAAAGAGGACACTCGCGGAGGGCGACGAGGATTCGGTCCCGCCCGGCATCGCGCACTCCTGGCGCAGCAGCGGGGTCGGCGAGACCCATGTCGTGATCCGCTTCACCCCGGCCCTCCGAACCGAGGACTTCTTCGAGACCTACTGCGGACTCGCCCGCGACGGCAAGGCGAACGCCAAAGGCGTTCCCAGGAATCTCCTTCAGGCGGCGGTCCTCTTCCACGAGTTCCGCGCGGAGATCGCACCGCCGCCGCCCGCCGCCCGGGCCCTCACCCCGCTCATCGCTCTACTCGCGAGAATCGGCGCTCGGCGCGGCTTGCAGCCGCGCTATCCGCAGTACGGGACCGACTAGGAAGACGCGAGCGGGACGACGCCTCGGCCACCCGCTCCGGCTGGACCTTCTCTCCAAAGCAAAAAAAACAAAGTCCCGCAAATGCGGGCTTTGATCCATAGCGGGGGAAGGATTCGAACCTGCGACCTTCGGGTTATGAGCTTGATCCGCTCGATCGGCTGGACTACGTGGAGCTAGGTTTCAAGCGGAATTCGCGAGATCGAACTATGTGGGAATCGGCTGGAATCTGTGGGGCATGTTGCCCCATTTGTTGCCCCCGCCAGCACTGCCGATCGAGGTGAGCCCAAACTCGCTCAAGAGCTACAGCCGGCCGTCTTGGCGGCTCAGCCCCGTCGTGACTGCCGCCCCGACACGCTCTGCGGCCTCTATGACTGAGACATGTTCCCAGAGACGCACGACCGTCCAGCCGTCTGCCTCCAACGCGGCAGTAACGCGCTCGTCGCGGGCACGGTTGCGGGCAAACTTGGCTGGCCAATACTGCGGGTTCGTAGAGGGCATTCGACCGTGCTCAGGGCAACCGTGCCAGAAGCACCCATCGACGAACACAGCCACCTGAGCGCGAGTGAAAACCACATCCACCTTCGCCTTAGTTCCATCGGCGGCGCGTAGCAGGAAGTCTTTGCGGAAGCGGAGGCCGCGCGCATGAAGCTCGGCGCGTAGAGCTACCTCAGGCTTTGTGTCGGCGCGACGGTTCCCTTTCATGGCGGCAGTAACTGCGGGGCTGCTGGGGCACGGGTAGTCAGTCATCCGACGTGATGGCTGGGTAGCCTGGCGGTTCATGTCTTTGCCGTCTCGCGATGACATAGTCAAGCGACTTGAAGATACGTTGGAATCCATGGTCGCAGGGACGATCGGGTCCGTGGCCGATCCCGCCGAAGAGGTCAAGGCCCATCTTGACACGCTCCTCTCCAAACGCGAATACACCGTCCGCGACGGGATGCTCACGCTGCTCGCCATGGAGGTCGAGCACGGCGACCTGATCGACTGGCACAAGCAGGGCCTCTATAACCCTGCGCGCAACGCTTCGAAGTACCTTGGCTCGACGCTCTACCCGCGTCTGCACATCACGGGTTCTGGCGAGGCTCTGCAGACGGGCGTGAAGGGGGTCGGTCGCTACATCGATCGCAAGAACACGACGTGGAAGGCGATCTTGGAGTGGGCATCGGATGCACGACATGCTGGCGCCAAGGACATCGACAATATCGAGGCTGCGTTCCAGTATTTGGCCGCCGGGATCGCGGCTACGGCGCGCAACCTTCCGGCCATGCCGGCGCTCGATACGCCGAAGCTCACGTTCTCGGCGGTCTTCGCCCTCCTGGACGACATGCTTCGCCAGAATTCGGCCGGCGCGCACGAGCAGTTCATCTTCGCCGCACTGCTCGATGCATGGCGAGGGCAACTCGGCGAGCCGGGCGTGGTTGAGACGAAGAACCTCAACGCCTCCGATTCCTCGGCCGGGACGGCCGCCGACGTGCAGGAGAAGCATCGCGGGCAAGTGACCGAGGCATACGAGGTCACCGCCAACGATTACGCGACGAAGGTTAATCAAGCCGGGAACACGCTTCGTCAGCATGACCTTCGTCGTGTTCACATCGTTGCCCGAGGTGCTGCCAAGGCGACTGGGAACGAAATCGCCAACGCTCTCCCCGCCACCTTTGACCTGACCATCCTCGACGTGCGCGAGGAGACCAGATCGATGCTGGCGCGGCTCGGCAAGCCGCAGCGCCGTCACGCACTTGAACGCCTCTACACGTTGCTAGTGGACAAGCAGCCAAATGACCAACTGGTACAAGATTTTGTGTCGAGCCTCGAGGCGCGAGGCCTCACGGAGAAGCCGTAGCGAGCAGCGCCGCGTGGACAGCCTTGCCCACGGCCGTGGCGAGCTTAGGCGGGACAGCGTTACCGACCTGCGTGTACTGAGACGAGCGCCGACCCTCGAACTTCATCCTTTCGGGGAAGGTCTGCAGGGTGGCTGACTCCGCGACGGTAATGCGCCGCGCGCCGGGGACGAGGCCGACCCGGATGGCGCCCTTATAGCTCTTGCGCGGCTTGCCATTCTTGGCGTCCCACAGGGTCGCGTGGTACTCAGGCACGACGCCAAGCGTGTCGATGAACGGCGTCTTATTGCCGCCCGCAGAGGCAAGAATCGTGCGGGCCGGAGCGTTCAGGTTGAGTGGCCGGCCGCCGCCGTTGAACAGAAGGCCGTCGTAAGGACTTGGGCGTAGATCCGGATTCTTGGCATAGGTCACGATGGACGGGTTCGGATCACCCACGGGTTCGTCGGTGAGCACGTCGCCTGCGGTGCTCCAAGGTTTTGAGTGATTGGGTCCATGTGTCGCCCTCGGGAACTCGAACCGAGCCCCGCGCAGCCCGACGATGAACAGACGTTGACGTTGTTGCGGAACGCCATAGTCGGCGGCATTCAGCGTCTGCGCCGTGATCCCATAACCCAAAACGTCCTCCAGGACGTGCAGCAGGCCGAGGAAGTAGGACCGCGTCTTCCCGCGCTCCAACCCGGCCACGTTCTCAATGATGAACGCCTCGGGCCTGATGAATTCGAGCGCGCGAAACAAGCCCGTGAAGCCGTCCCGGTCATCCTCGTCGCCACGCCTCAAACCACCCGTCGACCACGGTTGACAAGGAGGCCCACCCGCGACGACAGAGACCTTGCCGCGCATGGCACGAAGCTCTCGCTCCGGGATTTCCTCTAGCCGACGCCGGTCGACCTCAACATCGTGGTGAGCCTCATAGGTCTTGGCCGCGTCCTCCATGATCTCCACCGCGCCAACCGGTTCGAAGCCCGCCGCTTGGAGGCCGATGGAAAGACCACCCGCACCTGCAAACAAGTCAAGGAGGGGAATGCGCTCACGACTATCTGCAGTCTCGACGCTGGTAGCGCCGGGGCCGCCCTTGGCGGCAAGGTCAGGGACGGTCACATTTGCGGCCAAATCGGCAGGAACGGTCGCAGGGACATCGGATGACTGATCATGAGTGAGCATCATTGATCCGCTTCGGTTAATTGAGCTCAGTCCCTTCACGCAGCGGCGCAATGGGGTCGCTGCGCAAAGGGTGGGATCTACATCCCTCTCTCGAAGCTCAAGTTGCCCCAAGCGCTGTCTCAAGGTCATTTTTGAAATCTATTGTCTGCATCGGACGCCACTGGGGCTGCGTCGAGGGCCGACCCCGACTTTCTCTGTCCGCCGGTCAACAGACCAGACGAGGTTCCCCAGGCGGCTCTA
>Ga0207639_10001699_pt1 | contig 14856 bp, 19 predicted proteins | sample KBSCornC32_FD_184299 | JGI IMG/M metagenome (GOLD analysis project Ga0207639, IMG submission 184299) | Corn rhizosphere microbial communities from Kellogg Biological Station, Michigan, USA - KBS Corn C3-2 (SPAdes) (version 2) | ecosystem: Host-associated > Plants > Roots > Rhizosphere > Soil ...
GCCGCCGAACCTCCTCGAGCAGAGCGAGCTTCGCCGCGACGACGCCAGGCAGATCCGTTTCGACGTACCTGACCGCGCCGCTGCGGGTGAGATCGAGCCCGCGGAGCGAGTATCCGCTGGCGAGCTCGAGGACCTGAGAGGTGCCGGACCGGAGGATCAGCTGCGTGATGCTCTTGTAGCGGGCCTCGAACATGGGCGCGTAGAAGGTCAGCTTCTCGCGGTCCAACCCGTGCTCGCCCAGGATCTGATCGAAGGCGGCGTCGGCGCCGATTCGCGTCGCCACCTCCCTGGCGAACGGAATGTCCGAGAACTGGCGGTAGTAGGCCGCGACCTTGGCGGTCACGCTGATGAGAGACGAATCCGCGGGCATGACGGGAAGGATAGACCGAGCTGGCGGGCGTCCGGCGCGGATGTATTCGGCCCGGGGCCGGATGTACACTGCTTCGATCGTGAGGGCCCCTCATGGCTGCGAAGACGGAGCCGATCCTCGAGTTCTCTGACGCCGCCGAATGGGAGGCGTGGCTGGCGCGACACCACGACCGTTCGGGCGCGGTGTGGCTGCGCGTCTTGAAGGGCAAGGGAAGCCAGCTCACCTACGCCAGCGCTCTCGATGCCGCCCTGTCGTGGGGATGGATCGACAGTCAGAAGCGCGCGCTGGATGCCTCGGCCTGGCTCCAGCGCTTCTCGCCCCGCGCCGCCCGGAGCCCGTGGTCCAAGATCAACCGGGCCCGCGCCGAGGCGCTCATCGCCTCGGGCGCCATCAGGCCGCCGGGGCTGGCCGAGGTGGAGCGTGCCCGCGCCGACGGCCGCTGGGAGCGCGCCTACGACGGCGCGCGCGCCGCGCAGGTCCCCCCGGACCTGGCCGACGCCCTCGCGCGCGATGCGCGGGCGCGGGCCTTCTTCGAGGCGCTCGATGGCAGAAATCGCTACGCGATCCTCTGGCGCGTGCAGACGGCGAAGAAGCCCGAGACCCGCGCCCGTCGCATCGAGCAATTCGTCGCCCTCTGCGCGGCCGGCAAGACCCTCCACCCGACCTCTGGCAAGCCCTCTCGGCGCTCGAGCGAATGAACCGGGCGAGGTCGCTCTGCAGGGACGTGCCCGAACGGCGATGTTTGGAGTCCAACTGTCGGACCGCGGCCGCTCGTACCGCGCAATGGCTCATCGCAATCAGCCGACCGCGTGATCGATCGACTCCGGTGGAGCGCCTCCCTGCGGGAAGCGCTTGGCGTAGTGGCGCCGCAGGATGGCCAGCCCGACCGTGAGGACCACGATTGGGACAGCCCACAGGCGCGGGTCGAACCGGCGCATCCCGAGGCGCGGCGCGTTCACGACGATGAACGCGGTCAGCGTCGTGATGCACGACGTTCCCATCGCGCTCATGTGCGCGAGCAGGCGGCCCTCTCGGTTCTTGCGATGCGTGAGCCAGGATCGCAGGTGCATCCCGCCCTGGACCACGCCCAGCGCGGCGAACAGGACGAAAAGGATCTGCGCCTGGGAGACGCCGAACACCCCCAGCGCGACTCCACCCGCGACGAGCAGAAGCGATGGCACGAGATCGACCGCGTTCTGCACGCTGCCTGCCCTCGTCTGCGGGCGCAGCGCTCGCACGCCGAGGAGCGCGCTCTCGGCGGCGAAGAGGCCGACGTAGACGAGGAAGATTCCCCCGCGCCAGGCGTGCGGGCGCTGGTGATAGACCACCAGCCGCGCCGCGCTCGCGATGCCGGTCACCGCGACGATGGCCGCGGCCGTGACGTAGGCCCACCCGGCGCGGCGGTGCGTCCGCCCGCCCTTTCTGGTCACGAGCGGGATCCAGAAGACCAGGAGCGCCGACGCGCCTGCGATGATGTGAATGCCGAGCACGATGCGAAAGACGAGCGCCATGACGATCATCCTGCGTGGTTCTGGGCGGCTCCACATGAGCCGGGCGTCCCAGCGGCATGACGATTGTTCGTGTGACTTTCGGCCCATGGCAGGGGCGGCGGCCCGCTAGTACGCTCGGGTGATGCGGCCGGCCCCGTCGGAACGACTTCTCGTCGGGGCGGGCTTGTTCGTGTCGGTGGTGGCCGGGCTGCCGCAGGTGCTCGCCTGGGCCTCGGGGCGGGTGCCCTTCGAGCGCCGCTCGCTCTGGTGGTGCGGGGCGTATGCGGTGTTCGCGATCGCGTTTCTCTTCGCGGTCGCGAGGCCGCGGGCGCTGGAGGGCGGGCGTGGCGTGGCTGGTGCACGCCGCGTGCGCGGGCGCGCGGCCGCGCTGGCGGCGCAGAGCGCGGCGGCGCTGGTGGCGTTCGCGCTCGGCGACACCCGATTCGAGGGGGCGCTCCTCTGCGTCGTGGCGGGGGAGGCTCCGCTCGTGGTAGGCGAGAAGCGGGCGCTCGTCTGGCTCCTCGCCCAGTGGGCGGGGATGGTGGCGGTCCACCTCGCCATCCCATCCCACGGACCACGGGAACGCCTCGTCGCGCTGGCGTACGCGGGCTTCCAGCTCTTTGCTTTCGGGGCGTCCCGCCTCGCCGTCCGCGAATCCGCGGCGAGGGCGGAGCTCGCCCAGGTGCACGCCGAGCTCCTCGCGACCCAGGACCTCCTGGCCGACAGCACCCGCACGCGCGAGCGGCTCCGGATCGCGCGCGAGCTTCACGATGCCCTCGGTCATAGCCTGAGCGCGCTGAGCCTTCAGCTGGAGCTCGCGCGAAACGTGGTGGAGGGGCGGGCGAAGGAACCGGTCGCCCAGGCGCAGGCGGTGACCAGGACGCTCCTGGCCGACCTCCGATCGGTCGTGAGCTCGATGCGCGAGGACGCGGGGCTCGACCTGGCGGGCGCGCTCCGCACGCTGGTCGCGGGAATTCCGTACCCGCGGGTCCATCTGGAGGTGGAGAGCGAGCTTCAGGTGGAGGCGGCGCTCGCGCATACGATCTTCCGCTGCGTCCAGGAAGCGCTCACCAACGCCGTTCGGCACGCGGGGGCGGCGAACGTCTATCTCACGATCGAGGCGAAGGGCGACACGGTCGCGGTGACGGCAAGGGACGACGGGCGAGGCGCGCGCGAAGTGCAGGTCGGGCACGGCCTCTCCGGACTGCGCGAGAGGATCGAGGCCATGGGAGGGAAGGTCGAGATCGAGGCGCGACAAGGGGCGGGATTGACGCTGCGGGCGCTGCTTCCGACGCGGGCAGGGACGGCATGATCAGGGTCGCGCTCGCGGACGATCAGACCCTCGTTCGCCAGGGCATCAAGAGCTTGCTCGATCTCACGCCCGACCTTCGCGTCGTCGCCGAGGCCTCCGATGGATCCGAGGCCCTCCGAGTTCTGACGACGACGCGGGTCGACGTCGCGCTCCTCGACGTTCGCATGCCGCGCCTGACCGGCCTCGATGTGCTCGTCGCGCTCGGGCGAACGGCGTCGCCTCCGCCGTGCATCCTCCTCACCACCTTCGATGACGACGCGGTCGCGGTTGAAGGGATCAAGCTGGGCGTGCGGGGCTTTCTTCTGAAAGACGTGTCGCTCGACCAGCTGGCCGACGCGGTTCGCACCGTAGCGGCGGGAGGGACCCTCTTCAACCCCGCCATCACCGAGCGGGTCGTGCGCGGCCTTGCCCGTCTCGGTGTGAAGGTTCCCGCGTCGGACGAACCGGTGACGCTCACCAGGCGCGAGCTCGACGTGCTGGGCCTCATCGCCAGCGGACGGAGCAACCGGGAGATCGCCGATGCGCTCGGGACTGCCGAAGCGACCGTGAAGAATCAGGCGTCGAGCATCTTCAGCAAGCTCGGTGTGCGCGATCGGACCCGGGCGGTGCTGCGCGCGATCGAGCTGGGTGTGATTTGAGATCGTCCCACCCCGCTTCGCATGAGTTACCCCCCCGCGAGGTACCGATAGGTGCGCGACGGGGTACCGACCTGGATCCGGTACTCCGAGAAGAACTGCTCGCGCCCGAGGCGTTGCGCTTCCTCGTGCTCGGGGTGATTGCGCCAGGCGAGGAGCGTTTCGGCGGACTCGAACTCGACCAGCGAGACGGATTCGCCGTCGGCAGCCGTGAAGTCCTTGTACGAGATGAACCCGGGCATTCGCGTGGCCAGCTCGTACATCCGCGCGCCGGTCTTCTCCAGAACCGCGAGGTCAACGCCTGAGCGCATCCTGCTCCGAAATACAGTGAGAACCATCGATGGCACCTCCGCGGGCCAACGGCATACGTCCCGCAGGGGAGAAGGTTACACTGCGAACCCGAGCTCAGTTTTCGACCCAGGGGTACCTTCCCTGCGAATTCGGTGACGGCGGGAGCGGGGGAGACATGACGTCGCTATCCCCCGGATCTTCCATGAGATTGCCGGAATCGGACCCGTCTGCAGTTTCGTCGGCATTCGGGGCGAGGCCGGGACGTCGTCGGGGGTGAACCGAGCGAGCTCCGCGCTTGGCTACGGAAGGCGTTCGAGCACACGGTTCGCGGCCGGCCGAGAAGCGACCGGCAGCGAAGAAGGCCGCCCCCGACCCAGTGCAACCAGATCGAGTCTGGACGCTGCCCGGCCGTCGCAGTTCGAGCCGCTGCTTGACGTGCGCATCAGCCGCGGGCCTGCGCACGAAAGGCCGCCCGTCTTGGAGATTTCGTTGCCGATTTCTCGTCCTGAGGTGTTTTGTTCTCAGAAGCGTCGCTGGGGCTTCCCGGTGACGTATGCGTGCACAACAAGCAGGGAGAAGTGAGATGAAGCACCTTACCAGCGTGGTGGTGATGCCGATGGTTCTGGCACTTGCGAGCGCGAATTGCGGCTCGACCGGTTCGGAGGAGACGGCGCAACCGGAGGCAAATTCGCAAGCAACACCGGACTCGAGTCAGACATCGCCGCCTTCAATGATCGTCCACGCCACCGTCTCGCTCGGCAAGGACCATGAGGTCCGGTTCGTCGAGTACCGGCCAGGCATGGTTGGCACCATCGAAGAAGGGCGCTCGATGGTCGACGTCCCGGTGCTGACGTCGGAAGTGACGAAGCTTACTTGGGAAGATCAGTACCGTCATTTCGCGGGGGCCTCGGCGCACCTTCCGAAGGCCATGGTGGGTGCCCTGGCCCGCGTTGCAGCCACGCCCATAAGCACGATCTCCGCGCCCCCTGCCGCGGCCGACACTCAGAACGTCGGTGCCGGTCCTCACTTTTACAACGCGGGTGAGCAGGCGTGGTTCAACGCCACCTTCTGCAATGGTGCGTCGATCTGTATCCAGGGCTTTGATTTCACCAACATGCAAACGCCCTTCAAGGTCAGCCACGCCTCGACGGTCGCCACGATCGGCGTGGAGGGTACGTCCAACGGCACCTTCCAGAACTTCTACTGGGCCTGTGCCAACCCGCCGTGGCCGTTTCCGCAGTTTTGCGCTTGGTTCGAGAACGGGACCGCCGTCATTGTTCCCGGGCATTTCATCAACACGAGCGTGAGCGGAAACGGCAGCTGGTTCTTCAAGTGGGAGCTCAGAGGTGGCGGCGCCAACACGACCGTCAGCTCGTCGGCAAACTTCTAGTCGAGCCTGGCCTTTGGGCCAACCCGTGCGCTCCGGACGTCACCCCCGCGGGGCCGCTTTGGTGGCCCTGTTCGGATTCGTCCTCACCGTCAAAACCTCGTACGCGGTCGTCCTCGGCAGTCCTGCGGCGGCGACCGAATTTCCAGCCACTGGAGCCTTGATCGTCTTCGACGGGAAGGGACCGCGACTCTCCTGTACGGGCACACTGATTGCTCCCGATGTCGTCCTCACGGCGGCTCACTGCATGGTCTTCCTGGGGCGCCGTTTGCCGGGATTCGTGCTCGAGCCGCGAGTCACTGCGGCGACGCCAGAGACGACTGACCCCGCTTCACGGGTCGTCATTCACCCAGAATTCGTCGTTCAGGCTGACAGCGGGGCGCCAATACACGATCTGGCGCTGGTGCTCCTCTCCAAGCCGCTGCGTGGCGTCGCTCCCGAGAAGCTGCTCTCGAAGTCCGAGAGCGCCCACATCGCCGCCGGCGACGCGGTCGACCTCGTGGGGTACGGATGGATGTCCCGCGCCACACCCGTCGACGGAACCAAGAATCGCGGGCGCTCGAAGGTGGTCGAGACACGCTCCGCAGAGTGGGTCATCGGTGCGCCGACCGGTGCCCAAAATTGTGACGGTGACTCCGGGGGCCCGGCGTTCGTCAACATTCGCGGCAAGCGCCGACTGATGGGCATCGCCTCGCGCTCGTTCGATGAGAAGGCTGCTTGTGTCAGCGGAACCATCCATGTGCGTCCCGACGCCGAGTCAATCTGGATCGCCGCCACCCTCCGCTCTTTCCACAGGCCCCCCGAGTTTCCCCCCGCCTCTCACGGTGTCGCCCGTCGGACGGTCACCGCGGGACGCTGAAGCGACTGCCAGAGCTGAGTTCACTCACGCCGCGCGCTCTGGGATCCACGCCACCTGGTTGGCGAGGGTGCGGGCCCGTGTCCTCGTCGACGCCCAGCTTGATGAATTGTTCGAGGTGAAGCGGCCCGGAGTGATGGATCGAGCCCGACGACAAGCCGCAGTATTCGGGCGCGGCGAGCTGCCGTACGTCTGAGGCGTCACGTCCATGCGGATCCGGCCGGGTGATCTGGAGGGGGTCGTGGCCGCGAGGTTGACGGTCGTCCAGGAGCGGCGTCGGCATCGGCGAAAGAAGCCGACTGCGGTGTGATCCGGTCCGATTGACCTCGGCAATTCGATGACATTGGCCGATGTCCACGCGTTCGCGATGAGCCTTCCGGGGCACCGTCGCGACGAAGTGGGGCCACCGCGCGGCGGATCGTCCGGAGACCGCCGCTTCGCGTGGCAGCGACCGTTCAGCAAAGCAGACCTCAAGCGGTTCGGCGATGAGGCGCCGGCAGCCGGGAGATCCGCGCCGCTTGCCTTGAGGGCCTTGACGCCAAGGACGCCCCTGCTCGAGAGATCACTCCGCCCGGGCCGGGTCAGCGAGGCCGTCGCAGCCAATCCAGTCGGGAGGCCAGGATGTCCGCGGTCCAGGCCGCGACCGCGCGGACCCGCGCGAGGCGGCGGACCTCGGTCCGGATGACGAGGTGGACGCCGGGCAAGCTCTCGCTGTCTCCGAGTTGAACCAGATCGGGCTCGTCGTCCGCCAAGAAGCCGGGCAGGGCGCTGACCCCGAGCCCACCGGCGGCGGCCTTGGTGAGAATCGCCGGATCGTCCGCGCGCAGCACGACACGAGCGCGTCGCACGGCGGCCGGCAGCCATTCGAAGTTGGGCCCGCCGTAGGTCCCCTGCTCGAAGTCCAATAGTCGTGGCCGTCAAGGTTGTGCGGCGGCGGCGTTCCGTGACGGGCCAGGTAGGCGCGCGAGGCGTACAGCGCGGCCTTCACGTGGCCGATGCGGCGGCTCGTGATCCCGGCTCCGCTCGGCACGATGTTGCGGACGGCCACATCGGCCCCCCGCGGGCGATGTCGAGCACGCGGCTCGTCGCCAGCAGCACGACGTCGATCTCCGGATGCGCAACCCGGAAATGGGGTAACGCCGGCACGATCAGGTGCGATGCGATGGGCGCGGGGACGGTCAGGCGCACGGCGCCCCGTGAGCCTGCGTCGCCGGCGAGGAACGCGTCGAGGCGCGCGACGTCTCGGTCGACGTCGTCGAGGGCGGCGAGCGCGCGTCGCCCTGCCTCGGTGGGCTCGATTCGTCCCCCGCGCCGCTCGAACAGCCCCGGCCGTTCGCGTTCCAGGGCCGCCACCCGCCGGCTGATGGTGGCCTTGTCCACACCGAGCGCGCGAGCGCCGGCAGCCATCGAATGCGCTCGGCCGGCCGCGGCAAGCGCCCGCACCGAATCGATCGTTGTGCTCACGCACACGAGCGTTGCACGGACGCAACGATCGGAGCAAGCCGCTCCCGCCGGCGAACCCGGGGGAGGTCTGAGCAATCCCATGCTGCTTCAGCTTGTATTTATACTTCGACTATTCTAGAAATATGGTGTGAGAGGGAAGCTGGATCGCCATGCCGAGCAGCTCGGGGCCCTGGGGCACCCGATTCGCCTGGCCGTCTTGCGCTACGTGGTCCAGGCGGGGCCCGAGGGCGCCGCCGCAGGCGCGATCCAGTCGCACGTCGACATGCCGGCATCGACGCTCAGCCATCACCTCAAGCGCCTCGTCGAGGCTGGCGTGATGCGGTCGCGCGGCGAGGGGACGTTTCACTACTACTCCGCCGACTACGACGCTCTCCGCAAGCTGACGGATTACCTGTGGGAAGACTGCTGCAAGAACGGCGGTGGGAAATGTTGCTGACCCTTTCTTGTGTCCAGCCGTTCACGTGATTTCGAAGAAGGAGATGCGATGAATGTCCTCAAGCCGCACGTGTCGCTGAACGTGACCAATATCGACGCGGCCGTCGCGTTCTACGAGAAGGTGTTCGACGTATCGGCCACGAAGCGCCGCCCCGGCTACGCCAAATTCGACCTCGCCGAGCCGTCGCTGAACCTCTCGATGGTGGAGGCGCCTCGGTCGGGCGTGAACGCCAGCCACTTCGGAATCCAGGTGGCGTCGACGGACGACGTCGCGCTCGCGAGCGAGCGGTTCAAGCGGAACGGCCTCCGGACCTTCGCCGAGGAGAACACCTCTTGCTGCTACGCGATACAGGACAAGGTCTGGGTCGAGGACCCCGACGGAAACATGTGGGAGGTGTTCGTCGTCAAGGGGGACAGTCCGACGATGCGCGAGGGCGCTGAAACGGCCTGCTGCACCCCCATGGCAGGCGCGACCCAGGATGGTCTGGTCCGGGTGGGCGCGAAACGCGGATGCTGCTGAAGAAGGTCGTCGCCGAGGCGCTGGGAACGGCCCTCCTGCTGGCCGCTGGTGAGTGAGTTCGTCGCGACCTTCGGCCTGCTGGCCGTCATCTGGGGAGCGGCTCGCCGGAGGGCCGCCTTGGTTCCTTTCGCCGTGGGCGCCTACATCACCGCCGCCTACTGGTTTACGTCGTCCACTTCGTTCGCCAACCCCGCCGTGACGCTCGCGCGTGCTGCCAGTGACTCGTTCGCGGGAATCCGCCCGGCCGATGCGCCGGGATTCATCGTCGCCCAGCTCGCCGGCGCCGCCGCCGCGACGGCCGTCTCTCGCTGGCTGGTCTCCGCTCTACCCAAAGTCGCCGATCGCGTCGTCGATCGGCTCGGATCCGACGAGGAGCTGTCATGAAGACCGTGATCTTTGCTTGCATTCACAACGCCGGGCGTTCGCAGATGGCGGCCGCCTGGTTCAATGCCCTGGCCGACGAGACGAGGGCACGCGCCGTGTCGGCAGGTACCGATCCCGGAACGCGGGTTCACCCGGAAGTACTCGAGGCCATGCGGGAGGTCGGCGTGGACCTGAGCGATCGGAAGCCTCAGAAGCTGACCGACGACCTCGCGCGAGGGGCGCAGATGCTGATCACGATGGGATGCGGAGAGCAGTGCCCTGTGGTGCCCGGTCTCCGTCGGGACGACTGGCCGCTCGAGGATCCCAAAGGCAAGCCCGTCGCGCGCGTCCGGGAGATCCGAGACGACGTGCGGGAGCGAGTCCTCGCCCTGCTCCGGAAAGAGGGCTGGGCGCGCGGATGATCCGCCGAGCCGAGCGGCCGGATTTTCCGGCGGTGCTCACGTTGCTCGTCGAGGCGAAGCTCCCGACCGAAGGGGTCGCCGAGCACTTCCAGTCGTTCTTCGTCGTGGACCATGGTGGCCGAATCGTCGCGTGCGCTGGTCTCGAGGTTCGGGGCGATGCCGCCCTGGTGCGTTCGCTGGTGGTCGCTCCGGATGCTCGCGGTTCCGGGCTCGGCGCTGCTGTGCTCCGCCGGGCGTTGCACGAAGCCCACGATCGCCCGGGAGGGGTGTATGCGCTGACCACCACGGCAGAGGCGTACCTGTCCCGGTTCGGATTCGAGCGCGTCGCGCGCGAGTCTCTGCCGGCCCAGCTCTTCGAATCCCGTGAGCTGCAGGACGCATGCCCGTCGTCGGCCGCGGTCATGAAGTGCGTTTGGCCGTAGCCTCGGCTCGAAATCCTGGGTCCTTTTCGAGCGGGCTGGTGCACCGTGGTGCCGATTCAAAGGCGTTGACTGCCGCGGTGGTCGGGCCCGACGATCGGCCGGCCTGCGCGAGTCGTGCAGAGCCAGGTCGAGGGCGCGCAGAAGCTGCGCTCAGCGCGACAAGAAGAAGCCCAAGAGCGCGCCGTAGACGGTCGAGGCGTATGGGCTCGCCCAGATCGGACAGGCACCGGTCCTGCAACCCACGAATCGGTGAAAGCCGGAGCCGAGCCCAGCGCCGAAGACGACGGAAAGGATGGTGCGGACCAGCAAGATCGAACTCTCCTTCCTGACTCCTGGACGGTTGGAGCTTGGCGCGGACGAAAGGGTTCAGGCGTCCCGCGAACCCTTTTCGAGGACGGCGGCTCTCACCGGATGAATGAGGTTCTCGACATGAAGGCGACCATCGAATCAATCGGCAAAGTTGGCAGCCGCACGAGCATCGACGGGCATGAGCTCGTCTTCGATCAGCCCGCGACTGTGCCCGGCGGCGAGGATCGCGGCCCTTCGCCGCTCGACGTGATGGCGGTGTCCGTCGCCGCCTGCGCCCACTATTACGCCGCCGCGTACCTGCACGGCCGAGCTCTCTCGGCGGAGGGACTGGCCGTCGAGGTCACGACAGAGAAGGAGCGCGTCCCGGTCTCCCGGATCGGCCGGGTCCAGATGAGAGTGCGTCTTCCTGTCGGACTGACCGACCGGCACGTCGCAGGAATCGAACGAGCGATCAAGAGCTGCCCCGCCTATGGGACGCTGCTGCATCCGCCGGTGGTGGAGATCTCCATCGACGGCCCGGGCCAGAAGGGCCTCGACGCGGGACCGGTCGGCGGTCGAGCCGCAGGGGTCGGGTAGACTCTACGCGTGACCGCAGCTCCATCGGACGAAAGTCTCCTGGCGAAAGCACGGGCGGGCGACAAGCAGGCGCTCGAGACGCTGCTCGAGCGACATCAGGAGCAGGTTTATCGCTTCGGGATGAAGATGTGCCGCGATCCGGAGGACGCGAGAGACGTTCTGCAGGAGACGTTGCTTGCGATGGCGCGCGGTGTTCGAGACTTTCGGGGCGCCTCGTCCATTTCCACGTGGCTCTACACCATCGCGCGGAGCTTCTGTATCAAGAAGCGCCGGCGCAGCAAGTACGCGCCTGACGAAGAGCGTTCCCTCGATTCCGACGCCGCTGGCGAGTCCAAGAGGATCGTGGCGCCAGGTGAAGACCCCGATGAAGCGCTGGCAGGGCGGCAGGTCGAACGCGCGCTCGAACAGGCGATTGCGGGGCTCGACCCGATGTACCGCGAGGTTCTCCTCCTTCGAGACGTCGAGGGCCTCACCGCGCCCGAGGTGGCAGAGGTGCTGAGCGTGAGCGTGCAGGCGGTCAAGAGCCGGTTGCACCGCGCCCGGCTGTCGGTGCGGGAGCGAGTCGGCCCGCTCCTCGGCGTCGAGACGGACCTGCCCGCTGCCCCGGGCGCCTGTCCGGACGTCGTGTCGATGTTCTCCCAGCACCTGGAAGACGAAATCAGCGCGGACCTCTGCGCACAGATGGAGCGCCACCTCGAAATCTGCGGACGGTGCCGCGGAGCCTGCGACACGCTCAAGCGAACGCTCGCGCTCTGCCGGACGAGCGGAGAGACCGTACCGGTCCCGGCGGCGGTGCAGACTTCGATCCGGACCGCCCTCCGGGGTTTCCTGGCCGAGAACGTCTGACGGCCGCTCGCTCGTCAGTGGGTGCGCATCATCTCCGGCATCCCGTTCTCGAGGAACAGGCTGACCACGTCGGCGTGCCGCCTCACGAGAGCGACGACGGCGGGATCGTCCGAGGTCTCGGTCACCGTTATCCCCTTCGGCGTATTCTCCATCTTCACGTGAATCTTGTCCGCGTTCTCGAAGATGGCGGCGAACAGGGGATCGCGCGCGTTGATCGGCCGCTTCTCCTCGAGTCGGGCGTACATCGACTGCACGTGCTCGCGGAGCTGTGCCATGACCGCGGGGTCGTCCGACTCGGTCGTGGCGCGCACGCCACCCGGAATTTCCGTCACCGTCCGCCGGATCTGATCCCGGCTCGCGAAGAGCGAGTGGATCCCCATCATGTCAGCACCGTGTCCGCCGCCCGGCCTCATACCGTGACCGTCCGGGGGCCCCATCCCGCGGCCACCCCCGCACATGCCGCCTCGCTGCGGCTGTCCTCCGGTCGGCTGGGCGAGCACCCCGGCCGCGAAACCGAGCACGCCGGCGATCGCGAGCCCGAAACTCAACGCTGTCACTCGGGTCCTGGACTTCATGGTCTACCTCCACTCACGTTTGAGCCTGACCGGAAGAGAAGGGTTCGAGGAATGCACTCCGAATCCTTTGCCCATCGGTCGGCTCCAACGGGCCATGGAGGCCAAATGGCGACCGTAGAGGTGACCGAGAAGAACTTCGAATCGAATGTGAAGCAGGGGATCGTCGTGCTCGACTTCTGGGCAAGCTGGTGCGGTCCGTGCCGTGCGTTCGCGCCCGTGTTCGAGGCCGCATCCGCAGGCCATCCCGACGTGGTATTCGGCAAGGTGAACACCGAAGCCGAGCCCCGCCTTGCAGCCGCTTTCGGCATCCGGGCGATCCCCAGCCTGATGATCGTCCGCGACGGCGTTCACCTGGCAACTTTGCCTGGCGCGCGTCCCGCCGCGGCGCTCGACGAGCTCATCGGGAAGGTGCGGGCCATCGACATGGAAGAGGTCCAGCGAGACCTCGACGCGCACGCTGGCGAGCGGCGAGTCGAGAAAGCGGGAGGCGTCTGATGTGCCGGCGGGTGGAGTGCCGGAAGTGCGGTCGGCCGACGTTCGCGGGCTGCGGAATGCACGTCGAGCAAGTGCTCGGCGACGTGCCGGCCGCCGAGCGGTGCCGTTGTCGAGAGGAAAAGCCCAAAGAGCCCGCTGCGGATGTTGGCGGGGATCTGCGTTCACGCCTTCGAGCCCTGTTCGGGAGGTAGGCGACAGAGGAGAAACACTTGGAGCTCCTCGCGCGCTACTCCCGCACGACCCGGATGACGACCTGGCCGCGCGTATGCCCCTCTCCCACGTGCCGGAGCGCATCGGCGACCTCGCTCAGCGCATAGTGTCGCTCGATCGCCGGTCTGGCCTTGCCGGCTTCGACGAGTTCCTTCAGAGACAGCAGGTCCGCGCGATTTGGAGAAACGATGAACATCTTGAGCTTCTGGCGTGTGAACAGCGACGTCAGCGACGCCTTCGCGAGCCGGAGCAGCCATCGCAACGACGAACTGCCGCCGGAGCACGAGACATAAGTGCCGGTCGGGCTGAGCACCTTCCTGAAGTCCGAAAGCGAGCGGTTGCCCACCGTATCGAAGACAACATCGAAGCGCGCCCCACCCGAGACGAAGTCTTCGTTCGTGTAGTCGACGACGGTATCGGCGCCGAGGGCGCGCACCATCTCCGCGTTGCGACCGCTGCATACCGCGGTCACGTGGGCGCCGAGCGCCTTGGCGATCTGGATCGCCCAGCTGCCGACGCCGCCCGAGGCGCCGTTGATCAAGACCCGCTGCCCGGCCTGGAGACCTCCGACATCGCGCAGTGCCTGCAGGGGCGTGACCGCCCAGGAGGTCGCGGCGGCCTCCTCGAACGACAGGTTGGCGGGCTTCGGGGCGAGTCGCTGGGCGGGAACGACCGCGTATTCGGCGAACCCGCCAGCAGGCGCGTCGCCATAGACCTCGTCGCCCGGCCGAACAGTGGTCACCTTCGCCCCGACAGCCTCCACGCGACCGGCGAGCGCCTGGCCCGGGACCCGGTTGCGGGGCCGCAGCACGCCGATATGCGGGCTAAGCCGGATCACGTACGGCTTGCCGGTGACGATGTGATGGTCACCGATGCTCGCTCCGGCCGCGTGCACCCGCACGAGGACATCGTCTTCCCCGGGAACAGGGCGCTCGACCTCCTCGAAGGTCAACACGTCAGGCGTGCCATACTGCCGATGCACGATGGCGCGCATGGGGACGGCGACCGCGTTGGCGACGATGGAAGCGCGCGGAGGGGAAACGGTAATGCTCATGTCGTTGATCGTGTCCATGGTTAGCTCCTCGGTGATTGAACGGTGTGTGCCACGCTGATGCTCCACAGATACGCTCCGCCGCACGAACGTACTTGAACGGAAGGGCTACCTACGCGTGGAGCGAAGTGCGGCTCTGGCGAAATCCGATTCCCGTAGGAAGCGACTGCTGTCAGAACACCACTGGAACATCGATCTGCAGGGCGGTCGGATGGGCGGTGACCAAGGGCGCATCGAATCGTCGCCCGTCGAATCCACGCACGAAGGAGAGCCCCGGGTGGACTCCGCCCTGCTTACCCACCTTGAAGTGCAGACGCGGGCCGCCGGCGAAGGTGAGCGTGTCGTCGTTCAGAGCCGTGGGGTTGGAGACCCAGCGCTGGTAGAGCAGATCGGCGCCAACTGAGAATTGCGAGCCGATGAAGTAGCCCAGGTGCAGTCCGACGGACGAGTTGGTCCGGAACGCCTCGGTCGCGTTGGCGCTGTCGGACCCGCGGACGCGAACAGACTGCTGCAAGGTGGCTTCTGCCTGCGCGGTGAACCCGTGGTTCACATAGGAGATGTCGCCACCGACGATCGCCGTCATGTAGTTGACCGCGAACATCGCTTGGTCGCCGGGACGAGCCGCCATAGATTCCGTGTTCGCCTTGGCGGCGGCGAGATTCGGCGTGTCGCCGCCTCCCGTGCCGATGGGAATCGTCGCCGCCCCGAATAGTGCGAGCTTGTACCCGCCCAGCTGGCGCGCGTACGTCGCGCCGACGATCGGGTTCACGAACGAGCTGCCGTCGAGGGCCGCGCCCGGCGCGTCGTTACCGACGAATCCCAGCCGC
>Ga0207639_10001703_pt1 | contig 14826 bp, 9 predicted proteins | sample KBSCornC32_FD_184299 | JGI IMG/M metagenome (GOLD analysis project Ga0207639, IMG submission 184299) | Corn rhizosphere microbial communities from Kellogg Biological Station, Michigan, USA - KBS Corn C3-2 (SPAdes) (version 2) | ecosystem: Host-associated > Plants > Roots > Rhizosphere > Soil ...
CCCGCCGTTGAGCTTGCTCCGGCGGGGCAACTTTCCTTCGGGTTCATACACAATGGGGATGACCCCATGCCCATTTGCGTGCCGCTTGGACAAGAATGGCCGGGCGGATTTTGACTGGCTCGGGGACATTTGCGACAGTCGGCTTATGGATCGGAATCGAAGGAAGCGGGCATTCAGCGTTGTACGCACCGCATCGCTGAATGACAGAAATCGGCCGTTGTTTGCACGTACGCGTCCGAGATGATAGCCGCCTGAAGACGACATAGCCTCGCTAAACCGGACTTGCGCTTCTAGCAACTAGATCAGCGGGTTACCTGGCGTATCTCCTCGACCAGCAACGGTGACATTTCGTACGCATCGAGCGTGGCGTCCTTCAGCCAGGCACGCGCCTCCCCGATCGTCATGTTCTTGTTAACCGCAGCGTCGTTGAGAATTGCTGCGGCAACGCGCGACAGTCCGAGGCCCATGAAGCTGATCATCGACCGGTCGGAGGCACCAACCTCGAGATAAAGGGATATCGGAGGGACTGAGCCCGCCATCTCCGACAAGCCGATCTCATCCATAACCTGAAGAAGCACGGCGCAGTAGCACGACATCAGCCGGACCACCTCGAACCGGATCACCTTCTCTATGGTATCGAGCGTGTTGCGGATTACCGCCCGAGAACTTTTCTTTTTGTCATAGTTGATGGCGCTGTCGATGATCTTCGGGAGAGGGGCGCCGCTCATCCAGAACACCGCCATCAGGGCATGGTATCGGTGCGATCCGTAGCTCTCCGGAAGCCCCAGCAGGTGCGTATGGCAGAGCCTCAGCAAGGACGCGTAGGAGGCGTATGCTCCGCTCTCGCGCGGATGTGCGGGGATCAGCGCGCGCACGCTCGCCTTTGCCGTACCTGCTCTGGCGAGAAGCGCGGCGTGAAGCGACTGCTGCCGATGCGGCGACAGGTTCGGACTTTGGCGCACGACCTCGACAGGCAGCGTCAGCACTTCGACCACCTCGTCGAGTGCGGCCTGGACCCGTTCGGCCGATGCCGACGGCACGCCCGCCGCGGTCAGCCGAGACAGTGTGGTCGGCAGCTCGCCGCGCGAATAGTCGTCCAAGAGCCGGATGAACAGAGTCTCGAGGTCGCCGTCCGGCTTCCTGTCGTCACTATCGTCGTCGGCCATCGTCGCGACGAGATCATCCAGCCGCTGCGTGACACCGTTCTGCAGGGCAGGTACGATATCGCTGTCCCTCTCCTGATCGAGCGGCTTGGCCTTCCACTCATCATAGTCGATCAGGAAGATGTTGCCCTGGAACTCGCGGCGGAGCCGGCCGGCGCGACCCGCGAGGTTCCAGAAGTCCGTACCCTCCAGAGGCCGCTGCCTCCCCTTCTCCGGCCTGCACATGAAGACGTTGCGGGCTGGCAGGTTCACGCCCTGAAGAAGGGTACTGGTGCACACCAGGAAGTCAATCGCACCATCCGCGAAGGCATCCTCCACGGCCTGCCGGACCTGCGTTGGCATGTTGGAGTAGTGGAAGCCAACACCCCGGCGGACCGCCGCCGCCAGGACGTAGGAGGGGTGCACTGACTGGACGACAAGCTGCGCAACCGCCTCGCGCCGCGGCGTCGTCTCCCGGTCAGCAAACAGGTCGGCCAGCTGGATAGCCAAGTCCTCCGCCTCGGCGGCGCCGTTTGCATAGACGATGGTAGGCGCACCCTTGCCGAGAGCGGCCGATATCTGGACGAGGCGCTCCTTCTTCGACGCGATCGTCTGTCCGATCGCGAACTCGCCGACCAACGCCTCTTCGCCGCCCGGCTCGATGCTCGAGACGGAGAATTCGCCTTGGCGCGACGAGGTTACGCGCACGATCAGGAAGTTCTGCGCTACCGTCGGCTCAGTCGACGGAAGCGTCTCCACGCTATCAAGGCCGAAGGTGCGGCCGAACACGTCCAGATTACGGATGCCCGGGCTGGCGAAAAGCAGCTGCGCATTCGCGCGCCGGCGGAGCAGGTCGTCCACGACCCACTGCAGAAGGATGCCGCGACCCTGGTCGGCAATGCTGTGGGCCTCGTCGACGATGACGATCCCGGCGCTCATCTCCGGATGTGCCGCCAGCATCAGCTGGGTCCGCTCCTGCGTCATCACGAATATCGCGCGCGTCGGCAGCGGTTGATCTCCGTCGAGCGGCACGGTAACGATCTCCGGCGCCGCCTCCGTGCCGAAGAACAGGTCCGCCAGATCGCGTGCGACCTGCGCGATCAATGCACGGGTCGGCACAAGGTAGACGACGATGCACTCCCCGGCCTCGTCGAACACGCGGGCGAGATGGCCTTGGAGGATGAAGGACTTTCCAGCCGACGTCGGCGCGGCGACGGCGACGCTGCGCCCTTCGCCAAGTTTGCTCCACAGGTCGTGCTGGAAGCTCGTCAGCAGCGCGGGGCGATCCCGCAGCAGGACGCGGCGCCGGTCAGAGAGGGCCATCTCCTCGATCGCGAGATCCAGCGGTAGGTCCGCCGCGGCGGCGCCGACGTCCTCGCGCGTCTCAAGCGCGGGAAAGTTGCCAAGCCGGGCCAGCACCACGCGGAGCGCCTGCTGCATGGGCAGCGTTTTCGCGCCCACCACCTCGTAGGTCATGGTCGCTGAACGATATGCCTGGCGGCGATGCACCGGATCCGTCGAACAGGCCAGGATCGCTGAGGCCTGCATCAGGCGGACCGCTTCCTCCATCGTCACCTCGGGGTCGAGCGGCCTCCCCAGCTCGCGTGCCAGCCACGTCCGATGAGCCAGCGCAGCCGCGTCATGGAAGCGGCTGTTCCCCCATATCTGATCGGCGAGTTCCTGCATCGGTCGACGTCCCCTTCGTGCTGTGCGTCTACTTCTTGCCAGCGCTCTTCTTCTTCGGCGCCTTCTCGGTGGCCGGGTGCTTCCAGCCGATCTTGCCCTGGAACAGGTCGCGCAGCGTCGCCACCGACGGAACCGGCATGATGAACATCTCGACCTCCTGGTGCTCGATGCCTTTCGCCTTGAGCGCCTTGGCGATCTTCGGGGCGGCCTCCTCCAGCTTTGCGAGAGCCAGCCGGCAAAACTCCTCCTCCGCATCGGTCTCGCACGCCAGCGCGGCCGCGAAGGCGTCAAAATCGAAGGCGACGAGGCAGGAGATAACGTCGTGACGGTTCGCGTATCCCGATCCATAAGGATCAAGGAAGTCGAGCATCGCCTTCTTGGCGTCCGGGGCCAGGCCGGACAGGTCGAGGTGACGCTTCACAAGCGTGATCTCGTGCTTGATCTTCTTGTCGTCCAGGGACTCGGCGATCGACTTCGCCGCCTCCATGATGGCCTGGTCGAGGTTGCCATAGAGCTTCGACTCGCCCCAGTATATGTAGAGCCGTCCCGTGACCGCGCAGTATCGGACATGCACTCCGTCCGCGCCATGCACCGGCATCTCGGTGTTCGTCTTCAACGACATCTTCGCGACGATCTGGGGCGCCTCAAGAAGCCACTCCGTCAGCAGATACAGAATCAGCTCGCCGGCCTCGCCGTTGCGGTTCGTCGCGACATGGGCGCGTTTGAAAAGATCGAAGGCCTCCTGGCGAAGCACCTCGAACATTTCCGTGAAGTCCTCCGCCGAGACCTTCCCGTATTGATGGTTGAGGTCTGCGACCTGCTGGCGGGGCAGGCAGAAGTTGACGATGTACGTCGAAACGGTGTCCACCAACTCCGACACCATCGGCTTGCGCTGCCGAAATGCGGGATAGTGGAGGCGAAGCGTCAGCGCCTTGCACTCGGTCTCCACCGTATGATCGACCGCCTTGAGCCGCGCCGACAGCTTCGACAGATCGCGTTTAAGCGACGCGAGCGCATCCTCGAGCGGGCCGGTCGGCGGTGCGGACGGAGCGGCGGCGGTAGCGGTCAAAGGAGCGCAGGCCTGCGGGGCACGATCGTCATGCTGTCGGTATGCTCATTTTATCGCCGGCGCTCGCACGTATTCGAAATGGAAATCAGTTGTTAGGCTCGGGCGCGGCATGCCGTCAATTGCACGAATTCTAGCAAGCAAACTCCGAAACGGCGCACAAAGTCGGTCGTTCTGCCACGCGGCTCGAGCAGAATGAACCGACGGCAGGTTTTTGGATCGCCATATACGCGGTCGAATGGCTGGAGTTAGGGCGCAAGCTGGCGGTTCGCTTTCCGTCGTCCAAACGGAAGCTTCTGTCAGGAGCAGAGGTTCGCGGTGGCTGATCTGAACGACCGGATCGGGTCGACCTCCCTTCGAGCGTTCTTCCTCCGGGCCATTGTGACCCTAGGAGAAGTGTCATGGGATTATCAGAATTTGATCCCGCCGCTCGCGAGCGAGTATCGTGGAACGCGGGACGCAAAGTCGGCGCGAAGCGCGCGCTAAAGCCGCGTCAGATATGGGCAATCCGCTTCTTTCTTGATCAGCATGGGCGGACCCGGGATCGGGCGCTTTTTGACCTTGCCATCGACAGCAAGCTTCGTGGCTGCGACCTGGTGAAGATCAAGATCGGCGACATCGTTTGTGACCGGAAAGTTCGGACGCGGGCGATTGTCGTTCAGCAAAAGACCGGGCGGCCTGTTCAGTTCGAACTGATGGACGATGCTCGCGGCAGTCTGCTCCGGTGGTTGGAGTTGCGGGGCGGATCCCTGGAGGATTATGCCTTCCCGAGCCGCACCAATCACTCGGCCCACATGAGCACCCGACAATACGCTCGCTTGGTGAATGAGTGGGTGACAGGCATCGGCCTGCCGAGCGAGGATTATGGCACGCACTCTTTGAGGCGGACGAAGGCGTCGATCATCTACAAGGCGACCGGAAACCTCCGTGCGGTCCAGATCTTGCTTGGACATACGAAAATTGAAAGCACCGTCAGATATCTCGGCGTTGACGTGGAAGACGCCCTGACGTTGGCAGAAGGAACCGAAATTTGAAGCGGGCTGGCTCCTCGCATCTGCGAGGAGCCAGATCCGATGTCGCGCCCGCCTCGCGCCATTCTCTGCCGCTTACCAGCTTGGACGCCGCGCCGAGAACCGGACGCTCGCTGAAGGCCTCGAAGTCTTCTAATCCCTATAAAAGGCAATACGTTCGCGGAGATAAACTTCATACTCGTCGAGCATGTTCAATACCTCTCCCGAGCAGTCGGCTCGCGCCTCCGGGATCTCCTCCAGCGCGGCATGCAGAGTTCCCCATTTGGCCGTACCGGTCGCGTCCATCAGCCGTTCACGATCATGGGTCGCGAAGAACGCTCTTATCTCATGCCGAAGCAGTTCCGGGTGTCGTTCATACACGAGCCGGTAGCCATAATAGCGCAAGCGCCGATCCTCGAGCGCATCGACGATCGAAACACGATCGTTCCAGGGCGCCGCATGAAAAGCGTTCATCCGCTGCGTGTCTCCATCGGGTATGAAGGCCGAATAGAGCTGCTCCTCGACATGCGGGGACTCCGGAAATGCCTCCCGCGCCGAGGTCGCCACGCGGATCAGCCGTTGCCGAAGCGCTGCATCAACTTGAAGGCGCTGCACCGCCGCCCGGGCTGCTGCGGGTGTGAGATCGCCCCACATGCTATGTGAAGCCGCGCTCATCGGAGCGATGGACGGGCCCGAATTGGTCTTGAGCTTGCGGATCGGCTTTGGGCTCTTGGTCATCCACTCCGCCATATCGGCATCGGATAGACCTGCGATGCTGTCGAGATCGTGGCGCAGGTCAAGGCAAAGCTGAACGGCAGGATTGTCCGGATCCGCGCCCAACGCGCCGACGATGAAGTGAAAAGGCTTGTTGTAATAGAATTCGGTTAAGACGAAGGCCGGCACTGACGCCATGAAGCGTGCGACACCCGCCTTGGACGAAAAGCTGACGAAGCGCTGCCAGCATTCCGGCGCCCGATCCCTCACGCATTTGGCGAGATGGATCGTTGCCTCGACGTCGGCAAGCGCATCATGAGCATTGTCATGCGCGAACCCGTTGGCCGGCGCCAAGCGATCGAGCTTGAACACCGGTTTGCCCTTGGGGTTGAGCGGCACTTCGATACATCCGGGGGCGAACTGAGTTGCCGTCTGGATAAGCGTCATGGCATCGGCGCGGCCGTTCCCGCCAGTGTTGGTCAGGTAGGGAGCGTGAAGGGTCCGGAACAGCGCCTGACGGAGCAGATGCTCGTCGAAGTTCATCGAGTTGTAGCCGATGAAGATCGATGGCGACCAGTCGAGCAGCTTTTCGCGGATGGTGCGGATCATCTCATAATGACAGGGCAACGACCCGTCGGTGATCCGGGCGATCGACATGCCGGTGACCTTCAGCGCACCCGGATGGGGTACGACATGAGGCAGCAGCCGGCAGCGCATCTCGACGCGGTCGATTTCGTTGAGGTCGGCATCGGTGCGGATCGCCGCGAACTGGAGGATCTGATCGAAATCGGTGGAGATTCCAGTGGTCTCGGTATCGTAGAAGACAAAGCTCATGCGTGGCTCCTCAAGAAGCAGTTTGAACGGGGTGTTGGTGGGAAGGAAGACGCTGGCTAGGCAGCGTCTTCCAAGATCGTCCGAAGGCGGTGCCAGCTCTCCTCGGGCAGGAGCTGGGTGACGCGGAGCAGCGCGGTATCACCGCTCTTGAGCACCATGTCCCGGACCTTCGGCGCGATCTGCTCGCCGGCCTGGACCTCCTCCTCGTCGATCTCCATGCCGCGGACGATCGCCCCCGTGCGGAGCGCCTCGTCGAGCGTCAGCGTGAAGGCGTGGCCGAGGCTGGATCCGCAGTTCTGGCAATCCTGCGCGCCCGCGGGATTGAGGCCGCCGCAGTCCGGGCAGGCACGAAAGCTCGTCATGCGGGGCGGAAACTCGTGTCCGCACGACGAACATTCGGTCGCGCCGAGTGGGTTTTCCTCCGAGCACATGACGCAGCGCTTCGTGCGGGGCATGGAATCCGTTCGCGCGCCCGGCGACATTTCCTCTTCGACCCGGCAGGCATAGGCTTCCAGCGTCTCGAAACTCGGCATCACCACATAGGCGCGCGTGTCGTCTTCAGGGCCATCGGTGCGGACCACCCGACCGATCGCCTGGCGGAAGGCCAACTCGGTGAGCGCGTTCGGCAGATAGACCAGCACCCGCAGCCGCCGGATATCGACGCCTTCGGAGATCATGGCCACCGACACGATCCACCGCCGGTCGGTATTGCGGAAAGCCGCGATCCGATTCTCGGCTCCCGTCATCTGGCTGTGGACGATCATGGGCCGTTCGCCCTCGATGCGCTCGATTAGTTCGGCAAAGAATTCCGCCATCTCGATCGACGGCGCGATCACCAGCCCGCCCGCCCGCGGCATGCGTTCACGCAGATCGTTGAGCTTCGAACTGGCCCATTCGACCATCGACGCCTGATATCCGGTCGCCAGCGGAACGCGGGTGCCGGGCTCATACTGCGGTGCGCAGGCCAGGCGATAGAAGTCGAGTGCGCGCTGAAGCGCGGGAATCCGAGCGAGGTTGCCTGTGACATCGGCCTTCTCGCGGCTCGAGACCCGCACCGCTTCACCCCCCTCCAGGTCGACGGTGAAGCGACCCTCGTGACGGTGGAACGTGACCGGGCGGCAATAGCCGAGGTCCACGGCCTCGCCGTAGGTCAGCGTGTAAGTTCCCTCCGGGGGGTGATCGATCGCACCGCGATCGTCATAAGCGAGCCATACCGACTGCGCGCCGTCCGAACGGATCGGCGTGCCTGTGAGCACGATGACATAGCGGGCGTTGGCAAAGGCGCTGTCCGCACCATCGCCCCACGCGGCCTTCACCGCCGCATGGTGATGCTCATCGCACACGACGAGAACGCGCTTGTCGCGGCAGATAGCCTGAAACGCATCTTGGAGGCCCGAGACCGCGCTCCAGGTCGCGCAGAGATCGAGTCCAAGCAGGTGCAATTCGCGATCGGCGCCGGTCGCCTTGTTCATATGGCGTCCGGTGACCCGCGCGAAGTCTGCAGCCCACTGGTTCACGACCTCGGTGCGCGGCGCGATAACGACGACTCGGTCGATTTCATCCTGCTCGAACAGCGTCGCCGCGATCGCACAGGTGCCCAGCGTCTTGCCGCTGCCCGGTGCGGCATTGATGAGGAAGTGGCGATCGAGGCGGGTCTTGGTCAGCCAGGTGATGGCCTGATCGTGCGCCTCGCGCTGCCAGGGACGGAGCTTCAACATGGACGTGGTACCTTTCGAAAGATTGCAGGGGCCGCAAAGGGCAGCAGCATTGGTGAGGATGGTGGGGCCGCGCCTTGCGAACGCCCGCCGATGATCGACGTGAAAATGAGGAGGGAGCGGACCGCCGCACTGCCGGCAGCGACCGGCCGCAATCATTGCGGCGATCCGGCGCTGCCGGCGGGTGAAGCGTCGCCTCATCTGCTCACCCAGTAATCGGTGAGCGTGATCTCCTTCACCGGCAGGTTTGCCGGCGGCTGGAGAACGGCGTGGCGGTTCACCCGAGCAACGGCCGCGACATAGGCGACCTGACGGGTGTGAACGATGAAGCCGTCGCGCCGGAGATCGCTAATGAGCTTGGTGAGGTCGGGCACGCCAAAGAGCACGATGGCCTCGAGCCGCGTCATCGGCTCGCCGGACAGGAGGTGCTCACGCGCCGCGAGGACGCCGCTGTGACGAATGTTGCTCATGCCCAATGCTCCATCAACGGCGCCGCGCGGCGACCGGGACGCCAAGAATAGTCGGCAGGGTCGTCATCGCCCAGCAGGCCGCTCGCATCGCAATCGTGGAGCAATGCCCAGCCACCGTCATCGAAAGCGCGGTCGAGGGGGATCGAGCCGGGCGTCGAGAAATCGACAGTCCCGCATCTGTCGATCACGTCGCGATAATTGGCCAAGTCCACCAGTCGCTCAGCGATCTCGAGAACCTCGCCGGCACTGACCTGGCTGCCCAGCGCGCTGCGGATTTCCGCGTACACCAGCAACAACTTCTTCGAATGCTGCATTCAATCCTCCTCATCGTGTCGTCGACGAGGATTTTGCAGAGACTGTGCCAACTCACGCGAACGGCGGAAATCCGGGATTTCTCAGCGATTGCCGAAGGGAAAATAATAAGGTTTGTTATGTATAAATATCTTATGTTACTATCCCGATATGAAAATCCTGTTTGCCTGGATCGGCACCGCCGACCTCGAAGCCGAGAAGAACAGCGGCGAGGGACCCATCCTTGGGGCGCTGCGCCAGCGGCCGTTCGACGAGGCATGGCTCCTCTGCAGCTGGCCCGAGGACCGCATCCTGAGGTATCTTGCATGGCTGGCGGGTGCGGATACGGGCGTGCGAATACACAGGCGGTCGGTTAACCTGAGCCAGCCCAATGCGTTTTCGGAAATCTACGAACATGCGTCTCGTACGATTGCGGAAGCGCTCGATGACGCTGCACGGCCACCACAGCTTACCTTCCATCTCAGCCCCGGCACGCCCGTCATGGCGTCGGTGTGGCTATTGCTCGGTACGTCCCGCTTTCCAGCCGAGTTGATCGAGTCATCGAACGGCCCGGTAAAGACGGTCGAGAAGCCGGCGCGGTTGCCTGCACAGGTCCTCCCGGACCTCCTGCACGATCCTGACCGCCGCCTGAGGGAGTCCACGGCAGAGCGTCCGGAGGCGACAAGCGGCTTTGCTCAGATCGCCGGTGAAAGCGAGCCGATGCGACGCGTGATCGCGCTGGGCAAGAAAGCTGCCCCGCGGAATGTCCCGTTGCTGATCGAAGGCGAGTCCGGGACCGGGAAAGAGTTACTGGCTCAAGCCGTGCACCGGGCTAGCCCGCGAGGCGCCAAGCGCATGGTGATCGTCAATTGCGGAGCGATCCCGGAAACACTCATCGAGTCACGGTTGTTCGGCCATATCAAGGGGGCGTTCACGGGCGCGGTCAACAGCCAGCCCGGATGCTTCGAAGAAGCAGACGGTAGCTCGTTGTTCATGGATGAGGTTGGTGAGCTGTCGCCGTCTGCACAGGTCGCGCTGCTACGTGTCCTCCAGGAAGGAGAGGTCACGCGGATAGGCGAGAACAAGATCCGTAAGGTCAACGTGAGATTGATCGCAGCGACCCACCGTGATCTCGCGTCTGCGGTCGCTGAGGAGCGTTTCCGCGAGGACCTGTTCTATCGGCTGGCGGTCTTGCGTATCCGCCTGCCGGCGCTGCGGGAGCGCGGCAACGATCTCGGCCTGCTGATCGATCAAGGCCTCGAAAAGATCAACGCCGAACTGAGTGATGATCCGCTCTACTCCCCGAAATCCCTCAGCGCCGGAGCGCGTGACATCCTCATGCAGCAGGAGTGGCGGGGCAATGTCCGCGAATTGCACAACACCATGCGGCGCGCACTCGTCTGGTCGGAGAATGAGACCCTTTCGGCAGACGACGCAAAGTCCGCACTATTTTCCGATGCGCCGCAGCCGAGAATCGGCGACTTGCTGGCTCGTCCCATCGGCAGCAATTTCAGTCTCGATGCTGTCCTCGACGAGGTGGCGAGCCATTATATCGAGCGCGCTCTTCGCGCGGCAGCCGGCAATAAGACGAGAGCTGCAAATCTGATCGGTTATTCAAGCTATCAGCGCCTCGATAAACATTGCGCCCGGCTGGGAATCGAACGTTCGCTCAACGCGAAAGCCTGACCTCGTTCATGCCGGTCTCGAAGCTCTGTATTGCAGACCAGTCGACGGGGCGGCCATGGGCCAGATCATTTCTTATCTTCCGCCCCGCATGGATGGCGTCGAGTGCCCGGCGATCTACGCCCGCCCGCCCGAGTTGCCAGCATACCGGTCCCCAGTCCAACGAATCGACGTCGTCGCCGTAGGACAGATCGTCGGGCCGCAAGTGGTTGCGGTAGGTCCTGATGACTGCCTGACGAAACTCTTCGAGCCAAGAGAACAACACCGCAACCTGACCCCGCCAGACCCGCTTGGTGAGCAGAGTCGGCTTGTTTGCGGCAAGATAGAGTGGGTGGACGCATGCCTCACCTCCCCATTCATCAAGACTGCCCGCGGTCCAATTGGGTCGGTCGTCGCGCCAAGCATCTGCCCGTCGATCGGACCAAGCGTCGAGGTGCGCGTCAGGCCGTGTGGCCCGATGGGTCGGCATCGACAGGATACGCTCGATAATATCGAGATCCCACGCCCCTACTTCGACCGCGACGCTCGTTTTCAAGCGATGCTCGAAGGTGTGGATGCCCCGCACCGCACCAGCAGCGAAACCGATCCCATCGTGCGGCCCCAAGATGCCCCTAGCTTCCAGCTTCTCCCACACGGGCTGCGTACAATGGTCGATCGGTACGCTCGATACGATGATGACGACCGGCGCGGACACTTCACCGCGGACCGCACAGCTTTTTGCGAAGCTTGAAAGCTCTTCTAGCAAGGCGGACGCCGCCGCGACGTTCCAGGCCAGGATCACAGCATAATTGAGGCTGAATGCGAATCCATCGACTGTCGAAGCGATGGGGTCGAACTTGCTCTGCAGATGATCGCACAGGGAATCGACCGGTTGCGAGCCGTCGATCTCGCAGAGGGCATCCAGCCCCTGGTCACGGGTGAGGTCGCCGATCGCGGCTGCGAGCGGCTGCGGATCGAAGGGCTCATGGATGAGTATCGATCGCCGCTCGCGAGGGCCGGTACGGACCGCCTCGACGAAGCGCTTGCCACCGGCTAGCCGCCAGAAATCTTGGTGCCGGTTCAATTCGGCGGCCGGCTGGCAAGCAACTGCGCTGCGAGGGGATTGAGCTGCCATCCCGACAGCAGATCGCGATCCATCGTGCGATCAAAAAGGCCAAGACGCCCCAGCACATTCAAACCACAGGCGACATCCCTCAGCCCGACGTCCTTCATCAACTCGATCACCGATTCCTGATCGCCAACGGCGATCGATCCGTCGCACTCGTTCAACAGAAATTCGGCGATCTGGCGTAGCCACCCCGCTCCCAAGCCGATCTTTGCGAGAGCCTTTTCGGGGTTCGCAAACATGTCGGAGCGTGCATCCTCCGCCGCCGCGACAATCTGCTCGGCATTGTCACCGTCGAGGGCTGCGAGGATCTCCGGGAAACCTCCCGTCGCCACGCGCAATTTCTCGATTGCTCCGGGATGGATAGTCCGACTTGCCGTTCTGCGCTCCAACCATTCGCGCAGGCTCGCATCATGCAGCGGAGACAGCGACACAAGCATGGCACCCCAGAGCCGGTCTCCCTGATCCTCCTCGGCCAGCTCTCGCCAGTCGATCATGCTCGGAAGCAGAATGACCCTGACGCCTTGCTCCTTCCCTTGATTGGACAGACGTCTTGCGCGCCTTACCTCCGGGTGCTCCAACGTTGCCGCCACCGCTTCCTTGCCGAGCCACGATCCCGACGCGATCAGCAATCCCTTATGGCGACCCGCTTCCTTCGTGCGGGACGCGACAGTTGTGATAGCCCGTTCAAGCTTCGGCACGGTATCAATGGCGGCTATGGGGACGACGAGCAGTTCCTCGTCGGTCCGCGTCAATTCCTCGATCGCTTCAGGCAGGAGGCCTAAGCCCAACGCTTCGGAAGTTAGGGCGACGGTCACCGGAGGCGCGCTTCGAGCCTCCATGAGCACGGCTTCCTGGCGGAATGTGAGGGGCGAAGGCGCTTTACCCAGCGCGCGCCGCAGACTGCCCGTGTCCTCAACCACTTCATAGGGTTGATCGGCCAGCTCCTGGATCCGGTCTTCCACCTCGGTTACGGAGCCCAGCATTGCGGCGATTCTTGCGGACCGGATAGCATAACGGCCATCGGCGAGCCCCACGAGAACGCCAAGCCCCTCCATTTCCTTCAGCAGGCCCTCGAACGCCGAGTTTGAGCTGTCTTCGACAAACCCCTGCGGCCACCAGAACATCGCTTCCTTCTGGATACCTGCGATCGACATGCCGGGACGCATGTCATCGCGGCTGGCAGTCTTCTGCGTTCCGATCAGTACCAGATAGGCAATCAGGCGATATCGCGGATCGAGATCGAGCGTCTTATCGAACTTGTCGCGCACATTGTTCCGGAAGGCACTATCATCAAGCGCGGCATTTAGCTCCTCGCTGCTTATGCGGATCGGCAGTGCCGGTGGGTCGCCAACGATGGTCGACACTGCGCGGGAGTTCATCCGGTTGACAAGCACCATCCCGAACGTCTGCATCAATGAAGGATAATATCCGACCTCAGACAGCGCCCGGCCCATCAACGCGCGTCCCTCTTCGACGTTCGATCCGAATGCGTAACCCGCGGCAGCCATCGGCTGCTCGACCATGTTGCGGGCTTCGAACAGATCCTTTCCCATCAACGGACCGACCCGAATGGGTGTGCCGAAATGCAAAAGGGGCGAGTTGGGGGTGCGCGCGAGGCGTTGCACGTCATGCAAACCCGCGAAGATGAATTTGCACCGCCGATCGGTGACACGCATCAGCTCACGCAGCTGAAGAAGCATTTTGAAGTTTGAGCGCAGCTCCGAGCTCAGAAACTTATCGGCTTCGTCGATCAGGAAGATAAGGCGCCGGGTTACATCCCCGGCGAGCCATTTCCGTATCGCCTGCTGAACCTCGGCCGCGGTGCGTTTGCTCGGCATCGGTATTCCTCGAGCCTCTGCTCGATTGCCGATCCACCGCCAGAACCCCGGAAGGCCTTGCCGCGTGAACTCCTCGACCTCGTCGTCACCATATTCGACAATCTGATTTGCCCGGTCGTGTCGAAGCTCGATTTGCCGGAGCAGCGCGGTCTTGCCCAGCTGCCGACCGCCGTACACCAGACAGGACCCGTTCGGGTCCCAGAGCTCTCGAAGTTCGTCGCTTCGACCGAAGAACATTTCCGGGGAGGTCTTCTGAGGCGTGTCAGAATATGGTTGAACCACGCCGCAGGCGAGCGAGAGCCCGAAGGCGTCGGATCGCTGCCACCCTCTGCGCATCGCGAGAAACAGAATTGTCGCTTCGTCGATCAGACCGCAGGCGGGATTGGCGCCGGCGGATCGCACGCGCTGCATGAACGCCCGCCGGGCGACGCCAGGCATTGAGCCCCGCACGACGAAGAATGTCGGCGCGCTCAGCTTTCCTTTCAGAGTGGCGAGTTCGACGCCGGAGCCAATGTTGCGGCGATCGACGAGGACGATTTCGTATCGACCCTTCGCCTCACTGCCGAACGCTGGAACGACGCACTCTTCACGCGTCGTGAAAACGGGCGTCCTCAACTGATAGTGGCCGGGTACGTCGGGATTTTTGTTTAGGCTTACGTCGATCGGGCTCGTCGCCAACAGGGCCTGGAAGAGCGATCGCAGCTGAGGAGGCGAGTGATTACCGTCATTTTCCTTCAGCTCGCGCCAAGCCTTCAGCAGAGCCTTGGCTGTATCGAGCTCGGCTTCTTCCCATCGAGCAAAATCAGCCCCAGCCACTGTCCCGCGAATATCGATCGCCCGTTCGAGCGACGGCAGGTCAATGCGCTTGTTCGGCGACTGCAGATACGCGTTGAAACCATCGAGAAGATCGGTGGCGGCAGGGGGCGGGGTCGCACCGTGCTTATATGCCTCGACATGCTCGCTCAGCGTTCCGAGATCCCGTAGATCGACCATTTTCCGGAGGTCGGAGACATTCTGACCGGCTCCTTCGAGCGTATCTATCTCGTACAGCAATGGGCCAAGAAGCGATCGAAAACCGCTTTCGAGCTCAGCATCGATTGCGTCGAGCGCAGACGACCATTCCGCCAAATCGATCGGGCCTGCATTCTGGGCAATCTGAAACTCAAGCTCATCGAGGCTCGGGCTCAGATCACGACTTAGAATCTGGCGATCGTCAGCGCCGAGGAGATCATTGAGTCGGCTGCGCGCCTTCCCGAGTCGTGAACGGGC
>Ga0207639_10001704_pt1 | contig 14813 bp, 7 predicted proteins | sample KBSCornC32_FD_184299 | JGI IMG/M metagenome (GOLD analysis project Ga0207639, IMG submission 184299) | Corn rhizosphere microbial communities from Kellogg Biological Station, Michigan, USA - KBS Corn C3-2 (SPAdes) (version 2) | ecosystem: Host-associated > Plants > Roots > Rhizosphere > Soil ...
GCTCGTCAACGTCGGCATCGCCGCGTTGCTGCTGCCACACCGCGCCTACGTGTTCGCCACCGCCGCGGCGCTCGGCGTCGCGGTGCCGTACGCCTACGAACTGCTGAGCGGGCCGGGGCGCGAGAACAACAGCCTCGAGACGGCCGCCGTCGTCGTCGCCTATTTCATCGTCGCCGCACTGCTCCGCTATCTCGGCGGGCACATGCGCGCGGCGGAGGACCTCGCCGCGCGGCGCGGCGTCGACCTGCTCAACCTCGAGCAGATCAACGACCTCATCATCCAGCGCATGAAGACCGGCGTGCTGCTGGTCGACCGCGCCAACCACATCCTGCGCATCAACGAGTCGGCCTGGCACCTGATCGGCAACCCGCCGCCGAACCAGCGCGAACTCGGCTCCGCCGCGCCGGAACTGTCGCGCCGGCTGTACCACTGGCGCCACACCGGCAAGAGCGAGCAGACCGCGGTCGCGCTCGCGCACGACGTGCCGGAGGTGATCCCGCGCTTCACGCGCCTCGCGCCGAACGACGACACCAACGTACTGATCTTCCTCGACGACACCTCGCTGCTGTCGCGGCGCGCCGAGGAACTCACCCTGTCCTCGCTCGGCCGCCTGTCGGCGTCGATCGCGCACGAGATCCGCAACCCCCTCGCGGCGATCCGCTATTCGGCGCAGCTGCTCGCCGAGTCGCCCGAGCTCAACGCCGAGGACAAGCGCCTCGTCGACATCATCAACAACCACTGCACGCGCGCCAACGACGTCGTCGAGAACATCCTGCAGCTGTCGCGGCGCGAGCGCTCGCGGCCGGAGACGATCGACCTCAACGCCTGGGTGCTCGCCTTCGTCGAGGACTACAAGCAGTCGAACGACCTCGGCCAGGACCAGCTGCGCGCGGTCACCCACAACCGCACGCTCGAGGCGATGGTCGACCCGCAGCACCTGCAGCAGGTCGTGTGGAACCTCGTGCAGAACGCACTGCGCTACGGCCGCCAGCCGAACCAGCCCGCGCGCGTGAGCGTGGTCGCGCGGCTCGCGGTCGACAAGGGACCGCCGCTGCTGGAGGTCATCGACCGTGGACCGGGCATCCCGCCGAAGGTCGCCGCGCAGATTTTCGAGCCGTTCTACACCACCCATGAATACGGCACGGGCCTCGGCCTGTACCTGGCCAAGCAGATGAGCGAGGCGAGCCAGGCCTCGCTCGAATACGTCCCGGTGGCAGGCGGTGGCGCCTGTTTCCGCATTACATTGACGCCTGCCGGGGCGCTGCTCGCCTCGCGCATTGCGCCACAATCGGCCTGAAGGCCGCCTTTAGCACAAACCGGCGGGCTTTGCCTTGGACTGCCGCGCGATTTACCCTCTGCGCTGTCTCCCTGACCTGACGCGACCGATTCCGACGGCATGAGCAAGCACTACGCACTGGTCATCGACGACGAACGCGACATCCGCGAGCTGCTGACGCTCACCCTCGGCCGCATGGATCTCATCGTGGAAACCGCGGCGACCGTCGCCGAGGCGAGGCAGCGGCTGGCCGAGCGCCGCTACGCGCTGTGCTTCACCGACATGCGCCTGCCGGACGGCTCGGGCCAGGAGATCATCGCGCTCGTCGCCGCCCAGTACCCCGAGACGCCGATCGCGATGATCACCGCGTACGGCAACGTCGACGCGGCCGTCGACGCGCTCAAGGCCGGCGCATTCGACTTCGTCTCCAAGCCGGTCGACATCAGCGTGCTGCGCCGCCTCGTGCAGACGGCACTCAAGCTGTCCGAGGAAAAGCGCGCCGAGCAGTCGAACAGCGGCAGCAAGCTGATCGGCGACTCCGCGCCGATGAACGAACTGCGCGCGACGATCGCCAAGGTCGCGCGCAGCCAGGCCCCGGTCTACATCGCCGGCGAGTCGGGCACCGGCAAGGAACTCGTCGCGCGGCTCATCCACGAACTCGGCCCGCGCTCGACCGCGCCGTTCGTGCCGGTCAACTGCGGCGCGATCCCGTCGGAACTCATGGAGAGCGAATTCTTCGGCCACAAGCGCGGCAGCTTCACCGGCGCGCAGACCGACAAGGACGGCCTGTTCCACGCGGCGCAGGGCGGCACCCTGTTCCTCGACGAGGTCGCCGAGCTACCGATGCACATGCAGGTGAAACTGCTGCGCGTGATCCAGGAGAAGGCCGTGCGCCCGATCGGCGCGCGCGCCGAGGTCGGCGTCGACGTGCGCATCCTCTCGGCCACGCACAAGAACCTCGCGCGCCTGGTCGAACTCGGTTCGTTCCGCCAGGACCTGTTCTACCGCATCAACGTGATCGAACTGAAGGTGCCGCCGCTGCGCGACCGGCGCGAGGACATTCCCAAGCTCGCCGGTCGCGTGCTCGAACGCCTCGGCAAGGACAACGGCACCGCGCCCGCGCGACTCGAACCCGAAGCCCTCAAGGCGCTGCTCTCGTACGACTTCCCGGGCAACGTGCGCGAACTCGAGAACGTGCTCGAGCGCGCGGTCGCGCTGTGCGAGAACAACAGCATCGGCATCGGCGACCTGCGCCTCGCCGCCGGTGAACGCGCGGCGAGCGTCGCCGCCGAAGCGTGGGCGAACACGCCGACACCGACCGCGGGCGCGCACGCCGAGCCGCGCCCGCCCGCTTACGCTGCCGAACCGCCCGAGGACGAAGGCTTCCCGAGCGACCTCGCCGCCGCCGTCGCCGAGACCGAGCGCGCGGCGATCATGAAGGCGCTCGAAGCGACGCGCTGGAACCGCACGGCCGCGGCGAAGCAACTCGGGCTCACGCTTCGACAGCTGCGCTATCGCCTCGAGAAACTCGGGATCGAATGAGCGCTGCCTAGCGTCGCGATCGCGCTCGCTGTCGTCCGCACCGAAGCTGGACGATCACGCTCGGCTCACGTCGCACCGGCCACCTTCCCGCAACGGCCGAGCGCGACACTCGCGCTTTGCGGTACTCCTGCCGTATATTTTTTGCAGTCCCTTGGCGAGGCTCGCGCATGTCCCGCTGGAAAGCCGCCGGCATTCATATCTGCATCAGCGCGCTGATCGGCCTGATCGCGGCGACGCTGATCTTCGGCGTCTGGTATCCGCGCCCGTACAGCCACGCAGCGGGTGCGGATACCCTGGTCCTGCTCCTGCTTTGCGTCGACGTCGTGCTCGGCCCCCTGCTGACCCTCGTCGTATTCCGCAGCGGCAAATGGGGCATGCGCTTCGACCTCACGGCGATCGCGCTCGCCCAGGCGTGCGCATTCCTCTACGGCATGTCGGTGGTCGTGCGCGCACGCCCGGCCTTCGTCGTCGCCAATGTCGATCGCTTCAGCCTCGTCAGCGCGAGCGACATCGATCCGGTGGACTACGCGAAGGCGAAGCGCGCCGACTTCGCCACCGCACCGTGGACGGGGCCGCGCGTGATCGGCGCGCTGCCGCCGACTGACATCGGCGAACGCAACCGCATCGTCCTCGCCGGCCCCGGTGGCAAGGACATCGACGCGATGCCTCAGTACTACGTCGACTACGCCGTGGTCGCCATGGACCTGCTGCGCCGCGCGAAATCCATCGACGACCTCGTGAAGGCCCATCCCGATGCAGCAGCGCCCGTCGAGACGTGGTTGCACGAGCACGGACGTGCGGCGGCCGACATCCGGTGGGTTCCGCTGGCTGCGCGACGCGCGAACTTGACGATGCTGCTCGACGCCAAGACCGGCGCGCCCATCGACGCGTTGCCGATCACGCCGTGGTAGCGCGGCCACGATGCGCCGAACGGCCTGCAGGCTCGTGTATGCTCGCCCGAACACCAGGTCGGGGATGATGCGATGGCGGAGCATCAAGGGTCGCGCTGGCTTCGGCCGGCAGCGTTGTTCGTATTTGCGCTCTCTGGCGCCGCAGGACTCATCTACCAGTCGATCTGGTCGCAGTATCTAGGGCTCTACCTCGGCCATGCGGCCTATGCGCAGAGCCTCGTGCTCGCAATCTTCATGGGCGGCATGGCGCTCGGCGCATGGTGGGCGAGCCGGCGCAGCCTGCGGTGGCGCAACCTGCTGCGCGCTTACGCGCTGATCGAACTGATCATCGGCGTCGCCGCCGCCCTGTTCCATCCGATCTACCTCGGCGTCACCGGCTTCGCCTACGACGTCGCCTTCCCGGCGATGCCCGGCAGCTGGGCAGTACAAGCGCTCAAATGGGGCAGCGGCGCGTTGCTGATCCTGCCGCAGGCGATCCTTCTCGGCACCACGTTCCCGTTGATGAGCAACGGCCTCATGCGGCGTTTGCGCAAGGAGGACGGCGCGATCCTCGGCGGGCTCTATTTCACCAACAGCTTGGGAGCCGCGATCGGCGCGCTCGTCGCCACGTTCGTCTTGTTGCCGGCGGTGGGTCTGCCTGGAGCGATGCGCTTCGGCGCGGTGCTGAACCTCGTCGTCGCGATCGCGGCCTGGCTGTTGGCGCGCTCGCCGGAGGAACCGCAGCCTGCGATCGCCAGCAGCGCATCGCAGCCGGAGCAACGGAGCGTCGCACAGCTGCTGCTCGCCGCCGCCTTCGTCACCGGCGCCACGTCGTTCGTCTACGAGATCGGCTGGGTACGCATGCTGAGCCTCGCTTTCGGCAGTACGGTGCATGCCTTCGAGCTGATGCTCGCCGCCTTCATCGGCGGGCTCGCCTTCGGCGGCCTTTGGATCCGCAAGCGCATCGACGGTTATGCGTTGCCGATCCGCGTCGGTGGCTGGGTGCAGATCGCGATGGGAATGGCAGTGCTCGCGAGCCTCCTGCTGTACGACCGCTCGTTCGACTGGATCGCCTGGTTCATGAAGGCGCTGTCTCGCAGCGACGGCGGCTACACGATCTACAACTTCGTCACCGCGGCGATCTCGATCCTGCTGATGGCCCCCGCCGCGTTCTTCGCCGGCATGACGCTGCCGCTGTTCACCTACGCGCTGATGCGCAACGGCGACGGCGAAGCCAGTGTCGGCCGCATCTATGCGGCCAACACGGTAGGCGCGATCGCCGGCGTGTTCGCCGCCGTGCATTTCCTCGTCCCCGTGCTCGGCTTGAAGCTCGCAATGTGCATCGCCGCGGCTGGCGACCTCGCGCTCGGACTGATCCTGCTGCGCCGGACCGGCGCATCGGCTGAACGCGTCGACAGTTCCTATCTTGGCGCCCTCGTCACTTCCGGACTCGCGTTGATGGCGGTCCTTGCGCTGGCACGTTTCGAACCCGACCGGATGGCGTCCGGCGTCTACCGCTCGGGCATCGCAAGAATGTCCGCGCAAGGTCTGCGCGTGCTTTTCTATCGCGACGGCAAGACCGCCAGCGTCGCCACGCAGGCCGAAGCCAGCGGATATGCTTCGATCAGCACCAATGGCAAGGTCGACGCCGGCATCAACATGTCCCCCGACGGCGCACCGTCATCGGACGAGATCACGATGATCCTCGCCGGGATATTGCCCCTGTTGCACAACCCGAACCCGAAGACGGCGGCCGTGATCGGCTTCGGCTCCGGCCTGACGACCAATACCCTGCTCGGCGACCCGCGCTTGGAAAGCGTCGACACGGTCGAGATCGAGCCGACAATGGTCGACGGGGCGCGCGTTTTCGGCAAACGCGTCGAACGCGCGTACAGCGACCCCCGATCCCACATCCATTTCGAGGATGCGAAGACGTACTTCGCCGCGAACCGTTCGCGCTACGACCTCATAGTGGCTGAGCCTTCCAATCCATGGGTGTCCGGCGTCGCCGGCCTGTTCAGCCAGGAGTTCTATCACTTCGTACCGCAGCATTTGCAACCGGGTGGCCTGTTCGTGCAGTGGCTGCAGCTGTACGAGATCGACGATGAACTGGTCGCCTCCGTCGTGCGAGCGCTGTCGCTGTCGTTCCAGGACTACCGGATCTACTTGTCGAACAGCGCCGACATGCTGATCGTCGCGCGCGCGGATGGCCCGGTCGGGGACCTGCATCCCGAATTGCTGGCCGAGCCACGGCTGGAATCCGATCTCAAACGCGTCGGCATATCGACCGCGCAGGACGTCGCCGCGCATCAGATCGGCAACCGCCAGTCGCTGGAGCCCTTGTTCGACGCGCTTTCGGCTCGCGCGACGTCCGACTTCCACCCCACGCTTTCTTTGGAAGCGCCGATGACGCGCTTCGCCGGAAAGTCGGCCGAAGCCATCCTCGGCCTGGCCGGGGCGGACCTGCCTTACAGGACGGCGCTTGCCGGGCTTCCGATGCCCTCGCCATCGGAGATCGTCGACAACCCCGTCTACGACTACTCGGGAGAGATATTCCGCGCGCATCGCATCGCCGCTGCGCTCCGCGACGGCACCCCACCCAAGCAATCGGGAGATCTCGCGGATTTCGCGAGGATCGCGCTCGCCAGAAATGGCGTCGCCCGCTGCAGCGAAGACGAGCCGTTCGATCCGCTGACTGCAGACGCGCTGATCAATCTTGCGGCACGAACGATTCCGTTCCTCGACGAGACCACTGCACTCGAGACGTGGGGCTCGCCCGCCTGGGCAGGTTGCGCGACGGCGGCGGCGCCCGAACGCGCGGTACTGGACGTGGTCGCCGCCCTCGCGCGCGGTGATTGGAAGACCGTGCAGGCGGGCGCCGCCGCCGAGTTGCGCAACGACAACGCGCGGCAACTGTCGCAGTCTTCGCGGGACTGGTTGTTGCGCGCATCCATGCTCGGCGCGGTGATGAGCGGAGACAGTGCCGCCGTCAGCCGCATCGACGACGAGCTCGGCAAGCAAGTCGCGGGCAACGCCAAGACGATCGCATATCGCAGGTACATGCTCGCGATCGCCGGCCGCCGATCCGCGGGGAAGGAAAGCGCCGGCGCGATCGCGCACTGAGGATCCGCGCCACCTCCGCCGCCGCGCCTTGAACCGGTTGGCGTCGCGCGCGTCGTCGGGGGACGATACGACGCCTGCGAGTGCCGGCGTCGTTCCACTGCTGAGGCACACCGTTCACGGCCACTCGATGTCCAACACGCCATCAAAACCAAGCGCACTCGTGTCGATCGCCAGCGTCGCCGTGCTGGTGCTGGCGATAGCGATCTATTGGCCAGTGCATGCGGCAGGCTTCGTCTGGGACGATTTCAAGTTCCTCGTCGACTCGGGCTGGATGACCGACCGCAGCCGTTGGCCGGGGCTGATCGTGCACGGATTCCCCGAGTGGGCGGGCTACTACCGCCCGCTGGGCGTCGTCCTCTACATCGTCGAAACCAACCTCTCCGGTTTTTCGCCGGCGCCCATGCACTTGCTTTCGCTGGGCATCCACCTCGCGAACATCGTCCTGGTCGGGCTTCTCGCGCGTTCGATCCTGCGGGAATGCAGTCGCGCATCCGGGCGGCTGGAGACAATCGCCTGGCCGTGCGTGGCAATGCTCGTCTACGCGCTGCATCCGGCGCTGGCCGAGCCGGTGGTGTGGATTTCCGCCCAGTACGACATGCTGACCACCGCCTTCACCTTGCTCGGCTTGAGCATCAATCTGCGTGTGCGCGGCGTCGCTTTGCGCGCGGTCGGCACGGCGTCGTGTTTTCTGCTCGCCGCCGGCGCGAAGGAAGCCGCGCTGTCGTTCCCATTGTTGCTGGTGGTCTTCGACTGGTTGCGCACGCGGGCGGACGCGCAGGATGGCCGAGCGCCGTCACTCGCGTTGCGAGCAGCGATACGGCGGCAGTGGCCCGTCTACGCGGCGGTCCTCGTCGCCGGAATGATCTACCTTGGCCTGCGCCTCCTCGGCATCGGCTTCCTGATCAATCCCGCCACGAAGGCCGCGTGGTCGTTCTGGCCGCAGCTGCAGACTGCCTGTTTCACCTATCTCGCCTACCTGAAGCTGATCGTCTGGCCGATGAGCGGCTTGGCGCCGATGTACGACGTCGACGTCGCTCCATTCGCCACGTTCTCGGCGAAGCTCCTGGCGATCGACGCCGGCGCCATCGCTCTCGTCGCGATCGGGCTGTGGCTGCTGTGGCGGCGAACGACGTGGGGCGCCCTCATCACCGGCGTTACGGCGGCCCTGCTGCCGGTGCTGCACGTCATTCCGCAAGAATTCGCCGGCAGCCTCTATCACTGCCGCTACGCGATGACGGCCATCGGAACCGCTTGCGCACTTCTCCCACTGCTGCTGCACGATGCCGGAGTGCGCACGCTGGCGCCTCGGTTCGTGCGCGGCCTTGCGCTGGCGGGCTGCGTCTGGCTGGCGTTCGCGGTCGTCAATACGCGTGCCTGCATCGTGCTCTGGTCCGATGACGTCAGGTTGTGGCAGTGGGCCCTGCTGGAGAACCCGGGCTCGCTCAAGGCACAGGAGTCCTTGCTGGGCGCCTACATCCGCACCGACGATCATGCGCGGGCCAAGGCGCTTGCCGACACGATGATGCAAGGCGAGGCACGCGCCAGTTTCGGCAGCATGCTCAACGTTGCGGCGCTGCGCATCGCGCTGCGCGACATCGACGGCGCTTCGCTCGCGCTCGCCGAGGCGAAAAAGGACATGAGCCCGTCGTCCATCCGCTACAGCTACCTGCGCAGCTACATGCTCCTGTCGGGGCAGCTTGGCGAGCTCAAGAACGATTTCGGCGAAGCCGAGGAAGCCTACCGCGCCGCCATCTCCTTCGAGCCGCAACTGCCTGAGGGCTACATGCGGCTTGCCCTGCTGGAAGTTCGTGCCGGCAAGCACGATGAAGCACTACGCCTTTACGAGCAAGCGCTGCAGCGCTACACGCCTGCGAACCGCACACGGATCCAGCAGCAATTCGATGCGGTGTTCGCGAAACCGCCACCACCCTGACCACCGCCTCGCGGACGCTGCTTGTGACAGGAACGGCGACATCGCGCCGAACCAAAATTGTCAGGTTCGGACAAAATTTGCAGCGGGCTCACGCGGAGCTGAGACGCGCATCTCATCGCCGGATCGGGGGAAAAAAAAAGCGTGAGCTGATCGGCATTCAGGGGCTTGGCATGGAAGCTGCTACCTCCTACTCTGCGAGCCGTCGATCGCCGGACGATGAAGCGATCGCGGAAGCGGGCCCGCCTGGCAAGGTTGGCGGCTCTAGGGGCAAACCGTTGTAACCAATCCAGAGGATTTACCATGAGCAAGATCCAGAAGGGCTTCACGCTTATCGAGTTGATGATCGTCGTCGCGATCATCGCGATCCTGGCAGCGATCGCGCTGCCGGCGTACCAGGACTACATGGTCCGCGCCAAGCTCAGCGAAGTGTTCGTCGCCGGCGACGCGTGCAAGAACTCGGTCGTCGAGTTCTACGAGGGCCAGGGCAAGCTGCCGCCGAACCTGACCAGCTCGGGCTGCAACAACAACATCACCAAGTACGTTGCGAGCACCGCGGTGGCGAAGGGCGTGATCACCATCACGACGACCGGCGCGACGGACCTGGGTGGCGCGGCCAGCCAGCCGTACGTCCTGCTCCCGACCCCGAACACCACGAACACCGACGTGCTCGAGTGGACGTGCAACAGCGTGGCCGGCACCAAGATCCCGTCGAAGTACCTGCCGTCGCTCTGCCGTTAATCGGCGAACGCGGTATTGCTTGATCGGACGCCGCCTTCGGGCGGCGTCTTTTTTTTTCCGACGGATGGAGGGCGGGATCGCACCGCCATCTCGTGCGATCCGGAGGAACCGCCGCACGGGCGATGTGCCATGGGCGCGCGCCTGATCCTTTCGGAGGACCCAGCAGCGGCTTCGGATCGTCGACCGCAGTGCTATCGGTGCGTCGCCACCTCCCAGCGCGCCATGGGCAACGTTTCGCATCGCCGGTTTCGAGGAAGTCGACGATATCCACGTCGTCGCCTATAAGGTCGGCGGTCCGGCGAGCGCGCGCGTCGGCGGGAATGCCGACCCATGCACGGCTCCCTGGCTGCCCGACCGCCCCGAGTATGATCGACGACTGCCTACGACGAATGCCCGACATGTCCCGGATCCGCAATCCCCGCCGCTGGCTCGTCTTGTTGCTGGTCGCCTGCGCGCTCGCGTATGCCCGCGGCGTCTGCGGCGACTTCTTCCTGTTCGACGACTTCCAGAACATCGTGCTGAGCCCACCGATGCAACTGCTCGGCAAGGGTCCGCCGGATTGGGTCGGCGTGATGTTCCTCAACGCGACCGGGCCGACCCGGCGCCCGCTGAGCATGCTCTCGTTCGGCCTCAACATCCTCGCCTTCGGCATGAATCCGCCGGCGTTCAAGCTCGTGAACCTGCTGCTGCACCTAGCGAACGGCGCGCTGCTGTACGCGCTGCTGCGACGGATCGCCGGGCGGCTGCTCCCGTCGACGACGACCGTTTCAGCCGAAGCATTGGCGCTGTTCGTAGCCGGTGCATGGGTCCTGCACCCGTTGCACGTGAGCAGCGTGCTCTACATCACCCAGCGCATGAACGTGCTGGCAACGACGTTCATGCTGGCCGGCCTCGTCAGCTACGCCGAAGGCCGACTGCTGTCGTTGCGTGGCGACCGTTCAGGCCTCTGGATGGGCATCGTGGGCATGGGCCTGCTCGGTCTGCTGGCGGTCTTCAGCAAGGAAACCGGGGCGATGATCATCGCCTACGCATTCATCATCGAGTGCTTCTGCTTCCGCTTCCAAGCCCCTCCACGGCAACGCTGGCCCTTGCTGGCACTCTACGCGGCGGGCATCGCATTGCCGCTCGCGCTGTACGCGGGGCATCTCGCGCTGCACCCGGAATCCCTGGACTGGACCCGCCACGGCATGACCGTCGGCACGCGCCTGCTGTCGGAGGCTCGCGTCGTGTGCGACTACCTCGTCTGGACCTTCGTTCCGCTGCCCTCGTCGATGACGATCTTCCACGACGACATCGCCACGTCGACCGGCTTGTTCGCGCCTCCGACGACCGCTCTGTCCATCGCGTTCCTGCTCGCCCTCTCACTCTCGGCGTGGCACTGGCGAAAGCGTGCACCCGCCTTCGCGTTCGGCGTGGCGTGGTTTCTCGCCGGTCATTCGCTCGAGTCGACCGTGCTGCCGATGGAGCTGGTGTTCGAGCATCGCCACTATCTACCCATGGTCGGCCCCCTGCTGGCGGCCGCCTGCTTCGCCGCGAGCCTGCGCACGCGCGCGCCGCGAGCGGTCATGATCGGCGCCGTCGCGGCATTGGCACTGGTCGCCACGGCGACCGCCGTACGCGCGAACGACTGGCGCAATGCCTTGTCCATGGCTGTCGCCGATGCGCTCAACCATCCGCTGTCCTCGCGCTGCCAGTACGAGGCAGGCCGAGCCATCGCCGAAGACGGCACCCGACGCGGCGTGTTCGCCGAAACCAAGCCGCAGGCCGTCGCCTACATCCGGCGCGCCGCGGAACTGGACCCCTACCAAGTCCCGCCGAGCGCGGCACTGGTGATCATGCACGGCACCGACGAGCCCGTGCCCCAGGGCGAGGTCGACGCGCTCGCCGAGCGCCTGCGCAACGCGCGTTCGAACGAGCAGGCCAACCCTTTCCTCGACCTGCTCGTCAGCGCTTCGAACGGCAAGCTGTCGCTGACGCCGGCGCAAATGTCGACGCTGTTCGATTCGGCAATCGCCAACCCGCGCTGGGTCAAGCGCGTGCGCGCGACGATGCTCAACAACTACGGCGCCTATCAGTTCAACATCGTGCGCAACATGGCTGAAGCCGTGCGGCTGACCACGGAAGCTGGCACGCTGGATCCAGCGAACGCGTACTTCCCGCTCAATCTCGCCAAGATGTCCGCTGCCGCGGGAGATACCGAGGCAGCGAGCCGATACCTCGCCGACGCGGCGCGGCTGGACACGCTCATGCAGTACCGCCACGATATCGCGGAACTGCGACGCTCGATCGAGCATTGACATGAGCATTCCGATCCGCTTCCTACGCCCATGCCGATGGCGCGCCCGATTCGGCCCAATGGCCTTCGGCATCTTTCGATGACGGGCCGCGATGCTGGCTAGCCTCGCCAAGGTCTGGGGCGTGTTCACGCTCGCCGAGAAGCGCAAGGCGACATGGATGCTCGTGCTCGTGGTGCTGATGGCCATGGCCGAAACGCTGGGCGTGCTGTCGATCATGCCGTTCCTGTCGGTGCTGGGTCGACCCGCGGTGATCCACGAGCACCCGGTGCTGCAGGCCGCCTTTTCCCGCATGGGCTTTCATGACGAGCGCGACCTCATCCTTGCGCTGGGCCTGGCATCGATCGTCACCGTCGTCACGGCATCCGCGTTCAAGACCGTCACGCTCCATGTGCTGAACCGCTTCGTCCACCTCGAACGCCATTCGATCAGTGCGCGATTGCTGTCGCGCTACCTGCACCAACCCTACGACTTCTTCCTGAGCCACAACCCCTCCGCCCTCGGCAAGAACATCCTGTCCGAAGTCGACCACCTCATGTTCGGGTTGATGCAGCCGCTGTCGCAGGTCCTCGCGCAAGGCGCCGTCGTCGTCGCCATGGCCGTCCTGATCACGATCTACGATCCGCTCATTGCACTACTGATCGTCACCGTGCTCCTGATCCTGTACGGCGCGATCTACGGTCTCGTGCGCAAACGCCTGGCCCGCATCGGCCATGAGGCGCAGGACGCGAACGAGCTTCGGTACCAGGCCTGCAACGAAGCGCTCGGCGGCATCAAGGACATCAAGACGACGCATTCCATCGGCGCCTACCTGCAACAGTTCTCGCAGGCATCGCGACTGTTCTCTCGCCACCTGGCAGCCAACGAGACCCTCAGCTATTCGCCGCTGTACGTGGTCGAAGCCATCGGCTATAGCGGACTGATCGTGATTGCACTGACGTTGATGCTGCGAACCGACGACATTGCGCATGTACTGCCGGCGCTGGGCCTGTACGGTTTCGCCGCCTACCGCATGCTGCCTTCCGCGCAGATCATGTATCGCGGCATTGCCAAGCTCAAGTTCGCCGCGGCGAGCCTGGACACCATCCACCGCGACCTGATGCTCGTCGAAGAACCCACCCCGGAGCCCGGACCTGCATTGGCCCCGTTGCGCGAAATCCGCCTGCAGGGGATTCGCTACGCCTACCCTTCCGCGCCGGACAAATGGGTGCTCGACGGTCTCGATCTCGTCGTTCCCGCGAACACCACCGTGGGTCTCGTCGGTCGCAGCGGTGCCGGAAAGAGCACGCTGATGGACATCCTGCTGGGATTGCTGCATCCGCGGGCCGGCCAGTTCAGCGTCGACGGCACGCCGATCACGCCGGGCAACGTCGCCGCGTGGCAGCGGACGGTCGGCTACGTGCCGCAACACATCTACTTGTCCGATTCCAGCATCGCCGAGAACATCGCGTTCGGTCTCGCCCCGGATGAGATCGACATGCAAGCGGTGGAGCGCGCCGCGCGCACGGCGCAGGTCCACGACTTCATCGTCGGCGAATTGCCACACGGTTATGCGACCCGCGTCGGCGACCGTGGCATCCGCCTCTCGGGTGGCCAGCGCCAGCGCCTCGGCATTGCCCGGGCCTTGTATCGCGACCCATCGGTGCTGCTGATGGACGAAGCAACCAGCGCACTCGATGCACAGACCGAGGACGCGCTCAACGATGCGATTCGCAAGCTCGCCGGCAGCAGGACGGTCATCGTGATCGCGCACCAGCGGTCGTCGTTGCGCGATTGCCACCGGATCGTCGCGCTGGAAAACGGTTCGATACGGGACGCTGCCTCCGGCCGCACCCCTTCAGCCTCGCAACCGTCTGCCGGGGAGCAGCCATGAAAAGGATACGCGTCCCGGCGGACCTCGCCATCAACGGAGCGGCCCCCGCGTTCAGTCGGCCGCTGCACGTCGGCGAGCCCAACATCGGCGACAGGGACGCATTTCTCGAGCGGGTCAGCCGCATCTTCGACAATCGATGGCTGACGAACAATGGCCCGATGGTGCAGGAATTCGAGCAGCGCATCGCCGAGCACCTTGGCGTCGGGCATTGCGTGGTCATGTCCAACGGCACCATCGCGCTGGAAATCGCGATCCGGGCACTCGGGTTGAGCGGTGAAGTCATCATTCCGTCGTGGACCTTCATCGCCACGGCGCACGCGCTGTACTGGCAGGGCATCACGCCGGTGTTCGCCGACATAGATCCAAACACGCACAACCTCGATCCTGCCGCGGTGCGGCGCATGATCACGCCGAAAACCTCGGGCATCATCGGTGTCCACCTGTGGGGCCGTGCCGCGCCCGTGCAGGCGCTCCAAGCGATCGCCGACGAGCACGGGCTGAAGCTGATGTTCGATGCGGCGCATGCCTTCGGCTGCACGCACCAGGGTCGGTATATCGGCGGTTTCGGTGCTTGCGAGGTCCTGAGCTTTCATGCGACGAAGGCCTTCAATTCGATGGAAGGCGGCGCCGTGGTCACCGACGACGGTGTACTCGCCGAAACGATGCGGTTGATGCGCAATTTCGGGTTCCAGGGCTACGACAACGTCATACATCCCGGCACCAACGGCAAGATGATCGAAGTGTGCGCGGCGATGGGTCTGGTCAATCTCGACGGATTGGACGGCATAGTCGCGATCAACCGTCGCAACCACGCGGCGTACAAGCAGGCACTGGCCGGCATTCCCGGCATCCGCGTGCTCGACTACGACCCCTCCGAACGCAACAATCATCATTACGTCGTGATCGAAGTGGACGAGGCGTTCCCTGTGTCGCGCGACCTCATCGTCGCTGCGCTGCATGCAGAAAACATCCTCGCGCGGAAGTATTTCTGGCCAGGATGCCACCGGATGAAACCCTACCGCGACTTGTTTCCGCATGCGGGGCTGATGTTGCCCGAGAGCATCAAGCTGGCCTCGCGGGTGGTCGTGCTGCCCAACGGCGGCGCACTCACCGACGACGCGATCGACACCATCGCGTCGGTTTG
>Ga0207639_10001705_pt1 | contig 14811 bp, 12 predicted proteins | sample KBSCornC32_FD_184299 | JGI IMG/M metagenome (GOLD analysis project Ga0207639, IMG submission 184299) | Corn rhizosphere microbial communities from Kellogg Biological Station, Michigan, USA - KBS Corn C3-2 (SPAdes) (version 2) | ecosystem: Host-associated > Plants > Roots > Rhizosphere > Soil ...
TTACTCTCTGCCTCCTTCGCAGCCAGCAAATAAATTAATGAAGCAGTTCCATCCATTGTCGGTTCGTTGGTACTATAGTCACCATAGTCATCGTGATATACCGCAACATCACTTTGAAACGCCGCATACTCATCTGCATCTTTTAATTGAATACCAATAAGTCCTTTATAAATACTTCCATATACCGGACCATCTACCAAACCACCATCAATCGGGTAATTCTTTAAATGAGTAAATGCAGAATGCGGATCCACAGGAGTATCACCCCATGATGGCAGGCCGTACACCATACTGGTACCCCATGGATTACAACCGAACAACCAATCGAAGTTGGCTTGTTCTAATTCAGTAAAAGTTCTATCCCCGGTTAATTCCCTGTACCAATAACATTGAATAGCAAACGAAGTGGTAAGATTATTACTGCACCAGATAAATGGAACACCACGGTAGAAGGCGTTTTTAATGGCTTTGTAGTAAACTCTTTCGATCCCTTCTTTATAATATCCGGTTATAGTATCTCTTCGATTATCAGTTAATTGTTTCGCTAATTCATAATGACCGAGATTGATGAATGGATACCATTGGTAATGTTTAGCGGTATCTGAACCAAGCCAGGGAGTAATTGGTTCTTGTTTAGCATATTCATATGCTTCATTAAGATATCTCTCTACTTGTTTATCGCTATCTCGCACATTATTATGAACTACTTTCCTGGAATCACTTATAAAAGCAATATTGGCTGCTGCTAATTCCATGTCATCCGTCCAATTATCCTCGGCATATATATAAGGGGATCTGACAGATACAGTTTGAGCAATACCCGGTCTTACCAAACCATAGCTATATGCATTAAAGGTTTTAGCTAAATATTGTTTTCTCCAAATTTCTCCGTTATCGGGTAATCTGTCTGTTTGGGACAAATAATAAGCTAATGCAAATGCACTCGAAAATTTTCCTGCTGTTGAGCTAACCCCGGTAGTATTATTCATAAATTTCCCCCGCTGTTGCGGTTCACCATTTAGAAAATAAACAGGCCGTTCAAATCCTCTTCCATAAAAAGTATCTTCTTTAGGAATTCTCATTCCCATATGGTCACGGTCATCTGCGATCTGGTTAAACATCCAATCTGGTCGTGGGTGCATTTTCAGTAACCAATCCAATCCCCACTTTGCTTCATCAAGTACATCGGGCATCCCATTTTTTCCATCGAGACCGTTCGCCTGTTTTTCATCCGTAAATACTTTGGGAAAATCCCGGTAAGCCATCAACAAATGATACGTAGCATTGGCGGATGTAGTAGAGTACTGCAAATAATCCGACGCATCATGCCAACCGCCAGACACATCAATTCTCGTACTGTCTTTTATACCAACTTTTTCTCCGTACAATACATACCCATCATGTGTATGGCAGCTGTCTTTTAAATAAGGATTGAATCCGCTTCGTTGCTGACGCATATAACGTAAACAAAAATCAGCAGCACCTTTGTATACATCTTCGCCAATTGAAAATTCCGGTGACTGTACTCCATTTGCCTGCAAATAATATCGTCCTGGTTTTCTGAAGTCAGAAAAATTGAAACGATAGGTTTGTTTGAAAGGACCGTAAGCACCAAATTCTTTTCCAGCTTTACCATTAAACACAACTCGTTTAGAAGAAACATCAACCAATTGCCAGCCGTTAACCGCCGACTGTTCCTTACTGCACCAAACAGCTACTTTAGCCCCATCTGGTGTATATCCCAGTTGATTTATCCGGATCCATGCATTGAGAGAATCAACTTTATTGCTAATTCCTGTAAACGATAAAAGAAAAAAACAGAGCAACAACTTTTGCATGGACACCTTTTATTTGTGGATCTGAAAAGTTAGAATTTTTTGACGAGCCAGCCAAGTTAGCTGTTGTTTCGTGGCTAAAAAATCATTTAATTCTTTCTCCTTATCTTAAATTTTCAATTTCACCATCAATGTATAAAAGAAGCCAGGTATTTGCAGCAGCTTGTATGTCGCTTTTCATATTCGGGATGACGGTCATCACACTTGGTTCATTGATGCCATCGCTGATAGAAAAATTTGGAGCCGCGGAGTTGAACGATAGTATTCTCGTATCTGTTCTTCCAATCGGTATGCTGGCTGGTTCATTCATCTTCGGACCAATTGCAGACAGGTATGGCTATAAAATGTTACTCATCATCAGCATTACTATTTCTGCTATTGCATTGGAGGGTATTGCCTTTACGGAATCTCCATTCATTTTATATGCCTGTATATTTTTTATTGGTTTCGGCGGTGGCATTATCAATGGTGGCGGCAGTGCATTAGTGTCTGATATCAGCGAAGAAAATAAAGGAGCCAATTTAAGTATACTTGGTGTTTTCTTTGGCATTGGTGCGTTAGGTATGCCGCTGTTATTGGGTGTGTTGTCAAAATATTTTCATTATCCTGTTATTCTTTCTGCTGTTGGGCTATTTATGTTGCTTCCTGTATTCTATTCTTTGTTCATCGTGTTTCCGGTTGCAAAACAAAAAGATGGTATCCCGGTTAAAGAAGCATTGAAATTATTAAAAGAGCCAGCTTTATTGCTTACCTGTTTTTTACTTTTTTTTCAAAGTGGTACTGAGGCATTGATCAATAACTGGACAACTACCTTTATTCAATTTAAGGTAAACACTACCCCTGAAAAAGCTTTATATGCTTTATCCATTTCTTTAACCGGGTTAACGGCAGCCCGTCTATTACTCGGTTGGTTGCTCAAGAGGATTTCTTCCTTCATTGTTTTCATAGTTTCTATCTTACTTATCGTTACAGGCAGTTTGATCTTATATAGCACCCATTCTTATCCTCTTTCTTTTACTGCGCTTATTTTATGCGGACTTGGTCTGGCTGCCGGTTTTCCCGTTACATTGGGATATGTGGGTCAGTTGTATACCCGTTTATCCGGTACTGCATTCAGCATTGCATTCGTATTTGCAGTCATTGGTAACACGATCATCAGTTATACCTGTGGATTTATAAAGGCAAAATATTCAATCGGCTATTTACCCCTTTTAGTGATCGTCTGTGTTTTTTGCATGGCAATTCTTTTACTGGTGATAAAAAAGAAAATTGGTAACAGGATAAAAATGTAACAGCGTATAAATTTTTCCTTTCTTTGCGCAAACAAATAACTATCATGAAATTAGTTTCCTATATAAAAGAAGAAAGAGAACAGTTGGGTGTATTGGTAAATGATACCATCTATGATATGGAAGTGTTGCACCCCGACCTTCCGAACACCATGAGCATGTTCCTGAATTATTGGGAAGAATCCTTTCCTGTAGCTCAGGCTGGTGAGTTGATGCTGAAAGAAGGAACAAGAACAAGTAATCGTGGCGTATTACTAAAGGAGGTACAATTACTGGCACCTGTACCTATTCCTACCAGTTGCAGGGATGGTTATGCTTTCCGCCAGCATGTGGCAGCAGCGAGAAGAAACCGCAAAGTGGATATGATACCGGAATTCGATCAATACCCAATTTTCTATTTTACCAATCATCACAGTATCACCGGCCCAGGTGATATCCGTTGTATGCCCGATCATTTCGAAAAATTAGACTTTGAATTGGAAGCAGCAATCGTTATTTCAAAACATGGCCGTAATATAAAAGCAGAAGAAGCGGACGAATATATTGGCGGGTTGATGATCATGAATGATATGAGTGCAAGACGTTTGCAAATGGAAGAGATGTTATTGAATCTTGGCCCTGCCAAAGGAAAAGATTTTTCTACTGCTATCGGTCCATGGTTAGTTACACCGGATGAATTGCAATCATTTGAAATTCCTGCCAAAGAAAATCATACCGGCAAAAGCTGGAACCTGCGGATGCAATGTCATGTAAATGGCAAGCAAGTAAGCGAGGGGAACCTGGGTGATATGGATTGGACATTTGCTGAAATAATCGAAAGAGCCTCTTATGGCGTTGATCTTTATCCTGGCGATGTAATCGGAAGCGGCACTGTTGGCACAGGTTGTTTCTTAGAATTAAATGGCACGGGAAAATTGAATGACCCTGGTTATGCTGAGCAATGGTTACAGCCAAATGATGTTGTAGATATGGAAATTGATGGGTTGGGAAAACTGAGCAATACGATTGTAGCTGAGGAAACTGTTTGGAGTATTCTTGCAAGAAAAAAATAAAATCTGCGGCCCGGATGAATTTAGGATAAGGCTCCGGGCCACAGGTTTTATAAGATATTTATCGGCTAATAGCTGTGTATCTTAGATCACTACTTTATTAATTCTCTTAGCAGTAGCGCTTCCTTTATTACTTACTTTTCCAAGGAAATTATCTTTTACTTTTAATTCCTTTTCTGCATTTACTTCGGCAGAGCCTACGCCATTGTTATCGATATCCATTTTTTGAACTACAAAGTCGGCAGCTTTAAAACTCCCGACACCTTTGTTCTTGATAACAACATTATCCGCTTTTCCACTAAGTTTTACATCGCCAACACTTTTGTTATCAATATTCAGGTTTTGTGCGGTTAGTTTCAGATCAACGGTGCCTACACTTTTGTTGTCGATCTGCAGGTCATCGAAACTGAGGCTTTGATCAGCTGATACATTGCCAACTGTTTTCAGATCCATACTTTTCAGTTTTTTAAAAGTCACATAGACCTTTATTTTTGTTTTGCTATTGAAGTTCACATTCTTCTTCATGGCAATACTGAGTTTGGAGCCTTCATTTGTTACTTCAAAGAGCGATTGCAGGTTGTCATCTGCCTCGATCTTTACTTCTTCGGTGCTGCCTTGTTTTAATTGTACACTGAATACACCGGAAACATTTAACTGATCAAAGGATTGCACTTTCACTTCTTTGGTAATTACGTTTCCGCTACCTGTAATTCTTTCTTTGTCGTTATCCTGTGCTTTCAGGCTTACGGAAGAGATAAAGGAAGTAAAGGCGAATAATAAAAAAATCTTTCTCATGACTAATTGGTTTTATGCCAAAGCAAACCATCCCGCCCTGGCAAGGTGATAAATATAAAAAATAGACGAAATCTTTCGTAGAACGAAGGTGCGGGATGCTTTGTTACATAAATCCCTAAAAAATTATAGAAGGCAAATTTCTTTTTTGAAAGGAAGAAGACGGTCTTTGCGGATATTTGCTTTGTTAGAGGGTTAGACCAGCCAGGCGAGCTTGCAAAATGCTCATCCGTGTAACGGTAGCTGACCTGTCCGCCAGTTGGCTGATGGGACGATGATAGTAGCGATCCAGCTGGCTAGCAAAAATTAAATATCATTTATGCGATTGGAACTGAAAGATCTGAAACCTGGCGAGAAACAATATTATTTGCAACATGTAATTGCGCCCCGGCCCGTTTGTTTTGCCTCTACGATTGATAAAGAAGGGAATGTAAACCTGAGTCCGTTCAGTTTTTTCAATATGTTTTCTTCCAATCCCCCGATCGTTGTTTTTTCCCCGGCAAGAAGAGTAAGAGATAATACAACGAAACATACATTGCAAAATGTATTGGAAGTACCCGAAGTAGTTATCAATATTGTTACATACGATATGGTGCAGCAAACCTCACTTGCAAGTTGCGAATTTCCAAAGGGGGTAAACGAATTTGTAAAAGCAGGGTTTACTGAAATAAAGGCATCCGTAGTGAGGCCACCCATGGTAAAAGAAAGCAAAGTGCAACTGGAATGTAAAGTAATAGAAGTAAAACCATTGGGAACTGAAGGCGGCGCAGGCAACTTAGTTATCTGCGAAGTGTTGGTAATGCATATTGATGATGCCTTATTGGATGAAAATAAAAAAATAGATCAGCGAAAAATAAATCACATAGCAAGGCTCGGCGGCGATTGGTATTGCGTCGTAAATGAACAGAGTCTGTTCCAGGTGGAAAAGCCGAATACTCAATCAGGCATCGGCATTGATTCGCTGCCAGCTACTATCAGGAATAGTTCCATCCTTTCGGGTAATAATTTAGGTCAGCTGGCCAACGTGCATGATATGCCGGTTATCGATCCTTCTTTTGAAGATGGGCACTTAAAACAAATTGTTCAGTATTACAGCATAAATCCCGAGGAAATGGAAAAGGAATTTCACCTGTATGCAAAAAAACTGCTGGATCTAGGAAAAGTGAAAGAAGCCTGGCAGGTACTATTGGCCGGGGCATAATACATAACACTTAGTTAAACAACTTCTGCGGAAAGTATTTGTTCGCAAAGACGCTAATCCATTTTGTTTTACAGATAATAATATTTTATCTTTAAGTACACCCAACATAAAACAACTTGTTTTATGATTATCACCAGGAACCCATACTCACTACTTGCCCTTCTAATAGTTATCACAACCTTTTCTTGTGTGTCGCAGAAGAAGTTTGTTGCTGCAAAAAAAGAATTGTCGGGCGTAGACAGCCAGTTGGTCGTGCATAGCGACAAATTAAAAGACCTCGATGCGCAACGTATAAGAAAACAGGATCAGAACACTATTGATGATACTGCCAATTCCCGTATTCAAAAATATATCAATAAGACAAAAGCTGAGATCGATACATTGATCAAAGGAAATACAGTATTGATCGGCGAAACATTGGTGAATAAGGAAGATTGGGGCAGGTTGCTAAAAACATTGTCTTCTTCCCGGATGTCTTCTAAAAAGATCGGAGATAAAATATCTTTTCTTAACGATCTTATCAATCAGAATATGGTTGTAAAGATCAACCAGGATGTTCTTTTTGAACCGGGTAAATATACCGTTGCCCCGGATATGGCTGCGGCTATTGGAAAAGTATTTGAGCCTGCGGCAATTGAGATTGACCGGTTCACCAGGAAATATCCGGACTTCCCTTTGTCATTAGTGATCACTGCCAAAGGCTATGCCGACGCTACCGCAATTTCAGAAGGGAGTGGTTTGTATAAGGATCTGAAAGAAAGATTAAAGATCAGCAACCCTGAACCTGATGCGGCTGCATTAAACAAAGAGCTTTCTACTGCAAGGGCACAGGAAGTAAGTGAGTTGTTCAAAAAATTTGCTGCCGGTCGTGCCTCAAATGGCAATAACCTGAAAAACGTTTTATACCTCTATGAAGGAAAAGGAGATAAATTTCCTGACCCGGATATTAGTGATTATACAAAAGACGACCCCCGCCGCAGAGTCGTCCTGTTATTTTGGAGTGTTTTTCCTGATGAATGATCTTACGAATTAATTCCCACCAAATACTTTTTTCAAAATATCTGATGCTCTTGCCAACGGATTTGTTCTGATATTGGCTTCTTCCTTTGCTACCTGGTCAAACAGAGCATCAACAGCTTTACCAACAACAAAAGAAGTAAGGTCAGGATTTACTTTATTAAATGTAGTGGGCAGTTTGTTGTAGGTATTAATGATATCTCCATAATATTTTGTGGCATCTGTTTTATCCAGCGATGTTTTTACAGAAGGTGTAAATGCCGTGACCAGCTTTTGTTTAGTTTTTTCCTTAAAATAATTTGTTGCTGCATCTTTCGGACCTTTAAGAATATTCAACGCATCTGTCAATGTCATTTCCTTAATAGCATCTACAAAAATTGGTTTGGCAAACCCAACCGCATCTTCAGCTCCACGGTTAATAGAGAGAATGGCTTTATCTACCTGGTTGCCCATCCCAAGATTGCGGAGCGTTTTTTCTACTTTCTTCGCATCATCTGGTAACAACATTTTGTAAAACTCGCTTCCGAAGAAACCATCTGTTTTATTAAGATTCAACACGGCATTCGTTACACCTTGTGTCAACGCTTCTTTAATTCCCTGCCCTGCTTCGTTTTCTGTAATGCCAGAAGTGCTGGTCTTCTTCGTGGTTAATTTAGGAAGTTTTATCTGCGAATAAGATTCGGCAGAAACGGCCAACAGGCCAAATAAAATAACAGTAGAAAAAGTTTTCATGTATGAATTGATTAAAGTGAGCACAAGGTAGGTCTATTGCTATTTTACCAACCTTCTGCAGACTATTTTGACGTTATTTTAAGGTATTAGTTGCGCATTACTGCTATTTAATACTGCCGCCAAACACTTTTCGCAAGATCTCTGTAGTACGAGCCGCAATATTCTGCCGGATATTTACTTCTTCTTTTGCCACAAGGTCAAATAGTGCGGCTGTGGCCCTGTCTGTGACAAAACCCGGAAGATCAGGATTCAGTTTTTTGAATGTGGTGGGAAAATTGTTGTAGGTATTGATAACATCACCGTAATATTTGGTGGCCTGTACTTTATCCAACGATGATTTGATAACAGGCAAAAAAGCGGTGATCAATTTATCTGTAGTCTTTATCCTGAAAAAATGTGTGGCGCTTGTATCGCCATTTCTTACAAGGCCGATGGCATCCGAGAGTGTCATACTTTTGATCGCATCAACAAATATTGGTTTGGCATACCCCGCTGCATCTTCTGCTGCCCGGTTGATCTGTAATATGGCTTTATCAACCATCTTACTCATTCCAAGATCCCGTAATGTATTCTCAATTTTCTTTGCGTCAGGCGGCATCAGGATCTTATAAAATGCATCTTTAAAAAATCCATCTTCTTTATTCAATTGTAATACTGCTTTTACCAGTCCCTGTGATAAAGCTTCTTTGATTCCCTGGCCAGCTTCGGCTTCTGTTACACCAACACCTCCCGTTGGTAATTTCAATAGTTCACTACAACTGCAAAGTGCAGCAGATAAGAGCAACAGGGTAATTAATTGTTTCATTTGTTTATTTTAAGAGTTAACGGATATCTATCTTTTCAAACTTTCTTTTCTATTATTGATCTTATCTCTCATGATACGAAAGAACCTCGATCTTTCTTTTTCACTTACTTCACTGATCAACGTGGACCGTTGCATCACATTTTGCAGATATTGATAAAATTTATCGCAAAAGGTTGTGTCACGGGTTGCTATATAATTCACCCCCGAATGGGGTATATAAGTAATTTTCGTGCCATCCATTACTCCGAGCATCTGATTGTCGCCCAATACCACCTCGTTAAAATACATTCTATACTTAGCCAGGGGCTTTCTTTCCGGATCCCCATACTTGAACTTATAGCCCAGCTCTGCCTGTTTTTCTATGTGATCCATTGTGTTTTCAATAGCTTCATACACTTTCAAAATGTCATTGTTCGAGTGAAACATTCCTATATCCTGGTAATAATCGATCTGGCGCAATGTTCCATTCAGGTTTTCAATGTTCCATATTTCTACCGTATCGATATGCTCATATAAACTCAGTACTTTTTTTCCCAGTTCGAATATTTCTTCAGGATAATCATCTATGTTTATTTTCTTATTCCGGTATTCGGGGAAAAAAAACAAGGTACTTAGCCAGAAATAATATTTAAAAGCAGCAAATTCCCTGAAATAGAAATGGTGGAATATCGGAGAGTCTTTACACAGGTAATAATATTCTTTTTCCTTAAAACTGCTGATGTAGGTGAGGTGTGCGATTACATCTTTCAGGTAATCATCGAAACGAAAACTTTTATTGTCTAAAAAAATTCCATTGAAGGTAAATGCACCAGCCTGTACTACATTCATGAGTTTGTCAAGAGAAATCTTATAATGCAAACAGAGTGTATGCAATTCATCCAGTGAAATAGTTTTCTCTCCCCTGATCCTTCGGTAAGCACTATCTGTACTTATGTCAAGCAGCTTTGCTATTTCATCTGCCAGCAAAAGGTTCTGGCCTGACCTGTTCTTTATAGCATTAAATAGTTCTTGCTGAATTTCGCCGCTGGTCATAATTTATAAATTACGTTTTCGATCCTGAATTTTTGACAGCAGTATATTAAAAAAAATATTCCGTTGCTTTGCTCCTGTCTGACTGATCAATGTTGCTTTTCGGGTCAGGTTTTGCAAATCGTCCTGGCATAGTCTGCAAAAATCCTCATCTGTGGTGATGATATAATTAAGCACATCGTAGTTAAGATATACCGATCTGAGATCTCCAACTTTTACCAATATTGTATTATCACCAAGAATTACCCGGTTATAAAAGAATTTAAAATTGGGTTTCTGATCCTGGTAATTCTCACCCGGCATAAATTTACAACCATTCTCGGCCTGATCCTGCAAGTGGCGTATGGTTTCTTCAAATGCATCATACACTGATTTGATATCTGCCGAAGAAGAAAACAGTCCGGAGTCTTTATAAAACTCAATTTGAGAAATAGCACTGTTCACACATTCTGTATTCCATATTTCTGTAGAGGGAATTCTTGTATACGTTTTTACAAGCTCCTGGCTCAACGTTACTATTGCAGGCGGTACCCGGGTAAGATCAACACCTTTATTTGAAAAATCCGGATGTTGTAAAATACTCTTCATCCAGAAGAAGTATCGAAAAGCGATCAATGGAGTAAAATAAAAATTATGGAAGAGTGGTACGTCTTTCGTCAGGTAAATAATTTCTTTATCCGGAAAACTTGCCATGTTCTGCATCCGGTTGGTCAGATCAGTAAGGTATTTTTCATAAGAATAATTCTTGTTATCAATCCTTGTATTTCTAAAAACAACAGAATTCTTTTCCAGGCTCATCAAATGATCCAGCGATAAACCAAAATGTTTGCACAACTGAAAGGCTTCATCCAGCACAAGCGGTGTTTCTCCGCGAATGCGGCGGTATGCACTGTCAACGCTTATATACAATACTTCAGAAATAGCATCCACCATCGGGGTGTCCGGAGGCAACAGCTCTTTAATGCGCTGGAATAGTTCATCCTGGGCTAATACAGTGGCCATGGTTGGTTTTGCAGAAGAGCCAGAAAAGTTGTTGCAGAAACTGCAACCTGTCTCCCTGAAAACAAAAGTTACTTGATTTTACGCAGACTTACAATGCTCCCTGCAGGGTATTTAGTAATTCCTGCAACTAAGGGGAGTGTTAAGGCAAAATTCAGTTTCACCTGGCTATTTCGCCAATATAAATTACACGAAGTAAGGAGAACCCCGGAAAATCCTGATAAAAGAGTACGGCGCATCCACCGAAAAGCGACACGAGTAGGAAACCAAAAAAAACTTTTTATGAAAAAGTATTTTTTAGCCCTTGCGGCAATCAGTTGTTTCATTTTACCCCCTGTTTTTTCACAATCAAACCAGGCTACAACCATTAAGGGTAAAGTGACCGATAATTCAACCGGCGAAGCAATTCCAAATGTTTCCGTACGCTTAAAAAACAGTGGTGCTGGTATCAGCACCGATTCTACAGGAAGTTTTCGGTTAACTGTCCCTTCACTTCCTGCAACATTAATTGTCAGCCACGCCAGTTATGAACAAAGCGAACTGGTAATTAATAACGCCAACGAGGTTGCCATTCAGCTAACTTCTTCTTCCGTTAGCCTCCAGGAAGTTTTGTTGGCCTCCAAGGGAATACCAACAACAATAATGAATACAACTTATACAGCTACGGTGATCCCGTTAAGCAAGATCAAACAACTGCCAACTACCAGTGCTTATGACGGGGCTGCCTATGCAAATGGCATTGACATGATCTCTTCCAGCCTGACTTTTAAAACACCAAGTACCCGTGGTTTTAACGGCAGTGGTAGTTCAAGAGTAAACCAGCTGATAGATGGCATGGATAACCAGGCGCCGGGTTTGAATTTCTTTGTCGGAAATTTTAATGGCCCGACTGATCTTGATATCGAGAGTATCGAATTGCTTTCCGGTGCATCATCAGCCTTGTATGGACCGGGTGGAATGAACGGCACTATCCTTATCAATAGCAAAAGTCCATTCAAATACCAGGGTCTTAGTGTCGATATCAAGCAAGGCATCATGCATGTTGATAAAAGACAAAGACCCAATGCATCCTCTTTTAATAATTATTCAATGCGTTGGGCAAAATCTTTCAACGACAAGTTTGCTTTTAAGTTGGGCATGCAATACCTGGCTGCCAAGGATTGGCTGGCAAATGATAGTACCAACTATCTGAGAACGGGTACATCCGGAAAATTGATTGGTGGCAACCGCCAAACAGATCCTAACTATGATGGAGTGAATGTGTATGGAGATGAAACATCAGTTGATGTTCGTCAGTTTGTAGGTGCAATAGCGCAAATGTATCCGCCGGGCCCGCCGCAAAATGCAATCCTACAATTATACAGCGCCATGCAGAACCCAACGCCTGTTTCAAGAACAGGATATGCTGAAAAAGATGTGATCGATCCGGAAACCAACAACCTGAAACTATCCGGTGCATTTCATTATAGAATTTCGAAAAAGGTGGAAGCAATCTTAATGGCCAACTGGTCTACCGGTAATACGGTGTATACGGATGATAACCGCTATGCACTGAAAGGAATAAAGATCGGCCAGTACAAATTTGAATTAAAACATAAGAACTGGTTCTTCAGAACTTATACTACACAGGAAAATGCCGGCGAAGCATATAGTGCTACCGTTGCTACACAGATTTTTAATGAAGCCTGGAAACGTAGTTATAATCCTGCTAATCCAGCCGGTAGCTGGTATATACAGTATGCTGGTGCATTTATACAATCAGTATTAGGTGGTAATAGTTATGCAGTAGCACATAGTGCGGCCCGTGCTGTTGCAGACCAGGGTCGCCCGGAAGCAGGCTCACCTCAATTCAAACAGATTTTTGACCAGGTAAGAAAGACACCAATACCTAATGGTGGTCTATTTAAGGAACAGTCTCAACTATGGATGTCAGAAGGTCAATACAGTTTTGGTGATGCTATAAAATCTGCGGAGGTAGTAGTGGGTGGTAATTATAAAAAATATATCCTTGATTCGGATGGTACGTTATTCATTGATTCATTACAACCAATCAGCATCAATGAAATTGGTGGATATATGCAGGTCACAAGAAAACTCTTTGGTAACAGGTTAACACTAACTGCATCTGGCCGGTTTGATAAGAATGCAAATTTTAAAGCCCAGTTCACCCCAAGAGCCGCTGCATTGATCAACATTGCGAAAGACAACAATCTTCGCCTGTCTTATCAAACCGCTTATCGTTTCCCGGGTAATTTATCGCAATGGATCCGGTTGGATGTTGGTGGTGATTATTTGTTGCTTGGTGGAAATGCATGGGTAATGAATTATATGCATGCAGATAAAAATCCGGTTTACCAGATCGGTAGCAATGGAGCTCCTTCCTCTACCCCTTATGTATACAATGATTTCAAACCTGAAACAATGCGTTCATTCGAAATTGGCTACAAAGGTTTGATAAAAAACAAATTGCTGATCGATGCTTACGCCTATTTCGGAAAGTATGAAGATTTCATTGGAAGAATCGGGCTTTATCAGCCAGCTACGAATGAAGCATTTTCTATAGTAGTGAATAGTGCCAACAAAGTAAGAACGCATGGTTTTGGTATCGGGCTTGATTATAAAATAATAAAGAAATACTCTGCTTTCTTCAATATCTATTCAGATGTAATAACTGATGTGCCAACCGGTTTCAAATCTTATTTCAACACACCTAAGTACAGGTTCAATGCAGGGTTTGCAAATTCCGGACTTGGGAAGAAAGAGATCGTATCCTTTAATGTGATGATGCGTTGGCAGGATGGTTTTGATTGGGAAGGGGAATTAGCCAATGGCCCGTTACCTTCTTTTGCCACTGTTGATGCACAGGTAAGTTTCAAACTAGCGGCAATTAAATCTGCGATCCGCATTGGTGGCACGAACATATTCAACCAGTATTATAAAAATGCTTATGCAAATCCAGCCATAGGTGGAATATATTATCTCGGCTTTATGTATAATCTCTGACCAGGACCATTAACCATTTAAACATATTACCATGAGAAATTCATTTCTATGTGTTCTCCTGTTTATCAAATCGTTCACAGCATTCACCCAACAAAATGTTCCAGCCAGCCGGGATGCACAAATGAACTATCTGAAAAAAAGTAAACATCTGCAGACAGCTGCAACAGTAGTACTACTATCCGGGCCAGTACTTGTTGTAGGTCCTTTACTGATAGTATCCGCAGCAAAAAAAGGAGGGAATGCAACAATGGGAATTGTATATGGGACCGTGATGGCAGGTTTGCTTTCTCTGCCAGTCAGCATTGGGCTTTTCATTGTTTCGTCTTCCATCAAAAAAAAGGCGATGCGGCTTTCCTTTAAAAGCGAATCTGTTCCACAGTTCAAATACACTGGTATCGCAAATCGGCTTATTCCTTCACTTAGTTTAAAAATTAGTTTATGAAAAAAATTACGATCCTGGCATTGCTATTTCTTCTATCAACAACATCGTTCTGTCAATCCATCAGAGCAGAAAATTCTGTAGGAAAAACAGACTACCTGAAAAAAAGTAAAAATCAAAAAACTGCTGCCTGGCTATTACTTGGTGGAGGAGTAACATTAATGACAGTAGGATCAGCGATCGGCACACAGGAAGTGGTGAACGACTTCGCCAATCTTTTTACAGCAGCCGAAGAAAAAACATCCAACACCGGTGCTATCCTATTTTTTACCGGACTCGCTTCATCGCTGGGTAGTATACCATTTTTTGTCGCTTCCTCTTCCAATAAGAGAAAAGGCCTGGCATTATCTGCTTCCGTAAAAATGGAAAATACAAAATCGGTCAATAAATATGGCATGACCAGCAACGCTTATCCTGCTCTTTCAGTAAAGATGCGTTTATAAATATTTCCGATCATGAAAATCTTAATAACAGGAGCAACAGGTTATATTGGAAATCAGCTGGCCAAAAAATTGGCAGCGCAGGGAGAAGAAATAAATATCCTTGTAAGGGATTTGAATTCTCCTACTCTTCCGCTTGCAAAGAATATAACTGCATTTAAAGGTGATATCACTGACCCGG
>Ga0207639_10001708_pt1 | contig 14797 bp, 16 predicted proteins | sample KBSCornC32_FD_184299 | JGI IMG/M metagenome (GOLD analysis project Ga0207639, IMG submission 184299) | Corn rhizosphere microbial communities from Kellogg Biological Station, Michigan, USA - KBS Corn C3-2 (SPAdes) (version 2) | ecosystem: Host-associated > Plants > Roots > Rhizosphere > Soil ...
ATGCCGAAAATCTTCGAGGCGAACGCGACCTGGTCCTTCGTGTAGTGGAGGTAGTCGAGGTAGAAGGGGAAGGCGAAGCTCGACCAGATATTGTAGCAAAGCGCATAGGTCAGGATGAAGCCGATGATAATGAGGACGCCCCAGCGGAGGCGCTCCGACAGCTCGGCGAGCGGCGACACCAGGGCCCCGTAGATGTGGTTCATCGCGGCTCGGGCGCCGGTCGCATGCGGATGGCCCTGATCCTGAACGCCGCGACCGTGCGCTTTCAGCCAGTTGACGCCGGCGGCGATGATCAGCGGCACGAACACCGTCGCGACGATGATCCACGGCCCATCCTTCGCGGTGAAATCCGCGACCGATGGCGGCGTCGTTCCGTTCTGCTGCGCGGCGAGCATCGTCGCCATGAACACGCCGAGCGTGATGATCGCCCAGGCCCAGCAGATGCCGACGATGGCAAGCGCTGCGAGCCGCACCGAAGCGCTGATCTCGCCCGGTTGCTCGAGGCCTTGTTCGATGACGTTCCTGGGCGGCCGCTCGGTGTCGGGCGCGGTGACTGCGACGATCATGACGACAACGACTAGCGCGGCCATGACCCAATAGACGGTGCCCCAGGGGATGCGGGCGGCGAGGAATAGCGCGAAGGCGCCGCCGACGATCGAGGCCGTTCGGTAGCCGAACTGATAGACTGCCGAGAGAAGCTCGACCGTGGTCTTTTCGTCGGCGACATCGATGCGCCAGGCATCGACGGCGATGTCCTGGGTGGCCGATGAGAATGCTCCGATCACGGCGAAGATCGCGAACCAGCCGATGTTGGTGGCGGGATCGGTTGCGCCCAGCCCGATGAAGGCGACGATCAATCCGACCTGGCACAGGACGATCCAGCTCGTCCGCCGGCCGAGGACCGGAATTCTTACGCGGTCGACAAGTGGCGACCAGAGGAACTTGAACGCGTAGCCGAGGCCGATCCACGACAGGACGCCGATCGTTGCGAGGTTGACCTTGGCATCGCCGAGCCAGGCGTTCAGCGTCCCGATGAGAAGCGCAAACGGCAACCCGGAGGAGAATCCGAAAGCCAGCATCGTCGCCGACTTGCGCGTCGCGAGCGCCGCCTTGAGCAGCTTCAAACCCTTGGGCCGCTGGCCTGCCATCTGGTCCCCTCTCCGTTGTTGTTGGCGAACCTTAGACAGCTTTGACGAGGCTGCATAACCCCGCGCTGAACGGCCTGCCGCCTACTCGGCTTCGTCGACCGCGATGTAGAGCTCGACGCCCTTCGGAGGCTTCACTTTCTCGCCCTGGAGGTGGCGGTCGACGGCTTCGATCGCCTTGATCAGCTGGCGTTCGGTGTAAGGCTTCATGACGCAGCCGACGGCAACCTCCGACGCCGACGGGTTGGTGAGGCCCGTCGCGAAAAGTGTCGGCACGCCTTTCGCCTTTGCCGCGCGGGCAAGCTCGATCCCCGTCTGGTCCTTGCGAAGGCGGACGTCGCTGAGGATTAGATGCACGACCTCGCGCTCCAGGATTTCGAGTGCCTCTTCGAGGTCGTCGATCGTCGCCACGACCTCGTATCCGGCGTCGCCGAGAAAATTCTCGTTGTCGAATGCGGTCAGCGGCTCATCCTCGACGATGAGGATGCGCTTGACGACCTGCTTACGCTTCCCGAACAGCATCTTTGGTCCCGACCATGACTTCGCCACCGCAACGAACGAACAAGCGCCGAGTGCCGCCGCATCGCAGGCCTCGAACAACTGTGCCTGCCGCGCCACAGAAGGAGGGTGGTCCCCAACGGATCGCCAAGCTCCTCGCCCGCGCCGGAGTCGCGTCTCGGCGCGAGGTCGAGCGCATGATCGCCGAAGGGCGCGTCGCGCTCAACGGGGAAAAACTCACCACGCCGGCGACGTTGCTCGAGAATTTGGATGAGGTGAGCGTCGACGGGAAGCCGGTGCGGCCGGCGGCGGCGACCCGGCTATTCCGATTCTACAAACCCCAGGGGGCGATCACGGCCGCGCGCGACCCCAAGGGCCGACCGACGATCTACGACCGGCTCCCCGCAGGCCTTCCGCGGCTGATGCCGGTCGGGCGCCTCGACTTCATGACCGAGGGGTTGTTGCTGCTCACCAACGACGGCGAGCTGAAGCGCCAGCTCGAGCTTCCGCGAACGGCAGTTGTCCGGACCTATCGCGCGCGCGCCTTCGGGCGCGTGACTCAGGAACAGCTCGAGCGGCTGGCGGAGGGAGTTACGATCGAGGGCATCCATTATGGCTCGATCAACGCCAATCTCGAGCGGCGGACGGGCAGCAATTGCTGGATCGAGATGAGCCTGACCGAGGGCAAGAACCGCGAGGTGCGGCGCGTGCTGGCGCATCTTGGACTGCAGGTCTCGCGGCTGATCCGGACTGCCTACGGCCCGTTCACGGTGGAGGACCTGAACCCGGGCGGCGTCGATGAGATCGGAAGCGTCGACGTGGAAGCGCTCCGAAAAAGTCTGAAATGATCCTCCCCGGAACGGGGAGGTGGCAGCCGAAGGCTGACGGGGGGGTCGATTTCGCCCTCATCGGCCCCACCACCATGCTTCGCATGGCCCCCCTCCCCGTTCCGGGGAGGAGCTGATGAGGATCATCGCCGGCGAGTGGCGGGGCAGGGCGATCGAAGCTCCTGCGGGAGCTGGCACCCGCCCGACCGCCGATCGTGTGCGGGAAACCTTGTTCTCCATGCTGGCGAGCCGGCTCGGCAGCTTCGAGGATTTGCGGGTCGCCGACCTGTTCGCCGGGAGCGGGGCGCTCGGCCTGGAGGCGCTTTCGCGGGGAGCGGCGAGCGCGGCATTCGTCGAATCCGACGCCGCAGCGTCCGCCGTTATCAGGCGCAACGCCGAGAAGCTTGGTGCGGGCGATCGAGTGCTGGTGATTGCGGGTTCGGCGCTTGCGCTGCCGCGGTCCGACCCGTTTGATCTGATCCTCGCCGACCCGCCCTATGCGCCCGGTTCCGGGAGCTCGGTCGTGCAATCGCTCTGCAAAGCCTCCTGGCTAGCGCGCGGCGGCTGGCTGAGCGTCGAGACCGAGCGTGGCGACAACGTCGTTCCTGGCGAGCTGGTGATTGAAACCAGCCGGGTCGTAGGCCGCGCCCGGCTTACGCTTTTGCGCCGCCCTTAGCCGCCTTCCGGATCTCGTCGATTTCGTTGCCTAGCCGCCGGCCGACGGCCTTGGCGGCGGCCTTGCCCGCTTCCTTGACAGCCTTGCCCGCGCGCTTCCCTCGTCCACCGTTGCCGCTGGTGAAGCCATGCTCGGCAAGCGAAGCAAGCGCGGCGGTCGCCGCGACGGCGACGAGTTCGGCGACGAAGGGGCTCTGCAAAAGCTTGATGAATGCATCGCCCATATTCTCGTCCGAGCGGGAGCCGCCGCCGGAACTTGGCCGCCGTGCAACCGCTGTCGTCTTCTTGGTGGATTTCCTGGCGGTCCTGGCGCTGCTGGTGGTTCGGCTATGGCCCGTCGCCTTCCTGGCCATGTTCTCATTCTCCTGGTGTGCTGGCTTTGGAACGCTCAACTCTTGGGCTGCATGGGCGTATCCCGGCGCGGGATCAACCGCGCCGGGTTTGGGGAGAAAGACTGGGGCCGCGCCACCTACGCCGCGCGGCCCTCGGCAAATTACGCGCCGATATAGACCGGCGTACCGACGTCGGTCACCGAATAGAGCTTCTTGGCAAAGCCCGCCGGCAGGCGGACGCAGCCGTGGCTGGCGGGGTGACCCGGGTTGTATCCGGCATGCATCGCGATGCCGTGGGATTCGAAGAACTGGGCGAACGGCATCGGCGCGTCGTCATATTTGTTCGAATGGTGCATCACCGTCTTGTTGAGCACCGAGAAGATGCCGGTCGGGGTCGGCTTGTCGTCGCGGCCGGTCGAGATGGACGCCGCCGCCATCAGGGTGTCGCCCCGATAGAGGTAGGCCATCTGATCCGACAGGCTGATGACGACGCGTTCGGGACCCGCGCCCTGGGGGACGTCGCGCCAGACATATTGTCCTGGCTTGATGACCTTCGGGCCGAAGGCGTCGACAAGATCGACGCGCGCCTGGGACGCAGCGTCGCTCGCTTCCATCCTGGCTTCGTAGGTTTCCAGCGCGGAGGCCGGCGTAACAGCAATGGTACTCGCAAATACGCACGAACCCGTCAGCGCCAGCGCAATGGCTAGCTTCCTCATTTTAAACACCTGAATTTGCTATTGACTTTTGCTGCGAGAATGCACTGGCCCCGAGTCGGGTTCCTCCAATTGCCGTTTATCAGGCTGTGCCAAGCGGAAGCGAATCCCGCCGGAGGTTCGCGTCGGAGAATCGCAAGAAACTGAAGTTATTAAATAAATTGTCGAACGAGACCGTTGTCGAGTCCGCTCAATCCATGTCCATCTTCTTGCCGCCGGGCGCCTGAATGCCCGCAACGAAGTTCGCGACCTTCCAGATTTGGTCATCCTTCAGCTGGCCGCGCCAAGCGCCCATGCCGGAATAGCGAACGCCATCGTGGATCGCCGCATATGCCTCGGGCGCGGACACGTCGGTGCCTTCCTGGAAGAATTGCGGCGCGCGGGGGTAGAAGCCCTTCGCGCCCCAATCGCTCGGACCCGTAGCGCTGCCATGGCAAACGGCGCATTTGGCCGCGTAAATTTTGCCGCCGGACGCCAGAGCGGCCTTGTCGTTGGCCTCGACCGGATTGCTGAAGGCGTCGGAGCGCTTTTCGAGCGAAGCATCGAGCGCGCGCATTCCAAGCGACGATTCCCAATGAGGCGGCTCGGACGTGGAATTGCTGGGGAGCCACCCGGCGATTCCAACCAGGACGAAGATGACGGGCACGGCGATTACGCCAAGGACGAAGGCAATGAGCGTTTTCATGGCGCGAACCCCTTTTTCCCCCGATCATCGATACGGCTGAAGTAGACCGATATCAGGCGGATTGCGACGCACATTCCTGAGCAATCGTTAGCGACTTGTTAGCCCAACAGGGCGCAAGGGATGGACGAGTGCTGGATGAGAAATGGCTGACACCCCTTCAGTCACAACCGTTGTCGTGGGTGACCGCCTCCCATGGCCCGAGGATTCGTGGGCCGGGGACGAGAAGGGCCCCTTCGATTCGGGAACCCTGACGGTCGGCGGTTCACGCGAGCCATGCTCCATTCGCAAGATCAGCGCGCTCGGGGTGACTGTCAGCAGCAAGCTTGCTCCCGCTCTGGGGGATGCGGCCTCGGTCGAACTCCCCAACGGCCAGCGCGCGCCGGGCAAGGTCGCATGGACGGGGCGGAACCAGCTCGGTGTCCGCTTCGACGACAATATCGACGTGATCGCACTCCTCAATCGCAAGCTGGTCAGCCAGACGCGCGAGCGCCGGACCATGCCGAGGCTGGAAGTGCGCTGCCCCGTGCATATCAAGTGCGGCGGCCAATTCTGGATGGCCACCCTGCGCAACATTTCGGCGCGTGGCCTTCAGCTGGAAGCGGACGAATTGCCGGCCGTCGGCGCCTATGTTTCGGCGTTTGTCGAGGGCCTCAACATTCCGCCCGGCGAAGTGGTCTGGAAGCGCGCGCGGCTGGCGGGCATCGAGACGATGGAAGAATTGAGCTGGACCTCGATCATCCCCTGGGTGCGCGGCCTCGTGAAGCGCGCGAGTTAGACCTCGTTCAAGCGCAGAGACAGCGCCGCAAGACCGAGCGCTGCGGCTGCTGCGGTGACCAGCGTGAGATTGGGCGGCGGTCCGTAGACCTTGGCTCCTGCGACCGCTCCCGCAACGAAAGTCATCCAGAGAAAGAAGTTGTTGGTCCACGCCCAGCTGCCGCGTCCCCGGACGGACGATGCGATTCCGGTCCCCACGCGGACCAGTCCGCCGGTCATGTAGGTGACTCCGAAGCGGACCTCGCCTTCGCGCTCGAAGACGGTGTTCATTGTACCCATTGCCAGGGCGAGGCATGCGAGTGCCTTGAGGGTCGCTCCGCTGCCGTCGAGCCAGGCCGCGGCACCCAGCAAGGCGGCAGCGCAAGCGAGCACGACGGCGGGGCGGCGCGCGCCGGCTGTTTCGCCCACCAGTGATCCGAGGACCACTCCGCCGACGAACGAAACGACCAGATAGCATGCAAGAAGACCGTCGCGCAGGTGATTGGCGATGCCGACACCCAGCCGGGTCGAATTCCCGCTCATGAAGGAGACGAAGAACCCGCCCGACCGAATGAATCCGATCGCGTCGATGAAGCCGGCGAGCGCGGCGAGGAGGCAGGCGAACAGTCGCGCGCGAGATTCGAGGCGGGTCATGGGCGTGGAGCGAAGGAGAAGGCCGCCCTAGGAAGCGTTGACGAAGCTGTCGAGCACCTTCTTCCGCCCCGCCTTTTCGAACTCGATCTCGAGCTTGTTGCCTTCGATCGCTTCGATCGTGCCGTAGCCGAACTTGCCGTGGAACACGCGCTGGCCGAGGGCGAGGTCGGTTCGGCCCTGGTTGCCGAGGCTGACGGCGCTGGCGCGGACTTCGATTGGGGGTTGGAGGTAGGGGTCACCGCGCACACCCCTCACCCTCCCAGCGCTGTCGCGCCGGGCCCCTCCCTCTCCCGCAAGGGGAGAGGGGCTCAGGCGGGTTGCGCGCTGCCAGCCGGGGCCGCGGCTCGGGCGCGCGACGTGCGCGAAGGGATCGGCGCGCTCGGACCATTGCGCGCGCCACAGGCTCTCGCCGCCGGTCATCGTCGTTTCTTCCTCGATGTGCGCCTTGGGAAGCTCGGCGAGGAAGCGGCTGGGGATCGAGCTGGTCCACTGGCCGTAGATGCGGCGGTTGGCGGCGTGGAGAATCGTGCAGCGCCGGCGGGCGCGGGTGATCGCGACATAGGCTAGGCGCCGTTCCTCCTCGAGGGCGGCGAGGCCGCCTTCGTCGAGCGAACGCTGCGAGGGGAACACCCCTTCCTCCCAGCCGGGAAGGTACACCATGTCGAACTCGAGGCCCTTGGCGGCGTGGATAGTCATGATCGTCACGCGGTCGCCCTGGCGCGCCTCGTCATTGTCCATTACCAGGCTGACATGCTCGAGGAACGCGCCGAGCGATTCATATTCCTCCATCGCGCGCGTGAGCTCGGCGAGGTTTTCGAGGCGGCCCGCGGCTTCGGCCGAGCGGTCCGCCTGGAGCATGGCGGTGTAGCCGGATTCTTCGAGGACGATCCGGGCGAGCTCGGGGTGGGGGAGCGAATTGGTAGGGCCCCCTCCGTCCCCCGCTTGCGCGGGGGCCACCTCCCCCGGAAATCCGGGGGAGGATGCGTTTAGCATCCCTCGCCATCTCGCGATGTCGGCGACGAAATTGCCGAGGCTGCGGCGCGCCTGGGGCGTCAGTTCGTCGCTGTCGAGCAGGGTGGCGGCGGCGATGAGAAGCGGTTGCTGGGTCGCCCTCGCGTGGCGGTGGATGGTTGCGACGGCCTTGTCGCCGAGGCCGCGCTTGGGCTGGTTCACAATCCGCTCGAAGGCAAGGTCGTCGGCCGGCTGAACGATCAGGCGGAGGTAGGCGATCGCGTCGCGGATCTCCGCGCGCTCGTAGAATCGGAAGCCGCCGATGATCTGGTAGGAGAGGCCGATAGCGATGAAGCGCTCCTCGAACTCGCGGGTCTGGAACTGGGCGCGGACGAGGATGGCGATGTCGTCGAGCGAGCCGCCGCCGCGCATGTGCCCTTCGGCTTCCTCGCCGACCCGGCGCGCTTCTTCGGGGCCGTCCCAGACGCCGATGACCCGGACCTTCCGGCCGTCACCGGCATCGGTCCACAACGTCTTGCCGAGCCGGCCCGCATTGTGCGCGATGAGGCCGTCGGCGGCGGCGAGAATGTGCGAAGTCGAGCGATAATTCTGTTCGAGACGGACGATCTTCGCGCCGGGGAAGTCATGCTCGAAGCGGAGGATGTTGGTGACCTCGGCGCCGCGCCAGCTGTAGATCGACTGATCGTCGTCGCCGACGCAGCACAGGTTGCGGCGCGGCTCGGCGAGCAGCTTCAGCCATTCGTACTGGGCCTGGTTGGTGTCCTGATATTCGTCGACGAGGATGTAGCGGAAGCGGTCTCGGTAGGCGTCGAGGACGTCGGCGTGAGTGCGGAAGATGACCAGCATGTGCAGCAGCAGGTCGCCGAAATCGCAGGCGTTCAGCGTCTTCAGCCGCTCCTGATATTGCGCGTAGAGTTCGGCGCCGCGGCCGGCGGCGAAGGCTTCGGACTCGCCGGCATCGACCTGCTTCGGGGTCCAGCCGCGATTCTTCCACCGGTCGATGAGCGCGGCGAGCTGGCGCGCAGGCCAGCGCTTCTCGTCGAGATTCGCGGCGGCGATGAGCTGCTTCAGGACCCGGAGCTGGTCGTCGGTGTCGAGGATCGTGAAGTTGGATTGAAGCCCGACGAGCTCGGCATGGCTTCGGAGCATTCGCGCGGCGACCGAATGGAAGGTGCCGAGCCACGGCATGCCCTCGATCGCTCCGCCGGATATCTGCGACACGCGCTCCTTCATCTCGCGCGCGGCCTTGTTGGTGAAGGTGACCGACAGGATCTGGCTCGGCCAGGCCTTGCGGGTCGCGATCAGGTTGGCGAGTCGCGCCGTGAGCGCCGCGGTCTTTCCGGTCCCGGCGCCGGCGAGGACGAGAACCGGCCCTTCGGTCGTCAGGACAGCTTCGCGCTGCGGCGGGTTCAGGCCCCGCAGATAGGCAGGTTCGGACAGGGGGACCGGCGATTCAGGCACTTAGCGGAATTAGGGGGAGGAGAACGGAACGGCAACCGAAGCGAACCGGCTTTGTGCGAATCGAGAAGGTTCCTGCGATTTTGCCCGATATCCCCGTTATCCACAGCCCAAAAGCCGAATTTTTCGCTTTTGCGACTCGGATGACATGTGCATGGTGACTGGGTGATCGGGACGGCGGTCCCGGCCTCCTCGGAGCCGGCAACGGTGAAGAGAGCGGCAGGTGGCCAAAGGTCCGATCTCCGCCGGCAGGATTGGGAAGAGCCTTCGGGTTCTTACCGGACCAGCCGGGAAGAGGCGCCGGAAGAGGAATCTTCCTGTCGCGCGACGCGGCTCCCGGGGTTCCTCGGAATTCTGGTGAGCAAAGCGGGACGCGATAGAGGGTTTCCCAAGAAGGGCCGCGGAACATTGAATGGTTTTGGCTTCGAGGGACTTCGGTTTCAGAGGCCAGGCCGGAAAGGTCGAAAGACCAGCGAACCTTCGGGCCGCGCAGTCTGGTAGATCGATCTGGCTCCTCGCAAGAGGGAGTTGTTCGATGGAAAGCGACGCCTGAGCTGGTGAGCCAGGATCGAGAGCGGGTCGTTAGGGCGAAAGTTCTATCAACCAGGTTACGAATACCGGCATATCCTTCGCTCGGCGCAGTGGGGGCTGGCAGCAATGCCGGCCCCCATTTCTATTTGGGCGAAGCCGCTTCGCGTCCTCGCTTCATGGAGCTCCGCCGCTGGAGGCGGATTCGGTTCTATTAGGGCGAACCGCATTCCTTCGGGCCCATCCTTCGAACTATCCTTCGTCAGCCTCGCCGCGATGCCGCCGCCTTGCTATGCAGTCGCGAATTTCCGCGTTCCTGGGGAGGGGCGGCATGGTTGCAAAACATGAGAGGGCGGCGGGGGAGCTGCTTCGGATCCTCGGCATCGGGTTCGGGCTCGCGGTCGTTGTCGGCGGAGTCGTCGGTCAGGGGATCATGCGAACGCCCGGGATCGTCGCCGGAGCGATGCCCAATGAGGCGTGGAACCTCGCCGCCTGGACCCTTGGCGGGCTGATCATCCTCGCCGACGCCTGCGGGACCGTGGAGCTCGGCGCTTCGATACCCCGCGCGGGCGGGCCTTATGTTTTCGCGCATCGCGCCTTCGGACCGTTCGCGGGGACGATGCTCGGCTGGGCGGACTGGCTGAACTACACGCTGGCGATCTCGTTCGTTTCGGTCGTCTTCGCCGAATATGCGCAGCGGCTGGGCCTCGCGACCTCGCTTCCGCTCGGAGCCCTGGCCGTCCTGCTCATCGCCGTCGTCACGCTGATCAACTGGTCGGGGACGAAAGCCTCCGGAGCGAGCCAGGTCGCGGGAAGCGCGATCAAGGGGCTCGGGCTGCTCCTTCTCGTTGCGTTGCTGTGGATCATCCCCGGCCACGCGCCAGTCGCGAGCCCTGCCGCCGCGCCAGCCCCTGTTTTCGGGCTAGCGGCGTTCGCGGTCGCAATGCGCGCAATAGCGATCACTTATGGCGGGTGGAGCAGCTGCGTCTATTTCTGCGAGGAGGTCCATCGGCCCGAGCGCAGCGTGGTTCGAGCGACGTTCGGCGGAATCCTGCTCGTCATGCTGCTGTACCTGCTGGTCAACGCCAGCATCCTCCACGTCCTCACCCGCGAGCAAATCGCGGCGTCGAAGCTTCCCGTCGCGGACGCGATGGCCGCGGTGCTTGGCCCGGCGAGCGGGTCCGTGATCACGATCCTCGCGATCGTTTCGGTGGTCGCGATCTGCAACCTGCAGGTGATGACCGCTCCCCGGATCGCCTACGCCATGGCGCGGAATGGAGTGCTTCCTTCAGTTCTCACGCGGGTCTCGGCTTCGGGTACGCCGCGCGTGGCGTTGCTGTGCACGACCCTCGTCGCGGCCCTGCTCGCGTCAACCGGCGGATACGAGCGGCTGATCGCGATGGGCGCGCCGTTCCTGATCGGAGTCGCAGCGGTCAGCGACCTCGCCGCAATCACCATGCGTTTCAAGGAGCCCGAGCTCGAGCGGCCGTTCAAGATGCCGCTGTTCCCGCTTCCGGCCGTGGTGGGCTTCACGGTCAACGCCTTGCTGATTGGCGCCATCTTCTACGATGACCCGATCGATACGTCGCTCGGCGTGGGGCTCCTGGTAGCGATCGGAATCGCGACGAAGGTGCACGCGCACCTCAGGCTTCAGAGGCCCGCCGCGGTCTAGCAATCCGACGCACCCGCACGGCAGACTGGCGCGCCTTTGCGAAGCGCGATTGAACCCTTGGACGCCGGCAAGGAAACCTACGCTGTCCCGCGCGTTGGGGGCGCAGGTGGCGGCGGCATCATGCCGACGGAGCGGCGGGCGAAGGAGTTCTGATCGTGCTCAAGATCGCCGCTATCGTTCTCGCTTCCGCAGCAGGCTTTGCAGCCGCGGCTGCTACACCAACCTCAACCCATGAGCCGACCGTCAGTCGATCGGCGTCGCCGGCGGCTCCGGCGGATCCGAGCTCGACACTCGTTTCGGCCGCTCCGTGGTGGGAGAAAGTCACCGTCACCATGGACGGGGACGGCAAGCCCGAGGCCTGCGCCTATGAAACCAGCCTCAGCCCTTCGAAGACCGAGACCTGCGACGTCGGTTCGGACCAGGCGGCGGCGGCCACCAAAGCCTCCGAATCGCATGGCGAGATCACCCGCATCACGTTCGAGCGCCGGTTCAACCCGGGCGTGGCTCCGGACACGACCAAGCTTCAGATCGGCGATACCTTGCTCGGCGGGCAGGTGATGGCGCTGGCGATCGACGCCAAGGGCGCGGTCAAGGGCTGCCGGGTCGTCGCGGCGTCGGGCGCGATGCGTCCCGAATATAATTGCGACGACGCCCAGGCCGAGAAATTCAAGGCGAGCTACACGCCGGGCGCGAAGGAAGCACCCGACCGCGAGGGGTATATGACGATCCTCGTCTACGGGCATTCGGAACATATGGTTTGAGGATTGGAGGCTCGCTTCGGCGGGCCTCGTTCGGCCGATCCCAATTATTCGAATATCGGTTTTCCGTCGGCACTCCATCATGGAACGGAGCGCGGTTCACGGCTCAAACCCTGCTGCCAATCGAGGACGAGGAGGCAGCGATGAAGAGCAGATGGATCGTGCCGTCAGCCGCACTGGCGGCGATGGCCGGAATTACGGCCAGTGCCGGCAAGGGGCCCACCAGTCCCAAGAGCGCAAGCAATGTTCCGGGCGTCGAGTTGACGGTGAAGGCGCTGCAGGTGACGAGCAGCGCCTCCAGAGTGCTGAGCGGGGCCTTCGAAATCCGGCCGCCGAATCCGGGTGAGGCGTCGATCAGCTCCAACGGGGTCGGCGGCGCCTGCCTTGTCGCGCAGCTGCCGGTGCAGGCCAAGTCGTGCACGACGAGCCACCAGTGCGACATAGTCTTCGGCCATGGAAAGCCGAAATGGGGCGGCTATTGCCTGGGCGGCCAATGCTGGATCAAGGCGTCGGAGAATTACTGTCTCAAGGGGGTCGGAATCGGCCCGCACTCGACGCCGCCGGCGGACGCAAGCGCCGTCTATGACTATGCGGCGAAGAAGGTCGAGTCGCCGCCGATCAAGTGGCGGGTGCTGGGCTGCGTCAACGGCGTGCCGGTGAGCAAGAACGCAAAGGCCCCCGCGCCGTGTCCGGGCGGCCCGGGCCAGGTGATCCACGATGCGGGACAGCCGACTGCGGTCCCATAAGGCTAATCCAGCTTCGGACTAGACCCGAGGGCGCGCCTGTCCTCGAGCGAATTAGTGCGCTGTCACCGGATCTACTGTCGAGCGACTTACAAAGCGTTCCTCCTGCGGGAGTCGACGGCTTCGAAATCGAACCGGATGCTGGGCAACTGAGGCGGCGATGAGGTCCGCAAGCGGCGCGGCGCGGGGCCGGCAGTACGAACAGCGGCCCCGGCTTATTCGACGGGCTGACTACTCCGCCGAGCCGCGGTGCGGCCAGGGCCGGCACTACCCACATCGACCCTGTTTGATCCCGCAGCTGACTGCCTGAAGGACCGCGCGGTAATTTTGGTTGAAGGCAGGCCCCGGATCAAGTCCGGGGTGACGCGGTTTATCCGGTTGAATCAGTCCGGGTTGGGCCCTTCGGCGTCGTTCTCGAGGACCTTGCCGGTGCGGGCGTCGACGCCGACTTCGAACGTCTTGCCGTTGGCCTTGATGTCGAATGAATAGCGAAGGCCGGTGCCGCCGCGCTCTTTCTCCAGCTCCTGATCGGTAATGACACCGGGGTGGGCGTGGACCGCGGTCTTCCTCGCCTGGGTGAGCGTGACCTTCGCCATGGGCAGAAGCTCGGCCCCCGCGAAATGTTTGGGCGCCGGCGTGGCCAGGGCCGCCGACGACATCAGCGCCGCCGCGCCGACGAAAAGAAGCTTACGCATACATGTCTCCAACTCTGGTGATCCCCGCTGCGGGCGCGTTTCTAGCAGAAGCGGACATCGCTCCAACATTTGGAAATGATTGAAATTTCTTAAGGTTACCGGTGCTCCGGGCGGGTCCAGAGCCGGATTTCATTCCGGGTCAAACGGCTGCCAGGGAACGAATGACGCTTGCTTCGGCGAGCCTCATAAGCCTGGCTGCGGGAGCGATGTCTTTCTTTGATTGGCGGCGTCGACGCGCTTGACCTGGCCATTGCGCATATCGAGCGATGGAGGTTGCCATGGAAAAAGCTGTCGACGGCGCGAGAGTCCTTTTCCCGCCACCACTGATTTATGTCGCAGGACTTGCGCTCGGGATCGCGGGTGATCGCATGGTGCATCTGCCAAGGCTCGGGCTTCAGCCGACGCTGCGCGACATTTGTTGGGGCAGGCTCTGTCGTTGCGGGGTTGCTGGTCAGCTTTGCCGGCGCGGGCGTCTTCAGGCGGCTCGGGACCGCGATCATTCCGTACAAACCGGCGACGCGGCTGGTGACGTCGGGCATTTACCGCTGGACCCGCAACCCGATGTATCTGGGGATGGCGCTGATCTTCGTGGGCGTCGCGGTCTTCTTCAACAGCCTGTCGTCGCTGGTCCTGCTCCCGCTGGTCCTCGTCACCGTCCAGACGCAGGTGATTGCGAGGGAGGAAGCCTATCTCGAGGGGACATTCGGCGCGGAATATGTGGCGTACAAGAAGCGCGTGAGGGCTTGGATCTGAGCTGAGCCGCTAGCGGCAGCTCTCGACCCATTGCAGACATTCCGCTCGAGTGGAACAACGGGCGCGTGAATTCGATGCCTGACGACTGCGAGAACAATTCAGCGGCCGTGCCCGCTGGCGCGCTGTTTGTCGCTGCGGATGAGCCGCTGTTGATCTATCCTTCCGTCTCCGAAGCTGAGTGCGACCTCGAAGCCATTGACGTCAACGACGGTGTTTATCCCGCGGCTTATGGTGCCAACGGCGAACCGTATCGGATTGGCACCGACGGCGATCGCGTCGTCATCGAAGCAACCGGTGAACCGAACAAGCCCGACGAGCTTCGCGTTCTGTTATGCCAATATTTGGAAGCGGTCGGGCGCCCGTTCGAGGACTCGGCGAGTCTCGATGACTTGGTCGCGTCTGCTTGGGCTACCTACCGGCCCTCCAGGCCCTTGCCGCCTTGGTGCTGCTTCGCTGTGCTCGCGGTTCCTGGGTCCTACTGTTTCTATTCGTAACAAAGTTGCGGCAGCCGCTGATTGGTATTCTGATGGCGGCATTGATTTTGTGGCCCGTCGGCGTGCTCGCGAAACGTAGGGCGGACCGAACTGACTTTCGAACCGGCTAGCGTCAGCTTTCCACCCATTCCTGCCATTAGCTAATTCAATTTGATCCTCACGAAGCCCATCGCTCCTCGAGGCTTGTGCCCGCCATAGAGTGGCGCCAGCGTGTCGGGGACGAAGTTGACCGCGAACAGGCCGCCCGCGCCGATCGACAGATGATCGGCGATGCGGAAGTCGCGGATGGCGCCGATGGAGACTTTGCCGACGCGGAAGGCGGGCTCGTCCTGGCCCTGGATCAGCTCGCGGTTCTCGGTCATTTCGGCGCGGCTGAAGAGCGTCCATTGGGCGTGCTTCAGGGAAGCTTCGGCGGCGAAGGCGTTGTCGCCGTGGCCGTGCG
>Ga0207639_10001713_pt1 | contig 14779 bp, 11 predicted proteins | sample KBSCornC32_FD_184299 | JGI IMG/M metagenome (GOLD analysis project Ga0207639, IMG submission 184299) | Corn rhizosphere microbial communities from Kellogg Biological Station, Michigan, USA - KBS Corn C3-2 (SPAdes) (version 2) | ecosystem: Host-associated > Plants > Roots > Rhizosphere > Soil ...
CGCCGGGCCGGTTCCCTCCCACGTTTTTTTGAGGTTGTCATTAGGGTTCTCTGGGTTGCTGGAAGTATACCCCGCAGGGCCCGGCGCGATGTACCCGGTGTCCAAGTTCGTCACGGTGCCGTCGGCGTTTACCCAAAGGTGCTCTCCATTTGGACCGACCGCCGGGCCAACAGGTTTGTCAGCGCCGGAGCCAATGATCACTGATTGGTTGTGTACCCGCACGCCACCAGCGACATAGGTGTGGAGTTCTTCGACCTCAAAATTGTAGGTTCTCCATCCCCGACGAAGCTCTGGAGCCAATGCATGCGCTCCGAAGCTGAGATTCATATAGACTTCTGCTTGCTCAAATTGACCCGCTGTAGAGGTCGAATAAGAAACGTATTGGCCGGATACCTTCAGCTGGCGCCCGCTCTCGAGGACAATCATTCCGTCGTTAGCCAGGATGTCAGCGATAGTCCTGAAATCTCCGCTAGGCGCCAGGAAGTGATGCCCGGGGGTAACGATCAAGCCATTTGAGAGAATAATCCATGCGTCGGTCACGGATCGAAAAGTCCTGGTGACCCGCTTCGGCACGGTAGGTCCGAACGGGCTTGCGCTCGAGAACGACGCAACCAACGCGCCAATCTCTACGTCCTCGATTTTCACCTCGTCGCCACTGGCCAGCCGGATGCCAGTGCCCGCGGGAAAGCACTGCGGAAGGCCGCCGATGTGATAGGTCTGGTCTTCTGCGCTCCAAAAGAACTGCACGGCGGCGTCGCCGAATTGCTCGACGATGCTTTGGTTGTTGACCTTGTTGCCTGCGACGACCCGGCTAACAAGATCCGACTCATCGAACCCCGGAGCGAGGCGCAGAATTCCGGCTGCGTTGCCTGGCACCTGCAATCCGGCGTAGGACATGAGCGACGCAACAAACGAGTTGGAGTTTGGGTACGGAGTGCCGTAGGGGAATTTGCCTGAGATCAGGCCCGCGGCCGTGTTCAATCGGTCAATTATTCCCGACAAGTCGTCTCCGCTGGCCAGGATCCAGCGCAGGTTGGAACTGTCGATCGCTGGCCCGTCATAACCCGACCGGCCTCCAAGCTTCTCGACCAACATGTCGGTAGCGGCATAATTCTGACCAAGCGCTCCTGCGACAAGCCCGCCCATGGCCTGCGAAATAACTCCACCGTTGTCCTCCGGGCCCGCATCGTAGGTGAAGGGCGCACTACCCGCCTGGTTGACCAATAAAAATGCGTGGAGAGGGGCATCGATCCCCGTTTGGTGTTGCGGATCGGTTGGAAATGCCGGCCTTAATACAAGCGAAATAGTTGTCTCACCCAATATTGCCTCCTCTTATGGTCCGCTTCCAATAACTTCAGCGTGACATTCGTTCGTAACCGGATTGAACTCAACGTTAAGTCGGACTGACCCGAGCCCAATTGTTTTGGCGCCTGCGACAATCAAATATTGGTCTGGTGTGTCCCCGTTTATCGTGACTTTACCAGGGACGTTTTGAAAATAAACATCGCCGATATCGCCCGCTACCGCCGGTAGCCACATCTTATTAATACCGGGGCACATTGCGGCGGATACATCGTCGCTGGATTGAGGGATATCGCCGGGAGATTGGTACTTGGCCAAAATGGCGTCGGCACGCGTGTCCAGCAGCGCCATACGAGGATCCCTCTGTGCCCCGCAGGCTGACAGTGTTGCGGACGCTGTCACGGCAGCGACAATAACCGGTATCAGTGCGGCTCGATTTTTCGGGACCATCTGTCTAGCCCTTCCTTATCCGGCTCTTTATTTTAAATAGTGTTTTGCATTTACAAGACACGCACATATGAGTGTGGCGTCCAGCACAAATTGCGATATGTAGTGTGGACTCTCCGCCGCAATACTTGGCACTCGTCCGCTCCTTAAATTACAGCGACACGGCCATTTCGCGCCAGCATGCATGCTGGTGGTTTCCCGCGCAAGACATAAAGGAGCAACATTTTGTCATGCATTCGCCGTATTCGGGCAGAGATCGCGGAACGACTAAAGAACCCTGAGCGGTGCGGCGGACTGTCGCAGTTTCGCCGAGGGCGAGTGTTGCAGCCAATGGAGGGTGTGTCGCCGTGGATTGATTTCTCGGCGGCGCGGCGCGCCCAACTATTCGGAAACGTGGCTTGCGTTGGCTCTTTTCGGACGGGCTGGGGCAGAAGGCCGCTCCCGCGTTGCCAGCGAAGAAGCGGGCTGGGCACGGGGACCTGGTCCAGCGTGATCTATCGAACGAGCTCAGCTTTGGTTCGCGCATGTCGTCGATATGGTCTTACCGCCAAGAGCGGGCACTCGGGGCCAACGCGCTCTAGGAGCGTTCCAGTGAAGGCATCGGTTCGCCCCGCACCTGCAGCGGGACGTGCATCGCGATCCCGGCTGCCTAACAGGCAGAGCAGCCAGGCCGCTCGACGAGCACAGGCATGTCTAGGTGGGAATCGAACTCCTTAAGATGGTCTTGTATCGGGGTGGTTTTGGGGGTGTCCACACGTCCGCAAGTGCGAAAGCATAAGCCTTCACTGAACGATAGCACCGAAGGGTGAGTCTTCTCCGGGCACCAACGCGGGACGAGCGTCCCGCTCCTGCGAGTGGGCCTTGGCGCGTTGGCAGGGCAGACTGCATCCCGTATCATGCGTGCTTGTGAGCTCGTCGGCTGAGCCAGGTTGGCGCCGGCAGTAGTGTGATGGGTGACGCGCCTCGCCGCTGCCACCAGGGGACGGGGTGAATGTTCGCTACCAACACAAGCAGGAATTCCGCTGCAGCCCTGCCGTCGCTGGTGGCGGCGGGCAAGACGCTCGCGACAACGCCCAACCGGCTCGGGTGGATGACGCCGACGCCGGGCGGTACGCCGGTCGGCCGGATCAAGGAGATCTACACCGAGCAGGGCTACGTCTGGCTCAAGCACTTCCTCGATCCGGCGGAAGTTCTGAGGTTTCGCGGCTATGTGTTTCGCCACCTTGCCGAGTCGGGGCTGGTGTCGGCCGACAGCGATCCCGAGGTCGGCAGGTTTTCCGGCGGTCCGGTGCAGAAGGACGTCGCTGACCGGCGGCTGATGGCGCTGGTCCGCTCGACCACGTACGAGGGGTTTTGCGTGCAGCCGCGGCTTGCGCGGTTCATGGACGAGTTCCTCGATGGGCTCTCCTATCTGCACAAGCGCAAGATCATGCGCTACACGCAGCCGCAGAGCCCGACGGTTACCCCGGCGCATTACGACCTCGTCTACCTGCGCGGCGGCACCACGCGGGTCGTCACCGCGTGGATCCCGATCGGGGATGTGCCGGTCGAGATGGGCGGGCTCGTCTACCTCGAGGGCTCGCACCGGATCGGCGTCGAGATGGAGCGCGAGTTCTCCCGCAATGCCGGCAACCTCACGCCCGAAGAGAAGATCAACGCCTACAACAAGAACATGACCGAGGGCGGCTGGGTCTCAAAAGACCTGCCCGACATGGCCGAGCGCTTCGATACGCGCTGGCTGATCGCCGACTATGAAGCCGGCGACATCATGCTCCACAGCCCCTACATGATCCACGCCTCGACCACGAACGTGGACAAAGAGAACCGCGTGCGCCTCTCGACCGATATCCGCTTCCAGAACGTCGAGGACGAGATCGACGCCCGCTGGAACAATCACTGGAGCCTCGACGACATGCTCTGACGCCGTCGCGGACGGCGGCTAGGCCAGCAGCAGGACGAGACAGCCATAGGCCGGCAGATGTGCGGTGCCGGCGCTCGCTTCGCCCACGAGCGCTTCACCTTGCGGCAGGCCCGCCACCGACGCCGGCTCGGCGCGGGTGTTGAGGACGAACAGCAGGCGGCGTCCCTCGGCTTCGCGCATCGTGACCTCGACCCCATCGGGCAGGACCGGGAGCAGCGGGCTCACCCCGGCGGCAGCGATGATGTCGGTGGCGAGCGCATCGGCGAGCTCGTCGGTGAGGTAGGTGCCCATATAGACCACGCGACCTCGGCCCACCGGCCGGCTGGTGATAGCGGCGCGGCCAGCCGCGAAGCGATTGGACCAAGTGCCGACGACGTTCGTATCGGGATCGACGTCCAGCAGCTCATACATGTGGGCGGCGGTGAATTCGTGATTGCCGAGCCGGAACGTATAGCGGCGACGGGCCGACTCGGCCGGCTGCATCTCGGCGGTGCCGCGCGCGCGGTAGGCGGAGACATCGAACAAGCCATCCGCGCCCGGGGCGGCCAGCCGACCGAACTCGTCGACGCGGACGCCCGCCAGGGCCGAAAGGCTCTGCCCCGGCGCGGCAACGCGGATGATATGATTGTTCGCATCGCGCGAGCCGGTTCGGGCACCGAGGATGACGGTACCACCACTCCGGGCAAAAGCCTCGATGCGCGCCGTCCACTCGTCCTTCCAGATCAGCCAGTGCGGCACATAGAGGACCTTCAGCCGCGACAGGTCGTCCTCGGGGTGGATGAAGCCGCAGGCAATGCCGTTGCGGTAGCAATAGCGGTGGAGCAGCGTCGCGTCGTCCTGCGGGCTTGGCAGGCCGATCGGGTAGGCGCGGTGCGCTTCCTGGTTGTCGAAATCGGCGCCCGCGATGCCGACGTCCATGCGCACATGCGTGCCCAGGAGATGCGGGGCGAGCGAGCGCATCTCGGTGGCAAACTGCTTCGCCTCATCGTAGCGGCGACGGGGGATGTCATCATGATCGATGATGCCCATCCAGTAGATCTCGGCGCCGAAATGCGCCGGCCGCCAGCGGAAGAACATCAGGCCATCGGCGCCCCGCGCCACCGACGTATAGGCCATGCGGCGCATTTCGCCGGGCTCGGGCGTCAGCGTCGTGAACCCCGGCTGCGAGCCGAGGCCGGATTGTTGCTCGGGGACGATGAAGTTGCCGGAAAAGCCGCGGCAAATATCGAGATGCAGCGCCTGCACTTCGCCGTGCCCGCCCACCCGCTGCATCTCGTCGTAGAGCAGCGGGTAGATGTCGTAGCCCATGAAATCGACGTCGGTGGAGAACTGTCCGCGGAAGTCGATGTCATCGAGCCGGCCGAGATTGTGGAAGATGAACCAGCCGGGATTGGTGGCCCGCAGGATTTCCACCTGGTCGTGCTGGAATGCTGCCGTCGCTGCGGCGAGGAAGCGATGATAGTCCTGAGCGTGACCGGGACTGACCCAGCCCGGATTGCCATCGATCGGCAGCTCGATCTGGTCGAAGCGGTCGTATCGCGTGGCCCAGAAATCGCCGCCCCACGCGAAGTTCAGTTTTGCGATCTCGCCGTATTTGCCGGCGAGGAATTTTTGGAACTCGGCACAGGTCGATGCCGCGTAGGAGCGTGACTCGGTGGTGTTGAGCTCGTTGTCGGTCTGCCAGCCGATCACGTGCGGGTTGTTGCGGTAGTGGTCGGCGAGCGCACGGGTGATGCGCCGGCTGTGCTCGCGGTAGACGGGGCTCGTAGTGTCGGCGTGCTGGCGGGAGCCATGGCTTGCGCGCCGGCCCCTCTCGTCGACGCGCAGCACCTCGGGATAGCGCTCCGTCAGCCAGCGCGGCGGCGTTGCGGTCGGAGTGCAGAGGATGGTCTCGACGCCGTGGCGGCCAAGGACCTCGATCGCCCGGTCGAAGAGGTCGAAGTCGAACTCCCCTTCCCGCGGCTCGGAGATGTGCCAGGCGAACTCGCCCATGCGGGCGACGTTGAAGCCTGCTGCGGCCATCCGTTCTGCATCCCGGGCCCAGTAACTTTCGTCGACGTGCTCAGGGTAATGCGGCGCGCCGACGAGGAAGCGGTCGGTGTCGATGGGACGCCAGACCGAGATGGGGGCAACGGTTTTCGGACGAGTCAAATCAGGCTCCGAGGGAGATCGGGGGAACAGTGGCGGACGACTGAGGTGGAAGCCTCAGGTCTTCACGGCACCCGAAGCAAGGCCGCCCTGCCAGAAGCGCTGGATCATCAGGAAGGCGATGATGACGGGAACGATGGAAACGAGCGAGCCTGCCATCACGATGGTATAGAGGAGCGAACCGCCGCTGCCACCGGCCGCCGAAGCGTACCAGTTGGCGAGGCCCACGGTGATGGGGAAGTGCTCGGAAGAATTGAGCACGACCAGCGGCAGGAAGTAGTTGTTCCAGCTCGCAACGAACGCCAGCACGAACACCGTGGCGACCGCCGGGGTGATCAGCCGGAAGGCGATCGAGGAAAAGATCCGCACCTCGCCGGCGCCATCGACGCGGCCGGCATCAATGAGCTCGTTCGAGACAGCATCATCGATATAGACGCGCATCAGGAACACGCCCTGCGGGAAGACCAGCGAGGGAAGGATCACCGCCCAGGGCGTATCCAGCAGTTTTACCTGGCTGAGCAGCAGGAACAGCGGAATGACGAGCGCCGTCTGGGGGATCATCACCGCGCCGAGCACCAGCGCATAGGCGAAGCGCTTGCCGACGAAATCGTACTTCGAGAAGGCGTAGCCGGCGAGCGTGCAGACCAGCGCCGCGCCTGCCCCCGAAAGCGTCGCGTAGTAGAACGAGTTGCCGAGCCAGCGCGCATAGGTGCCGCGGTCCTGGGCGAAGAGATCGCGGAGGTTTTCGAACAGGTGGAAGTCGTTCGAGAACCAGAGACCGAAGGTGCCGAAGAGATCGGCGTTGGTCTTAGTCGAGGCCGTGATCACGTAGAGGATCGGGACGAACGTATAGATGAAATAGAGCCCGAGCACCGCCGTCAGCAGCCAGCGCGTGCGGCGGAAGGTCGAGGAGTTCTGGGTGCGGCCGACAATCGCCATCAGCGGTTGCTCCGGCTGGTGATCAGCATGAAGACGTAGGAGATCACCGCCGTCACCGCACCGAGCAGGAAGGAAATGGCCGCCGCGTAGTTGAACTGCTGTCCGATGAAGGACTGCGTGTAGGCGTAGATGTTGGGCGTGAACGAGCTGTTGATCACCGAGCGGGCCACGTTGATGAGCAGGAACGGCTCCGAGAAGAGCTGCAGCGAGCCGATGATCGAAAAGATGATGGTCACGAGGATGGTCGGCAGGATCAGCGGTAGTTTTACACGCAGCGAGTGCTGGAAGGCGCTGGCCCCATCCACGGTTGAAGCTTCTTCGAGGTCCTGCGGGATGGCCTGCAGCGCCCCGAAATAGATGATCATGTTGTAGCCCATGTACTCCCAGGTCGCGATGTTGGCGATCGAGGGGAGGATGGTGTTCGGGTTGAGGAAATCGGGCTTGGGCCAGCCGAGGGCGTTGGCGATCTGCGCGGCGGGACCCGAGACCGGGCTATAGAGGTATCCCCAGAGCAGCGCTGCAATGACCGTCGGCACCGCGTAAGGAATGAAGAAGCTCACCCGGAAGAAGCTCTTCAAATAGACGACGCCGCTGTCGAGGATCAGCGCAAAGAGCAGCGCGAGGCCCAGCATGACGGGGATCTGCATCAGGGCGAACTTGATCAGCGTGAGCACGCCAGCCCAGAATTTGCCGTCGACGAAAGCCTTGGCGTAGTTCTCGAAACCGACGAAGCGCGTGCCGCCGACGAGCGCCTTCTTGTAGACGCTGAGATCGAGCGCATAGAGCAGCGGCACGATCAGGAAGGCGACGAAGAGGATGAGGAAGGGCAGCAGGAACAGGTAGGGGGCAAGCCGCCGGCTCAGATTGGCCGAATGACGCTTTCGGGAGGCGACAGCCTCGGTAGCAGACATAGCAAACCTTCCACCGCCAGCAGAAAATGCCGGGTCCCGGCCCAGATATCAAATAACGGAAAAGGGAGGCGGAGCGCCGGGAGGCCGCGCTCCGCCCTGATGATGGATCAGGTAACCGTGTAGCCCTGGTCCTTGGCGTAGGCGACGATCGCGTCCTGCACCCGGTCGAAGGCATCCGAGAGCGTGCCGTTGCCGCCGATGGCCGCCGCGAACTCGTCCTGGATGTGAGTGTTCACGTAGTCCTGGAACGGGGCGAACTCGAAGGTCGGATCGACGTGGCTCGAGGCCTCGGCGAAAATCTTGTTGACCTGCTGGCCGCCGTAGAAATCGTACTTGTAGTCGATCACGGCGGGATCGTTCAGCACCTCCTTGACGGTCGGGAACAGGAACTGCTTCTGGTTCCAGAACTTGGCCGTCTCGAGGTTGCCGCCCATCCACATGGCGAACTGGGTGGCTTCCTTCTGGTGCTGGCTGGCCGCCATGGTGGCGAAGGTCGAGCCGCCCCAGTTGGAGATGACGTAGTCACCCTTCTTCCACTGCGGCATCTTGGCGGCGCGCCACTTGCCGACGCTCTGCTTCATGGCCGAGATCATCAGCACCGGGCTCCACGCAGCGCAGACCCAGCTGGCGTACTTGCCGCTATCGAAGCCGGCGAACCAGTCGGCGGTCCAGGCGGGCGCCGTATCGACCGCCTTGGCGTCGATCAGCTTCTGCCAGTAGGCCGCCCAATCCTTGGCGATCTGGTCGTTGAGCTTGATGGTGAGGTTGGTGCCATCGACGTGGAACGGACGCCAGCCCTTCTGCCACAGCACCGCGGCCACCCAGCCGGCATCGGCCGAGCCGACGAAGTCGGTGATGAAGGTGCCCGGCTGGTCCTTGGCGAGCTTGAGGCCGGCTTCCGAATATTCGTCCCAGGTCTCGGGCGGCGTGATGTTGCTCTTGGTGAACACGTCATCGCGGTAGAGCAGGCCCATCGGACCCGAATCCCACGGAATGCCGTAGACCTTGTCGCCGTCCGAAGCGGCCTTCCAGGTCCAGTCGACGAACTTGTCCTTGATGTCGTTGGCGCCGCTCTGGCCCATATCGGCGAGCGCGTTGAGCGCCTTGAAGCTCGGAATGGAGTTGAACTCCATCTGGGCGACGTCCGGCAGGCCGGTGCCGGCGGTCAGCGCATCGCGCAGCTTCTGGTAGTGCGGCGCGCCCTGGCCGACGTTCTGGTAGTTGATCTTGATGTTGGGGAAGGCCTTCATGAACGCCGCGACCATTTCGGGGTCGCCGGGCGTCCAGGCCCAGTATGTCAGCTCCACGGCATCCTGCGCCGCGGCGGGCCCGCTCAGCGCGCCAAGCGCCGGGAGCGCCGCGGTGGCTGCCGCTCCCTTGAGGAAGCTGCGGCGGCCGAAGGGCGTGCCGAGGAATTTGTCGTCCGTATCTGTCATAGCGGGTCTCCTCCCAGAGACGGCCCTTGGGCTCAAGCCGACGTTGCGCGGCCGAAATTTCATAGCGCATGGACGAACGGGCGAGCAAGAGTTAGTTTATTAACCGAAGAAACTATGGGGCACGCATGGGACTGAAGGGGGACCAGGGCACGTCGCGCGCACTCAATCGGCGCCTCGTCCTCGACCTGCTGCGCCGCGACGGACCGAAGAGCCGCGCCGAAATCGCCAGCATGACCGGGCTCAGCCCGGCCACGGTGACGTTCGTGGTGGGCGACCTCATCGGCGAGAATTACCTGCTCGAGGGCAAGGCGAGCGCCGGCGCCACGGGACGTCGTCCGATTCCGGTGAAGATCAACTACGGGGCGCAGCTTGCTGTCGGCCTCAAATTCATGGTCGGCAGCATCGCGGCCGTCCTCACAGATCTCGCAACGACGCCGCTCGAAGCGCTCACGGTGCCGGTTTTGGGCACCACGCCCGAGGCCTATGTGACGGCATCCGCGAAGGCGGTCGCGCGGTTGCTCCGAGATGGGACGAGGCCCGCGGCGAAAGTCATGGGCATCGGCATCGCTATGCCGGGGATCATCGATGTTGCGACCGGCATGTGCCGGCGGAGCCACCGTTTCGGCTGGGTCGATGTGCCGATCACCTCGATGCTGGCCGAGCGGGTGCATGTGCCGGTCTGGCTCGATGACGACACCAATGCCTTCGCGCTCGCCCAGCAGTTGTTCGGTCTCGGGCGGCAGCATCGCACCGCGGGCGTCTTGGCGATCGGCGCCGGGATAAGCTGCGCCGTCGTGATCGACGGCGCCGTCCATCACGGGGCCTCGGGCAGTGCGGGAAAGCTCGGGCACTGCATCCATGACCCGAACGGCCCGATCTGCGAATGCGGCCGCCGGGGATGCCTCCAGGCCTTTTATTCCGAGCCGGCGATCGTCGAGCGGTGGCGCGGTGCGCGCTCCAAAAAGCTCGACCGCTACGACATGATGAAGGCGGCGGATAGCGGCGAGGAAAATGCCCTCGGTATCCTCATTGAGGCGGGCGAGGCCATCGGCCGGCATCTCGCTGACTTCTGCAATTTGGTGGACCCGGAGGTTGTGGTCGTGGGCGGCGAAGGCGTCGCCTTCGGCGAGCATCTCCTCGGCCCGCTGCGAAAGAGCCTCGCCGAGCACGCCCTCACCGCGCCGCCGGTCCTGCCGGACTGGCAGGTGAATTCATGGGAACGCGGCGCCGCCGCCCTCGCCACGCAGCAGTTGTTCGACTTCGAAGCGGTGCCGGGGCTGGCGCGCGGCGCTTGAAACCTAAGTCTCGGGCGGCGGGACGGGTATCACCGCGGCCGCCTCGCCCGCGCGGCGCTGCTGATATGCCGTGAGGCGCGCCCGTGCTTCATCGGCGAGCACCGCGCCGACACCCGCGACGACGATCACCGCGAGGCCGACCAGCGCGAGCCCGTCGGGTATTTCGTTGAAGAACGCGGCGCCGAGAACCAGGGCCCAGACGATCTGGCTATAGAGCATCGGGGCGACGCGGCTCGCCGGCGCAGTCGCGAACGCCGTGACGTAGAGCACATAGGCAATGCCGCAGCACAAGCCGCAGGCGACGAGCATCGCGAGCTGCAACGGATCGGGCACTTTGAAGCCGGTGATCAGCAGCATCACGATGTAGAACGTCATCGTGCAAAGCGTCGGGGCGATGAAGAGGCTGACCCGCCGTTCGTCGCGCGACACGAAACGGGTGAGGATGGCGGCGCCGGCATCCGCGCAGGCGCAAAGCATCGCCGCGATGTGACCGAGCTGCAGCTCGCGGAACCCCGGGCGCACGACGAGCAACACGCCCGCAAAGCTCGCCAGGATCAGCAGCCAGCGCTCGATCCCCACATGCTCCTTGAGCACGACCACCGAGAGGATAGCGATCAGCACCGGGATGAGGAAGATGATGCAATAGGCCTCGGCAAGCGGGATAACGGTGAAGGCATAGGTCACCGAAACGCCCGAGATCATGCGCAGCACGAGGATTGCCGGCATCAGCCAGCGGTGGCGGAAGCGGAAGGTATCGCGCAGCCGCTCGTGGGCGGGCTTGGCGAGCAGCATCGGCAGCAGCGAGACGGTGGTATAGGCGACCCCGATCTCATAGACGCTGAGCGAATGGCCGAGGCCTTTGATCAGCGCATCGGCCCATGCATAGACCGCATAGGACGCGACGGCGAGGAGCACGCCCGACTGCATGACTTTTGCGCGCTCCAAGCGGACCCCTCCGGTGCCCGGCCTGGTCGTTGCCGATCTCGTTCACCGGTCCGTGGCCAGCACTCGATATTGCGGGAGGCCGGATATGGCAAGGCAGCCTGTGGCTGCCACCAAAAGAAGCCGGCATCAGAGCGCCGGAGGAGCGGGCGCTTTGATGCCGGGGATTTGGCGGCCTTGGCCGATCGTCAGTGGATCGATTCCAGAATGCCGCCGAGGATGGCGAAGCCGATGAAGGCGGCGGGCGGGAACCAGTAGCCGTTGTACTGGCGCCAGCCCTTGTGGAAGTGGATATCGCCGCGGTGGCCGTTCAGGTAGGCGTAGTTGCCATGCTTCTGGAAGGTCGCGTGCCGGTGGTGCTGCTGCATGGGCGGGGCGGCGTTGGCCGGCAGGGCGGCGCCGGCGGCCGAGAGCAACACGGCGGCGGCGCAGATCGAGGCGATGGTCTTCTTCATTCTTGCTGTCTCCTATTGTGCAAAAATGCGCAACGCCGCCGACCGCCTGTTCGTTCTCGGGCGAAACAATTGGAAATATTAATCTTTTGTAAGCCGGCCGCGGCCCGGCGAGCGCCTTGGTCGGGTGCGACGCCCGGTCAGGAGAGCGCGCGCGTCACCGCCGTCGCGATGAGCTCGTCGGGATAGAGCGCACCCGCCGGGCCGTGCTCCTGTGCAACGATACCGCGCAGCAGGCGGGCAAGCGTTGCGGGGTCGCGCAGGTTGAGCTTCTGGTCGAGCCCCAAGCCCGCGGCGGAGGCGACACCGCGCGCGCCGGCAAGGTAGCCCGGCGTCCAGCCGACGCGCGGATCGGCGATGAGCTTGCGGACGGTGTTGTGGCCCCACTCGAAGCGCTTGAGGGCGAGCCGTGCTGCCGCCAGCATGCCATTGGCGGCGCTGTCGAACACCACCTGTGGCGCGCCCTGGTCGGTGTTGAAGGAGGGGCCGAGCTGGCCATCCCAGAACTGACCCGCCACGAACTTGATATTGCCCGGATTGCTGTTCTGCATGCCGGCCGGGAGGATCGTGGTGTCGCGGCCGACAAAGAGTGGATCGCTTGCGGCGGTGGGCGGGGTCGGCGCGCCATACGCCGCCTCGGCCGACTGCAGCAGGCTCGCCACGATGGCGGCGCGGAGCACCGCCGACGGAGCCGCATCGCGGACCGGGCCGACGCGCGGCGCCGGCAAGGGCAGGATGGCGACCGTCGCTTCGTCGAGCGGCAACGCGCGGGGCACGGCGCTGGGCTTTGCGAACCTCACCGGCAGCGTCATGTGCGGCCGGCCTTCCGAACCCCACTCGGCGACGCGGGGCTGGGCGATGCTACCCGGCCCAAACTGCGGCAGCGGGCGTTCGCCGGTCGGCACGGCAACAACGGCGGCCAGCACCGCGAGAGCCATGGCGACCGCGACCGTTATCCGCGAGGCGGGTCGCGCGGCGGGCTTTGTCTCACCCTCGATCGGGCAATCCACGGTCAGGCTTGTCACGGGATCACCGCCGCTGCTGCCGGCGCCACCGCGGCGCCGGTCCGCTCACAACGTCCGCTGGCCGGAGTCGATGCACGCGCCGGCCTCAGTCACTTGAGCCGGGTCCACTCCTGGCTCTTGCAGAGGACCTTGAACATGCAGCCGGAGAGCAGGAGCTTGGTCGGGCTTTCGACCCGCATGCTGCCGTCATAGGTGCCGCCGTCGCCGGGATTGTAGAGCGTGCCGGTAAAGGTGTCGGGCTTGTCGCTCGCATGGACGGTGAACATCCGGATGCCCACCAGCGAACGGGTGCGCAGCTTTGCGTCCTTGTTCTTGGTGTCGAGGAATTCGGCCGGGTCCTGCGCGTCGGCCCGCTTCTTTTCGGCCGCCGACATCTTGGCGTAGGCAACCGGGTCGGGCGCGACGCGCGTCAGTGTACCGCAATAATCCTCCGGGCAGACGGCGATCGTCACCTGCGATTTGTCGGCCGTCTGCCAGACGCCGATGATCGGCGCCTTCGGGTTGCCGGCCGCCATGACGGGCCCGCCGCTCAGGGCCAGCATCGCCGTGAGGCCAAGCCCCACAATACCCCGTCCGATCGCACCCAAATCATCCTCCCTGCCCTGTGCCGGATGGCACTCCTAGCATGCGGCGCCCTGCCCCTCCAGCCGCGGACGCGCCGGGCAAGCGGCCTTTCCAAGGACAACATGGTGTGTCATCAACGCGGTCGCGAAAACTCGAGTGGGCGGATACCAGAAATGACCATCAGGCTGCATCGGGGCGACCTGCCCGACCTCGCCCGCTATGGGCGGGAGGTGGCGATCGACACCGAAACGATGGGCCTCGATCCGCATCGCGACCGCCTCTGCGTGATCCAGCTTTCGCCCGGCGACGGCAGTGCCGACGTGGTGCAGATTCCGCAGGACGCGACGACGGCGCCCAACCTCGTAAAACTCTTCACCGACCCCGGCGTCACCAAGATTTTCCACTACGCCCGCTTCGACATGGCGGTGATCAAGAACCGCTTCGGCGTGGTCACCGGCCCGGTCTATTGCACCAAGATCGCGAGCCGGCTGGTGCGCACCTACACCGACCGGCACGGCCTCAAGGACCTGGCGCGCGAGCTCGTCAACATCGACATGTCGAAAATCCAGCAGAGCTCGGACTGGGGCGCCGAGAAGATCACCGATGCCCAGCTCGACTATGCGGCGTCCGACGTGCTCCATCTCCACGACATCAAGCGGCATCTCGACCGGATGCTGCGCCGCGAAGGCCGCATGGAGCTCGCCGAGCAGTGCTTCCGCTTCCTGCCGACGCGCATCGAGCTCGACCTCCTCGGCTGGCCGGAGGAAGATATCTTTGCCCATAGCTGAGCCGGATAGAGGCTGATGGCCGCCCGCGCCGAGACCGCCGAGCAGCGGCTCGCCATCTACGCGGCGCTGGGGGCGCGCAACCGCATCGTCAGCATCCTGCGCATCGGCGTACCGGCGCTGGGGCTCATCGTGCTCCTTGCCTTCGTGCTGCAGCTCTTCATCGCGAGCCTCGCGGAATCGTTCGGCATCGGCCGCGTCAGCTTTTCGGGCGACACGGTGGTGGTCGATACGCCCTCGTTCTCGGGCGTCATGGCGGATGGCGACCTCTATACGCTCTCGGCCGAGGGGGCGACGACAGCGGTGACCAACCTCAACGTCATCGACATCAAGAACGGCATGATGAAGCTCACCAAGCCGGACGGCCGCGTGCTGACCGCCAGGGCGCCGACCAGCAGTTTTGAGACGCTCGGGCAGGTCCTCAACATTCCCGGCACGGCCGAGGTCGGCGATTCGACGGGCAATGCCGGCACGCTGCAGGACATCGTCGTCAACGTGCCCAGCCAGACGCTCAAGGCCACCGGCCCCGTGCACCTCACCTTCAAGGGCGGCGCCACGGTCGACTCCAGCGGCCTCAAATATGCTGCCAAGACCGGTATCTGGGATTTTGGC
>Ga0207639_10001715_pt1 | contig 14772 bp, 14 predicted proteins | sample KBSCornC32_FD_184299 | JGI IMG/M metagenome (GOLD analysis project Ga0207639, IMG submission 184299) | Corn rhizosphere microbial communities from Kellogg Biological Station, Michigan, USA - KBS Corn C3-2 (SPAdes) (version 2) | ecosystem: Host-associated > Plants > Roots > Rhizosphere > Soil ...
CTTGACGGCGCGCTCGCCGAGCGGAGCGGGACCGCCGCGCCGTTCGAAGTGGTGATCCACCGCCGCTACAATCCCGAGAATATCAGCGCCTACAACATCGTGCCGGGATTGCTGGGCACGATCCTGTCGATCACGCTGGTGATGATGACCTCGCTCGGCGTGACCCGCGAGCAGGAACGCGGAACGATGGAAAGCCTGCTGGCCACGCCCGTGCAGCCGATCGAGGTGATGATCGGCAAGCTCGCCCCCTATGTCGTCGTCGGTCTGGTGCAGGCGGCGCTGATCCTGATCCTCGCCAAACTGCTGTTCAACGTGCCGATGCTGGGCGGATGGTTCGGACTCATGATCGGGCTGATGCTGTTCATCATCGGATCGCTGGCACTCGGTTTCCTGATATCGACGGTGGCGCGCACGCAGCTTCAGGCGATGCAGCTGTCCTTCTTCTACATGCTGCCATCGATCCTGCTGTCGGGGTTCATGTTCCCGTTCCGGGGGATGCCGCTCTGGACACAAGCGATCGGGACGATGCTGCCGGTCACCCATTTCCTGCGTGTCGTGCGTGGCGCACTGCTGAAGGGACAAACGATCGTCGACATGGCCCCGAGCCTGATCGCGCTAACCATCTTCGTCTGCGCGATCACCGCGCTGGCGCTGGCGCGCTACCGGACGACGCTGGATTGAGGACGACTTAATCGGGACAGGTCGAGCGAAACCCCACGCCCGCATCATCCTGGGGTTACCACCGTTCTACGGCGCTTGCGGCACCCGGACGAGAAACGTAGAGCATAACCATGGGCATATATCAGGGGGACGAACGCGCCTCGGCGTCGAGGAAGGATGCGTTCGGTTATATTCCAGGGATCGACGGACTTCGCGCAATCGCGGTGGTTTCGGTCATCCTCTATCATCTGAACGCGGCGCTGCTTCCGGGCGGATTCGTCGGGGTCGATATATTCTTCGTCATTTCCGGCTTCGTCGTCACCGGGTCGCTGATGGGCATGCGCTTCGATCGCGTCCGCGATCTGCTCGCCTATTTCTATGCACGGCGGCTGGTGCGTATCATGCCGGCACTGATCGTCATGCTGATCGTGACGATCATATTCTCCAACCTTTTCGTGCCGAAAGCTTGGCTCAGCAAATCAGCGGCGAGCGTCGCATTCGGGGCGTTTTTCGGGGTCAGCAACGTCACGCTGGGGCTGCAGACCGATACCTATTTCGCGCCCGAGGCGGCCTTCAATCCGTTCATCCACACCTGGTCGCTGGGCGTGGAGGAGCAATTCTATCTGATCTTCCCCTTCCTGTTCTTCTGGTATTCGATCGCGCGGCTACGGCCGCAAGGCTATCCGGGGGCCGTTGCGGCGATCGCACTGGTCTCGATCCTGTCGCTCGCGATCTGCGCCTGGTTCATGAAGACCGAGCCACGCTACGCCTTCTACATGATCCCGGCACGCTTCTGGGAGCTTGGGGTGGGCATGCTGCTCTGCCTGACCCGGGATCGCTGGATTCCGATGCTCGACGGCATGTCGCGCATTACCACGGCACTCTTCGGCGCGCTGTCTTTGGCGCTGATTCTCTACGCATTCACGATCCACGAGGTCGACGGCTTCCCCTTCCCGTTCGCGATCCCGCCGGTGCTCGGCACCGCCGGGCTGATCATGGCAGTGTGCGCGTGGCGCGGAAGCGTGGTTTCCAGGCTTCTGTCCAGCCGGCCTTTCGTGACCGTGGGCAAGCTCTCCTACTCGCTTTATCTGTGGCACTGGCCGGTCTTCGTGCTGTTCCGTTGGACAATAGGTCTCGAGACCCCGGTCACGGCCATCGTCGCCTTGGCCCTGGTGCTCGTTCTCGGCTGGGCGTCCTACGCCTTCATCGAAAAGCCGACACGCTACAATCTTCACCTGAAAACGCTGTCGCGCCCGGCGGTCATCGGCTTGAGCCTGGCAGTCGTCGCCCTTTCTTCCGGGGCGGGCGCGACCTTACTGCGCGGGCAAAGCCTGATGTCGCTGAGCCGGACGGCCAATACGCCGGTCTGGTATGCCGACGGCCGCAAACCCCTGTGGCGAGCCGCAAGCTGCGAACTGGAGAGCAAGGACGAAGCCGTCGACAGGGGCAAGGTGACAACATGGACGCCACGCAATTGCAAGGCTGCCGCAAAAGCGCCACGTATCGTGACGATCGGCGATTCGCACGGCCTGGCTTACAGCCCGATGCTGCGCCAATATGCGGCTGAGACCGGCCGCGAAGTTCAGCTATGGTATGCCAGCGGCTGCGGGTTCATGCACCTGATCGTCCCGATCGCGAGCCACGAACAGTGTGACAGCTATTATGGCGCCATGCTCACCCGCCTTCGCAGGGAACTTCGCCCCGGCGACATACTGTTCCTGCCGAACCTGCGGCTGAAGCGTTTCGCCGACCAGTCGGGCATTGCGATGGGCTCGGGCGTCGAACCCGTGGCGGGGCTGCCCGACAGCGAGGACGAACGTCGCGCGCTTGCCGTGGCAGAGGCAGTCAAAATCCTCGCCGAATTACGAAAAACAGGGGCGACAATCATGTTCGAGGCCCCCCTACCCCTTTTTCGCGCGGCACCTTTCCGCTGCTCGGACTGGTTCAACCGCAGCAACCCGATGTGCACAAGCGGCCTCAGTCTGACACGCGCGGAATTCGAAGAGATGCGCAGCCCGATTCTCGAAGCGATGGCGGTAATCGGCAGGCAGGTCGATGGAATCACGATCTGGGATCCTGCTCACAAGCTATGTTCGCCGATCACATGCAGAGCGATGCGCCAGGATAAACCTCTATTCTTCGACGGCGACCATCTCAGTGGATATGGCAATGAGGTGCTCTATCCGCACTTCCGCGACTACATTCATCAACGAACCGCTTCGGCAAACTAACCGGGCTGAGGTCAATCACGTTGCCCTGTTTCAGATGACCAGTGAAATCAGGCCAACGATCACAATCCCCACCGGCAGGAAGATCAGCAGGATATAGTCATGTTCGGCGTAATAGCTCTTGGGCTTTTCGGGTGGCATTGACGATCAATCCGCCGGCGCGCGCAGCGCGTAGATCACAAGGCTGAGGTTGAGCAGCAGCAGGAGCCAGATAGAAACGGACGAGAGGAGTTCCATCATGCTCTTGTCCCGATCAGGCGGCGTCGCCGGCCTTTTCCTTGACCTTCTTGGAGAAGACCCGGACCGGTTCCTTGCGGCCGTCGACCACATCCTTGTCGATCATGATCTCGTCCACACCATCCATCGACGGCAGATCGAACATCGTGTCGAGCAATATGCCTTCGAGGATCGAGCGCAGGCCGCGTGCGCCGGTCTTGCGGTCGATTGCGCGGCGGGCGATCGAGACCAGCGCATCGTCAGTGAAGCCGAGCTTCACGCCCTCCATGTCGAACAGCTTCTGATATTGCTTGACCAGTGCGTTCTTCGGCTCGGTCAGGATCGTGATCAGCGCGGCTTCGTCGAGATCCATCAGCGTCGCGATGACCGGCAGACGGCCGACAAATTCGGGGATCAGGCCGAACTTGAGCAGATCCTCGGGTTCGCACTGCTGAAGCACTTCGCCGGTGCGGCGCTCGTCGGGCGAGGCGACATAGGCGCCAAAGCCGATCGACTTGCCCTGAAGGCGATCCGCGATGATCCGTTCCAACCCAGCGAACGCGCCGCCGCAGATGAAGAGGATGTTCGTCGTGTCGACCTGCAGGAATTCCTGCTGTGGATGCTTGCGGCCACCCTGCGGCGGAACGCTCGCGGTGGTGCCTTCCATCAGCTTCAAGAGCGCCTGCTGGACGCCCTCGCCCGACACGTCGCGGGTGATCGAGGGATTGTCGGCCTTGCGGCTGATCTTGTCGATCTCGTCGATATAGACAATGCCGCGCTGGGCGCGCTCGACATTGTAGTCGGACGCCTGCAGCAGCTTCAGGATGATGTTCTCGACATCCTCGCCGACATAGCCGGCTTCGGTCAGCGTCGTCGCATCGGCCATGGTGAAGGGCACGTCGAGGATGCGCGCCAGCGTCTGGGCAAGCAGCGTCTTGCCGCAGCCGGTGGGACCGACGAGCAGGATGTTCGACTTCGCCAGCTCGACATCGGCACCCTTCGCGCCATGGTTGAGCCGCTTGTAATGATTGTGCACCGCAACCGAGAGGACGCGCTTCGCCTTGCTCTGACCGATCACATAATCGTCCAGGACGTTGCAGATCTCCTGCGGGGTAGGAACGCCGCCATCCTTCTTGCTGACGAGCGCCGACTTCGATTCCTCGCGGATGATGTCGTTGCAGAGCTCGACGCACTCGTCACAGATGAACACGGTCGGGCCGGCGATCAGCTTGCGCACCTCGTGCTGCGACTTCCCGCAGAAGCTGCAGTAGAGGGTGCTCTTGGAGTCGCCGCCGCTCAACTTGGTCATTTATTCTTCCTTCGGGCGCACGGCGCCCATATCGATTCCGCGTATCCTAGCCCTCGCGGGGCAATTGCTGCAATGCCATTTACCGCAATTACCCCTTCCGAAAGGTTCATGCCGCCGCGGCTTCCTCCGCCGGCGCCGGGCGCTTGTCGAAAACTTCATCGATCAGGCCAAAGGTCTTGGCTTCCTCAGCGGAGAGGAATTTGTCGCGTTCCATGGCGTTTTCAATGACGTCGATCGGCTGGCCGGTGTACTTCGCATAGAGCTCGTTCATCCGGTGCCGGATGCGCAGGATTTCCTTGGCCTGGATCTCGATGTCGGTCGCCTGCCCCTGTGCGCCGCCTGACGGCTGGTGGATCATGATGCGGGCGTTGGTGAGCGCCACGCGCATACCGGGCTCGCCGGCCGCGAGCAGGAAGCTGCCCATGGACGCCGCCTGACCGATGCAGACCGTGCCCACGCGCGGCCGGATATATTGCATCGTGTCATGGATCGCCATGCCAGCCGTCACCACGCCGCCCGGCGAATTGATGTACATGTAGATGTCCTTCTTCGGATTTTCCGATTCAAGGAACAGCAGCTGGGCTGTGATCAGCGAGGCCATATGGTCCTCGACCTGTCCGGTCACGAAGATGATCCGTTCCCGCAGCAGGCGCGAATAGATGTCGAAGCTGCGCTCGCCACGGTTGGACTGTTCGATGACGATCGGAACGAGCGCGTCGGTAAGTGGGTGGTTCATGTTATGGACTCTGGCCCTGCTGGTGATGATGGATGCTACATCGGCGTTTCGGGCCGGCACTTCAAGAGGCGCTGCTGCCCGGACCGGGGAAGGCAAGATAGGCGAGCCGACGCACCTCGCGCCGACCGCGCACGACCGTGTCGAGAATCAGCCCGCACATGACGTTGAGCGTGGCGAGGATCATGAGGCCGGTGGCGAGGATCGCGGTCGGGAAACGCGGCACCTGCCCCGTTTCGCTGTAGGTGATGGCCAGCGGGATCGTGAGGATGATCGCCAGCAACGCCAGCGCCGCGCCGATCACACCGAAGAACAGCACCGGCCGCTCGATCCGGAACAGGGTCACGATCGTGCGCATGATACGGAATCCGTCGCGATAGGTCGAAAGCTTGGACACCGAACCCTCCGGACGGGCACCATAGTTGGTGACGAGCTCCGACACCGGCATCCTGAGTTCGAGCGCGTGGACGCTGATCTCCGTCTCGATCTCGAAGCCGGAGGAGAGCACGGGGAAGCTCTTCACGAACCTGCGCGAAAAGACCCGGTAGCCGGAGAAGATGTCACTGAAGCTGCGCCCGAACAGCCAGGCGAGCAGCCCTGTGAACAGCGCGTTGCCGAGGCGGTGGCCCCGGCGATAGGCGGCCTCGACCTCGTCGCGCCGCGCGCCGACGATCATGTCGAGCGATTCCTCGACCAGCATGTCGACCATCTTCGGCGCGGCGGACGCGTCATAGGTCGCATCGCCGTCGGCCATTACATAGACGTCAGCTTCGACGTCCGCGAACATACGGCGGACGACATGGCCCTTGCCCTGCATGCGCTCGGTCCGCACGATCGCGCCGGCGGCGCGGGCGACCTCAGCGGTACGATCCTTGCTGTTATTGTCGAAGACGTAGATGTCGGCACCGGGCAGCGCCGCGCGGAAACCGGCGACCGTCGATGCGATCGCCGCTTCCTCATTGTAGCAAGGCAGGATCACCGCGACCCGCGGCTTCGCACCTTTTCCCAGATCCGCCACTGCGTTCCCCTTCGCTCGACCAGACCCTGATCGTGTCAGGCCGGATAGCCTGAAATATTGATCAAGGTCTTAATCATCGGAATTGAGCCGCCGAGGCCGTGGGATCAAGCCTCGGCCTTCTTCTTCGGAGCGGCCTTTTTCTTGGGCGCAGCGGCCGCCTCTGCTTCGGCAGGAGCAGCAGCTTCCTCGGCGGCAGGCTTGGCCTTCTTCGCCGCCGGCTTCTTGGCTGGCGCCGCCTTCTCGGCCTCGGCTTCCGCAGCTGGTTCAGCCTTCTTGGCGGCCGCCTTCTTCGCCTTGGGCTTGGCGTGATCATGGTCATGATCGTGGTGATCATGGCCACAGCCAGGACCATGGACATGGCCGGGCGCGCCTTCCTCGGATTCGATCGCGGCTTCCAGCTCCTCGCGGGTCACGGTGCGGTCGCTGATCGTGGCGCCGCCGAACAGGAAGTCGACGACCTTGTCCTCATAGAGCGGCGCGCGCAGCTGGGCAGCGGCCATCGGCTCCTGCTGGACATATTGGATGAAGCGCTCGCGATCCTTCGGATTATACTGCTGGGCAGCCTGCGCGATCAGCCGGTTCATCTCGGCCTGCGTCACCTCGACGCCGTTCTTCTGGCCGATCTCCGACAGGAGCAGGCCGAGGCGCACGCGGCGCTCCGCAATGGCGTGGTAGTCGTCGCGCTCCTTCTCCATCTCGGCGAGCGCGGCGGAGGGATCCTCCTCATGGCTCGCTTCATGTTCGAGCTGGGCCCAGATCTGCTGGAACTCGGCGTCGACCATCGACGGCGGCACCGGGAAATCATGATTGGCGGCGAGCTGATCGAGCAGCTTGCGCTTCATGTGGGTGCGGGTGAGGTTGTTGAGTTCCTGCTCCAGCTGGCCCTTGATGAGGCCGCGCAGCTGCTCAAGCCCTTCGAGGCCGAGCGACTTGGCGAATTCCTCGTCGACCGTCGTGTCCTTGGCGAGCTTCACCTCAGTCACCTTGACGTCGAAGGTGGCGTCCTTGCCCTTCAATGTCTCGACATTGTAATCCTTGGGGAAAGTGACGTTGAGCGTACGCTCCTCGCCGACCTTCACGCCGACCAGCTGGTCCTCGAAACCGGGGATCAGGCGACCCGAGCCGATCTCGACCGACATGCCCTCGCCCGTGCCGCCCTCGAAGGCGACGCCATCGACCTTGCCGGCGAAATCCATCACGACCAGATCGCCGGTCGCGGCGGCATGCCCCTCGGGCGCGGCGTCATAGCTCTTCTGGGCGGAGGCAAGCTGGTTCAACTGCTCGTTAACCCGGTCCTCGGGCACCTCGACGACGAGGCGCTCCAGCGCGATGCCTTCGATCTGCGGGGTCGGCACCTCGGGGAGGACTTCGAGCGTCACCTTGATCTCGGCATCCTTGCCGGGCTCATATTTCTCGTCCAGCTCGACGGCGGGCTGCATCGCGGGGCGAAGCTGCTTTTCCGAGAGAAGCGACTGCACGCCTTCGCGGACGGCGGTGTCGAGCGCCTGCTGCTCAAGCGCGGGGCCATGCATCTTCTTGATGAGGTTCGGCGGCACCTTGCCGGGGCGGAAGCCGGGCATGCGCACCTGCGGCGCAACACTCTTAACCTCGGCATCGACCCGCGCGATGATATCCCTGGCGGGGATGGTCAGGGTGTAGGCGCGCTTCAGGCCCTCGTTCAACGTTTCTACAGTCTGCATTTCAACTCGACCTTTCAGGAATTCTCATCAGGCCGGCCCCGCGACATCGGCGAAGCTGGTGCGGGCGAAGGGACTCGAACCCCCACATCTCTCGATACCAGAACCTAAATCTGGCGCGTCTACCAGTTTCGCCACGCCCGCAGGACGCCCGAACCGGCGCGACCTAATGCAAGGCGCACCAAAGGGCAAGGGAGAGCAAGCGCGATCGCCCTCCCCGCCCAAATCACTATTTCAGTACAGCGAAATCGAACACTCTCGCCACTGTGACACCTCCAGCGTACATTCCAGGGCCGGATCCGGATTGCGCCGATGCGAGAAAGGCATATTCGCCGGGCGCGAGATCTGCGGACGGCGAGACCCTGAAAACACCGGGTGCAATCAGATCATAGAGGAACGGGATACGATCCTTGTCCATCACGCCGGATTTCGCGCCCGCGATGTTCATGCTGCCGACACGCGCTTCCCGCCGATCCTTTTTCACCATAAAACGAACGAGGCTGAACTCACCGGGTGTTGTGGCCGTGGAGACCGCCCCGCCCTGCCAGAAGCTTCCCGTAACCGTTTGCCCAGCCGCACGGCCTGCTTCATCAAAATAAAAGTAGAATGTCGGCTTGGCTTCGCGTGATTGAACGCGAGCGCTTGCATTGGGAATAGCGGCCTTCATGCTCACGGATGCGATGCCGCCCGTCAGCGCATAGCCTAGGATTCCGCCTGTTTTCGTCTGATTTGAGCCCGTCGGGTCGATGCGTATCATCTTTGGTTCCGGCAGCCACTTACCAAGCAGATAGACACCCGATGGATGTAGAACCGCAGGATCAGGAGAATCGACCGAAATTACCGACTTCACTGGTTCCGAGCCTGATCCGATCATGGCTGCGATAATGGGACCGGAAACCCCCTGCTGCTTGAGCGATATCATTTGATCAGTAGAAAGATCGAAACGACTTGCCGACCCTTTTATCTTCGCGATGATCGCTTCATCGCCAAGCCCAGCCTTGACCAAAGCAATAACTGCATCGGTGTTGAGCGTCTCGGCTTTAGCCGGCAACGACGCAATAGAAAACGCAAACGCGAAAATCGCGTACGACAGATATCTTTTCATTTTTCCCCCAGGAAGATTGAGCCAAATTGCCTTTTCGGCTGTTATCGGGCGCCCCGGTCAATTGGAGCACAACCAAGCGGCCTGATCAATCCGCCTGATTTCGCTCCCGCTTCCTCCGCTCGCGAGCTTCTTTTTCCTTCTGCTTCCGTATTTCTCGCCCACGATTGCGATCGGCCTCGTCCTGGCTGGTGGTCGCCCAGTCGGCGCCCTGGCTCACAACCTTGACCGGCGCGGTGACGACGCCCGCCACGGTCCGCACGCAGCCAGTAAGCGCCAAAGCAGCGGCAAGAAGGATCAGGGTGCGCATGGCTGGCCTTTCAGTTCATCGCGAAAGACCGTCATGTCGCACGACAAGCATGAACCTGCCGTTACCCGGCGCGCATCAGCCGTCGAGTGCCTTCTTCAGCAGTTCGTTGACCACGCCGGGATTCGCCTTGCCGGCCATCGCCTTCATCGTCTGGCCGACAAAGAAGCCGAACAGCTTGTCCTTGCCGCCACGATATTCGGCGACCTTGTCGGCATTGGCGGCCATGACCTCAGCGATCACGGCATCGATCGCGCCGGTGTCGGACGTCTGCTTGAGGCCGCGTTCCTCGACGATCTTGTCGGGATCGTCGCCAGTTTCCAGCATGATCTCGAAAACCTGCTTGGCGAGACTGCCGGAAAGCGTGCCGTCCGCGACGAGCTTGAGCAGCCCCGCCGCCTGCGTCGGGCTGACCGGACTTTCCCCGATATCCTTGCCGAGACGGTTGAGCGCACCGAACAACTCCGAGGTCAGCCAGTTGGACCCCGCCTTCGGCTCGGCGCCGGCCGCCAGCAGCGCTTCGAACCAGCGCGCCGTTTCAACATCCGCGGTGATCACGCCCGCCGCATATGCTGAGATGCCGAGATCGCCGGTGTAGCGCCCGCGCTTGGCGTCCGGCAGCTCGGGCAGGCTTGCCCGGCATTCATCGAGGAAAGCATCGTCAAGTTCGAGCGGCAGCAGGTCCGGATCCGGGAAGTAGCGATAATCATGCGCGTCTTCCTTGGAGCGCATCGAGCGGGTCTCGCCCTTGTCCGGATCGAACAGGCGGGTTTCCTGGACGATCTTGCCGCCGCTTTCGAGCACATCGACCTGACGGTTCGCTTCATGCTCGATCGCCTGCATGACGAAGCGGACGGAATTGACGTTCTTGGTCTCCGTACGGGTGCCGAGAGGTTCGCCCGCCTTGCGTACGCTGACGTTGACGTCGGCGCGCATGGACCCTTCCTCCATATTGCCGTCGCACGAACCGACATAGCGGAGAATGGATCGCAACTTACGGAGGTAAGCGCCTGCTTCCGATGGAGAAGTCATGTCAGGCCGCGAGACGATCTCCATCAGCGCGACGCCGCAGCGGTTGAGATCGACATAGGAGCGCGTGGGGTGCTGATCGTGCATCAGCTTGCCCGCGTCCTGCTCGACATGAATGCGTTCGATGCCGATGCGCTTCGCCTCGGTAATGCCGGTCTTCTCATCGATGTCGAGCGTGATCGATCCCTCGCCCACCAGCGGGTGGTAGAGCTGGCTGATCTGGTAACCCTGGGGAAGATCGGCATAGAAATAATTCTTGCGATCGAACCGCGACCATTTGTTGATCGACGCATCGATCGCCATGCCGGTGCGCACGGCCTGCCGGATGCATTCCCTGTTCGGCACGGGCAGCATGCCGGGCATGGCCGCATCGATCAGGCTGACATTGGCGTTGGGCTCGGCACCGAATTTGGTGGAGGCGCCCGAGAAAAGCTTTGCGTTGGACGTCACTTGCGCATGGACTTCCAGTCCAATCACAACTTCCCAATCGCCGGTGGCGCCCTGAATGCGATAGCCGCTCATCTCACCACCACCTTTCCGCGCGCGCGGTAAATCCGGCCCGTTCCTCGATCGCCAGCCCCGCATCTAGCACGCTCTGTTCGTCGAGCGGCTTGCCGATGATCTGAAGGCCTAGCGGCAGGCCTTGCCCGTCCAGTCCGGCAGGTACGGACATCGCCGGGAGCCCAGCCAGCGAAGCCGGGACCGTGAAGACGTCGTTGAGGTACATCGCAATCGGATCAGCCTGCTTCTCGCCCAGCCCGAACGCGGCGGACGGAGCCGTCGGCGTCAGGAGTACGTCGCACTTTTCCCAGGCCTGCTCGAAATCGCGCACGATTAGCGCGCGCACCTTTTGAGCCTGCGTGTAATAGGCGTCATAATAGCCGGCCGAGAGTACATAGGTGCCGATCATGATCCGGCGCTTGACCTCGGAACCGAAGCCGGCGGCGCGGGTGGCGGCGTACATATCCTGCAGGCCGGCGCCGTCGGGCAGGTCACGCTGGCCGTAGCGGACGCCATCGTAGCGGGCGAGATTGGAAGACGCCTCAGCCGGGGCAATGATGTAATAGGCCGGTAGTGCATATTTGGTATGTGGGAGCGAGATATCGACGATCTCCGCGCCCGCATCCTTCATCCAGGCGATGCCCTGCTGCCAGAGCGCCTCGATTTCCTCCGGCATGCCGTCGACGCGATATTCTTTCGGGATTCCGACGCGCTTACCCTTGAGATCGCCTGAAAGAGCGGCTTCCCAGCGCGGCACCGCGACATCAAGCGAGGTCGAATCCTTCGGATCGAAGCCGCTCATCACCTCAAGCAGCAGCGCGCAATCGCGCACGTCGCGCGCCATGGGCCCGGCCTGATCGAGCGACGAGGCGAAAGCGACGATACCCCAGCGCGAGCAGCGGCCATACGTCGGCTTGATGCCCGAAATGCCCGTGAAGGCGGCGGGCTGGCGGATCGAGCCGCCGGTGTCGGTGCCCGTCGCGGCCGGCACGAGGCGCCCGGCGATTGCGGCCGAGGAGCCGCCCGAGGACCCCCCCGGCGCAAGCGCGGCATTGCCGCCATCCCTGCGCCGCCAGGGTGAGATGACGTTGCCGAAGGCGCTGGTCTCGTTGGACGAGCCCATGGCGAACTGGTCCATATTGAGCTTGCCCAGCATGCCCGCGCCCGCAGCGAACAATCTGGCGCTGACCGTGGATTCGTAGGTGGGCGTGAAGCCTTCGAGGATGTGGCTGGCCGCCGTGGTCTGATAGCCCTCGGTGCAGAACAGATCCTTGATGCCCAACGGAACGCCGGAAAGAGGGCTGAACTCGCCAGCCGCACGGCCGCGATCGGCGGCTTCGGCGGCCGCGATCGCATGCTCCGGCGTCTCGACGATGAACGCATTCAGGGTGCGGCCGGATGCAACCGCGCCGTTGAAGGCGTCCGCCACCTCGCGCGCCGAGAAATCGCCCTTGCGGAAGCCGTCGCGGATTCCGGCGACGGTCAGGTCGGTAAGATCAGACACTATTCGATCACCTTTGGAACGGCGAAGAAGCCGTGTTCGGCTTGCGGAGCGTTCTTGAGCACCCGGTCGCGGATGTCGCCGTCGGTCACGACATCGTCGCGCAACCGCAGATGATTGGGGATCACGGCCGCAAGCGGGGCGACACCGCTGGTATCGACCTCGCCCAGTTGCTCGACCAGACCAAGAATCTTGTTGAGTTCGGGCACGAACGCGTCGACCTCGGCATCGCTGACGGCGATGCGGGCAAGGCTTGCGATCTTCCGGACGGTGGCGCTGTCGACCGACATGGCATCCTGCGTGAAACGGGTGGAAAGCGTGGCGGCTAGCATCGTGCGCCGCCCGCTTCAAGCGCAGGGTTGCACATCGACCCCGGCACGATTGTCCGCTACGCACTTGCGATCACCGGTATTTCATGTTGCAGTGCAGCACAGGAGAGCATGTTGGCGGCGCGGCGTTTTCTTTACGTAATTGCGGGGCTTATCGTGTTGACACTGGCTGCAGCCGTCGGCTGGAACATGTTTCAGGACCAGCTGATGCGGTTCGCGTTCGTGCCGGCGAAGCCGTTCGTCATCCCACCGGCCGATACCGCGCCGGATTATCACAAGGCCAACGCCTGGCTCGCCCGCCCGGGCATGAAGAACGATCCCTCGCGCTGGACGCCCAGGGGGTTCGCACCCGCCGCGAATCCGCCGATCGCGATATTCTACGTCCCGCCCACCACCTATCTTGGCCGCGATCGCTGGAACGCGCCCTATGACGATCCGGATGCGACGGAGCTTCAGAACATCTTCACGATGCGGCAGGCCAGCGTGTTCAACAATGTCGGCGCGATCTGGGCGCCACGGTACCGGCAGGCCGTGCTTGGCAGCTTCCTGCCCACCAACGGCAGCAATGACGATGCGGAAAAGGCGATCGCCTTCGCCTACACCGATGTCGAGCGCGCGTTCGATGCCTTCATCGCGACGATTCCCGCATCCCGGCCAATCATCATCGCCGGGCACAGCCAAGGCGCGTTGCACCTCATGCACCTGATGACGCGCCGGGTGGCGGGCAAGCCGCTCGCGAAGCGGGTCGTCGCGGCCTATGTGGTCGGATGGCCGATTTCGCTGACCCACGACTTGCCGGCGCTGGGCCTGCCGGCTTGCGAGGCGCCGGGACAGGCCAATTGCATCCTGTCCTGGCAGACCTTTGCCGAACCGGCCGATCCACACCAGATCTTCGATGTCTACGATCGCAGCATCGGCTTCGACGGCAAAGCCCGGGGACGCAGCCCGATGTTGTGCGTGAACCCGCTGACGGGAGCGCCGCGGAGCGCCGCCCTACCCTCCGCCAATCGTGGCGCGCTGAGCCCCGACAGGGACCCGAAGACCACGACGGTGGAAACCGGCCGGATCGGGGCACGTTGTACGCCGGATGGATGGCTTAATATCGGCCCGCCGCCGGAGGGCTACAACAGCTACATCCTTCCCGGCAATAATTACCATGTGTTCGATTACACGCTGTTTTGGGCCAATATCCGCGCCGACGCCGAGGCGCGCACCCGGAGCTTCCTCGGGAAATGATCACGACCGACGCGCGGATGTTTCGCGATGCCCTGCCCCATGGCGGACGGCTGGCCGGGCTTGATGTCGGCACCAAGACGATCGGGGTGGCGCTGTGCGATGCCGGCTGGACAATCGCCAGCGCGGCCGAGACGATCCGGCGGGTCAAGTTCACGGTCGATCTGGCGGCACTCAGGAAGATCTGCAACGCGCAGTCGATCGCCGGGATGGTCGTCGGCCTGCCGCTCAATATGGATGGCAGCGATAGCCCGCGAACGCAATCGATCCGGGCATTCGCGCGCAATCTCGAAGCCCTGGGGCTGCCGATCCTGCTATGGGACGAGCGCTGGTCGACCGATGCCGTGACGCGGACGCTGCTGGCCGCTGACACGAGCCGGGCACGGCGGGCGGAACTGGTCGACAAGATGGCCGCCGCCTACATCCTGCAGGGAGCGATCGACGGCCTTTCGGGAATTATCTGAGGATTATTGGGCGCTCGCCAGCTTCAGCTGGGGGGAAGTGGCGTAGATGAAGCCGTTGGTGGGATAAGCAGATGTGCCCAGCCCCTTCAGCGGCGCATAGTAGACGCGGACCTGCGTCCAGTCGTTGGCCGGCGACACGTCGGTCACCTCGACATTTTCCTCGACCTGACCACGGCGGCCATTGATAGGCGACCAGTTGGCATGGGTTACGCGGATCACCCGCTCGCTGATCACCTGGCTCACCATCGCGACATGGCCCGCGGCCATCTTGCCCATGGACTTGAACGACAGCACCGAGCCGACACGCGGGGCACTGCCGCGATCATAGCGTCCCTCGGCCTGCGTCCACCACGCAGCCGCGCGGCCGAAAAGCTGGATACCCGAGAGCAGTCGGGCGAACGGGGCGCACTGCCAATATTGGCTGCCATAGCTTTGCGCCACCGCC
>Ga0207639_10001716_pt1 | contig 14770 bp, 22 predicted proteins | sample KBSCornC32_FD_184299 | JGI IMG/M metagenome (GOLD analysis project Ga0207639, IMG submission 184299) | Corn rhizosphere microbial communities from Kellogg Biological Station, Michigan, USA - KBS Corn C3-2 (SPAdes) (version 2) | ecosystem: Host-associated > Plants > Roots > Rhizosphere > Soil ...
GCGACATAGCGGCTCGGACCATCGTCAATGCGAAACTCGGCTGGCAAGGCAGGCATACAGGCGCCTTCCTCACTGCGACAAATATTTTCAACGTGCAGAAGACCAACCAGTTCTTCGTCGATGTCGATGGCCGCAAGCGTGGCACTCTCAACGAACCGCGCATATTGGGCATCTCCCTCGAACGCCGCTTGTGAGGAATGCCGATCCGGAGCCCTGCAGCAAAGCAAGGCAACCCGTCATCGTGCAGGCCGCAAACTTTTCCTGCCCTCCCCGGACAACGACCTGCTCTCATTTTTTTCCGTGAATTATCTCTACACAGCCTAGGAAATTTCCGCCACAGACATGGTTAATGATTGAGGTTCTCGGGAGGCGTATGTTGGATGATCGGATCGCCAGATTATCCGATATGCAAAAGCGCTGCCTTCGCTTGGCAGCGGAAGGACGAAGTTCGAAGGAGATCGCGCCGCTGGTGGGTTTGACCCATCAGACGGTCGATCAGTATCTTTATCGTGCCCGCATCATTCTGAGCGCGGAGAACCGACGCGAAGCAGCGCGGATCTTCGCGGAAATCGACAGCGCCGTTCCGTTCAAACAATTTGAATTAAAGCCGAACGACGTTGAAATCCCTCAAGTTGATGGCACTCCTGAGGAACCGGTCGAGCAGCGACAGGCGCAGCCCAAGCCACTCGGCCTTCCCCCCATCGGAGGCCCTCCCAATGACCTGACACATGCTCAGCGCCTTATTGCGATCGGCAAGATCGCGCTCTTTCTTACGATTATCGTTCTTTCGGTGATCATCCTCTTTGCGGCAGCCCTCGACGCCCTGTCGAGGTAACACTCCGCTCCACGGCAACCTGATCTTACAGACGCGCAGCCTGAGGTTGCGCGAAGGAGACCCCATGACCGATTTCAACCCGCAGCAGGCTCGCAAGATCGTGACCGACCTGGGTCGCACGCAACTTCTGATCGACGGCGCGCTCAAGAAATTCTCCATGCTGACGACCGATGTGATCGACGCCTTTTCCGACGCGAAGCTGAACGATGCGGCCGGCCAGCCTGCCCTTGAGGAACTGGCCGAAGGCTTCAAGACCTTCGTGGAAGGGCGCCGCAATTTCGTGAACGCCCACAAGATGCTTATCGACATGAAGCAGGATTCAAACCTCCGCGCCGTCGAGATCGGCTGTGATCCGGGACCGCTGTGCCCATGGATCGCGCCCGAGTCGAAGCTGGAATTGGTTGCCTGAACACGCCTCTGGTGCTTTGGCCGTCTTGCGAAACATGGAAGACGGCCAAGGTTCATGCTTTTGATCTTGTATTGGATTATGACGCTATGCTGCTGTCTATATGCCACGAGCGCAGGCGGTACAGTGGGCCGCATCGGCGCGGGTATCATCATATTCAAGACAGTTGCGGGATTTTGCACCTCCATCCTCGACCAAAGCTGGAGTCATACGCTTTACCCTGTGCTGGCAGTGGATACGACATGCCTCGGGGCATTCGTCATTCTGGGCCTGCAGAGCGATCGGAACTGGCCTCTTTGGACGAGCGGCTGTGCGCTCGCGGCGGTTGCGGTTCATCTTGGTTCGATCTCCAAGGTCGGGATCGATCCCAAGATCTATCACGGACTGAGGAGCCTATGGGCTTTTCCCATGCAGCTCTTCATGGTGCGAGGAATTGTGCTGGACAGCCGCTATCGGCGTTCCTGCGAGAAAATGGCCGCCAAACTCCGGAACTGGCCCTGACCTCCTATCTGGAAGCCCACATGGCCACGCTGGCCAAGGAACAGGTGCGCGTTCTGTTCTTCAATGCTGGCGGCGACGCCATAGCCGATGAACGCATTTGGCCGGGCACGGCCACATATGTGGATCTCTCACCGGGCAAGCTTGTGCGGCATGCCATAGCTTGCGACTCGCCAGCACTCCTCCTGGCCCATAATCACCCCTCAGGTCTCCCTCAGCCCAGCAAGGCGGACGTGGAGTTCACGCGAAGGCTGGTCAGACTCTGCAAGGAACTGCAGATCAGGGTCCATGATCATATTATCGTTTCGCGAAACGGCTCGTTCAGCTTTCGGGAACTGGGATATATGTAGCTTCGTCGTGACGATCATCCACGTGCAGATATGGCCCTAAAACGCATGAGAGGAATTCCGGACGTTCAACCAGCCTGAAGTATGAGTCATTGGCCATGGTGAAAAGTGAAGGTTACATCAGGGAATTTGCGGAAAGATGTTTTTGAACTAACGTAAGGCAAGTCTGGGGCAGCAGCTAGCAAGATATGATGATGGAAAACGTTCGGGTGTTATTGGAAAAGAAGATTGCAGAGTGCAACACGACCTATTCTGATCTTTCCCGTCTCATCGGCAAAAACCCGGGCTATATTCAGCAGTTCATCAAACGCGGAACGCCGCGACAACTGAATGAGCAGGATCGCCGAGCGATTGCGCGGTTTCTTAAGATATCCGAGCATCTGCTCAGCGGATTTCCGCTGGCCGAGGCGGCGCCCCCTCCCCGTCAGGCTGTATCCATTGCCGTGCCCAAATTATGTCTGGGAGCCTCGGCGGGAGCAGGTACACTCGATACTGAGGAGTGCGCATCGGAGAGCGTAGCAATCGACAGCCGGTGGCTGCAGGAAATCGGCGTTCAGCCACCCCATGTCTCGATCATCCGGGTTGATGGTGAATCCATGACGCCAACCCTCAACCACGGTGACGACATCATGGTTGATCACAGGGATAATATGAACCGTCTGCGCGATGGCATCTATGTATTACGCCTGGACGGCGTCCTCCTTGTGAAGCGCGTTGCTACGGGGATGCGACGCGGCGAGTTCAGCATCTTAAGTGACAACAATCTCTATCCGAGCTGGATGAATGTGGATCCAGCCCTCGTTACTATCGTGGGTCGCGTGGTTTGGTCAGGGCGTATCCATCGCTGAATTGCTGTTGCAACCCCGCCGGAACTACCGGAAAGTCGGCGATCAGATCGAGAAGATCAATGGGTGGTACCGCCGCCTGTCCTGGCAATGCGTTGATGGCAGCGCCCAGATGCGCCGCTGCCAGAGACAAACCCAGTTCGTCAAGCATCCCAAGACATTGGTTGAGAATCTTGGCGATGTCCGCAACATGCTGATCGTTGATGGCGCCACAGCGCGCCTCTCGCGGCTGTACAGCGGAACTCTGAGCCTTTTCTGTCATATTGCCTTCCCAGTTGAATAGCAGCCGCTACTCCTGATGGTGACAAATGTGAAATTATTCCGAATCCGGAATGGCTGAATTGTCCGTCGTCAGAACATTCAGCACAACTCGCGGCGTAAATTAGCGGAGTGCGGGGGCGTCGTCTGGGGGTTGATGTTAGGCGGCGCGTTTCCGGCGCATCGTGGTGACGGATACCGACAGGGACGCGATGGTTGCACGATGGCATCAAGGTCGGCGCCTTGTCATGCATGGGTTCAGATACATGCGAGACAGTGATTTCATCGTTCCTCGCTCAGTTGCGCGGCAATGATATCGCGCAGTACGTTCTTCTGGACCTTCCCCGTCACGGTCATAGGAAATTCTTCCATGAATCGAATATATCGCGGCTCTTTGTAGTGAGCAATCTGACCGCGACAAAAGGCAATGACGTCCGATTCACTAATATTTTTGCCGGCGCGGACGCGGACACAAGCGCAGACTTCTTCCCCAAATCGATCGTCCGGGACACCGATGACTTGCACGTCCTCAATCGAATCATGGCGGAAAAGAAATTCCTCTATCTCACGAGGATAGATGTTTTCGCCACCCCGAATAATCATGTCCTTGGCCCGGCCAACCACTCGACCATAGCCTTCGTCATCAATCACGGCGAGATCCCCCGTGTACATCCAGCCGTCGCGAACAACTTCCGCTGTCTGATCCTGATCATTCCCGTAACCGAGCATGACCGAATAGCCGCGCGTACACAATTCGCCCGGCACGCCCCGCTGCACGGTTTCCCCGGTGGCTGGGTCAACGATCCTCACTTCAAGATGGGGCTGTACACGTCCTATCGTCGATACGCGGCGTTCAACCGGGTCGCTGACGGCTGTCTGAAAACTGACAGGACTCGTTTCAGTCATTCCATAAGCGACGCCGACGTCGCTCATATGCATTAGGTTCATCACCTTGTTCATGATCTCGATTGGGCAAGGCGCACCTGCCATGAGGCCGGTGCGCAGAGAACTCAGGTCAAAGCGAGAAAATTCCGGATGCTCGAGCTCCGCGATGAACATCGTGGGCACTCCATGAAGCGCAGTGCAATGCTCCTCTTCGACCGTTTCCAGCACCGCCAGTGGATCAAAGCCGGCCGATGGATAGACGATCGTCGCCCCGTGCACCATACAGTTCAGGTTGCTCATGACCATACCGAAACAATGATAGAGGGGCACCGGCACGCACAACTTGTCGCCCGCGCGTAATCCCATGCTCAGCCCGCAAAAATACGCGTTGTTCAAAATGTTGCGGTTGAATAGCCGGGTATAACAATTTCTGCAAACGACCTCCTCAAAATGGATATCGTTTGCTTCACGGCAATATGCTTCGACTTCGCCCTCGCAGACAAAAGCGGATGCATGGACCATTGCATGTTCGGCGAATGCGCTACCGCTCCTGGTCTGACAGTTCAGGCAGTGACAAGCATAAACTTGTAGAGAGCAAACCTTCATTGTGTAGGTGACCGCGCCGCAGTCGCAGCTTCCTGAAAGAGACATCGGAATGTTTGAATCCGCACGAATATGTTCGGAACTATTTGCCATGCATCCGTTCCGTTGTCCAACCGCAGCCGACGGGAAACCCATCGCGCACGGCAGGTATTGCCTGTTGGTCGTCCATCGCTATTGGGACGCACATCAGGCACATCAAATGTCCGACCTGAACCATGCTCAGAAAGCAGATCGCATTTACGAAATGTTTTCTGCGAGTGCTCTGGCACCTTGTTCCACCAATGACAGCACCCCTTTCTTGCGTTCGTCTGGCAGAAAATCGCTGACCCAGAGGAACTTGCAACTCAAATCATCGATCGGCAGAATTTGCATCGATGCCGAATGATGCTCGAACATGTCACCGAGCACGTAATAGACAAGCCGTTGCCGCTGCTCATCAATCGCAACGATCCTTTCTCGAACTACAAGACCGTTGGCGAACGTGACGGTCCGGACGTCGTCCTCCATAACGCCGTCGGTTAGGACAGGAGCAAATAGCTCTTGCGCCTTATCGACGCGTCGAAGCGCCGCCCACGCTTTTGCCGCCGGAGCCGCAATCGGTTGCTCCCACCATATCGTAGCCATCAGACATTCTCCCGATTGCAGACCGCTTCGATATTATTGCCGTCCGGGTCGAACAGGAACGCGGCAAAATAGGAAGGGCCATAATCCGGTCGCAAGCCAGGCAGGCCGTTGTCACGGCCGCCGTTCGCAAGACCGGCCATATGGAACGCCGCCACCGCCTCCCGATCAGGCGCCGTAAACGCGATATGTGTGCGGGATGAGGCAGACTCTGCACAGTGTAGCCAGAACATGGCCTGGTCCGCAGGGCCATACCCCACGACCTCCGGGTCATCGTAGCAGCGCGTACATTCCAAGGGTTTGAGCACGGCGTCATAGAACGACGCACTAAACTCGATGTTTTTGACCTTCAGACCGATGTGGTCGATCACCATGCTTCTCCTTTTTGAGGCGGAAAGATCCCACGAAGAGCGCGAGCGGTAACGGAAACACACTGGGACGGACTTGGGGAAAATTGCTAAGTTGCCCCTATGACATTGAACGCACGGACCCTTGCAATTGGCGATGGCTGGCAGGCATCGGATGTACGATGTCAGGCGGGGCCGATGGATGCCGCTTTCGAAGAGCAACACGAGCGAGTCAGTGTGGCAATCGTCCTGGAGGGAACGTTCGGTTACCGGTCATCGCGCGGCAAAGCGGTCCTTGCCCCAGGTGCGATCCTGCTGGGCAATCCGGGCGACTGCTTTGAATGCGGGCATCAACACAGCGTGGGTGATCGATGCCTCTCGTTCCATTTTACCCCGGCATTCTATGAGATGATCGCAGCGGACGTCGCCGGTGTCACACGTCTTCATTTCAATCGCGCGGCCTTGCCGCCGCATGGTGCGGGCGCTGATCTGCTATTGAACGCGGATCTCGTGTGCGAAGAGCCGGGTATCGCCGAGGAGTTTGCCTGCGAACTTGCTGCGCGCGTGGCCACGGCATTGCTGGACGAGCGGCCGACTGTTTCATCGACGGGAAGCAAGACCCGACGTATTCAAGAAGTAGTCCATTGGATTGAGCAGGAAGCACACGAGCCGCAAACCCTTGCCGATTTCGCTCGAATGGCGTGCATGAGTCCCTTTCATTTCCTTCGCGAGTTCAAGCGCGTGGTCGGAATGACCCCGCACCAGTTCGTTATCTCCATCCGTATGCGCCGTGCCGCCGACCACCTGCGGCGTCAGGGCGGCTCGGTTTTGCAGGCGGCGGTAGAGGCCGGCTTTTCCGACCTTTCTGAATTCAACCGCAGATTTCGTCGCGTTCTGGGAGAAACCCCCGGCGAATATCGGGCTCGGATAGGCATAAGAGGTAACAAATCGAACATTTGCCGCTGACGGAAAACACATGTTTCTCGTACACGTGGAGGTAATTCCGCCAGTTGCATGTCGCGCGCGCAACTTCTTGAGCTTCGAACGGGGGGCGATGCACGACAATCGCTGTCGGATTGGCGAAGTGTCGCAAGCCCTATCAGATAAGGTTTTGCGACATGCCTTTTCGGCAGCAATTTACGTTAATAGACCCGAATCCGATAGGCCGAAATCGGCCAGCCTTTCCCTTGCCTTGACGCTGCGTGCTCTCTTTCGAACGTCCGGTGTTCGCCTAACTGTCGTCCTATCGACGCCGGCCCAGAAACGACAGCAAAGTCCCATGTGCTGCCTACCGATGCCGACCATTGGTTGCCGTTTAGAACGGCGCATATATGACCTGATACCAGACATTGCCCTTTTGTGTTGTTTCCCTGATGATGTCGTGATGAATAAGTCCGGCATCACCCGTCTCCTGTTTGCTCTCGGCATCGCTGCGGCGGCTCCTAGCCTGGCAGCTCAGGAGTGGCATCCGTTCATAGCTTTGGGGCGCGCCGTTCAAGTGCGTGGTTATCCCGTGCCAGATGACGCATCTCAAGAATTCAAAAAAGAACAAGCTGTTACATTTAATTCAGTTGTACAGGCCGCTCAAGTCGATCACGGCAAGCCATTATTTCAAGATGGGTCGTTTGAAGATAGTCAAGTGCAGTTGGTCTACCGTGACGCGCTAATCATTGTATCGGCTCGCTATTCGACGCGAGTTATTTGCAGGGTAGATATACCTACATCGGGATTGCGCGACGGACTGCCGATTGAAGCGGTTACCGAGATAGCAGCGCGATCATGCCGTGCGTCTGAGGAGCGCGGTTGGGGCAGCGCCGGATATGATAAGGCCATTCCGATCGGATCGGAAGAGCTACCTGGACCGTCCGGCGCTAAGGTTCGTATTTACGCAACCGAACAACCGGATCTCTTATTTCAGAATTTGCTTCGTGGCGTTGAAATTGACCAGTCGACGACATCAAGTTTAGTTCGAGGAAAATTCCGGGACTATAAACCACCTCTATGGCGTTATGCTTGGTATGCTGACGGGACATTTCTCGCGCTACGCTATCAAGGTAAAAGGGATTATGGCCGGCCAGGAGTGGAATTTGCTTGCGCCTTGATCGCCACGAATTCTCTGCTTCATGATCTTGACATGGAGAGGTTCTCGTCTTGGTGCACTCAGCAGGCAGATCGGCTAAGGCCGGGCCTGTCTGATTTTGTTACTGCCGTTGGCGAATATCGAGTTAAGCAGTTTACTTCAAAGCCAAATGATCCGAGGCCGCGCTCGCCAGCCGGGTTCCATTTTGGACCTTTTCCAGTAGACTTGGTTTCGACATTCTGGCGCACTGGAAGTGTAGCTTCGCAAGTTGACCATTGACACCGGTGAGCACGGCTGCTTTCCCAAATCCCAGCACATAAACCGATAGTCCGCAAACCACCCATCCGGCGATTTCGCCGGATAAAAGACGTGGCGAGTCGCGCCGGTGCTGCCGGTCCGGTCTATATCCGCATGAAATCGAACGCGAGAACGGCGCTGACGGGTGGTTAGCGGACATGCCGCACGGCAATGTTCCGGCGATGGACAGACATCACCGGGCAGCCCGTAACACCCAACCCTTTGCGTAGAAGTTGGTATTCGGCTTAGCCGTGGGATTGGGAGTAGCCTTTCTAACGAGATATAGTCGCGACCTGCCCCTTCTTCAGGTAAGGTCCGGGAGGTGGACACATTCCTCGGCCGTCGTAAACATACCATGTCAGGGGGTATGTGGAAAAAGGGAATTGTCCGGAAATCACCTTCTCGACGCGAAGGTTAGCCAAGACGCTGCCCGATTTTCCAACCTCGTTCATGACACGCCCGACGAACACCACATCATAATTTTCTTTGGCGGGATCGAACGGGGGAGGAAACACAGCGCAAGCCAGCGCCGCTTGCGCGAATGCGCTCCCAAATGTTGCGACAGCTAGAGCGGACATGTGTCGTTTCATCTTAATCCCGTTATGCTGATCCATACTCCCCTCAAGAAAGCACAAAATCAGCAGGTCCGCTAATGGTCGTGTGCTGCTGGACAGCTTCGCCCCCCTGAACCGGAATGTCAGCAATGGATCCTTGCCGCCTGCGGATCGGCGTTCCTATGGCTAGCGGTGGTCGTCTGCGGCGCGGCAGCTTCCTCTACGAGTTAAGGCAGCTTTCCCGATTCGCTTGCCGGTAACCCGCCATTCTGGAATCGGGCGATAGCGGACCGGGCGCGGGCGACCAGTTTTGCCGTTATTGCCGTTTACTTAGCGAAAACAGCTTCCCGGAACCGGTCGTTTAAGGCACTTTCTGCCTATGCTGCTACGCACCTTATCAGCCACGACTGCCTTCCTTATGGTGCCATATCAACAAGCCGCAGCCAAAGACGCATTGCCACTAAAGAGAGGCATTTACGTCCTGCGGGAGATCCCCTGCGACAAAGCATCGAATGCTGACACCCTCTCTTATTGGGGAGGCAATAACGGAATCAATGATCAGAGGGCTATCTGCACCATTAAATCGCACCGGATGCGTGGTTCAAAGCACATATTGTCCCGATCCTGCCGGGATATCCGTTTCAACGGCGTTTATTTTGATAGCATAATGGTCGATGTTCAGAGCGAGAGGGCTTTCTCGATACGGCGCGATGAATACCGTTTTTGCCGTCCGCTCTCGCGATAGTCCATCATATAGCGGCCATTCCACAATCCACCCGTGCGGGCCGTTCGGGCATCCGATCCGATGTGAACATAAACCGGACCGGCAGCACCGGCGGGACCCGCTACGTCCTTCACCCACCCAAATCGCCGCGAGGGGTGGAGAGCGGACTGTCCGCTTGCGGCAGTGTGAAAAGGAAGTCGGACGTTGCCTGCGCGAAGCCAAATGATTAGTTTTTTCTGATGTCTACCTTGCATCATGTGCGAAGTGCGGCGTCAGTCGCAATTCTTCTTTCTCTCTGTGTGACCCCGGCTCTGGCCAAAGAAAGCGGGCAGGAGAGTGGCGCTTTGCGCCTTCGCGTTCAGTTTACTGAACCGGACACATGCAAAATAGAGGTGGAAGGCAAATCGTTTAGCTTGCCCAAGGATGAAGATGCCTTGCTTGTCGCTCTGAAGTCACGTTCTTCAAAAGGAAGGCGAATTTCAGTCGGTGGTGGTACCGAAATTCCTTATCGATGCATCGGGCACGCGATATATCTTGCGCAGCGTGCAGGCTTCGAAAAAGTTGGATTTATCGCTGAACCAGACGATCCCCAATAGGGTCTCGGCGCATAGCTCCGGCAACTATCGGGCGACCTATATGGCTCGACCAACGGCCGATATTGGTCGCCTGCTGCTTGGCGGCTTCACAATTCGAAACCGGGCCGGCGGGTTGTCGGCTACGCGAGGTGATTCGCCGTGGGAACGATGGTGGAGGGCGGAAAGGGGGCGGTCAGCTTTCGCCTGAAAACTACGGAATGTTACCTATTGCTGATCGTCTAACCGCATACCGATTTTCTGGCGATCATCGCTCCAATGAATATACATCGGCCGGCCGATTACCGAATTCATCGACACCATACCTACGCCAGATGCTTCTGGCGAAACGCGGCTGTCGGCGGAACGATCGCGGTTATCCCCTAGGACAAACAGGCGGTTCGCCGGTATCTTGATCTCAGCCATCTCATCTAAATTGAAGGCTCCCATATCGAGAACCTGATGTGTTGAAGCCTCGCCCGGAAGGCGCTCAGTCAGCATCATGACCGATCGCCGCCCATCGTAGCCGAGTATGTTCATTCTTCTCACAGTCAACTGAACAGCCGATTTGCCGTTCACGATTGGGACACCGTCCCGCACGGCAACCCTGTCTCCCGGAAGCGCGATGATCCGACTTACCCGAATGTTACTAGGCCCTTTGAAAATGATAATCTGACCACGCCCATATGGTCCTCGCCACCGCATGTCGGCAATGAACTTGTCTCCCTTACCGATTGTTGGCGCCATGCTTTCTGATGGAGCATAAAAAGGCTTGTATAGCCGGTGCATCAGCGGTGCCATGAGGTTAAGCGGAACCACGACCGAAATCGCTACTGCAATCAACCAATACCAGCGAAACCACCTTTGCAGAGGCGAGCGGAGGCGACTTCTGCGCCACGTTAGGATGGTTGATACGGCATAGAGTGCAGCCACTGAGGCAGTAACCGCGGCGAGAGCAATCACCGCATGACCAAAGCTCGTGATAGGGAGGCACCCCATCCCAAGGCCAATCAGCAGAATCAGGATGAAGGGCGCGATCAAAAGCAAAGCACCCGCACGCCATTCGCCGACACGAAGAAGTCCAAGACCTGGAACGATTAAGTTGAGAGCCGTAATTCCGGCTCGCGCCAGATACCCTCTACGATCTTCTCGACCGTAAGATGCCTCGGCCATGCCTGACACGCTCCCCACCCCTCAATAGCACCAGCAGACGTGTCTAGCGGCGGCTTTCCAACAATGCGAGGCTCTGAGTTAGTGTCTGACTTTGGTCGCGTGCCGCCGGGCCGCTTCCCCAACGCGAACCGGACCGGCAGGTTACCGGTGACGCGAGGCGATTCGCAGGGCTGGAATGACGATGCGGGTGGATAGCGGACAGTCGGCTATCAACGCCATCATCCGTATAGCTGCCGTCCTAAATGTTCGGACCGTGCTGTCGCTGCGCGTCCCATTCTGTTCCCTCTGCACAACCGCCGCTTCTACACTCAAGGGAATGATCTACCATAGCTCGAACCCGGACGATCTGGCGACAATCCGCGCCCATTGCTGGCCTAAACACTACCATAGGCTGAATGGGGAGTTCGCGTATAGCGGTCAAACGGGAGCCCAATTCAGGCCACGGGATTTCTTCGCCATCGAACAGGATTTGGTTTTCCGTCGTCAGTTCCAATACGCTTAATGCAGATAAGCCGGTGTCCCACTGAGGCTTGGTGTTCCAATGCCCTGCACGGCAAGCATCGGAAGCGGATGAGGCGATGCCGAGGCAGGCAAGTAGAGCTATCAGCCAAAACGCTCCGCCTAAAATCATCTCGCGCCGACCCAAGACATTTCCCCTGTTGGATCAGGCACGATTATCGAACGACCGGTTTACAGCGGGCTAACGAAGAAATCGAGCGACTGCCTCTGGTCGTTAGCGAGACGCCTGCTGGTAGTCGATTTCAACGCCATCTACCTTGCTTTGCTGGTCAAAGATGCGCGACTTCGATGCATAACGGATCAGGAGACGGTCTGGCGCGATCCACCTCATATCCGCCCACGGCCCCTGCCATTCGCCAACAGCGGCTGTCCCATGATTATCATCCGCCCGGAAAGCGTTCCCACCGCCGTTTGGGGCTGTCCCACTGCCCAGCACAGAGATATGGGTCGAATATCCTGTCGTCGCTCCACAATCGCGCTGGAAGATTACTGCATCGCGTTGACCATCGGGCGAGGTTGCCTTCGCGGCTACGCTGTTTTCACATGTGTCCGAGCATCCGCTGGATAGGAGGCAAAGTATGCCGAAGGGTATGGCTTTGAGCATAGCCATTCATGTCTGGTTTCGAGGAACCGAACAAGGACGGATAGCGGCAACAACTGGTCGATTTTGCCCAGTCCGCTTTCCCGCCCGAAACCGGACGGGCGGCTGTCAGGGCTGTTCGGCGCGGTTCAGGCGGTCGAATGGCGAGCGAGGGTGGAAGGGGGACAGTCCGGATTGTCGTGTCGGAACCTTGGAAGCGGACATTCTCGTCTGTAGGATTCTACATTGTGTGACGAATGCACTTATCCGCAGGTAAAGTATCTAACCCCATTAGGAAATCTTTTGTCTTGATTTTTCCAAACTTTCCCCGATCAATTTCGTTAAGTATTCTACCAATTGCTTGGACGTCTAAATCATCACGGTAATAGGCGCGAATTGCTTCTTGCCCATCTTCTTGAACGTCTTCAATGAATGCTCCGATATTTTTTAGGGGTTCCCTGACTGTTTGAAGGTCACTTTCCGATCCGCGTATAGTTGTCCACAGAAGATTTGCTCCTCCGGATGGACCTGGCATGTGGATACCACGGCACCAAGTCCCTGCTTTCCGTGCCGGTGGCACAATTGCGTGAGCGGACTGCAAGCTCATAAACAACAATGACACGGTAACTGACAGTATGACCATAATTGCCCTCCCTCAGCTTATCGCTACAATGAAGACCAGGATCAATCAACACCGTATTAGAGGCTGCTTTTCCGGCTAAACCACCATCCTATTATCGTCGTTTGTGTTTAATCTGCTTTTTTGATCGGCATGGAAAATTGATGCTCGTTGAAAATCTCGACCTGCGCCAATTCCTGCCCCTCATTCCATATGGAAACCCACTGATCCGGATGAACGTCAATCGAATGAGGATGCCCATCTTCAAGGGTGACGATTGCTTCTCCGCCGACCGGAACCTCATACTGGTCGCATATGGGTTCGATAAAGATGGTCAGCGGCGTAGAGAGATAATTTCGTATCGGCAGTCTCATGCCTGCGATGCTCCGGGCGATTGAAACGTCAGCTTAGGATTGCAATGCCCAAGCGACGCTATGTCCACAACTGGTCGCGAGCCGTCCGGCAGCTTGCCCGTTCCGGACCGGACGGTCGCCAATGGAGCGGCTCTTGCGCGAATCGGGGCCGCTTATGGCTGGCGGGGGGTGGGGAGCGGAAGTTCAAAAGCCGAAATTCATAGAACTTAGGATCACTCGTCAACCTCCGGTGGAGCTATCGTGCCGAGCATTTCCTACTTTGCTGAGAGTAGTTTCCCCAGTCGCTTGTAGTGCCCGAAGAACGCGTCCTGTGAGCAGAACGTCCTCCGTGGGCATGATAATAAGGTTGCCCTCACTAAGCATGACCATCCCCGAGGGACCACCGCATTCATTTACGATGGCGTCAACCTCGTCCTGAGATAACCGACCTGCGACGGTTTTGATCGGCGCCCTCATTTTAGCTCGCACGATTGGCGACAAGAGCGCATCAATCAATGGCGAAAAGATCGACCTCATTGTGGAAGCCCTCAACCTGAAGCTCACAGACACGTTTTATCTCGGTCCAGCCCACTTACACTAGGCGGCGGCGCTCGCGTCCGCAATCGGGTCGTTAGCGGAAATGTAAGACGGCCTGAGCAAACAAACCTCCGGCCGCGATTCCACACGCAGCGACAAACATCCAAAACCTAACAGGCTCAACGTCTCGGTCGATGATGCACCCGCCCCGTAATGTGACGCGGCCAGCGAGGGCAGTGAAGAATGTCGTAGCCAACATTACAGTCGCAATTATCCAATTGAAGGCGCTGCCCGGCGTCATGCGGCTAATATCGCCTATTTGTCGAATGTCCGCAATTGGGGAGCAAACACAACCGCTCAGAGGGCAATTTCTGGTCGACGGGCGACAGGCAGCTATTTCTGCCCACGATCGTGTCGCCTGTCCTAAAGAGGACCGGCGGCTATCCCTTCTTACCCGCCGGTAAGGCGACATTCCGAAATCGGCCAGGTGCCGTCGCCGGCGAGTGTCTGAACGTAGGGCAGCTTTTGGCGAGCTAATCCGAAGCAAGGAATGACGGCTATGTTAGCGCTTGCAGTCAAATGAGTTCGCCCGGACGGATTCATGCTAGCAGCGGTTCGAACTTGGCAAACTGCTGGGTACTGGGGCAATCGGCGCAGTCGCGGGCCGGCCGCGCGCGCTGGTGCAACTGCAATTGGCGCGGCAGAGCCTGAAGATCCGCGGTACTACGAAGGTCATCAACTGAAACTCCGAAATGATCGGGCGCGAAGCTACACGGCGCAATGCGGCCGCCTTCGTCGATAAACAGGAAGGTTTCTGCCACGCGGCAATCGGCAATGGGCAGCGGCCGGTCCGCGACTGTGTCGGCGAACCGCTCCAGATAAGCAGTCCCGCCGACCAACATTGTTCCCATCTGGCCGAGCTCGATGCGCAGCCGGGGCACCTCAGCCACCAGTTGCGCGACATCGTCGGGGCGCAAGCGATGGTCGAGATAGAATTCGGGTCTATCGCGCCCGCCCAACTGATTGAAGCTGATTTCGTCGACTCCCCAGCCGGCGAGTGTTCGGCACAATGTGGCAAAACCATCGATGTTGTCGCGCATCAGCACGATGTTGGCGC
>Ga0207639_10001721_pt1 | contig 14734 bp, 15 predicted proteins | sample KBSCornC32_FD_184299 | JGI IMG/M metagenome (GOLD analysis project Ga0207639, IMG submission 184299) | Corn rhizosphere microbial communities from Kellogg Biological Station, Michigan, USA - KBS Corn C3-2 (SPAdes) (version 2) | ecosystem: Host-associated > Plants > Roots > Rhizosphere > Soil ...
TGCATGCGCCAGCCGCCGGCGCCGGCCAGGCAGAGCTCGCCCTTGTAGAGGGCGACGCCGTCGAAGCTCTCGCGCGTGGCGCTGAAACGGCGGCAGGTCAGCCCGCCATCCTTCAGTTCCACCAATTCGGTGATCGCGCCGCGCGACCCGGTGCCTGCGTTGGCCCATGGCACCGCCTGGCCGCCAAGCTCCTTGATGTCGGCGGAAGAAACGGCATTGCCGATGGTGGTCTGGTCGGAGTCCTTGTCGGCCGCCGCCGGGGCGGCGGGCGAGGACGGCGCGCTGGAGGTGATGATCGAGCGGTCGACCTCGGCCTTTTCCAGGCTGAAACCGCCGGCGCCGCAAGCGGCAAGCGGAAGGACCGCCGATACGACCACAGCCTTGACGCTGGCCGAAGCGATAACGCCCCATTGCCTGCTGTCAAAAGCTTGCGCGATACGCAACAATCGGCGAACTCCTCCCGCAACGGTAAAAATTTGGAAAACTATGAACGAAACTGAGTTAACAAGCAGTGACTTCACCGAGGCCGCGGAGCCGTTCAGGCTCTTTGCCGCATGGTTGGAGGACGCCACCAAAAGCGAGATCAATGACGCCAATGGCGTGGCCCTGGCGACCGTCGACGCCGACGGCATGCCGGATGTGCGGATGGTGCTGCTCAAGGGGTTCGACGAAAAGGGGTTTGTCTTCTACACGAATTTCGAGAGCGCCAAGGGCCGCGAGATTCTTGGCAGCATGAAGGCGGCGATGTGCTTCCACTGGAAATCGCTGCGCCGCCAGGTGCGCGTGCGCGGCCCGGTGGAGATCGTCAACGACGCCGAGGCCGACGCCTATTACGCGACGCGGCCGCGCGGCAGCCGCATCGGCGCCTGGGCCTCGAAACAGTCGCGGCCGCTGGAGAGCCGCTTCGCGCTGGAGAAAGCGGTGGCCGAATACACGGCGCGCTATGCCATCGGCGAAATCCCTCGGCCAAAACACTGGTCGGGCTTCCGCATCCTGCCGCAGACGATCGAGTTCTGGCACGACCGGCCGTTCCGCCTGCATGACCGCGTCGTCTTTTCGCGCAACGCCGCCGGCGGCTGGGACAAGACGCGGCTTTACCCCTGAGCGCTGGCGGCGCGTTCAGCCTTTCTTGCGCGTCATGAAAGCGGTGAGCGCCGCGCGCGCCTCGTCGGATTTCAGCCGCTCGCGGAAATGCTCGCTTTCGACCTTGATGCGAGCGATGAGCGCTTCGCGCGGCTCGCGCATCAGGTCGCGCGCGATCTTCAGCGCCTGCGGCGGCTTGGCGGCGATGTCGTTGGCGGCAGCCAGCACCGCGCTTTCCAGCGCGTCTTCCGCAACGACGTCGTAGATCAAGCCGGCCGCCTTGGCGCGCTCGGCGGAAAAGCCCTCGCCGAGGCCGAGCAGAGCGAAGGCGCCCTGCCGACCGAGGAGCTGTGGCGCGATCAGGCTGGAGCCGGCCTCCGGCACAAGGCCGAGATCGACGAAGGGCGTGCGGAACAGCGTGCGCGGCGTGGCGAAGGTCAGGTCGCAATGCAAATTGAGCGTGGTGCCGATGCCGACCGCGATGCCGTCGACGCCGGACACCATCGGCTTTTGCGACCTCGCCAGCGCCATCAGGAAATCCCAGACCTCGTTGCCGCCCTCGCCGCCGGTGGTTATCGCCAGGAAATCGGCGAGGTCGTTGCCGGAGGAGAAGGCGCCGGGAACGCCGAGGAACACATGCACGCGGACCGCCGGATCGGCATCGCCTTCGGTAAGGGCGGCCGACATCTTGGCGTACATCGCGCGCGTCAGCGCGTTCTTCTTGTCCGGACGGTTGATGCGGATGATCTGCACGGCGCCCTGGCGCTCGATGAGGATATGCTCGGTCACGATTGGTCCTTTGAACGTCAGGAGGCTTAAGCGGAGATCAGGGCCTTGCCGGCGGCGGCTAGGCTTTCTGCGCCGTCGGTGACGCGCTCTTTCAAAGCGCGCGTCTCGCCGAGCAGGTTTTCGGCAAAGAAGCGGCAGAGCGCGATGCGGCCGCGGTCGGCCAGCCCGCCCTGCGCCAGATAGGCGCCGCCGGCGGCAAGCGAGATCAGGCGCAGATAGGGCGTGGCGCCGGCCATCGCGGCATCGGCCTTGCCGTCGGCAAGCAACGCCTGCAGGAAGCGCGTCGCTTCGTCGAGATCGGCAAGCGCGCGGTCGAGATTGTCGGCGGTGCGGCCGAAGCCTTCTTTGTTGGAAGTGCGCACGGCATCGGCGACCGCTTTCAATTCGCCGATATAAGCGTGCACATGCTCGCCGCCGCCGAGCGGCAGCTTTCGCGCCACAAGGTCGATCGCCTGGATGCCGTTGGTGCCTTCATAGATCGGCGCGATGCGAGCGTCGCGATAAAGGGCCGCCGCACCTGTCTCCTCGATGAAGCCCATGCCGCCATGCACCTGGACGCCCAGAGAGGCGACCTCGACGCCGACATCGGTCGAGAAGGCTTTCGCAAGCGGCGTCAGCAAATTGGCGCGGTCGCGCCATTTCGCCCCTGCCTCGCCCTCGCCGACGCGGGCGCGGTCGAGCGCATGCGCGCAGGAATAGCTGATCGAGCGAGCTATCTGCGTCAGCGCCTTCATGGTGAGCAGATTGCGCTGCACGTCGGGGTGATGGACGATCGGCGCCATGCCTGAGCCTGAATAGTCCGACGCCTTGCCTTGGCGACGCCCATTGGCATAGGCGATCGCCTTCTGCGTGGCTGTCTCGGCGACGGCCACGCCCTGCATGCCGACGGCGAGGCGGGCATTGTTCATCATGGTGAACATGCAGGCGAGGCCCTTGTTCTCCTCGCCGACCAGCCAGCCGACGGCGCCGGGCTTGGAACCCTGAAACCCGTCGCCATAGATCATGGTGCAGGTCGGCGAGGCATGGATGCCGAGCTTATGCTCGAGGCCCGAACAGAAGACGTCGTTGCGGGCGCCGAGCGAGCCGTCGTCGTTGACGAAAAACTTCGGCACCAGGAACAGCGAGATGCCGCGCGTGCCGGCTGGAGCGTCGGGCAGCCGCGCCAGCACCAGATGCACGATGTTGTCGGTGAAGTCGTGCTCGCCATAGGTGATGAAAATCTTCTGGCCGAAGATGCGGTAGGTGCCGTCGCCGGCACGTTCGGCACGGCTGCGCAAGGCCGCGAGGTCCGAGCCGGCCTGCGGCTCGGTCAGGTTCATCGTGCCCATCCACTCGCCAGAGACGAGCTTGGCCAGGTATTTTTGCTTCAGCGCCTCGGAGGCATGCTTGTCGAGGGCTTCCACCGCGCCCATGGTCAGCGTCGGGCCGATGCCGAAAGCCATGGCGGCCGAATTCCACATTTCGAGCGCGGCGACGCCGAGCATGGTCGGCAGGCCCTGGCCGCCGAATTCCTCCGGTCCGGACAGCGCATTCCAGCCGCCGTCGATCCAGCGCCGGTAGAGCTCCTTCCAGCCGGGCGGCGTGGTGACGGCCGCGTCCTTAAGCACCGCGCCATGCTCGTCACCGATCTTGTAGAGGGGAGCAACCTCCTCGCTGGCGAAACGCCCCGCTTCGGCCAGGATCGCGTCGACGATGTCCTCGCCGAGGTCGCCAAAGGTGCCGGCATCAAGCGCCGGCTTAAGCCCAGCCACGTGCTTCAGCGTAAAGGCGATGTCCTCGACCGGTGCGCGATACATGTCTGCTCCTCCTCCGTCCCAGCCAATCGTAGTGCATGGCCGAAGCGAAACCATGCGTCGATTTCGCGCCTTCTTTTTACGTAAACGTCAAACTTTGTCACGCGGATTTTGCACTTCGTCATCCACGGGCGGAGCGGAAGCGTAGATCCGAGGCTCCATTCCGTTACCTTTGCCGTGGGGTGCAGCGGAGCAGAATTCTGGACCGTAGCGGCGCGTTGGAGTCCCGGCATGGATCCTCGGGTCTGCGCTGCGTCGCTACGCTCCTTGCTCCGCCCGTGGATGCCGACCTGACGTGCGCTTCGACCAATCACGAAGGTCGGGAGACGCGTTGTCCCAAACGAAGCAGATCGCCAACCTTGAAGATTAGCGAAGCGTCCGAATTTCGTCATCCACGGGCGGGGCGGGAGCGCAGCGGACGCGTAGACCCGAGGATCCATTCCGTTACCTTTGCCGTGGGGTGCAGCGGAGCAGAATTCTGGACCCGTAGAAGCGCCTCAACGTCACGGAATGGATTCTATGGTCTGCGCGTCGCTTCGCTCCTTGCTCCGCCATAGAATGACGAGATCGCGAAGGCCATGGCCAATTTTCAAGGCTTACTTATCAAAATTCCTACGAAGAATTACATGCGGCTGGTATGATCCGCCGATTGCAGACCAAAGCGAACCGGAAGACCCATGCTTGCCAGACCTGACGCCTATCGCTGCATCGAATGCGGCCTGCCTTATCGAGCTCCGGGCTTCAGCTACTATCACGGCATGATCGAGGAAGGCCCCGCCTACTGGACCGATCGCGGCATATTGTGCTCGGCGCAATGCTCGCTCAAGCATCATAAGAAGCGCGCCGCAGAAGGCACGCTACCGCAGGAGCCGGCTCCCGATCCGTTCGAGGCACCGCCGCTGTTCCGGCGCTGAGCCTTTGAAAGCAATTCCTTAACCATAGCGGTTCAGGATCGTTCCCTGGTCAGTGGGGACACCCTGATTGAAAAAGCCGGCGCGCCCTCTTCGCCGCCTGGCGCTTCTCGCGGCAGCGATGGTGCTGGGCACGGCGGCACAGGCCTCGGATTTCTCCGAGCCGTGGAAGAATGCCGACCGCCCGCTGGTGATCGACGCCTACGAATACAATTCGATCGACTGGCAGCAGCTCGTCACCGACAAGCGCATCGCCGGCTTCATCAACAAGGCGTCCGACGGGCTGCCGCCGCCCTACTTCTGCTTCGGCGCCGAGGCCGACGTCAAACTCTGCAAGGCGCAGTGGAAGCGCTATGCGGTGACGCGCGAGCTGTTCCAGACACGCAAGGTGGTGGCCAAGGCGCTCGGCCTGAAGTGGGGCGCCTATCATCTGGCACGGCCCGGCAACCCGGTCGAGCAGGCCAACAATTTCATCGATTTCGCGGAGCCGGCGCCCGATGAGCTGCTTGCCCTCGACATCGAAGGCATCGATGCCACGCAATGGATGTCGCTGGAAGACGCCGAGGAATTCGTGCGCCAGGTGCATCGCCGCCTCGGCCGCTTCCCGGTGCTCTACACCAACGGCAGGACCGCCCAGTACATCGCCGACAACCGTTACCAGTACCGCCTGCTGTCGCGACTGCCGCTCTGGTATGCGCGCTACAAGCCGGACATCGACGTGCATTTCCCGATGGGCAACTGGCAAGGCTACGCGCTCTGGCAATTCTCGGCGCAGGCCAATTGCGGCCGTTTCCGCTGCCCCTACCGCGTGCCGGGCACGCCCAACGACATCGACGTCAGCGTCGCGCCGATGAGCGCGGATGAGTTGCGCCAGCAATGGGCCTTCGGCGGCCTGCTCGACGTGCCCGCCGACTACCTTGCCTCGATCCCGGTGCCGGTTTCGCGCGAGGCTGCGCTCGCCGGCAAGGTCACCATCACCTATGCCGACGTGGCGACGCCGCCGACCTTCGAGGAAATGGTCGCTGTGCTCGGATCGCGCTGGGAAAAATTCCGCGACGGCTTCCGCATGCCCGTGGTGAAGACGGTGCCGCAGCGCGCGGGCTTCGGCATCGTGCAATATGTTGCCTGGAAACGCTCCAGACAGCGCACGCCCGAGCAGATCGACGCAGCCTTTGCGGCCGCTGCCGACCCGGTCAGCACGGCTTCGACGGCGCTCGACAGCGCCAGACGCTGACTTTCCGGTATCAGCCAGCCGATATCAGCCGCCGGCGCCCTTCTCGCGCTCGACGGCGCGCCAGCCGATGTCGTGGCGATAAAAGCCCTGCGGCCAATCGATATGATCGATCGCCGCATAGGCTTTGGGCTGCGCCTCGCCGGCGGTCTTGCCGAGCGCGGTGACGTTGAGCACACGGCCGCCATTGGCGACCAGCGCGCCGCCATTGATGGCGGTGCCGGCATGGAAGACCTGGACGCCCTCGCCGTCCAGCTTATCGAGGCCACGGATGACCGAGCCTTTTTCCGGCGTGCCAGGATAGCCCCGCGCCGCCATGACCACGGTCAATGCCGTCTCGTCGCTCCAGCGCACCGACATATGCGCGAGCTGGCCGTCGACGGCGGCGTTGAGCAGGACGAGCAGGTCGTCCTTCAGCCGCATCATCAGCACCTGGCATTCGGGGTCACCGAAGCGGGTGTTGTACTCGATCAGCTTGGGGCCCTGGTCGGTGATCATCAGGCCGGCGAAAAGGATGCCGGCGAAGGGCGCGCCGAGTTCGGCCATGCCGCGCATGGTCGGCTCGATGATCTCGCGCATGGTGCGTTCGGTCATCTGCGGCGTCATCACCGGCGCCGGCGAATAGGCGCCCATGCCGCCGGTGTTCGGCCCGGTATCGCCGTCGCCGACGCGCTTGTGGTCCTGCGCGGTGCCGAAAGGCAGCGCGGTCGTACCGTCGCACAGGCAAAAGAAGCTCGCCTCCTCGCCGGTCAGATATTCCTCGACCACGACCTCGGCGCCGGCTGCGCCGAAGGAACCGTCGAAACAGGCTTCGAGCGCGGCGATCGCCTCATCGAGAGTCATGGCGACGGTGACGCCCTTGCCGGCGGCAAGCCCGTCGGCCTTGATGACGATCGGCGCGCCCGTCGTCTCGACATAGGCCTTGGCCGAAGCGAGATCACCGAAGCGGCCATAGGCGGCGGTGGGGATATTGAATTTGGCGCAAAGATCCTTGGTAAAACCCTTCGAGCCCTCGAGCCGGGCCGCAGCCTTGGAGGGACCGAAGACGCGGATGCCCCAGGCGCGCAGATCGTCGGCGATGCCGGCCACCAGCGGACCTTCCGGGCCGACGACGACCAGGTCGATCTTCTTCTCCTGGCAAAAGGCGGCGACGGCGGAATGGTCGGCGACGTCGAGCTTCACCAGTTCGGCGACACGGCCGATGCCCGGATTGCCAGGCGAGGCATAAAGCCTGGTCAGCAGCGGCGAGGCGGACATCTTCCAGGCGAGCGCATGTTCGCGGCCACCCGAGCCGAGAAGAAGAACGTTCATGGCCACCTCTTGCTGATCGTCTCCCCGAACCCGCTATTGGTCCGCGAGCGACGGGTCAAGGCATCTTGGCATTTTGGCGGCAGTTGCGCACGGGAACATGGCCCCCATCAAGATGTGATGAGGCAAGCCCCCCTTCGACCGACCTGGAAACGACTCAGCTCTGGAAAACGATGGGGAACCAGTCCTCGCGCAGCTTCTGGCCGGGCTTCATGTCGTGGCCGGGATAAGGCGGCGAGGTTCGTCCGACACGCTCGACATAATGCGCGTCGTCGCCGACCCAGCGCAGCGACAGCGCCCGGCGGCGCGCAGAAGTCAGGTTGCCGCGCGCGCCATGCGCGGTGCGGAAATCGAACAGGATGGCGTCGCCCGGCTCCATCTCCCATTCGAGCACCTTCATCGAAGGATCGTTGTCGGGATCAGGCACCGGCCGGTAGTCGCCCTCGCCGGCATAAAAATTGGCGTCGTTCAGCCAGCGCACCGGCAGGACCATCTTTTCCCATTTGTGCGAGCCGGCGATCAGCCTCAGCGTCGCCTCCTTCACCGGATCGATCGGGATCCAGAAGCTGACCGTCTGGCTGCCGTCGACGAAGTAGTAGGGAATGTCCTGGTGCCAGGGCGTCGGCTTCTGCGTGCCGGGCTCCTTGACCAGCACGTGATCGTGGAAGAACTGCGCGCTGCGCGACTGCATGACGGCGGCGGCAAGCTCGGCGGCCGGCGATTCCCTGACGATCCTGACGAATTCGGGGATGCGCTCCCAGTTGCAGTAGTCGTCGAAGAAGCTGCCCTTGCCGCCGGCGATGTCGGAGGCCGTCGCGCTGCGGTTCTGCATGTTGCGCTCGATGCCGTCGGCAATGACACCGACCCAGTCCTTGAAGGCGCCGCGGATGCAGACAGCACCGTCGCGCTGGTAGTCGGCAATCGTCGAAGCATCGATCTTTGGGCTGGCCATGGCGCTCGATCTCTTTGTTTGACGCAATTCCGGACGGAAAACCGTTACACACGTTTCCTGGAATTGCTCGTGGTTCGGTAACCCGACTATCGCAAGCGCCAAATATCGCGTAAAATAATAACTTGTCATCTGATTTATAGTTTTTTCCTATGAGATTGACTCTCACCCAGTTGCGCTATGTCGTTGGCGTCGCCCGCTATGGCAGCGTGACCGCCGCGGCCGCGGCGCTCAACGTCTCGCAGCCGTCGATCTCGGTGGCGATCGACAATGTCGAGGACGCGCTTGGCCAGAAGCTCTTCGTGCGCCAGCGCGGCAGCGGCGTTGCGCTGACATCCTTCGGCCGCAAGGCCGTCGCCAAGGCAAGGCAGGTGCTGGGCGAGGCGGACGAACTGGCGGTGCTCGGATCGCAAGACGCCGATGTCGGCGGCGAATTGGTGCTGGGCTGCTTCGAGGACCTGGCGCCCTATTTCGCGCCGGCGCTGATGCGTGCCTTCGCCGAGCGTTGCCCCGCCGTCACCGTCGTCATAGGCGACGAAACCTTCGATACGCTGGGACGACGCCTGGCCGACAGCGCCGTCGATCTCGGCCTCACCTACGATCTCGGCCTGCCCGGGCATTTCAAGCGCGTCCTCCTGCATGAGTTGCGGCCGCACGCGCTTCTGCCCGCCGGTCATGTGCTGGCGGACAAGCGCGCCGTCAGCCTGGCCGAGCTTGCCGCGCATCCGCTGATCACCACTGACCAGCCGCACAGTTGGCAGCATATGCTGGACCTTTTCCTCAGCCGCGGCCTGTCGCCAGTCGCGCGGGCGACGACAAGCTCGTTCGAGTTGCAGCGCTCCATGGTGGCCAACGGCTTCGGCGTGGCGGTCAGCTACACAAGGCCGTATGGCGACCGCAGCTATGACGGGCTGCCGCTGGTCTGCAAGCCGCTCTCCGATCAACTGCCCATGCAGCGCATCATCCTGACCCATGATACGCGCCAGCGCCTGTCGAAGGCGGCAGCGGCCTTCATCGAAGTCGCCAAGGCATGGTTTGCCGGTCACGATGTTTTCACCGGCTGAGCGACAACGCGGCCGCTTGACGGCGCCGCTTGCTGCTGCCACTCCAGCGTGATGGAAACCGTCCAGTCGAAAGCGACCCAGGGCCGTGTCGCCGATGCGCCGAGCGGCCATTGGGTCTACCGGGTGCTGCCGCGCTGGCTCTGGCCCTATGCGCAGCTTGCGCGGTGGGACCGGCCGATCGGCTGGCAGCTGCTGTTGTGGCCCTGCTGGTGGTCGGCAGCCCTTGCCGCAGGTGCCTATCCCCGCCCGACCGACCCGCTGCTGACGCTGCTGCCGGCGCCCTGGTATCTGCTGCTGTTTTTCATCGGCGCCGTCGCCATGCGCGGGGCCGGCTGCACTTATAACGACCTCGCCGACGAGGACATCGACAACCAGGTCGAGCGGACCCGCTCGCGGCCGCTGCCGGCGGGCAAGGTGACACGCCGCCAGGCCTGGATATTCGTCATCATCCAGGCGCTTATCGGGCTTGCCGTGCTGTTGCAGTTCAACAGCTTCGCCATTCCGCTCGGCGTCGCCTCGTTGGCGATCGTCGCGGTCTATCCTTTCATGAAGCGCATCACCAACTGGCCGCAATTCGTGCTTGGGCTGGCGTTCTCCTGGGGCGCGCTGATGGGCTGGGCGGTCGAGTTCGGCGACATCGATGACCCGGCCATCATGCTCTATATCGGCTCGATCCTGTGGGTGATCGGCTACGACACGATCTATGCGCATCAGGACAAGGAAGACGACGCCATCGTCGGCGTGCGCTCGACGGCGCGGCTGTTCGGCGACAACACAAAGACCTGGCTGGTTGGGCTCTATGGCGGCGCGCTGGTCTGCTTCGCCATCGCGTTTGCTTCGGCGCAGGTGCCGGTGGTCGCGCTGGCGGGGCTGATCGCCGCCGGCGCGCATATGGCGCGCCAGATCATCCGGCTCGACATCAACAATCCGGATCAGTGCCTGAGGCTGTTCAAGTCGAACAACCAGGTCGGCTGGCTGATCTTCCTCGGCCTGATCGGCGGCTCGGTGTGGATATGGCTGAAGCCGCTGGTGTAGTCTTCCCTCTCCCCGTCACTATGCGGGGAGAACGTGGCGGCAGCCGGATGAGGGGCTGCGCCAACCTTGTAGGCGGCGATATAGAGTCTGATCGGGTTTGAGGTGGCCAACAGCCAGGTCGGCGCCACCCCTCATCGCCCTGCCGGGCACTTCTCCCCGTAAAGTGACGGGGAGAAGAAGGCTGTCATCGGCGGTTTCGCCAATCGCCAGCGTGACTATTCCCTTGCAATAATCTCCTGGCCGTCGATGACGAGCCTGAGGCCAAGGTTGCCGGCCTTGCGGCGGGCGAGGAAGCGCGGCCGGCGCATGTTAGAGACGCGGCCCTTGCGGCGCTCCTGCGGCGGCAGCGCCTTGATGGCGGCGCCGAGGGATTCCTCCAGCGTGCGGGCAATGCCGTCGGCCTCGATCAGGAGCATCGGCAGGCGATAGGCATCGGCCCAGGCGCGCCAGTCGGCGGCGACATCGTCGAGGTCGTCGGCCACCAAAAGCGGTACCGACAGCATCGGATCGTTATGCAGAAGTTCCAGCGTCACCGTGACGTTGCCCTCCGGATCCTCCATGGCGCGCGCGGCGACGCCGCGGAACGCATTGGGGGGCAGCGCGATGATCGCCGGTACGCCGCTCATCTCCAGCACGCGGCGGATAACGGCGCCGCGCTGATCGATGGTGAAGGTAACATCGCCATAGTCGTCGCGCGTGGCATAGCTCACCATTTGCGGCAGGCGAAACGGGTCGAGACGCATGTTGCGTCCGGCCCAGACTGGCTTCAGCCCAGTGTTCATCGAATGCCTTCCTGTTTCTTCCTGAGGGCCGTTTTCCGGTTCTCTCCGGGCCGGTTTTCCCGGCCTCGTTATGGGATGAAACATTAGCGCTCGCTTCTTACCGTCGCGCTTAAGAAAGTCGGTTAAATTTTGCTGATCTGAGCCGATGGTTATCGGAATGCGACCGGCGACCGGATCCAGGAAGGATCAGATAACCTTACCGGGATTCATGATGCCGGCCGGATCGAAAGCCGCCTTCACCCGGCGCATCAGGTCGATCGCCATCGGCGGCGCCGTGGCGATCAGTTCGTCGCGCTTCAGCTGACCGATGCCGTGCTCGGCCGAGATCGAGCCATGAAAGGACCGCACGACGTCGTGCACGGCCTTGTTCATGGGGTGGTAAAGGTCGAGGAACGCGTCGTCCTGCCAATCCACGGGGCGCGAGATGTTGTAGTGAAGATTGCCGTCGCCCATGTGGCCGAAGCAGACCACGCGGGCGCCGGGGCAGACCGTCTCGACCACGCCGGCCGCCTTTTCGATGAACTCCGGGATCGACGCGATCGGCACGGAGATGTCGTGCTTGATCGAGGCGCCCTCCGGCTTCTGGCACTCAGGCAGCGTCTCGCGGAAGTTCCAGAACGCATCGCCCTGGGCAAGGCTTGCCGACACCACCGCGTCGCCGACGATGCCTTGCTCGAGAGCCTCGGCCAAAATCTCTTCGATCAGCGCCCTGCCGTCTTCTTCGGAGCGGCCGGACGAAATCTGCATCAGCACATACCACGGCCAGTCGTCGGCAAGCGGCCGCGTGATGCCTTGACCATGCTTGAGCGTGAAATCGTAGGGCCTTTTGGCGATCAGCTCGAAAGCCGTGAGCGAGGCGCCGGCGCGGTCCATCGCCAAGGTGAACAGCGAGAGCGCGTCCTTCGGGGATGACGGCAGGCCGGCAAAGGCGACCTCCCTGCCCTTCGGCTTCGGGAACAGCTTCAGCACCGCGGCGGTAATGATGCCGAGCGTGCCTTCGGCGCCGACGAAGAGGTTCTTCAAATCGTAGCCGGTGTTGTCCTTCTTCAGCTTGCGCAGGTCGTCGAACACCTCGCCGGTCGGCAGCACCACCTCGACGCCGAGGCAGAGCTCGCGCGCATTGCCATAGGCAAGCACGCCGGTGCCGCCGGCATTGGAGGAGAGGTTGCCGCCGATCTGGCAGGAGCCTTGCGCGGCGAGCGAGAGCGGGAAGAGCCGGTCTGCGGCGTCGGCCGCTTCCTGCAGGGTCTGCAGGATGACGCCGGCCTCGACTGTCACCGTGTTCGACAGGATATCGATCTCGCGGATGCGGTTCAACCTCGACAGCGAAAGCACGATGTCATGGCCGGATTTGTCCGGCACCTGGGCGCCGACCAGTCCGGTGTTGCCGCTTTGCGGGACGATCGGCGTTCCGGTCTCGGTCGCAAGCCGCATGATGCGGCTCACCTCCTCGACGCTGCCTGGCCTGAGCACCAGCGATGTGCGGCCGTGCCAGAGGCCGCGCCGCTCGGTGATGTAAGGTGCGATGTCGGCCTGATCGCGCAATGCATATTTGTCGCCGACGATTGCCGCGAAGCGGTCGATTACGGCGGGGTCGAGGTCGAAGGGCTGGTCGTTCATGACGCCAAGAACCTATGGCGCTCAGACAAGCTTGTCACGGGGGGCGGCGGCGCGGGCAAGCCGATCGTTGATCGCTTCGCCCAATCCCTCGAACGGAATCGGCTCGACGGCGATGGTCGTCGCGCCGACACGATCGAGCGCCTGCATAGAGGCGAACAGATTGCTTGCCGCCTCGCGCAGGTCGCCCGTTTCGGACAGGTTGCGCAGCGCAACGGCCTTTTCCCAGCCCGCGGCGCGGTTGTGGCCGAAGGCAAGCAGCGCCTCGCCCTCGGCAACGTCCTCGACGTTCAGCCGCATCGCGGCGCCCGGCGCGTAATGCGAGGCAAGCATGCCCGGCGCCTCGATGCCGCTGGCGCCGCGCAACAGCTTCGCGCCAGCCACCGCCTCGATCTCTTCGGCGCCGATGCCGCCGGGCCGCAGCAGCCGCAGCTTGCCATGCTCGACCTTGAGAATCGTCGATTCCAGGCCGACCGGCGTCGCCCCGCCATCGACGACCAGCCTGATCCTGTCGCCGAGATCGGCCGCGACCGCGCCTGCCGTCGTGCCGCTGATCTTCCCGGACGAATTGGCGCTGGGGGCGGCGAGCGGCCGGCCTAGCCGCGCGATCAGATCGCCGCCGAAGCCTCGCGGCATGCGCAGCGCGATGGTGTCCAGCCCGGCGGTGACCAGCGGATGGATGCCGTTTTCCGCGCGTTGCGGCAGCACCAGCGTCAGCGGACCGGGCCAGAAGGCCTCGGCCAGCTTTGCCGAGAGCGGATCGAAGCTGGCGATGCGGTTCGCCATCGCGCGATCGGCGACATGGGCGATCAGCGGATTGAAGCGAGGCCGGCCCTTGGCCTCGAAGATGCGCGCCACGGCAACGCCATTGGTGGCATCGCCGGCCAGGCCGTAAACCGTCTCCGTCGGGATGGCGACGATGTCGCCGCCTTCGAGCAACGCCAAAGCCTGCGCAAACGCCTCGCCGACCGCCAGTATCTCAGCCAAATCCGCCACCAGTCTTGAACATGCCGGTCCCGTAATACGGCCGCTTCCATCGGGCAAGTGCGGGCATTGGCGATTTATCAATCCCTAAAATGTTAAGTTTCCGCGCAAGCCGGCTTCAATTCACCGGCCCTAAGGTGCGGGTTCGATGTGGTTGCGGGCTGGGGAGTTCTCGTGATGCGTTTGCTTGGAGCGTTCGGTATCGGCCTTTTGGCGATGCACGGCGTGGCACATGCTTCGTCTATCGTCGTGCTTGGCGTCTCGACCTCGACGCCTTCGGTCATCAGGCTGAACGCGATCGAGCCGGCCAGGCTGTCCGCGGCCTCGACGCCATCGATGATAGCGCTTGGCGATCCAATGCCCGCCGTCACCGATGAGAAGGTCGCGGCAATTCCCGAAAAGTCCGGGCACCAGCAGGCTCCGATGATCATTCGCGGCGGTGTCGTCGGCGGCGCTTTCGCAACGCCCGCGGCGACCGCGTCGGCCAAGCCCTCAACACCGGCAACCACACCGGCGGCCACCGCGCCGGCAAACGGCACGTCGCCGGCAACGCCCGCGAACGGCACCGCCTCCGCTTCGAACAGCAACGGCAAGACCGGCAGCCAGCCGGCTGCCACAGCCAATGCATCGGGCGGCGCGCAGCCGCAGAACGCGCAGCCACTGCCGCGTGTCGGCAAGGCGATGTAGATCACACTGGATACCACCTCGATATGCTAGGCGCTTGACCCTGTCCGATTTCCGTCATCTGGATCGGGCACGATAGCGCTGGCGTTCAATAAGGGGGTTTCATGACTGTTTCGAAAGCAATCGCCGTTGCCGGGTTCGTGGCGGCAGCCGTGCTGGGCGCGGCTACGGCGCGAGCCGACGATATGCTCGGCTCTTACACGGCGCGGATTTCCGATCGTGATCATCGCGCCAGCGACGGTTATCCGCTCAGCAGTGCGGCGCAGATGGTGCGGCAGGACCGCGCCAACTGGCACAAGTTCCACCGCCGCGACAGCGACGACCAGGGCGATCCCTGGTTCCGCACCGACGGTTCGCGCGCCGACCTGCAGCGCATGCTGGAACGCGGCGGCGCCATGAGCAGCGCCACAAGGCGCGCCATCGTCAATGGCGAGCCGCTGATCGAGGTCGATGTCTATCCGGACAGCGTGCGGGTCAGCATCGTGGAAAATTGACACGCCAATT
>Ga0207639_10001728_pt1 | contig 14718 bp, 13 predicted proteins | sample KBSCornC32_FD_184299 | JGI IMG/M metagenome (GOLD analysis project Ga0207639, IMG submission 184299) | Corn rhizosphere microbial communities from Kellogg Biological Station, Michigan, USA - KBS Corn C3-2 (SPAdes) (version 2) | ecosystem: Host-associated > Plants > Roots > Rhizosphere > Soil ...
CGAAGTCGCGCCGGACAATCCCCCCGTAATCGGGCAGTCGAAAGGCAACTTCGGCGGCTGTATCTGAATTGAGGGCCTGACGACTGGGGTCGATGTAGGCCCGCGTGCCGTCGGTCTTAGATGGGAGGTCTGTCCAGATCACTGCTCCATAGGATCGGCAATCGACCGTCCAAGACAGATCCCCATTGAAGAAGGAGACGGCCTTTCTCGCGTCGCTTGCACCGGCCTTGATCAAGACCGGGTCGCAGCTGAATTCGCCCGACGACGCCCGGGGGGACTGACCCGTTTCTATGACGTTACCTATCACGCCATTGTGTGGGCCCGGCTTTCCGGGGAGGAACTGGGATTCGAGAGGAAGAACCAACCCAATCCGCACCTTTCCGTCATTCGAATCCAGGTGGATCGGGTTGAGTCGAAAAACTCCCTGAAGGGTTGGATGCGCTGGATCCTCGACATTCGGATAGAGGTCAATAGACGGGTCATCTTGCGGCAAGAAGGCACCGATGGGCACATGATCGTCCGCAATCAGCGCAATCCCAGGGATGACAGTGGCCGGTGTGCCGCCCCAGTCATGAAGGACGACAAGCCCTGAGGCAACCACAACGACCGAGGAATCAGAATGAGCAAAGCGGCCCGCCGCTCTTGCGATGACACGAGTTGCGCGTGTCCGAGGAGTTCGGGAGGCCGCTGTGACGATTGTGGCCGACGTCGGCTTCGAGGTCGCTGCCGGGGAAACTGCGACGACATTGGCGGGCGGGCTAGGGGTGGTCTGCGAAATGGGCCTTTGAGCGTGATCCTGAAAGTTTGGACCTTTTCGCCGTCTTCGCTTTCTCGACAAGTTCCCTCCAACTGACAATTGTTCTCAGACTCGCGGCCAAACCGAGTGCCTAATGCTAAGGGGCCAGCCGAGGGTCGGGTCACGAAGGACACTGACTCGGCTCCGACGCTAGACCATCGCGCGTACCCCATAAGCTCACCCCCATGGCAGCCGGCGCACTCATGTACACCTTCGCCATCCAGCTAGCCGACGTCGATCGCAGCGTCTACGAAGACGTCACGCTGCGGGCCGCTCGGCATCCCTCCGAGACCGACGCGTACATGATGACGCGCGTGCTCGCGTACTGCCTCGAATACGTGGAGGGCATCGCCTTCAGCGAGGGGATCTCGTCCACCGATGAGCCGGCCGTGCTCGTCCGCGACCTCACCGGACGGCTGACCACGTGGATCGAGGTGGGCGCCCCCGACGCGGAGCGGCTGCACTACGCGAGCAAGCTGGCCGACCGCACGACGGTCTACACCCACCGCGACCCCGAGAAGGTGATCGCCGCATGGGCCGGCAAGCGCATCCATCAGCTCGAGCAGATCACCGTGCAGAGCTTCGATCCCGGCTTCGTGGATGCCGCGGTCGCGGCGCTCGAGCGGCGCAACACGATGACGGTGACGCGCACCGACGGGCAGCTGTACCTCGATCTCAACGGTCAGACGTTAGCCAGCAGCATCCGGGTGGATCAGCCTCCTACGGCTGGTACCACGACTCCCCAACGTTGAGCCAGGGACCGTATTTCCAGGGCTCAATCGAGAATGAATCGGTCGCGCCCCCATATGAAAACGACACTGAGCCGGTGCCGGAAGGATAGCCGGCGAAGCCAGTCTGCTCACCGCAGCCATCTGTTGCCCAACCGCCCGGATGGGTATCGCGGGTGTATCGCCAGCAGCGGAAGCGGTCAACTTGAGACCACATGCCACCGGGTATGTTCTCCCAGTGGTAGGTGACCGTGTCCCCGGCGCGCGTGACCCAGGCATGTGCTTGGGCTGAAGGAGCGGGCGGCCCTGGCGCTGGCGCTGGCTGAGCCGGAGCTGGCTGCGCCGGAGCTGCCGGAGCCGGAGCCGGCTGAGGTGCCGCCTGCGGAGGAGCCGGATTCGCAGGCGGGGCAACCGCACTGGGTGTGGGGTCACTAAGCGTGCATGCATGCGCGATGTCGGTCAGCGCCACTGGCAAGTTGGTGATCGCGAGCGGTTTGCAGGGGTTGTACTTGAAGATTGCACTGTAGATGAGGACGGCAATACTCGCGGCGACCTTGATGACGCCAGCCCGAATCAAGCAGGCTAATGCCAGGGAAGCCGCTGCCTCTTTCACCAGCACAACTCCCACGACCCCGACTAGGCATATTCCTAGGGTCAAGAGTGCGGGCATAAACCACGACAGGGACGTCACGTTCGTAACGGCGTAGCCATCGACCTTGGTTGTGTACTCGACCACCCAGGTGCCATCGATCCGATGGAGAATCGTTGGGTGATCCTGCTGGGTCGGGATCTCGACGGTAACCGTCCCCTGCCATTTTCCAGCTATGTGGACGTTGTAGATGCCACTTGTGACCTCGACAATCGATGCCCTAGCCGTCTTGGTACTGATCAAGTGAGGTGGTGCGACCAGCATCACGCCGTTGGGGGCACGCACTATCCCACCCTCGGCGGCGGTGACCGTTGCGGTCGCGAGGGTTCGAGGGTAGGCCACTGAGCTCGATGTGGCATTCGCTGTGCAGGCAGTGAGAGCAAGCAGTCCGACGGCCATCACTGCTACCCCAGCCGCGGTGGCCAGACGGTATCGCGCCATAGCGATGAAACCGCGGATGCTCATGGGCACAGCACGGCGTGGGCTTGAGTCGCACCGGTTGGGGTGAGGCTGCGGACCATACTCGCGTGGATCAAGGCCCACCTCACGAATTCCAGTGGAAGTGGCCGTTGGCATCTGGGCCTTTGCCACCGCACACGTACGTGCGCCCGTTCGTGCCTAGTCCCGTTTGGCCGACTTGGCTGTCGGGGCAGAATGCGCCCGGGACGATCGTCCCAGTGGCTGGAGCGGGAGGCGGCGGCGGTGCGGGGGCTGCCGGGGCGGGCGCAACAGGCGCGACCAGCTTGGGCGCGGTGGTCGCCACGGGGACCGCGGTGGCGCTCGGCGCCGAGACCGTCGTGGGCGTCGCCGAGGGAGTTGCTGGCGGAGCCAAGGTCAAGATGACCTTGGTGTGGGAATCGACGTCCGATCCACCCCGTGGATACTGACCGCGCACCGTCCAGCCGGTCAGATCGGACGGTGCGTCACTCCCATCCGCGGTCTTGATCGTGACGTGAAGACCCAATGCCGTGAGTTGCGTCCGTGCATCTGCACCGTCAACCCCAACCACGTCGACGAGTTGGAGCCCTGCGGCGGCGGCAACATGGGACGTCGGCGCTGCCACATGAGCGGTCGGCTCGGGATGTGTCGCTCCGTACACCCCCGACCCCAGGATGATCGCGAAGAGCGCTGCGCCGGCGCCAATGCCGGAGATGCCTCGAGAGGGTGGCAAGTTCATCCACGTGCGTTTTTCGGTCACCACCGCGTAGATAGTCGTGATGAGCACCGCAAGACCCAGCATGATCATGAAGCTGCCGAAGCCGCCGCTCGCTGCGGCGATGATCAAGATAAGAACGAGTCCGGCGCCGCCGAGCCAGGTCATGGCTGTCGGCCGCCACCTTGGGCGCGCAGGATGTGTCGCAGGAGTTTGGGATGTGTCCGGCAAGATGAGCAACTTCCGGGATCGGGTTGCTGCGAGCTTAGGGCCGGCCGCCCCGCACGTCCGTACCCCAGCCGGGGCACAATCTGAGGGCCGAATTGTCGACGGTCGCCATCGACACAACCTCGCATCCCGCGCCACAATGGTGCCGTTCGAGCGACCCGACGCGTGGCAGTGCCGACTGGGAGAAGAACTCGATGGTGCCCGACTACAAGGTCACGGGGTCCAATGCCGCCGCGGCGTTCTCGCTGACGGCCTACCGCGGCGATGGCATGGTTCTGCTGGCGATGAACTGGCGCGGCGGTGAGCCGCCTGCCGACTTCGTGGGGTTCGCGATCACGTACAAGGCGCCCCTGGGCACGAGCTTCTTCCCGCTCGACAACCTGCTCACCTTTCCCGACGAGGTCGATCCCAACCACTCGCCGCAGAGCACGCACTCGCCGTTCCAGCGGTTTCGCTGGGTGCACTTTCCGAAGACGTTCTTCGACGATGGCGCGTGCTCGTACCAGGTGACCGCGCGGCACATGAACGCCGACAACACGCTGCGCGACGGAGACTCGCAGTCGGTGGAGATCGTCGTCGGCGGCGAGACCTACCCGGGGCAGCTCGACGTGACATACACCCGCGGCTTCCTGTCGTCGCAGGCCTTCGTGCGCAACTTCACCGACCCCGACGGCATCCTGCCGGGGCCGGCGGATGATCCCCTCACCTTCACCACGACCGCCGACCCCAAGAAGAAGGGCGCCCTGCCGTGGATGGGGTTCGGCGCCCGGTACGCGATCCTCCAGGTGCTCGATGAGGCGCTCGCCACGCCCGACGCCACGGTGGATGTCATCGCCTACGACCTCAACGAGCGGGAGATCGTCGACAGCCTGGTCGCCCTGGGCACCCGACTGCGCATCATCGTCGACGACAGCGTGGATCCCCGCAACAAGAAGTTGACGTACCCGCCGGCGAAAGACACCGGGCACGGGGCCGACGACTCGCCCGAGACACGGGCCGTAGCCAGGCTGGTGGCGTCGGCGGGGGCCGATCACGTCATCCGGCAGCACATGGGCAACCTGCAGCACAACAAGACGATCGTCGTGCGGGGTTCCACGATCCAGCGCGCGGTCTGCGGCTCGACGAACTTCAGCTGGCGCGGGATGTACGTGCAGAACAACAACGCAATCGTGTTCCGCACCCCCGAGTCGGTTGCGCCGTTCGCGGCGGCCTTCGATGCCTACTTCTCGCACAAGAGCCGGTTCCGGTCGCGGCCGGAGTCGGCCGGGTGGATTCCACTGAACCTGACGGGCATCGACGCCCAGGTCGCGTTCTCTCCGCACTCCGACGCCCATGCGATGCTCGGGGCGATCGCCGACGACATCCGCACAGCGAAGAAGTCGGTGTTCTACTCGCTGGCCTTCCTCTACCAGACCCCGGGCTCGATCATGAACGCCATTTCGGCGGTCACGAACGACGACAGCATCTTCGTGTACGGAATCTCCGACAAGCGCGTCGGGGGGATCGTGCTCCACAAAGACGCGGCGAATCCGGTGCCGATCGCTCCGGCATCCCTCGTCGACGGCAAGACGCCGTTTCCGTTCTCGGTGGAACCCTCGATCAACGGCGGCATCCAGATGCACCACAAGTTCATCGTCATCGACGCGAACACCCCGGACGCCCGCGTCTACGTCGGGTCGTTCAACTTCTCCAGCTCGTCGGACACGTCGAACGGCGAGAACCTGCTGCTCATTCGCGACCAGCGGATCGCCTCGTCGTTCATGGTCCAGGCGCTCAGCATGTTCGACCACTACAGCTACCGCATAATGTTCCAGGATGCGCCGCTGCCCGACGAGAAGGGGCTGCTGCCCATGACGCTCAAGACCCCGCCGCGCGCGGCTGGCGAGGTGCCATGGTGGACGCCCTACTTCACGCCCGGGGTCAAGCAGCGGGATCGGGAGCTATTCGGGTAGGCAACGTGCTGCCAGGTGCATCGGCCGGGCTGAGGCGATTACCGTAGCTCCCATGCGCATGCTGCTCACCTCGGAGGGCGTCGGCACCGACCTCCTCCGTCAGACCCTGGTCGAGTTGCTCGGCAAGCCCATCGAAGAGGCGACCATCGTCGCGGTGATCGATGCGATCCTGCCGTTCCCGGGCGACAACACGAAGACGCTCGCCGACCTGCAGAGCGTGAGTGCACTCGGCTGGAAGCAGTACGACCTGCTGTCGCTGTTCGCCGGGCCGGCGTCGCTGGTCGAGTCGCGGCTGCGGTCGGCCGATGTGATCTTCTGCTACGGCGGCAGCAACCATTGGCTCGCCCACGCCTGGACCTCGACCGGCCTCGACACGCTGCTCGCCGAGCTGCTCGACGAGAAGGTGTACCTCGGCTGGAGCGCCGGGTCGATGATCTTCTCGCGCCTGCAGGCGCAGTCGGTCGAGGCCTTTTACGACCAAGACGAGGTCGAGATGTTCGAGCTCGACGCGGTCGCGCCGGCGGTGCCGCTGTTCGACTGGTTCGTGATCTGCCACCGCGGGGCGGCCTGGCAGCCGCAGGTGACCGACAAGGTGATCGCCGGATGCGCGGCGCGCCTCGGTGGCCCGGTCTACTTCCTCGATGACCAGAGCGCGCTGCTCGTGCGCGACCCGGCATCCGCTCCCGAGGTCGTGTCGACCGGGCAGTGGCGGCTGTTCGACGGATCCGGACGGTTGGTTGAGCAGAGCGCGCCATAGCCTCAGGCGACGCGCCGGCCGACGCGCCCACCTGCCCCGTCGCTAAGCTGACCACGCTGGGACATGTTCGAGAGGACACAGCACAGTGAGCGACGCGCGCGGCGATGCGGCTGATATCGGGCTGGTCATCCCGGACCTCGGCAACCCCTTCTTCCCGTCGCTGGTTCAAGCCGTCGAGCACGCGGCGCGGGCTCGCGGCGTGGGCGTGCTGATCGCCAACTCCGACAACGACGCGGCGATCGAGCACGACGCATTCCGGATGCTGATCGACCGGCGGGTGGGCGCCATCCTGGTCTCCGCCACGCACATCACCGACAGCGTCGCGACGATCACAGATGCGGCACGGGTGGTTCCCATCATCCAACTCGATCGGATCGTCGCCGAGTCACTGCCCTGGGTGCGCGCCGATCAGGCGGCGCCGATCGCCGCGATCGTGACCCACCTGCGCGCGTCGCGGCGGCAGCATCTCGCGTTCATCGCGCAGCAGACCACCATCCCGACCTCGCAGGAGCGCGAGGCCGAGTTCACCCGGCTGATGGCCGAGGCGTTCCCCGACCAGCCGCTGCGGATCGTCAAAGAGGCGATGTCGCCCGAGATCGGCCGCGCCGCCGCGCGCGAGATCGTGTCGACCTGGCCCGAGACCGACGCGATCATCTGCGCCAACGACCTGATCGCCGTCGGGGTGCTGCTCGAGCTCGGCATCCAGCCCGGTCGTCGCGAGGTCGCCATCTCGGGCTTCGACGACACCCTGCTCGCCCGCTCGCTGCGGCTCACCTCGGTGCGTCAGCCGGTCGACCAGATGGCGGATGCGGCGCTCGCCGCCGCGCTCGACCCGGCCGGGGTGCCGGCCGGCCTCGCCGTCGAGCTGCAGTCGGAGGTCATGCTGCGGTTCTCGACCGCCTAGCCGCGGCGCGCCGTCGGCGCCGGTCGGCCGCGATCCGGAACTCGAATACTCGCACGTCGCCGGCCGACAGACTCACCAGGATGCCGATGTCGAGCATCAGATTCGCGATCCACAACGGCTTGTCGAGACCGACGATGGCGGGGCCGCCGAACAGCGCGATCAGAGCGCCGGCGAGGCTGAGCGCGAGGATCGCCAGGCGCGCGAGCGGCCGGCCCGAGAAGGTCAGCTGCGCCAGCGCGAGGTAGGCGACGGCTCCGATGACGGTCGCGGTCAGCAGCAGCCCCCAACCCGGGAGAGCCGGCGCACTGACCAGGGCCGCGACCGCGGTGACCACGGCGACCAGCCCTCGCAGCGCGGTGAGCACATAGCCCAGGTACACGGTCGGTGGGCGGTCGATCCGGTTGGATGCGGCGCTGTCGAGCAGAACCGTGACCGGGCGATGCGCGGTCGGGGGCGAGCTGGGCACGGCGGCCGCGGCATCCTCGATGTTGGTCTCGGCGTCCAGGTGCGAGAGACCCACGATCGGCAGATCGCCGTCGGTCTCGATCGCGTCGCCGCCTCCGGTGTGGGAGTGATATCCGGTCGAGAAATGGCGGATCACCTGCACCTCGGCGGTCGGATTCGCCGCGCGCAGGGTGCGCACGATGTAGTCGCGCTCGACGTCGGTGTTGCTGGCGATCTTGTGGGTGACCTGCAGGGTGAAGAGCGAGAGTCCGACGCTGCGGTCGTACGAGGCCGAGCCGATCCAGTCGACCGCAGCTCCGCCGGGCAGCCGCCAGCCGCGCGGGGCGCGCCAGAAGCGCACGTGGTGGCGCCGCGCCGGACTGGCGTTGACCTCCTGCTGGTAGGTGACATCCTGCATCCGTCCGAACAGGAAGGCCGGGCTGACCGGTGCCTCGGCGTAGCTCCGGCGGCGCAGGGTCGAGGTGACGATCCGCAGCCCGCTTCGAAAGCCGAGCCGGTCGGCGCGCACCCAGCCGGCGCGCTCCATCGCAGTGCGCAGCTGATGCTCCGAGCCGCGCAGGGCGAGGTTCACCGGATCGCCCAGCAGCCCGTCGTAGAGGCGCGCGCGCCCGATGAAATAGTCCGGCAGGTAGAGCAGGGCGAGCATGGTGTGGATGCGCGGCAGCAGCAGGTAGGCGACCAGCAGCCAGACGACCAGCACCAGCCATCCGTATCGGATGCCGTGGTGCACCAGCTCGTCGATCGTCAGCCAGACCAGCCACCCCGCCGCGACCGTGCCGACGAAGAAGAACAGCCCGTCGATGGCCGTCCAGATCGTGACCGCGCGGCGCCTCATAAGGGCTAGGGTCTCATCCCGGGCGGGTGTCGGGGGTCGGGGCGCGGCATGCTTCTGGGGCGGGGTGCCGCATCCATCTGACAGGGGTGCGGCATCCATCTGCCTGGGACGGCGCAGCCGGCTACTCGGGGCGGCTACTCGGGCCCGACGTGCCCCGTCACGATCTCACCGCCGCGCGCGTACCGCGCGAACACCACGCCGCCCGACGTCACGGCTCCGTCGATCATGGTGAACGCCGCCGGCATCGTGCCGCGCGCGAACAGCTTCTTGCCGCTGCCGAGGGTGACCGGGTAGATCACCAGCTGCAGCTCGTCGACCAGGTCGTTCTCGAGCAGGGTCTGGATGAGGTCGCCGCTGCCCCAGACGATCAGGTCGGCGTCACCCGACTGCGTGAGGGCGCGGATGTCGTCGACCCCGCCGAGAAAGACCGTGTTGGCCCACTCGGATTCGTGCCGCGTGGTCGACACCGCATACTTCGTGACCTCGTCGATGCCCGGCCAGAAGTCGGCGTGCTTCGGCCAGTAAGCCTCGAAGATGTCGAAGGTCTTGCGTCCGACCAGGATGTCGTGGCGCTCCATGAGCGGGCCGAAGTGCGTCTCGAAGTCGGCGTCGCCGTAGCTGGCGGTCCAGCCGCCGTACTGGAAGCCGCCCGAGGTGTCTTCGTCGGGAGCTCCGGGTGCCTGCAGCACGCCGTCGAGGCTGATCATGGAGATGACGATGATCTTGCGCATGGGGATCAGTATCCTTCGTTCGTTGGTTGTTGGGGTGGGTGTTCGTCTCAACCACGAACGGGGTGGGGTGGATCGGACAGCCGCTCGCGTCTTTTCCTTCACAGGCTCAAATTTCCAAAGATCTTGTACTTTCGAACATGCGTTCGATCGGCGAAAATGGATGCATGACTCCCCTCTCCCGGCAACTCGCCGGTGCCGCGCGCGCCCTCGAGGCGGTCCGGGTCGAGGGGTTGGGTGATGTCACCGACTCGCACCTGCTCGAGTTGATCGCCGCGTCGGCCGCGAACGAGCGCCTGGCTCGCGCGCATTCGGCGATGCTCGCGGGCGAGTTGAGCCGGCGGTCCGCGCCCGAGCTCGGGCACCTGGGGTTGGCGCAGCGCAGCGGGCATCGCACTCCGCAGAAGCTGATCCAGGCCACCACCGGCGCCGGCGCCCGCGAGGCGGCGGCCGCGGTGCGGGTCGGCGCGCTGGCGCAGACGCATCCCTGGCTCGCGTCGGTGGCCGAGGCGGTCGCCGGCGGTCGGGTGTCCACCGATGCGGCGGATGCGATCCGCTCCGGCCTCGGAACGCCGAGCGATGACGTGCCCGCCTCCGTGCTCGCGACGGCCGCGGCGCGGTTGGTGCCGGAGTGCGTCTCGCTCGATGCCGACCAGGTGTTCGCGCTGGCGCGCGACACTCGAGACGAGCTGGATGCCGCGGGCATCGTCGACCGCGAACGCGCCGCCCGGGCCGCCCGCGAGCTGCGAGTGCACCGCCTGCGCGACGGGAGTGTGCGCGTCGTCTGGCAGCTCGATCCGCTCGAGGGGTCGGTGGTCAGCGAGATCTATGACCGGGCGACCTCGCCGCGGCGCGGGGGTCCACGGTTCATGGCGGACGCCGAGCGGGCGCAGGCCATTGCCGACGATGTGCGCAGCACCGAGCAGTTGGCCTCCGACGTCTTCTTCGAGCTGCTGACCGCAGGTGCCGAGGTCGAGCCGACGCAGTTGCTCGGTCGCGGAGCGCCGGCGGTGCGGGTCACCGTGACCGAGCGGCACCTCATCGCGCGCACCGGCCACGGCCGGCTGCAGCGCACGCAGCGGCCCGTCTCGATCGAGACGGTCGAGCGGCTCGCCTGCACACAGGGCACGGTGGCCGTCGTCTTCGACGAGCACGGGCAGCCGCTCGACGTCGGCCGCGAGCAGCGTCTCTTCACATCGCGCCAGCGCACGGCGCTCGCCGAGCGCGACGGAGGATGTCGCTGGACGGGCTGCGACCGCCCACCCTCCTGGTGCGAGGCGCACCACATCGAGCACTGGGCGCGTGACGGTGGTCGCACCGATGTTGCCGACGGCATCCTGCTGTGCAAGCACCATCACCTGCTGCTGCATGATCATCACTGGCAGATCGAGCGGCGCGGACCCGCGCGTTCCGAGTACTGGCTGATTCCGCCTCCCGACCATCCCGTGGCGCGGCCGATGCTGATGGCCGGAAGCCCGAATGTGAGAGACCTGTTGGCTGGGTGAGAGATCACCTGGCCGTTGAGGCGCGCTAGTTACCGACTCGACCCACCGCTACGCCCGGATTCCCGCGAACACCAGGTCGAGCATGCGCCCGGTCTGCTCCGACCGGGGGAAGTCGTGTGACGCGAGGAAGACGCCGACCAGGGTGGTCGCGACATCCTCGGCCTGTACGTCGGAGCGCAGGGTGCCGGCCGCGGCGCCCGCGTCGAGGAACTTCTGCAGGGTGTCGCTGATTCGCGCGTGCGTGTCGGATGCGGCGATCACGCCGGCCTTCGACAGGGCTCGCAGCGACTCGGCCATGCCGCGCTTGCGGGCGACGAACTGGGCGTAGTCGTCCATCCAGAGCCGGAGTGCGGTCGCCGGATCGTGCTCGGCCAACAGCTCGTCGGCGCGGGCGAGCACCGTGGCGAGGCCGTCGCGATGCACCACCTCGACCAGCGCGTCGCGAGTCGGAAAGTGCCGGTAGAGCGTGCCGATGCCGACGCCGGCGTCGCGCGCGATCGCCTCGAGGCTGACCTCCTTGGCGCCGGTGGCGAAAGCCGCGGATGCCGCCTCGATCAGGCGCTCGCGGTTGCGTGCCGCGTCGGCGCGCGGGCGGCGGGAGGCGGGTGCGCCTCCGGGCGTGGCGGGTTGAGACCTGGCATCGGGCTCGGAGCCCGCGGGGTCGACCGCGTCAGTGGCGCCCGCGGCATCGATGGCGGCCGCGGCATCGGTGGCGGCCGCGGCATCGGAGGCGTCGACGACCTGCGAGTTCTCTGAACTCATAACCGGAGGCGCCTCCGTTAATGCTATCGTCGGGCTTAACGGAGGGTCCTCCGCTCCTCAAGTATCGCAAACCAGCAGCACAACCTGCAGCACCACCTGCAGCAGGTCCTCAGCACAAGGAGCATCGAATGTCTCAGAACACCCCGCGGCCCGGAGGCGTCACCGCCTTCGCCGGTTACAACGTCGCGCGCGTCGGCTACGGAACCATGCAACTCGGCTCGCTGCCCGGCCACAGCGCGGTCGATCCGGAGACCGCGGTGGGCATCCTGCGCCGTGCCGTCGGGTTGGGCGTCAATCACTTCGACACTGCCCAGTTCTACGGCGACGGATTCGCCAATCGGATGCTGCGCCAGGCCCTCGCCCCCGATGGCCACTTCGCCGATGACATCGCGATCGTGAGCAAGGTCGGCGCGGTCGTCGGCCCGGGAGCGCGCGGCCTGGTCACGGCGCAGAAGCCGCACGAGCTCCGCGCCCAGGTGGAGGCCAACCTCACCACCCTCGGCATCGACCGGCTCGCCGCCGTCAACATGCGCCGCACCGATGTCGGCATGCTCGTCGCCGAAGCCGACCAGCGGGTCGATCTCGACGACCAGCTCGCCGAGCTGATCGCTCTGCGCGACGAGGGCAAGCTCGACGGCATCGGACTCAGCACCGTCACCCTCGAGCAGCTGCGGCATGCCCTGCCGGCCGGCATCGTCACGGTGCAGAACTCCTACAGCCTGCTGCAGCGCGACGACGAGCCGGTCGTCGAACTGACGCAGCGCCAGGGCATCACCTACGCCCCCTACTTCCCGCTCGGCTCGGCCTTCCCCGGCTTCCCCAAGGTGACCGAGGAACAGGCGGTTCGGGATGCCGCGGCCGCCCTGCGCGTCACCCCCGCCCAGATCGGACTCGCCTGGCTGTTGCAGCACGCCCCGCACATCCTGCTCATCGCCGGAACCAGCAGCCTCGACCACCTCGTCGAGAACACCGCGGTCGGCGACATCCACCTCGATGCGGAGACCGTGGCGGCCCTCGATGGCCTGGCGGCGGTCGACGGGTCGGGGGTCGCTGCGTGAGCGGTGCCTGCGCCGTGGGCGGCGGGGGTCGCGCGACTGTCGCGGGCGGCGCGGCTGCTTCGACCGGGGCGAACGAGTGACCGCCCGGCGCCGGCCCGCCGGCCCGACGCATCTTGCGGAGGCCCCGTGCTAGCCGTCCGTTACGACCGGTTCGCCGGGATCGACGGGATCTATCTCGCCGACATCCCCGAGCCGACGCCGGGGCCCGGCGAGGTGCTCGTCCAGGTCGAGGCCGCTGCACTCAACCCGGGGTCGCTCCCGGCGCTGAGCGGGGCGGCATTCACTCCGAACCGCGACCTCGCCGGCACCGTGATCGCGGTCGGCTCGAAAGCAGGCGGGTCGAACGCCGTCGGCTCGAACGCAGGCGGTTCGAGCGCAGGCCGCTCGGACGCAGGCCGGGCGAGCGCCGCCGGCTCGACCGACGCCGGCTCGACCGACGCGGGCTTTGCCGCGGGCGACCAGGTCTTGGGCTGGGTGCAGAGCTGGGACGCCCATGCGCCGCGGGTCGCCGTGCCATCCAGCCAGTTGGTACCCAAGCCCGAGGCCCTGAGCTGGGATCTGGCCGGCTCGCTGTACACCACACCGATGGCCGGCATCGGCGCCTGGAAGGCGATCGAGGTCGGCCCCGGAGATCTCGTGGTGATCGTCGGCGCGTCCGGCGGCGTGGGACTCGTCGCCGCTCAATACGCCGTCAGGAATGGATCCCGCGTGATCGGTCTGGCGAGCCCCCGGCATTTCGACGGGCTCCGAGAGCTGGGGATCGAGCCCGTGCCCTACGGCGACCAGGAGGAGCAGCGCATCCGCGCGGCCGCCGGCGACCAGCCCGTCACGGGGTTCATCGACGCGGTCGGCGGTCACTACATCGACCTCGCACTCGCGCTCGGGGTTGCACCCGAGCACATCGACACGGTGGTGGACTACGCGGCAGCCCAGGAGAAGGGCGTCAAGGCGCTCGGCACCCGAGACGCCGGCGGCCTCGCCGCCCTGATGGAACTCACCGACCTCGTCAGTGCGGGAGGCGTGACGATCCCGATCGGCGCGACGTACCCGCTCTCGGACGTTCGCGAGGCGTACCGCGCCCTCCGCGATCGACGCATCCACGGGAGAATCGTGCTGCACCCTCAGGTCGTGACCTAGCCGCATCCCCGTCGCGCCGAGGCCCGAGACGACGAATCACGGTGCCCCTGGAGGGACTCGAACCCCCAACCCTTTCCTTAGGACGGAACTGCTCTTCCATTGAGCTACAGAGGCTGACCGGTCGATTCTAACGAGGGCGGCCTGGCGGCGGGTCGCGCCAGCCGCGACATGACGGTGCCCCGGGCGCGAAACCCGGGGCACCGTGGATCAGGCGAAGGCCGGTGGCCAGCCCCCTCGTCGGCGCGTGCCCGAGGGGCGGCCCTGCGGCCGGCCGAGGGATGGCGTGAGTCGCGCGTGCAGACGCGGCAGTCTCAGCGATGAGCCGTGCGCACTCGTCGCTCGCCGACGAGGATCCGGAGCGAGCACGGTGGTCATGCGGTCACCTGCCGCTGGTCCTGCGACTTTCCGGCCATCGCATCCTGCCCGCGGCCCAGCCGCTGCTCGCTGTTCACCGACGCCACCGCGATCTTGCGCGGCTTGGCGCGCTCGGCCATCGGGACGATCACCGACAGCACGCCGTGCTCGTAGTTCGCGGTGATGTGCTCCACATCGACACCGTCACCGAGGGTGAACTGGCGCATGTAGCTGCCCCATGGGCGCTCGCGCGTCAGCCACTTCACCTGCTCGTTCGAGGGTCCGCGGCGCTCGGCGCGGATGGTCAGCAACTGGCCATCGACATCCAGATCGACCGAGTCGGGGTCGATGCCGGGGAGGTCAGCACTGAGCACGTACTGATCGCCCTCGCGGAACAGATCCACGGGCATCAATCGAGGAGCACGCGCCGTGTCGAAGACGCTGGACGCGAGTCGGTCGAACTGGCTCAGAACATCGAACGGATTGGACATGATCAATCTCCTTTCGTCACCGAATGTGGTCACCGAATGAAGAGTCACACGAGGGTCCGTGCGACCCGATTCTGTTTTAGCACTCTCGATGGCCGAGTGCCAATACGGTGTTTGCGAGCGACCCGCGCGCTCACTGTCGAGCCGCCCTCGCTCATCGAGGGGGAAGCCGCGACTCCACCAGTGCCGTCAGCCGGGCTACCTGGTCGGTGAGCACCG
>Ga0207639_10001729_pt1 | contig 14704 bp, 12 predicted proteins | sample KBSCornC32_FD_184299 | JGI IMG/M metagenome (GOLD analysis project Ga0207639, IMG submission 184299) | Corn rhizosphere microbial communities from Kellogg Biological Station, Michigan, USA - KBS Corn C3-2 (SPAdes) (version 2) | ecosystem: Host-associated > Plants > Roots > Rhizosphere > Soil ...
CAAAGAACGCTGGGAGCGAATGCACTTTGACATTCCGCTCGAGGTCCTCCAATCGCCCTACCGCGAGCTGACGCGGCCGCTGCTCCGGTACATCAACCGCGTGGCCTGCAAGAATGGCGACGATCTCGTGACAGTCGTCCTGCCGGAATTCGTGCCCGCGCGCTGGTGGCAGCACCTGCTCCACAACCAAAGCTCGCTGCTGCTAAAGGCCTCGCTTCTCTTTAAAGAGCGGATCATCGTAACCAATATCCCATACCACCTAAAGAGCTAGGCTGAGCGGTGCCCGTATGAGGGAATTTGTACTCGGCGCAGAGACGTAAACGCTGGCTTCGTTTAGGTGCGCTTGGCGATCTTCACCGGTGCAGGTGGGCAGCACACGCGGATCAGGCGTTGCCGGTCGCGTCGCATCTCCGGTTCGGTGGCGATCATCTCGAGGGTATTGCGCAGGATATTTTGAGCGGCTGCATCCGCCGGCGGCTTGATGGCGTAATGCATCCACTTGCCATCGCGGCGAGCAGTTACAAGGTCCGCGCGTTTTAGATACGCGAGGTGTCGGGAGATCTTTGGATCGTTCGTCTGAAGTGTATCCGCCAAAAAGCACACGCACACCTCGCCGTCACGCATGAGGTTCAGCAGCCGCAACCGCGTCCTGTCTGCGAGTGCCGAGAAAAATAGCTCCGCGTCGAAAGTCTGGCGTCCGCTCATATCAGTTAAATTCTAGCATATTACATTTACGCCTTGACATAATTGTCTATGGTGCTATTCTGTACACGATTACGGATACACGTAATCGTATTTCACTCGGAGGCAGTTATCATGACAACAATAAATACGCTCAAAGCACATCTTGCTATCAATGTCCGCGATGTTGAGACAAGTATCGAGTTTTACAAAAAAATGCTCGGGATCGAGCCGTCAAAGGTGCGGACCGGCTACGCTAAATTCGACGTACAAAACCCGCCACTCAATTTCACGCTCAACCAGGTTCCCTTCTCCGGCCCGGGAGCACTCTCGCATCTCGGCATCCAGGTCGCATCGACCGACGACGTGCTAGCGGCAAAGAAAAACTGGGAGCGCGCGGGCCTCATCCCTCGCGAAGAAATGCAGACCACATGCTGCTACGCTCTCCAAGACAAGGCGTGGGTAACCGATCCGGACGGCAACGAATGGGAGGTCTTCACCGTGATCGAGGACAATCTCGGGGAAGCCAAAAGCTCCGATGCAGCCTGCTGCACACCGACATTCACTGCAATCGACGGCAGCAAAAAGGAGCCGGTAGTCGCCTGCTGCTAACGATCATGAGTTCAACCACGACGAGACGCCTGTCATTTCTCGACAGATTCCTGACGCTCTGGATATTCATGGCGATGGCGGCGGGCGTCTCGATCGGATATTTTGTACCCGCGTTCACTGGCGTTATTGAGCGCTTTCAGATCGGAACGACAAATCTCCTCATTGCCGCCGGTCTCATCCTGATGATGTATCCGCCGCTCGCGAAGGTGCGTTACGAGGAGCTTGGACAGGTCTTTCGCGACAAACGTGTCCTGGCGCTTTCGCTTGTTCAGAATTGGGTGATCGGTCCGCTGTTGATGTTTGCTCTCGCGATCCTCTTTTTGCGCGACAGGCCCGAATACATGGTCGGCCTGATCCTCATCGGTCTTGCCCGATGCATCGCGATGGTCATCGTCTGGAACAACCTCGCACGCGGCAGCTCCGAGTACGCAGCAGGCCTCGTCGCATTCAACAGCATTTTTCAGATCCTGTTTTACAGCGTGTACGCTTGGGTCTTTATCACCTTGCTGCCGCCTGTTTTTGGCATGCGTGGGTCGATCGTCAATATTTCGATCGGTGATGTCGCCGCCAGCGTATTCATCTATCTCGGCATACCTTTTTTTGCGGGAATGCTGACACGTTTTGCACTTATTCGAGCAAAAGGCAGCGAATGGTATGCGTCATCATTCATTCCGCGGATCTCACCGATCACGCTCGTTGCCCTGCTGTTTACGATACTCGTGATGTTCAGCCTAAAGGGAGATGCGATCATCGCTCTGCCGTTGGACGTCTTGCGCATCGCAATGCCGCTGCTGATCTACTTTGTGGCGATGTTCCTGTTGAGCTTCGGGATGAGCAAACTGATGGGTGCGGATTACCCAAAGACGGCGACGCTGTCATTCACTGCTGCCAGTAATAATTTTGAGCTCGCCATCGCAGTGGCCATAGCTGTTTTTGGAATCGGATCGGGCGCAGCATTCGCGGCCGTCATCGGACCGCTAGTTGAGGTACCGGTGATGATCGGATTGGTCAATGTAGCCCTGTACTTTCGCAGGCCATACTTTGAGGTAGGCCGTTGAAAGGCGTCAGCGCCGCTCATTAATTAAAGAAGACGAGCAAAGTGCTCGCCCTCCTTGGATGTCTCGCAATCGACCGAAGTTCTCTACTGCGCGAGCCGCAGTCTCGCAACCTCTTGTTTCTGGTGCTGTGGTACGACGATCGGATTCGGAAGGATGTTTTGCCACCGCGTGCCGTCGTGGAGGATGCGGCCGATCTCGGGGACCGGGAGCGGTTTTGAAAAGAGATAGCCTTGGCCATATTCGCAGCCGAGGATGCGGAGCTGGTGAAATTGGTGAATCGACTCGATACCCTCTGCGACGACCTTAAGTCCGAGCGCCTTTGCGAGTGCGATGACGGTGCGAACGATCTCGCCGTTTTCGCTGTTCTCTTCCATTGCAGAGACGAACGAACGATCTACCTTTAACAAATCGATCGGAAAGCGGTGCAGGTAACTCAGACTCGAATATCCGGTTCCAAAATCGTCGATCGAGATCTGCACGCCCGTTTCCTTGATCTGCTTGAGCATGAGTATCGCGGCCTCGGCGTTGTCCATGACCGCGCTCTCGGTCAGCTCGAGCTTGAGCGACGACGGCGAAATTCCGGTCTCATTGATAACTGTCGTGATCTGCTCGACGAGTGCCGGATGTCCAAAATGTTTGCCCGATAGATTGACTGCGACGGACAGCGGTGTTTCAGACTTCACCTCTTTTTGCCATTTGACGACCTGCTCACACGCCGAGTGCAGGATCTGCACGGTCATCGGAATGATCAGACCTGTCGATTCCGAGATCGGAATAAATTCATTTGGCGGCACGAGCCCGCGCTGCGGGTGGTTCCAGCGAACGAGTGCTTCAAAGCCTGTCAGCGATGCCGTATCGAGCGCGATGATCGGTTGGTAAAAAAGCTCGAATTCATTCCGCTCGATAGCAAATCGAAGGTCCGTCTCGAGTTGCAGTCGCGTGACCGCACGGACGTGCATCTTTTGGTCAAAGATCACGTAATTCTCGTTGTTGTCCTTGGCGTAATACATCGCGATGTCGGCGTCCCGAAGTATGTCCTCAGCCTCTGGATATTTCGAATTGCCGTATGCGATGCCGATCTTTGCCGAGGTAAAAACCTGTCGGCCGTCGAGTGTGTACGGCTCGGCAAGCCGCTTCGCAAGACGGTCGGCAAAGCCCGTCGCCTCGTCCTTACTCAAGAGGTCGGTCAGGATCACACCGAATTTATCACCCGAGAATCTCGCGACCATATCCTCGTCGCGGATCATGCTCTCGAGACGCTTCGCGACGTTCTTGATCAGCCGGTCGCCCATGTTGTGACCAAGCGAATCATTGATGGTTTTAAAATTGCGCAGATCAAGGAACAGTACCGAAAAGTTGATCTCCGTATTCTCGCGGGTCTTTTGCAGCAGCTCCTTGAGCTGATCGAGAAAAAAGTTGCGATTCGGCAGGCCTGTCAAAGCGTCGTGATATGCGGCGTGACGAAAGCGTTCGTGACTCTCCTGCAGCGCTCCACTCGAGCGCTCCAGTTCCTCGACATAATGCTGTAGCTCCTGAACGTGCGTTTCAGCCTGCTCGGCCCGCTCGCGCTCGGCATGACGTGATCGCTCGACCTCATTCCTCAGATCGGCAACGAACCGTCTGAACGTGAGATAGATCACGCCAAAAAACGCGACGACCCCAACAAACAGGAATACGTCGATCTTCTCAAGAGCCTTGACGATTATGCCTGCCACGAGCCCGCCCATGAGGTAAATGACCAATCCGTTGAGGCAATTATCGGCCCACACCTTCCAGAACGAAAGCTCCTTTTTGAGCGCTGTGAAGAACGCGACGAATGTCGAGTTCGCCAGGAAGAGCGAAAGAGACATCACGGCCAATAGCCAGACGAATGCCGGGAAATTGTCCGAACTTCTTCTGAGAACGAGATCGATGTCATGAAAAATAAAATGTGTGACCTCATTCGCAAAAAACACTGAGAATGCGACGAAGTAGACGTTAACGAGGATCGTCTTTGGCTTGAGCGTCAGGCCGTGTCGCATCATGTTCATCGACGCAACAAAGGTTTCGAGTACCGCCAATAGCAGTGCGATCTGCCCGCCATAAAGTAGGAACGTCAAGATGATCAATCCATCCGAGATCGTCAAATGAATATTCAGGCGAGGGAGCTGTATCCGGAGATAGCAACTGCAAAATATCGTCAGCAGCGAGATCGCGATCACGCCGGGGCTAATGTCCGCCGCACTGATGCCCGTCACCGCCCATATCACCGCCGCGAGCGCGACCGGCGACGCCAGGACGACGAAGAGATTCATTGATTGTTCCTTTGACAGAGAGAACATCTCGGGGAAATTCGGGGGGTCCACGATAGGCCGAGGCTGGAATATCGGCCTTTGTATAAGCGAAGAACTGCCGAACGAGCATTCGGCAGATGTAATTGTAAGTTAAACGGTGTTGTTAATCAAGTAAATTGTTTATGACAAAAAAAGAAGGCGAGAGCTACTCCACTCTCGCCTTCCCCCTTCAATACACTGCGACAACGCGCGTCTCCCTAACGCATCGCCCGTGTATCGTCCCCAAATGCAAGGATCGCGTTCGTCTGCGACTGGGCCGTGTCGCTGATGATGATCCCATCCGAAATGAGTATCCCGTCACTTATCAGGATCCCATCTCCAAAGAGCGACCTGTCCATTCCGCCGTTAGTAAACAGCGAACTGGACGGAGTGAATATCGACCCCTTTGAGATTGAGGGTGAAGTGGACGCGGTTTGACCGCTCGTCATGACTGCCCCGTCGCTGATGATGATCCCGTCGCTGATGAGAATGCCGTCACTGATCAGGATGCCGTCGCTTATGAGAATCCCATCACTAATGAGAATGCCGTCCGACATGATGATGCCCTGCGAGTAAACGCCCTGGTACTTGGTGATCAGGTTGTTACCGGTCACGGCACAGTAATTCGGGAGAATACCCTGCGACCACTGGAACTTTGTCCCGCCGATCGTGGATGTCGGATCGGGAGTGTTGTTCCCGGTCGTGAGCATGGGCGTACCCGTTGTTGGATTCGAACCCATGTCCTGTCGGATGAGCCTGGCAAGACGGACCGCACCTTCTACATTGAGCTCTCCGGCACCTTGCTCGAGGTAATTGAATCCCGCGAGCGGCTGAGCCGTGTACTCCAGGATCATCTTTACCATATTCGGCGTAAGCTTTGGATTCGCCTGCAGGAGCAGCGCTGCCGCACCGCTGACCACCGGCGCCGCCATCGAGGTACCACTCAGGTACATCGTTTTGCGGTTATCATCGGCACCGTTCGCGTTGACCAGAGTCGGATTTTGGATAACGAGCGTGCTCTGCTTACCATCCGTGCCGATGAGCTTATTACCCGGGGCAACGAGATCCGGCTTGATCAGGTTGTCATAAACCTTGTTGCCGCTGGCGTCTGTGTAATACGACCTGGTAGGACCGCGCGAACTGAACGTTGTAACACCGTCGTCGTTTCGTGCGTCTGTGCCGAACGTATTCGCTGCACCGACGGTGATAACGCTCGGATCATTGCCAGGACTGTGGATCGCACCGTAGATCTTATTGCCATTGGCGTCCTTGCCGTTGTTGCCCGCGGCCGCTACGACAACGATCCCGGCACCAGTGAGTTGGCGGACAGCACGGTCCATAGGATCGTTTCTCCACGTATCCATCGCAGGTGTGCCGAGGCTAAGATTTACCACCTTGACGTTGTACTTCGCGGCATTCGTGTAAAGCCAATTCAACGCATTGATCAGCTCCACAGTGGTCGCCTGACCGTTTGCATCCAGAACGTCGACGTTGATGATGGAGGCATTGGGGGCTATGCCGCTGTAGTTTCCGAGATAGTTCGAATCGCCGCCATCGAGCGGCTTACCGCTGTTGCCGGCCGCAAGCGATGTCACATGCGAGCCGTGACCATAGGTGTCATGGGCACCGCCGCAGCCGGTCGAGGGATTGGGACTTGCATTGCCGGTGGAAAAGTCGACATTCACCGTGATACGGCACTTGCCGTTGTCATCGATGTAATGGTGGTGAGCCCCCATCATTCCAGAATCGACGATCGCAATACCGACGCCCGTACCATCCAGATTTGCCGAAAGGCCCAGCAGATTCGGCAGAGCTAGCACGGCTCCGAGCACGCCATTAGAATTCAGCATTCCCCTTACAAGACTTGCACCGGTCGTCGTCTCTACATGTCCGAGAGCAGCCATCTTGTGATCTAGAGAAAGATGCTTTGCGGCGCTGAGAGAGGCGATCTCCTGGGCTGCACTTGCAGGCATGTCGATGGTCATCATGCTGAGAGCCTCGGCACGGCTATCGATGTTGACGTTCAGCTTTTTGAGAGTTGCAACGAGCTGGGGATCATTCAGATCGTCCGACTGCAAGATAACCTTAACGGTCCTATCCTTGTCGGTCCCTATCGTTAATTCCCTGAGGTCTGCTGAGAGCTTGTCACCTACGAAAGGATCCGCATCCTGCTCGTTCTTAAAGGCGACCTTCTCAAATTTGCTGCGAAGGTTATTGTCCGCAACGACCTGCGATTCAAAGCTCGCATTGTCCGACGCCGTGAGGACCTGAATGCGTCCTTGTGCGACGGCGGTGTAAAGCCTCGCGGCGGCCGTGCGTCCAAGCGTCGGCATCGCTGCCGTGAACGTTGATAGATCGTCTAACCACACAACGCTGTTATGTGAGCTCTCGACGCTCGCGATGATCTGTGTCAGGGCCGTATCAAGCTCGACATCGTTCTTCACGCGTCCAAAGAGCGACGGCCAATTTATTCGGTAGATGCGCTTGTCGCTCTTTAAAGAAGCGAGCTGTGTAACAGCGGCACCGAGAACGAGGTCACGCGCGTAGCCGTGCTCGTCGATCAGAACGACGTTCTTCGTTCCTTTCGAGAGGAGCTGAGCAATTCGCCTGGCTTCTGTCTGGTAGGTACCATCCGCATTGCCTGTGGGAACTTCGATAAGCAGATCGTTGTAAGAACGCTTTTCGCCAGCGGATGGTACCGCCCTGGCTATTTCCGCCGTTCTAACGTCCTGCGCGAAGCTCACCATCGGCAACATTAACGCGGCTATCAACAAATAGCCTGTCGCGATCACTGTCGGGATTTTCATATGGTCTTGTATGCCTTTACAAGCTCCTATATCGGGATATGGAGCTAGTGCTCCGCGGCTCTTATTAACAACCGCCGTGCCATCGGCGTCGGATGAGCTAAGTGCTTGAAAACAGGACTCTTAGGTCCTAGAACTTTGGGATCTAAACTTTGACCTTGGCCGCCATCGGTCAAATTGACCGAACGAAAACTCATCAACCTGAACGGACACCGCCAATAAGCGCGTGATAACCTCGACCATGAGTATGAGAAAAAGAACACTCGGAAACAGCGGACTCGAGGTGTCGGCGATCGGGCTCGGGTGCATGGGCCTGAGCCACGGCTATGGCGCGGGAACGCCCACACAGGTCGGCGTCGATCTGATCCGGGCGGCGGTCGATCGCGGGATCACATTCTTTGACACTGCTGAGATGTACGGGCCGTTTACTAACGAAGAAGTTGTTGGCGAGGCTCTTGCGCCGGTACGCGATCAGGTCGTGATCGCGACAAAGTTTGGCTTCGACATTATCGACGGCGTCCAAAAAGGCCTGAATAGCCGCCCCGAGCACATAAAGGAGGTCGCCGATGCCTCGCTCAGGAGACTCCAGACGGATCGCATCGACATTCTTTATCAACATCGAGTAGATCCAAACGTTCCGATCGAGGACGTCGCCGGAGCCGTCAAGGACCTGATTGACGAAGGCAAGGTCCTGCACTGGGGTATGTCCGAGCCCGGCGTTGAGACGCTCCGCCGCGCACACGCGGTGCAGCCGCTGACGACTATACAGAATGAATATTCGCTCTGGACGCGGAATCCCGAGCGAGAGATCTTACCGGTTTGCGAGGAGCTGGGGATCGGATTCGTACCATACAGCCCGCTTGGTCGCGGGTTTCTGACCGGTAAGATCGACGAGAATACGACGTTCATCGAGAAGGACTTTCGTAAAAACCTGCCGCGCTTCTCCGAGGAGAATCGCAAAGCAAATCAAAAACTGATCGATCTCATCAATGATGTCGCGAAGAAACACGACGCGACCGCCGCTCAGATCGCCTTGGCGTGGCTGCTCGCGCAAAAACCCTTTATCGTGCCGATCCCGGGCACGACAAAGGTGCATCGGCTTGAGGAAAATATCGCTGCAACCGAGATCGAATTATCGCCTGCCGATCTTCAGGAGCTAGATGCCGCAGCCAGCGTGGTGTCCGGCGAACGCTATCCCGAGGCTCTCGAAAAAATGACCGGATTGTAGGCAGACGTACACTAAGCCGGTCGCGGAGGCCCTAAAACATAATTGAGGATCAGGCTTGATCCTCGGGTTTTGCACACGACAACTTCAGGGGCCCCTTCCAAATTGCCCCGACGTATGAAGAACTCGTGAAAGGTCCGGCCGATCATTCGACCGGGCCTTTTGCACTAGAGGTATGAAGCTAACTGGAAACACTATCTTTTTGACCGGCGGAGGCAGTGGAATTGGGCTCGCGTTTGCGAGACGATTTCTCGAGCGTGACAACACCGTCATCATTTGCGGCCGACGCGCTGAGGTGCTTGCGGAGGTAAAGCAGCGGCATCCGGAGATCCACACTCACGTCTGCGACCTGGCCGAGCCAGGCGCTCGCGAGAATATTGCGGCGTGGCTCGCCAGCGAATTCCCCGATCTGAATATTCTCGTCAATAACGCCGGCATTCAGCGGAGCGTCGATCTCACGCAGGAGGGAGATTTTTCGCGGATGCATACTGAGATCGCGATCAATCTCGAAGCGCCAATACATTTGTCCCGGTTGCTGTACGAGCAGCTTGCAGGGCAAGAGAATGCGGCCATCTTGAATGTAACCTCAGGGCTGTCGTTCGTGCCGCTCGCAAACGTGCCGGTATATTGTGCGACCAAGGCAGCATTGCACTCCTTCACGCTCTCACTGAGGAGACAGCTCGCCGACACCACGATAGAGGTGATCGAGATCATCCCGCCCGCCGTTAACACGGACCTGCAGGCCCCGGGTCTGCACACGTTTGGCGTGAATGTCGATGAATTTGCAGATGACATTTTCCTCGGCCTCGAACGCGGTCAACAAGAGGTTGCCTACGGCACAGCGCTGCAGGCGAGCCGCGCGTCGAGGGAGCAACTCGAAGCGATATTCGACAACATGAACGCCACGCTCAACTGGCCAAGTTAACCTTTTTACTTCTTCCGTCGGTCGACCCTCTCACTGAGCACTCGTTGAAACCGCTCCGCATCTTCTTTCATCGTGATGTTGTTAAAAAAGACGTACGCGAGCCGGTCGTGCGGAATGATCGTGGCGAGTTCGTAAAGGTCTTCGTCGTCGAACGTATACCGCCAACGCGGGCGGCCGTGCAGGCGGTAATAGCAGTTATCGGGCGTGACGGTCCGCCGCTCAAAAGGGTTAACGCAGTGCCAGAGGTCTAGCTCGTCGCAGATCTCGCGAATGAGGTCGTCCTCCCACAGCTTGCCGCGAGGTTCCCAGACACAATTCACCCCGGTGCGGTCAAAGCTCGTAAAGAACTGCTTCATGTTGAGGATGTTCTCGGGCAGCGGTTGGAATTTTGCGGGACATTGGAAGAGGATCGTCCTCGCTTTGAGAGCCTTGGCGCATTCGAGGGTGAGATTCAACGCGTCGCGAACAGTGTCGGTCGGTTTAAAAAAGCCCGCCTCATCGCATTCCTTCTCAGTCATGGGCCGCTTGAGCCGCTTGTAGGTCGGGCTGGAGCCCTCGTGCGTGATCATCTGCCACGCCTTGAGCGTGCATTCAAAGTCGTCCGGCAGCTCGCCCCGCCACTTTTCCAGCGTCTTCAACGCAGGCGGATCGTAGAACGTGTGCTGGATCTCGACGGTCGGGAAGATCTTTCCATACGCGGCCCTGGTCTCCCGCCTAAACCCGCATGTCCCAACCTTGATGCCGTCCGTCACACAAAAAGTATCGCGCGTTCGTGTTATTTCGTGTTATTTCGTGGTTGCCGTTCTTTGCCTATGATCGCGGTAAAAGGTAACCGACGATCGCGGCGTAGTGGAGGATCGAGCCGCCTAGTACAAAGACGTGAAAGATCGCGTGATGATGACGGATGCTGTGCCAGCCGAAGAAGATCATGCCGAGCGTGTAGCTGATGCCGCCGCCGAGGACGAGGATGAGCGGCGCGAGACCAAGCGCGTCGTACACGGGTTTGACGGCGAAAATTCCGACCCAGCCCATTAGCAGATAAAAGACGATACTGATGGCGTTAAAGCGGTCGCGAAAAACGATCTTCAGAATTATGCCCAGCAGCGCAAATCCCCACACGAAAGCCAGCATCGCCCAGCCGCCGTCCGGCCTCAGCACCGTCAGCAAAAACGGCGTGTACGTGCCCGCGATCAGGATGTAAATGCCGCAATGGTCCGCGAGCCGGAGCATTCGTTTGCGATGCAGATCGATGACCGTGTGATAAAACGTCGACGCCGCGTAAAGGATGACAAGCGACGAGCCGTACACGAGAATGCCCGCTAAATACCAGCGATCGCCATAGAGCGACGCCCACACGATCAGCACGACGAAACCGACGACACTCAACATCAGCCCGACCCCGTGAGTGACCGCGTTCGCGACCTCCTCAATGGCCATTTCGCTGATGTGTGCTCGGATCATCTCTCAGGAATTGGCTGCAGAATCTGCCATGTCAAAATCATCCACCCTCTCACGCCTTGCGACGCCGGTCGCGTAGGCGGCTTCTTCGACGCGGGCGGCGACGGACTCGGCTACGCGGCGGTCGAAGACCGACGGGATAATGTAGTCGGGGTGAAGCTCGGCGTCTGAGATGGTCTCGGCGATGGCATTGGCTGCGGCGAGCTTCATCGCACCATTTATCTGCGAGGCACGGCAATTCAACGCACCGCGAAAGATACCGGGGAAACAAAGCACGTTGTTGATCTGATTTGGATAATCCGAGCGGCCCGTCGCCATCACCGCGACAAGTCCCGCCGCGTCCTCGGGCATGATCTCGGGCGTCGGATTTGCCATCGCAAAGACGATCGGGTCCTTGCCCATGTTCTTGAGGTCGTTCTCGTCGATAACGCCTGGCACGGAGAGTCCAAAGAAAACATCCGCGCCCCTGATGATGTCGTGGATCGTGCCCTGCTCGTTATTCGGATTGGTGTTGCGAGCGTACCAGTCCTTGACCCAGTTCATATTTTCCTTGCGGCCCTGGTAGATTGCTCCGGTTGTATCGCAGCCGATAATATTGGTCACGCCCGCGCTCATCACGATCTTTGAACACGCCACGCCCGCCGCACCGATACCGTTGACGACGAGCTTAATGTCCTCGATCTTTTTGCCCGTGATCTTGAGAGCGTTGAGCAGCGCGGCGAGAACAACCACGGCCGTCCCGTGCTGGTCATCGTGAAAGACGGGAATATTCAACTCCTCTTTCAGACGTTCCTCGATCTCAAAACACCGAGGTGCCGAAATGTCCTCGAGGTTGATCCCGCCAAACGGTACGGCGATATTCTTGATCGTCTGTACGATCTCGTGCGGGTCCTTTGTGTTGAGGCAGATCGGAAACGCGTCAACGCCGCCAAACTCTTTGAAGAGCTGACACTTTCCCTCCATCACCGGCATCGCCGCCGCGGGACCGATGTCACCTAACCCAAGAACGGCCGTGCCGTCGGAGACGACAGCGACCGTATTCTTTTTTATGGTGAGCGTAAATCTCTTTTCAGGATCTTTTGCGATCGCCTCGCAAACACGCGCGACGCCGGGCGTGTACGCCATCGATAGGTCGGCACGCGTCTTGAGCGGCATCTTTGAAACGACCTCGATCTTGCCCCCGAGGTGCATCAGGAACGTGCGGTCCGAGACGTTGATCACCTCAACGCCGTCGATGTCCTCGATCGAGCGCTTTATCTCTTCGTCATGATTCTCGCTCGCGGCGTTGACAGTTATGTCGCGGATCAGCGAGTCCTTGCCGACGGAAACAATATCAATGCCCTCGATATCACCGCCCGCACGGCCGATCGCCGTCGTGATCTCGCCGAGCTTTCCGGGAGAATTTTGTATCTTAACCCGCAGCGTCAGGCTGTAACTGGCATTTGGGGTCGGATTTGCAGTCATAAAGTGTCAGTAGCCCGCACGCGAGTGAGGGCTCTTGTGTCAGTAGCCCGCACGTCAGTAAGGGCCCTTCTACTATGAAAGTATGTCGGATTTAACTTAGGTCAGCAATGACGTGCGTCACACGCCTGCTTTCTCGGTGTGCTCGGTGGCTAGCTTCTCCGCAAGCTTTGGAATGAGTGACTTCGCCGCATCGATCGCTCCCTTTATATGTCGCTGGTGCGTAAAATGTCCCGCGACATAAACGCCGGGGACGTTTGTCTCAAAAGTCTCGGGATCATAAATTGGCGTCTCGCCGTACTTCCCTTTCTCAGTCTCAACGCCAAGCGATTTGAGCATTGTCAGATCAGCGTCGGAGCCGATGAGCACAAAGACGACGTCATTTTGAATTGTGACGCGGTCGCCATTCTCGTTTTCGAGCTCGACCTCGTGCTCGCGGATCTCGATGACCTTACCAAGAAAAAAGAGATTGAGGCAGTGCTCCTTTAGCTCATTTTCGAGCGGCTCCTTGACCCAATATTTGATGCAGCCCTGCTTCGGATCATTATTCTCCCAATCGCCGCGAAAGATCGCGAGCGTCGTCTTCGCACCCTCCTGAGCCAGGAACAACGCCGCCTCGCCCGCGGAATTACCGCCGCCGACAATGAGCGCCTTTTTCTTGACCCACGGATACGTCTCACGAAAATGGTCCGAGACCTTTGGCAAGTCCTCGCCCGGGACATTGAGCTTGCGCGGATAGTCCATCGCACCGACCGCAAACAGCACATTGCGCGCGTCGTACACACCCTTGTCAGTCGTGATGCGGAAACCAAGTCTGGTTTTGTGCAGCGTGAGGACCTTTTCCTCGGTGTTCACATTCAGCTCGTTGTCGAGCACAAATCGAACATAGTACGAAAGCAGTTCCTCACGTGTCGGCTTTTCGCGTGCGGGTTTGAGATCGCCGTCCTTGAACTCAAGCTCGTTCGTCGTCGAAAAAACCGTCAGGCCGACTGGATAGTGATAGATCGTGTTGGCTATGAGTCCCTTTTCAATAACGACATACTCGAGCCCAGCTTTTTTGGCCTCGTACGCCGCCATTAACCCGGCAGGTCCGGCACCGATGATGATGAGATCGTACATTATTAATAAAGCCTTCAGCTTTCAGCTTTCGGTTTTTAGATGCTTTTTTCCGGGTCGTCCAGGGTCTTCAAAGTCTCAACAAATTTATCGATCTGCGCATTTGTCACGCCCATATTCCGTTTGGATTCGAGATACTTTTCCCACTCGCCTGTCGCCGTCAGGGCCTTGAGCGTGTCCTCGTCGAGAGCGTGCGACATCACCACGAGCAGATCGCTGAGCGCCTCGTAGCCGTCGAGCAGCGACTGAATGATCGTATACGCGAGCCGCGCATTTGGGAGGTCGATGTCGAGTTCGTCGGTATTCATCTGTGCGACATTCATTTTACTTGATGAATGGCAGCTCGGTAACGACAGCCTTTGCGTCGCCGACGAGAAGCTCGGTGCCGGAAGCAAGATAGTCGTAGCGGACGTAGGCGAGAGCGATGGTCTTATTTAGCTGCGGCGAAAAGCACGTGCTGGTGATCTTGCCGGCGGGTTTGCCGTCGAGAGCGAATAGTTCAGTGCCGCTGGGCACGCTCCCTACGGGTCGCGTCTCCGTTAGAACGACGCCGGTCAACTGCTTCGCAACATGCCCACGAAAATGAATACGCGCAATGATCTCCTGCCCGATGTAGCAACCCTTGTTATATGAGACGAGACCGTCGAGGCCGAGCTCGGGGACGACGGTCATCTCGTCCATGTCGATGCCGTATTTTGGAATACCGGTCTCGATCCGCAACGTCTCGTAAAGTTCGTCGTCGACTTGCTGACAATCGTTCTGCTCCTTCATTGTCAGGAAATCGCGAAATTCGTCTGCCAGATCCTTCGGCATAAAATATCCGGCACCGTAAGCCAATTCAAATGCAAATGCACCTGCAAACCGCTCGCCGACCTCCGGATGGTACACATCCTCCTTTGGGCCAAAAATCTCAAAATAAACGAATTCATCCGACAGGTCCTCTACAAAAAAATCGCCCGCGAATGTAAATCTAAAAAGATTCTGGTGAACGGCCTCGCGCGTGGCAGCCTCCGTCTCAAACAAAAACCGATCACCCATTCTCAGCACCCGCA
>Ga0207639_10001730_pt1 | contig 14701 bp, 15 predicted proteins | sample KBSCornC32_FD_184299 | JGI IMG/M metagenome (GOLD analysis project Ga0207639, IMG submission 184299) | Corn rhizosphere microbial communities from Kellogg Biological Station, Michigan, USA - KBS Corn C3-2 (SPAdes) (version 2) | ecosystem: Host-associated > Plants > Roots > Rhizosphere > Soil ...
GTCGACCTCCTGGGGTGAAGAGCTGAATTGCCTGGAAATCCCGTCGAAATCGCGAGCCTTTCGTAACCACGAGGCTCACGCGGTCAAGCGCGCGCTGCGCGGTCCGCCGCTCGCCGAGGGGGGCGGCCACGCCGGGCCGGCCGCCAGCTCGAGGCCGTCGATCGCCTTCAGCCCGATCCGCCGCTCGACCGCCGGCACCGCCAGCAACGTCGGGCAGTCCGTCCAGACGTCTCGTCCCGTCTGCGTCGCCGCGTAGCCGTAGGACTCGAACACCCTCCGCGCCGCCTCCGCCGCCCCCAAAGTCGCAAACTTGAAACGCACCGTAGCACCTCCTCGGCGACGTCGAATATTCACCGCGCCGGGACCGACAAGACCCGGCGGCCGGTGACTCTCAGGCGGGCGTCACGAGCGCGGGCGGACCGGGGCCTTCCGCCCCCGCAGGGACCGGCGGAGCTGGCCCTCGAGGAGGGTGCCCGCCTTTTCGGCGGCGGCGCGGTGCCGCAGCAGCCCCAGCACCGCCCGCTCGTCGGGGTGCAGGCCCGTGGTGGCCTTCGGCGCTCGAGCCGGACGGGCGAAGGCGTCACTCAAAGTGCCGTCGAGGAACGACGCCACCACGTGCGGGTGGACGTAGCACTTTCGGCATACGGCGGCGGTGTTGCCGAGGCGCTCGGCCACCTGCTCGATCGCCCGGGTCACGTCCCGGTTCGTGGCGCTCCCCCGCCCGGCCGGGGCCCCCCGCCTCCGACCTGCCCGTTCCTTCGTCGCCTGGCCCCCCGCGCCCAGCGTGTACAACGCCGCCGCGGCCAGCACCGTGCCGGCCCAGGTGCGGATGTCCTTGGCCGTGAAGTCGTGGCCCACCACCTCGTGAATGTAGTCGTTGACGTCGCTCGACCCCAGGGTGGCCGGTCGGCCGTCCTCGTCGAGGTACTGGAACAGCTCCTGGCCGGGCAAATCCCGGCAGCGCCGGACGATGCGGGCGACGGTGGGGTCGTGCACGGAGATGTCGTGGAATACGCCGCTCTTGCCCCGAAAGTGGAAGCGCACCCGCCCCCGTCCGATCTCGACGTGGCGGTCCTTCAGCGTCGTCAGCCCGAACGAGCGGTTCGCCCGCTCGTACTCCTCGTTGCCGACCCGAATGAACGTGGTGTCGAGCAGCCGGACGACGGTCGCCAGCACCTTGCGCCGGGGCAAGCCGGGCAACTTCAGGTCCGCGGCGACCGCGCGCCGCAGGCGCGGCCACGCTCGACCGAAGTCGATCATGCGCTCGTACTTCGTGCTGTCCCGCTCCTCGCGCCAGCGCGGGTGGTAGCGGTACTGCTTGCGCCGCCGCGCATCGCGGCCCGTGGCCTGCAGGTGCCCCCTCGGATCTGGACAGATCCACACGTCGGTCCAGGCCGGCGGGATGGCCAGCCGGCGGATGCGCTCGAGCGTGGTCTCGTCGCGGATCGGCCGGCCGCGCGCATCGACGATGTCGAAGGCAGGGACCCAGCGCCGGCCCTGGCGCACCCGCCGCCCGGTCGGCCGCCGGGTCAGGCCCGGTGTCCTGGTGTCGCTCACGTGCCGGAGGCCGGCGGCCCGCGCGGCGCGGACCTCGTCTTCGGCCGCCTCGCGGCCGCGAGGGGCCGGCTCGACCCGCGCGTCGGTCTTCCCGGAAGGCGACACGGCCCTGGACGACGCGTGCGAAGCGGGTGAGGTCGGAGCGAACGCGGCTGCCGCAGCCACGACGTTCAACATGCGATCCCGCTCGACCGGCGAAAGGGCCGAGCAGGCTTATTCTTGGAGCATGAGCCAGGGCCCCCCGAAGACTCCCCTTCTGACCGTGGACATCTTGATCGAAACCAGCGCCGGCATCGTGCTCGTCCGCCGCCGCAACCCGCCCCTCGGGTGGGCGTTGCCGGGCGGCTTCGTCGATCCAGGCGAGAGCGTCGCCGCCGCCGCGCGCCGCGAGGCCAGGGAAGAGACGGGCCTCGACGTCGAGCTCGTCGAGTTGCTCGGCGTCTACTCGGACCCGAAGCGCGATCCGCGCGGCTTCCACACCGCCAGCGTGGTCTTCATCGGGAAGGCCGCCGGTCGACCGGCCGCGGGCGACGACGCGGCGGACGCGCAGCCGTTCGCGCTGGAAGCGCTGCCGACCGACATCGTGTTCGACCACCCCACGATCCTCGCCGACTATCGCCGCCTGCGCGCGGGCCTCGGCCGGCCGCCGGTCGATCGCTGAGCCCGCGATCGCCTGGGCCGCGCGGCCCGAGCTCAGCCCTCGACGCGGTTGCGTCCGGCAGACGATCATTGACGAGCTTGAAATGGTCCACGTCGAAATCATCCGGCCGGCGACATCAGACGTCGACTCCGGGATCCGGGCACCGAGCCATCTCGTCCAGCCAGGGAAGGCGCGATCGCGTCCAGATCTGGCGGAAGGGCCGCAGCTCGTTGCGCTGGTCGATTGTTCCGACCCGTACGTTGGTGGTTCGTGGCTCGGGGCCGGGCGAGGCGGCATAGATCGGGGACCCGCAACGCTCGCAGAACGCCTGCTCGCGCTTTCGCCCGCTGTCGCCCGTCTTCGTGTACACGCGCGGCGTCCCGGCCACGAACCGAAACGTTCCGGGCAGCGCCTGGATCGAGAGGCGGAACGCCGTGCCCGTCAGCGCCTGGCAGTCGGTGCAATGGCACGCGCTGACCCGCGCTGGGTCCACCTCTGCTTCATACCGAATGGCGCCGCAATGACAGCTACCCGTGATGTGCATCCGAGCTGTTTATCGACAAATTGAGCCCGAGTCCCCTCCCGCCAAAGCATGGGGCTCGCGACCGTCCCGCTGTATGTCTGCCTGCGCCATAGACCACATCCTCGGCCGCGGGAGAAGACACGGAAGATTGAACATTCCTTCGGGCGCAGGCATCCTTGGTCGCGAGGGATGATCTCGAATTTTGGCGATGCGCCTCCGGTCGGGTTGACGGCCGAGATGAGCGTAGGACGGCCATGAAGATGGCTGCCGGCCGCGAGACGGCGGCGCGTCGGTATCGGATCGAGAAGTACCTCACCGAGGGGGGGATGGGCGCCATCTACCTCGGCAAGAAGATGGGGTCGGGCGGCTTCCAAAAAGAGGTGGTCCTCAAGCAGCTGCTGCCCGAGTACACGTCGCGGCCGGAGTTCCGGGACCTCTTCTTCCGGGAGGCGAAGATCTCCGCGACGCTGGACCACGCGAACATCGTCCACGTCTTCGATCTGGTCGAGTCGGATCAGTCGCTCTTCATCGTGATGGAGTACGTGCGCGGGGCTGACCTGCGCACGATCTTGCGACGCGCGCGGCAGCGGCACCGCGAGCTCTCGCCCGCCGCCGCGATCCACATCGCGCTCGAGATCCTGGCGGGGCTGTCCTATGCGCACACCCGCCGCGATCGCCGCGGGGTGTCCCTCGACATCATTCATCGGGACGTGTCGCCTTCGAACATCATCTGCTCGGTCCAGGGTGAGGCGAAGCTGTCGGACTTCGGCATCGCCAAGGCGTCGACGCACTCGTCGGTCTTCTATCGGGTGCGGGGCAAGGTGGGGTACATGTCCCCGGAGCAGGCGCGAAACCAGCCCATCGATCGACGCTGCGACATCTATTCGCTGGCCGTGTGTCTCTACGAGTCGCTGAGCGGCGAGCGCCTGTTCGTGGGCGATCTCAGCACCCCGGCGGACGAGATCTACGGACACCCCATCCTGCCGATCTCGCAAAAGCGCGAGGGCTTGCCGCCGGCGCTCGACGAGGTGATGGCCAGAGCGCTGGCGCCCGACATCGGCGATCGCTATCAGACGGCGGGGCAACTGGCCGACGCGTTGCGGACCGTCGCGCACAAGACGGGGCTGGCCTTCTCGGCGCCGGAGCTGGCGAGCCACCTGCGCGAGATCCTGGGAGACGACCCCGAGCGGTGGCTGCGGGTCGAGGCGACCAGCGCGACGGCGGAGGCGCCCAAGATCCCGGCGGCCAGCATCGGGCTCGTGGGGAAGGAAGCGGCGTCGATCGGCATCGTGGCGGGAGCGGCCGAGGACGCGGACCCCCGGCTCGTGCTAAGCCCTAGGGCTGTGAGCGGGAGCAAGGACTTCGACCTCGATTCGATGCTCAACGACGAAGCGACCCGCCCCGGACGCTCGCTCGCGGGGGACTCGAGCCCGGTGCCCCGCAGCGACGAGGCCACGCCTCGCCCGCTGGGCGCCGTCCCGCGGGGTGAGGCGAGGGCGCCCTCCGCGGGCAGGGCGGGAGGCGCCGGTGGTTCTGGAAACGGTGGCGGCGGTCCGGGCGATCGGCGGGCGCACTCTCCGCCGCCCGTGTGGACCCGCAGCTCGGGGCCCATCCCGATCATCACGCCTCCGCCCGAGCGGGCAGCGGCGCCTCACGCCGCACCGGCCAAGCCGGTCGCGCCCGCCAGGTCCGTGCCCGCGCCCAAGCCAGCGGTGGCGGTCCCGCCCCCGGCGCGCATGACGATCTCCGGCGCGGCCGTCGCGCCGGCCGCACCTCCGCCGCTCCCGATGCCGCCTCGACCGACCGGGTCCCGGCTGACCACGCAGCGAGGAATTCCTGCCATTCCTCCGCCCGTGCCGCCCCCGGTGCCGCCGCGCACCGCCACGCTGCCGCCCCCGCCGCCGCCCATGCCGGCGTCCCTTGCGCCCGTCGCCGGTCCGCGCAGCCCGTTCGGTCCCGAGTTCGAGGACGCCACGCCGCCGCCTCCGGCGGTCGCGCCGGTCCCGCACGTCGGAAGCTTCGACATCGACGAGTCGCCGCTGGACACGCGCCCGAACTGGCCCGACGGGCCGCTGCCCAGCGCGGGCTCCCGGCCATTCCCGGGGCGATCGCAGAAGCCGATGACCTACCCGGCGTACGTGGCTCCGCAGGCGGCGCCGCAAGCGGTCCCCCAATTCGGGTCGCAAGCGGTGCCGGGGGTGCTGGGGCGTCCGCTCAGTCAGCCGGAGACGATGGACTTCAGCGGGTCGGCCACCCTGCCCGAGAAGGGCTCGGGGCCCCCGCGCTGGCTGGTGCTCGGCGGCCTGGCCCTCGGCCTGGTCGGCGGGGCCGTCCTCGGCTATCGAGCGACCCGCGGCGACATGGCCGAGGTCGCGGCAATCGCCGAAGCGCCCCGCCCGCTCCGCGCCGCGCCGGGGCCCGCTCCGGGCGATCTGCCGCCGCCCGACGAGGCTCCTGCCGCCAAGGCCGACGGCACCGGCTCGGGCAGCCTCGGCTTGCCGATCCTCCCGCCACCCGTCGCCGGGGGTGGCACCCGCGCCGGGGCGGGGCCGGGGCGAGCCCATCCGGGCAAGGTCGTCAAGGGCGGGACCGCCAGGCGCCGCGCGGCGGGGCCGGCGCACAAGAAACCGGCGCGCCGCCACTGACCACGCTAAAGTTTCCCCAGTTCGATGGCTGAACGACTCGGGCTATGGGCCCGGACTCGCCAGTTGGGACGTTCACTCGGCCACGGCGTCGTCGACTCGGGCCAGACCGCGGTGTATTTGCGGCAGCTCCTGCGCGGGAACCACGGCGAGCCTTCCATCGCGGTCCTGCCGGCCGGCCCTCGGCCGGCGACTCCGCCCGTGCTGCTGTTGCACGGCTTTCTGGCCACGCGCGGATCGGTCCACCTGCTCGAGCGCCGGCTGACCGAACGCAACCATGTCGTGATGACGTACCAGCTCGGGCTGCTCCAGGTGCGCGACATCCGCGACACCGCCGAGTTCATCGCCTCGAAGATCGACTCGCTGGTGACCCAGACCGGCGTCGACAAGATCGACGTGGTGGCGCACTCGATGGGGGGGCTGGTCGCGCTGGCGTACATCAAGAACCACGCAGGCGCCGCGCAGAAGGTCCGGCGGTTGGTGCTGCTCGGAACGCCGGCCCGGGGCACCTGGTCGGCGCTGCTCGGGCTGATGACCGTCCCCCTCGGGCGCGGGGGCCGGCAACTGCTGCCGGGGAGCCGGTTCCTGCGGGATCTGGAGCGGATGCCGCTGCCGATTGGACCGGAGGTCACGACCGTGGCCGGGGGGCGCGACTGGCTGGCGCCTTCGCACACCACCCACCTGCCGGGCGCCCGTCATCTGGATCTTCCGACCGGTCATTCCGGACTCCTGGTGGACGAGGCGGTGGCCGAGGCGGTGGCCGGGATCCTGGACGCGCCGCCCGACGGCGACCACGGGAAGGGGCAAGCAGGTGAGTCGGGGTGAGATTGTTTGACGAACTTCGAGCGTCAAATTAAAATCGCGAGGTTTTGAGCACCTTTAGGCCGCGAGACATGATGGGTGGGAGCCCTTCAGGGGAAGCCGCGCAGTGGGCGCTGCGCTTCATCTCCGGAAAGTATCAGGGCGGAGAATTTCCGCTCCGCCCGAACCGAGAGATCGTGATCGGCCGATCGTCGGAGCTGGACATGGTGCTGGTCGAGGACATGGTTTCGCGCAAGCACGCCAAGATCGTCACCGACGAGAAGGTCGTGACCATCGAGGACCTCGGCTCCACGAATGGAACGTTCGTCAACGGCGAGAAGGTGCGCGTCTCGGAGATCAAGGACGGCGATCGCATCCTGATCGGCACGTCGATCATCAAGCTGGTGGCCACCGCCGGCGAGCAGAACACCAGCATCACCGAGAACGAGGCGCGCTCGCGGTTGGTGGTGGCGGGCAACAAGCGCCCGCAGACCAAGTCGATGTCGGGCAGCATCGAGGAGATCCCGCTGCCCGATCTGTTGCAGCTCCTGTCGACCAGCCGCAAATCCGGCGTGCTGGTGATCCGGTCCGACCTCGGCGTGGGCAAGATCTACCTTCGCAAAGGCCAGATCTACTTCGCCAGCATCGACGAGAGCTTCAACACCGGGCCGCGGAAGGCGATGTACCGCATGCTGGCGTGGACGTCCGGCTTCTTCGATCTCGAGCCGCCCGACGAGCGCGAGGTGATCGAGGAGCTGAATGACTCGACCGAGGGGCTGCTGATGGAGGGGATGCGGCAGCTCGACGAGTACCGCGTGCACGCCGAGAAGTTGCCGCCGCTGACGGCCACCCTGGCGATTCCCCATCCGCTCGAGGCCAAGCTGCGCGACCTCGGCCCGGAGGAGCTGGACGTCTTTCAGGTCGCCCTCGGCGCCGAGACGGTGCGCGCCGTGTTCGACGAATGCCCGCTGACGGACATGACCATCGCCGAGAAGCTGAAGGTGCTGCTCGACAAGGGTTACGTCGTCGCCAGCGAGTGACGGGCCACGGGACTGACGGGCCACGGGACTGATCGGCGCGCGTCCCATTCGGGGCGGCGGCGGACTGCCGGCAGGCTCAGACGCTGATCGTCTCGCCCTCGACGGCGGGCCGCAGCTCGGTGGCCGCGCCGGATCTCGCCAGCTCGTGTCGCGCCCGCTCGACCAGGGCGTCGACCTCCGCGTCGGTGTAGTCCTGGTCGTAGTGGAACAGGGCCAGCTTGCCGGCGCCCGCGCGGACGGCCGCCTGCACGGCCTCGCTCGCCGACGACAGGCCTCGATGCGGATATCGCGCGCGGTCCTCGGCGGTGAAGGTGCTGTCGTGAATCAGCAGGTCGGCGCCGGCGTACAGGGCCATGACCTCGGGAGAGGGGCCCTCCGGCGCATAGCCGGCGTCGCTCGCGTACACCACGCTTCGTCCGCGCTCCTCGATCCGGAACGCCATCGCGCCGCTTCGCCCGTGCGGGTTGATCGCGGCCGTCACGCGGCATCCGAGAATCTCGCGCGTGGTCCCGGCGGGCAGGGCGGCGATCTCGATGCGAGCGCCCATGTTCTTGAGCGTCTGCACCGGGAAGTATTGCGGGGCCATCTGACCCTCGAGGATTCCCTCGAGGAGCGCCGAGCTCTCGGCCGGCCCGTAGATCTGGAAGCGGTTTCCCTCGACGTAAAGCGGTCCGAAGAACGGGAAGCCCTGGATGTGGTCCCAGTGGGTGTGCGACAGCAGGATGGCCGCCTCGCCGGTGCCGGCGCCAAAGCCGCTCCCTTCGCGGCCTGCCCTGCCGTCGCCCAGCAGCGCGAGCCCGAGGTTGCGCGCGCCCGTTCCACAGTCGAGCACCAGCAAGCCGCCGTCGGCGGTCCGGATCGACACGCACGCCGTGTTGCCACCGTAGCGAACGGTGCCCGGTCCCGGTGCGGGGATCGACCCGCGCACGCCCCAGAACGTCACCTCCATCAGGCGCTGCTCCCCGCGCTCTGCTCGCCTCCGCCGAGCCTGGCCAGTCGCCCGTCGCCCGGCGTGCTCGGACCCAGCTCGAGGTCGAGGCCTTCGAAGGCGGCGTCCAGCGCGAACGAGAGCTTGGACCTCTGGGCCTCGGCGCGGGTCGCGTCGAGGATGGCGTCCACTTCGCTGTCCGACCGTTCGGGTGCGTGATGGAACAACACCAGCCGGCGGGCGCCGGCCATCCGGCAAACGTCCAGGGCGTCGCGCGGGCGAGAGTGCCCGTAGTGGGGAAACTTCTCGTAGTCCTCGGCCGTGAACATCGTGTCGTAGATGACCAGGTCCGCCCCCTCACACAAGCGGATCACGCCGTCGCGCATGTCGCGCAGCTTCACGCGATCGCCCTCGGCCAGCTGCACCCGTCCCAGGGGCGGGCGCGGGATGAACTGATTCTCGAACAGGATGTCGGAGAACGGGGCGGTGTCCGAGACGTACGCGATCGACGCCCCGTCGACCGACAGGCGGTAAGCCGTCGCGACGTACGGGTGGTTCAGGCGCGCGCACGCCACGGTCACGTCGCCGATCTCGAACTCGGCCGAATCGGCCAGCTCGCGGAACGAGATGTCGGCCTTGGCTTCTTCGATCGACGTCGGGAAATAGGGAGCGCCGGTCTGCGAGGCGAACACGGCCCGCAGGTGCAGGTCGTCCCGCCGGCGTGCGTACACGTAAAGATGGTTGCCCGCCTGGTAGAGGGGCGCGAAGAACGGCAGCCCCTGGATGTGGTCCCAGTGGGTGTGCGAGATGAGGAGGTGGGCCGTCCCCCGTCCGCTCTCGAACTCCTGGCGCATCAGCTCTTGCCCCAGGCGGCGAATGCCGGTGCCCGCGTCGATGATGATCCGCGTGCCGGCGAGCGACGTCACCTCGACGCACGAGGTGTTGCCCCCGTAACGCTCCGTCTTCCGACCCGGGACGGGAAGCGAGCCGCGGACGCCCCAGAACCTGACCCTCATTTGCCGGCGGAAGATCGGGGGGGAATCGGGCGCGCGCGCCGCCGCCGCGAGGACATGCGCGGCAGCATAACACACGCGGCGGCCCCGCTCCGTCGAGGATCGCGTGGGTCGAGGTGACACCCGCCGGGGTGGGTTTCGAAACCGGGTTTCACTCGCCGAGATCGGGGCTAGGACCTGACGTGACACGGGCGCTCGTAAAGAAAAGAGCCGGGGGACTCGTACCTCTCAGGGGGGAGCTGGCGCGAGACCCCCGGCAAAAAGCCGCGGGCGGGTGGGGGGGCAGGGTTTCCGTCTACCTACTTGAAGCGAAAGCGAACGATGAACCCCGCGTGGGAGTCGGCGGTGTCGGCCGTATTTGCGGGGGCCTCGAGCGTCGCGCCCACCTGGCTGAGGAGGACCCGCGCCAGCGCCACGCGCCAGCCACCCGGAGTCCTTGGTTTCTCGACGTTGCTTTCGATGTGAATCGACAGCGAGCCGCGCTGGGGCGTCGTGTAGACCCGGATGTCGACCCGGCCGGGGGAGCCGTACGCGTCGGGCGTACGGACCGGCGGCAAGCGGCCGAGCTCGGTCAGGAGCGCCGCCAGGGCGCATTCGAGGGCCGCCCCGCGGTTGCGGACGCCCCCGGGCCGCGCCTCGAAGAAGATGTGCGCTCGGTGCGGGAGGCCGGTGCTCGCCAGGTTCTCGGTCCGGCGGAACACGTCGCCGATCTCGGCCATCACCAGCGCGCCGCCGCTGATCGAGGTGTCCATCCAGACGAGGAGGGTCTGCAGGAACTCCGCGCTCGCCTCCATGTCGTCCAGTCGATCCGCGAACTGGGCGGCCAGCGAGTGGGGGAGCGTCGCCGACAGCTCCGTGGTCCCCGCCAGGAAGATCGTCAGGTGGTTTCGAAACTCGCTCAGCATCCCCGCCCAGCAGTCATCGAGAGGCCGGGGGTCAAACCCGCCATCTACCAATCGATTCCCCGCCTGGGGAACCGATACCGCGATTGGTCCAGACAACTCGTCAGTCACGCGGTGAGTCTTCCAACAAGAACCATGCCGACGCGAAGCGCCCGGGCCAGCCGGCCGCGGGTCGCGCGGCGGGGACGAATATTGTAAAAGCCGAGGCCACCTCGTCGTGATCGCCGCTCCACTCGCCGCTCCGCTCTCGCCCCTCCCTCCTGCCTCCGGGTCCCCGGGGACGGTCCGCGCCGCCGTGGTGCCGCTCCGCTCGATCGAGAGCGGGGCCTGGTTTCGGTGGCTGAGGTTGGGACTCTTGCTGGCTGTCGCCTCGGGCCTGGCCGCCTGTGGGCACAAGATTGGCGACGCGTGCACCAACAGCGCGGATTGCGACCCCAGCGGGGGCACCCGGACCTGCGACCTCTCCCAACCGGGCGGCTACTGCCTGATCGAGGGCTGCGACGCGCGCTCGTGTCCCGAGGACTCGGTCTGCATGCGATTCTTCCCCGAGCAGCCCTTGCTCGATCCCACCAAGGCCTGCGACGCGACCGCGACGTGCAGTGGCCCCATGTCGGGGGTGTGCTGCGACGTGGACGAGGAGTGCCTGCCCGACGTCAAGAACCCCGGCCAGGCCGCGTGTGCCCGCAGGAGCCTCGAGAAGCGGGCCTGCGTCCAATCCTGCGGTGGCGACGGCGATTGCCGCGGAGGCTACGTGTGCCGCGCCACCGGGACCTGTGGGACTCTGGCGCTGACCTTGAACCCGGCCGGGACGCCGCCGAAATTCTGCGCCCCCATCCCGTCGTCGGCAGATGGCTCGCTGTCCCTTTGCCCGCGGTGATCTCGCCCCCCTCCGCATCTTGACGGGGCCGGCTCGCGGCCCCGTTCCCGTGAGGAAGGCGCGATGCCCTCGCGCCAGGAAGGCGGGTGTGGCTCAATCCGACGAGCGGCGCTATCACTTCGAGATGATCTTGCTCGGGACGACGACGTCGCCGTACACGCGAAAGGTTCGGATCCTGCTGGCGGCTTCCGGGCGTCAGCATGAGTTCCTCGACACGCGGACCGACGAGGGCGCCGCCGTGTCGGCCAAGGCGGCGCCGCTCGGCAAGGTGCCGGTTTTGGTGCGAGACGCGCCGGATCTGCCGCTGCCCGACTCGTCCTTGATCGCGCGATGGATCTGGGGCGTCGCGGAGCCCGCCTTGCGGCAGAGCGGCTGGGATCTCGATCCCGCCGACCTGGATGACCGCGCGCTGCAGGTGGTGGTCGAGGGCGCGCTGGATGCGGCCATCAATCACCGCTACTTGCGGCTCGACGGGTTCTCCGAAAAGGGCTACATCGCCAAGCAACGTCACCGCGTGGACCGCACGCTGGCCTGGCTCGACGGGCGCACCCCTCGGCTCGAGCGACCGTACCGGGGCTCGATGCTGTCCCTCGGCTGCACGCTGGACTGGCTGGTCTTTCGCGAGGTGACCGAGCTCGGCCGCTGGCCGCGCCTGGCGGCGTTCCGGCAGGCGTGGATCGACTCCGGGCTCGGATCCGGGACGGAGCCTCGCGAATGACGGCCGCCTCCGCCGAAGCCGCGGCGGCAGCGCCGGGCGTGGGCTCGCTCGATGGGCGGGTCGTCGTGATCACCGGCGCCAGCGCCGGGATCGGCGCGGCGACGGCCGAGCTGGTGGCCCGGCGCGGAGGAAGGCCCGTCCTGGCGGCGCGGGGAGCCGAGGCCCTGGCCAGCGTGGCGAGCCGCTGCGGGGGCACGCCGCTCTTTGTGGTCGCCGACGTCACGCGACGCGCCGACGTGCAGCAGCTCCTCGATCGGGCGCTGGGCCACCATGGCCGGGTCGACGTGTGGATCAACAACGCGGGGCGCGGCATCACGCGCCTCGTCTCGGAGCTGACGGACGCCGACCTGGACGAGATGATGGCCGTGAACGTGAAGTCGGTCCTGTACGGGATGCAGGCGGTGCTGCCGCACTTCCGGGAGCGGGGCCGCGGGCACATCATCAACGTGTCGTCGGTGCTGGGACGGCTGCCGACGGCTCCTTTCCGGTCGGCCTATTCGGCGGCGAAGCACGCGGTGAACGGCCTGACCGCGAATCTGCGCATGGAGCTGCGCGAGAGCGCGCCGGGCGTCGTCGTCTCGGCCGTTCATCCGGGTATCGTGGCCACGGAGTTCGGCCTCAACGCCCGCCACGGCGGCCCGGACTCGCGCGCGCTGCCGGGAGCTCAGCCCGTCGAGGAGGTGGCCCAGGTGATCGTCGACCTGATCCTGACCCCCCGGGCCGACGTCTACACGCGGCCGGGATTGCGAGAGCTGGTCGGCGCTTATTTCAGCGCCGAGGATCTCGACTCGGTCGAGACCGGCCCGCCTTTCGTGACCCGCCCGCGTTGATCGACCGCGGTCAGCCGCGCGGTCGGACCGCGCTGGCCGCGGAGGCGACCTCGAGATCGTCCTTCGGCACCAGAAACACCAGGACCAGGCTGGGCCAGCTGGCCACGAAGGCGACCGTGAAGAACCCGACGTTGCCCAGCGCCTCGTTGATGGGGCCCGACACCGTCCCCGCCAGCGTGCTGCCCAGCGAGACGACCGCGGTGGCGAAGGCGTAGTGGGACGCCGAGAAGGCGGTGCGACAGCGACGCATGAGGAACACGACGTGGGCCGCGCCGCCGATCCCCGACGCGAACTGCTCGATGATCACCACCGGGACGACGAAGCCGAAGCGCGGCCTCCACACGGCCAGGCCGATGTAGAGCGGGATCGCCAGGTTCTGGAACAGGGTCATGGGGGCCAGGCAGCGCGCCAGCCCCCGGCGCGCGATGACGGCGCCTCCGACGAGGGAGGCCACGATGAAAGACGTCGTGCCGATCCCGTTCAGGATCGCCCGGTGGGTGGTGTCGATCCCGATGTCGCGCAGGAGGGGCTTCGACATCGCGAACATCATGATGTCGCCCAGCTTGTAAAAGAACATGAAGGACAGGACCAACCCGGCTTGCGGTTGCAGCAGGAACGACGCGTAGGCCTCCCAGAAGCGGCGGCCTTTTGCTTCGGTACCGGCCGGTGTCGCGTTCACCGCGGCGCTCCCCGCGCCGGCCTCCTGGGCGAGCGAGGCGGCGGGCGGCGCGGACCGGGATGAGCCGGCCTCTGCGGCGCGCGGCATCGCCAGCGCGTTCAGCAGCGCCGTCGCGATCATCAGGATCGCCGCCGCGCCAAAGGCGAGCGCCCAGTTGTTGTCGGTGAGCCCGGCCAGCGCGACCAGCCCGGAGTTACCGGCGATCATCGCCACGCGGAAGGCCGCCACGCGCACACCCGAGAACAGCGCCTGCTTCGCCTTGTCGAGGGCCGACAGGTAGAAGCCGTCACAGGCGATGTCGTGCGTCGCGTGGACGATGGACAGGAGGCCCACCGCCACCCAGAACAGCTTCAGGTTGTGTGAGGGCGCGATGGCGGCGACCGCGAACATGCCGCCGCCGAGGACCAGCTGCAGCACGATGACCCAGGTGCGCAAGCGTCCGAACAGATCGACGAGGGGGCTCCAGACGAACTTGAAGGTGACGGCCAGGTGGAGCAGCGACGTCGAGCCGATCTGGGTCTTCGACGCGTTGATGGCCGTCAGGTACTCGGTGCCCATCTGGTGCAGGAAGCTCCAGGGGAGGCCCTCGCCGAAGTAGGTCGTGAAGGTCCACAGCAACGCTCGCCGGGAGCGGCGGGCGGGCGGCGTGACGACGGGGGCTGACGCGGCGGCCGGCGTCGTCGATGACGCGACCTCGGCGCCAGAAGTGGACAGACCGGAGGGCTTGTCGGGCGGGCTGGGCGTCACGGTGGTCCGCCGCCTATGCTCGGGGCTCGCGCGCGGCCGCGCCAGTAAAATTTCCGCGCAACGGTTCTCGATGCGTGCCGACAAGGAGTCGTGGTTGTCCCGCCGACTCCGACGACACGCGCGCCACTCGTGGTGGTGTTCGGGCTGGGGCTCGCCATCGGTCTCGCGAGCGAGCGGGCGCGCGCCGCCGGGAAGACCGTCGAGGGGGTCGTGAACCTGAACACAGCACCGGTCGAGCTGCTCTCGGCCTTACCCGGTATCGGACCGTCCAAGGCGCTCGGCATCCTCGCCTATCGCGCGCGCCACCCCTTTCGCACGGTCGACGAGCTCGTCAGGGTGAAGGGGATCGGTCGTCGGATGGTGGTGACCATGCGCGCACATCTGGCCGTCTCCGGACCGTCGACGGCCCGCGCCATCCTGTCGCTCGGTCCCTCGGCGGCGCCCGCAGCGCCCGCTGCCGCGCCGCCCGTGGCGCCTCCCGTCCGAGGCTCGCCTTCCCCCTGTCGGCCGGTGGCTACCCCGCCGACCTCGGCGACGATCGCCCGGGCCGTCCGCGCGGCGCAACGGCGATCGATCCGCGCGACCGCCAACCACTGCCTGCCGCCGGCCTGATCCGGACGGCCGCGGCCGTCGGTGAGCCGAAGTCCCGTTCAGTTCGACGTGGCGGGCTCGTGAGAAGGCGCGGGAGCGGGGGGCGGCTCGCTCGCCTCGACGAGGTCTTCCAGCAGATCGATGGTCTCGATCACGGCGCCCAGCGGATCCCTGCCGCGCGAGGAGCCATTCTCGCCACTCGTCAGCCGTGCC
>Ga0207639_10001731_pt1 | contig 14701 bp, 5 predicted proteins | sample KBSCornC32_FD_184299 | JGI IMG/M metagenome (GOLD analysis project Ga0207639, IMG submission 184299) | Corn rhizosphere microbial communities from Kellogg Biological Station, Michigan, USA - KBS Corn C3-2 (SPAdes) (version 2) | ecosystem: Host-associated > Plants > Roots > Rhizosphere > Soil ...
TGTCGTTGTCCAATTCTCCGGACGCCGATGATCCGGGCTTCCGCGTGTGCACCTTCGACCAGGTGAAGCAGGCGTACATCGAGCAGACCCGAGCGTTGATCGCCGGCGGCTCGGACGTCCTGCTCGTCGAGACCATTTTCGACTCGCTCAACGCCAAGGCAGCGCTGGTCGCGATTCAGGAAGTGTTCGGGCAAGATGGCAAAGTGTTGCCGATCATGATCTCGGCTGCCGTGGGTCGCGGTGGCGAGACGATGATCTCGGCGCAGACGGTCGAAGCGTTGTGGAACGCGGTCAAGCACGTGAACCCGCTGTCCGTCGGTCTGAACTGCTCGCTCGGCCCGGACTTGATGTATCCGTTCTTGAGCGAGCTCTCGCAAAAGTCCGACGCGGCGATCTCCTGCTACCCGAACGCGGGCCTGCCGAACCCGTTGTCGCCCACCGGCTTCGACCTGGAGCCGCCGGACATGGCGCGCTTTTTAGGGGAATTTGCGCAGTCCGGGTTGATCAACATCGCGGGCGGCTGCTGTGGCAACACGCCCGAGCACATCGCCGCCATCGCGCGCGCGCTCGAGACCGCGCCGCCGCGGTCGATTCCACGGGCCAGCGCACGGACGACGGGCGCGCCCATCGCCGCGCCGGCGCCGGCCGCCACCGACACCTCCCCGACGCTGGTCCCGCCCGCGCGCCCGCTCCGCCTGTCGGGCTCGCAGCCGTTCACGCAGCAGGCCGGCACCTACCTGATGATCGGCGAGCGCACGAACGTGGCCGGCTCGCCCAAGTTCGCGAAGCTCATCAAGGACGGCAAGTACGAGGAGGCGGTCTCCATCGCCCGCCAGCAGGTCGAGAACGGCGCCAACGTCATCGACATCTGCATGGACGAGGGGATGATCGACGGCGTCGCCGCCATGACCCGGTTCCTGTCGCTGCTGGCGTCCGAGCCGGAGGTGGCGAAGGTCCCCTTCATGGTCGACTCGTCGAAGTGGGAGGTCATCGAGGCCGGGCTGAAGTGTCTGCAGGGCAAGGGGATCGTCAACTCGATCTCGCTGAAGGAGGGCGAGGACGTCTTCCGCCAGCGCGCGACGACGGTCCGCACCTACGGCGCGGCCGTGGTGGTCATGGCCTTCGACGAGCAGGGGCAAGCGGCCACCTACGCCGAGAAGATCCGCATCTGCGAGCGGGCCTACCGCATCCTGGTCGACGACGTGGGCTTTCCGCCCGAGGACATCATCTTCGATCCGAACGTCCTGACCGTGGCGACCGGCATGGAGGAGCACAACAACTATGCGGTCGACTTCATCGAGGCGACCCGCTGGATCAAGACCCACCTGCCTCACGCCAAGGTGTCGGGCGGCGTGTCCAACATCTCGTTCAGCTTCCGCGGCAACAACCGCGTCCGCGAGGCGATGCACTCGGCGTTTCTGTATCACGCCATCGGCGCCGGGATGGACATGGGCATCGTCAACGCCGGCATGCTCGAGGTGTACGAGGAGATCGAGCCCGTCCTCAAGGATCTGGTCGAGGACGTGCTGCTCAACCGCCGGCCGGACGCCACCGAGCGCCTGGTCGAGCACGGCGAGCGGCTGAAGGCCGAGGCCGCCGCCGCGGGTGGCGCCGGCGCGGGCGCGGGGGTCGACCTCAAGCAGGAGGAGTGGCGCCAAGGTCCCGTCGAGGCGCGCCTCTCGCACGCCCTGGTGAAGGGCATCGACGCGTTCATCGACGCCGACACCGCCGAGGCCCTGGCCAAGCTGGGCCGCCCGCTGTCCGTCATCGAGGGCCCGCTGATGGACGGGATGAGCGTGGTCGGCGATCTGTTCGGCGCCGGCAAGATGTTCCTGCCTCAGGTCGTCAAGTCGGCCCGCGTGATGAAGAAGGCGGTCGCCTACCTGACCCCGCTGATGGAGGCCGAGAAGGCCGCGATGGCGGCGGCCGGCGAGGAGGTGCGCACGCAGGGCAAGATCGTGCTCGCCACCGTGAAGGGCGACGTCCACGACATCGGCAAGAACATCGTGGGCGTGGTGCTGGCGTGCAACAACTACGAGGTCATCGACATGGGCGTCATGGTCCCGTGCGACAAGATCCTCGATCGCGCCCGCAAGGAGAAGGCCGACGTCATCGGCCTGTCGGGCTTGATCACGCCGTCGCTCGACGAGATGGCCTACGTCGCGCGCGAGATGGAGCGGCAGGGGCTGAAGCTGCCGCTGCTCATCGGGGGCGCCACCACCAGCAAGGCGCACACGGCGGTCAAGATCGCGCCCCACTACAGCGAGCCCGTCGTCCACGTCCTGGACGCGAGCCGCGCGGTGCCCGTGACGACCAGCCTGCTCAGCGTCGAAGGCAAGGCCGCCTTCGTGGCCCAGCACCGCGCGGAGTACGAGAATCTGCGGCGGATGCACGGCGGCCATCGCCAGAAGATGATCCCGATCGAGGCGGCGCGCGCCCGGCGCACGCCCATCACCTGGCGCCAGGAGGACCTCCCTCGACCCAAGCGCACGGGAGTTCAGGTGCTCGACGACTTCCCGCTCGCGACGCTGCGCGAATACATCGACTGGACGCCGTTCTTCCATACGTGGGAGCTGAAGGGCGTGTACCCGCGAATCTTCGAGCACGAGAAGTACGGCGAGCAGGCCCGCCAGCTCTTCGCCGAAGGGAACGGGCTGCTCGACAGCATCATCGCGGGCCGGCTGCTGCGCGCGCGGGGGGTCTACGGTCTGTTCCCGGCCGCCGCGGTGGGCGACGACGTCGAGCTGTACGACGACGAGACCCGCGAGCGCGTGAGCCACTCGTTCCACTTCCTGCGCCAGCAGGTCTTGAAAGAGCCGGGGAAGGCGGGGGGCGCCGGGGCCGCGCGGACGGACGAGCCGGATGGCGGCGAGCCCGTGGCCCGCTCGCTGGCCGACTTCGTCGCCCCGCGCGAGAGCGGGTTGCGCGATCACCTGGGGGGCTTCGCCGTGACGAGCGGCGGCGGCCTGAAGGAGCTGGTCGAGGGCTTCCGCGCCCGTCACGACGACTACAACGCCATCATGGCCGAGGCGCTGGCCGATCGGCTGGCGGAGGCGTTCGCCGAATACCTGCACCAGCGGGTCCGTAAGGAGTGGGGCTACGGCGACAGCGAGGATCTGACCAAGGAGCAGCTCATCAAGGAAGAGTACCGAGGCATCCGCCCCGCCGCCGGCTACCCGGCCTGCCCCGATCACACGGAGAAGGGCGAGCTCTGGCGGCTGCTCGACGCCGACCGCAACGCGGGGATCACCTTGACCGAGTCGTTCGCCATGTGGCCGGGCTCGAGCGTGAGCGGGCTCTATTTCGCTCACCCAGCCTCGCGCTACTTCACGCTCGGCAAGATTGACCGCGATCAGGTCGCCGACTACGCGGCTCGAAAGGGCATGAGCGTGGCTGAGGTCGAGCGGTGGCTGGCGCCCAACCTCGGCTACGACCCCGCGGGCCCTTGAGGCCCCTGCTGGCGCTTGAAAAATCGGACGCGGAACCAATACTTTGGCTCTGCGCCGGAGCACGCCCTTACGAGATGAGCCGTCGCGCCCCCCCGAGCGGCGCCGGGCGATCTTGCCGAGGATCACACCGAGGCTCTCGCCCGCGATCTTGGCGGCAGCCGCCGTCTTCACGCTGACCGGCGCCGGCTGCGGCGCCCCGCGGCCCGGGACGGCGACCACCGCCGGAACTCCCTCCCCGCCCCCTCTCACCTCCGCCCAGATCGCGGCGCTGCTGCCGGACCAGGTCCGCGACGGCCGGGGGTGGAGCGAGGCGATCCTGAACGCGCTGGTCGCGAACGAGCTTCCGGCCGACCCGACGTCGGCCTGCGCGATCATCGCGGTCATCGGGCAGGAGTCCTCGTTCCAGGAGGACCCCGTGGTGCCGGGCCTGGCGCGGCTGGTGCGTGCGCGCATCGACCGCTACAAGTCGAAGCTGGGCCCCCTCGGCGACCCGCTGTTCGAGCGGCTGCTGGCAGGACACGCGCCCGAGGACGCTCGGTCGTTCGAGCAACGCCTGGACCAGGTGCGCACGGAACGTGACGTCGACGTGCTGTTCCGGGATCTCCTCGCCTACTACGAGGTCCATCACCCGGCGATGTTCACGGCCCTGCGCTGGGCGGGAAAGATCGTCGACGTCGGCGATCTGGCGGAGCTGAATCCGATCACGACCGCAGGATCGATGCAGGTCAGCGTCCGCTTCGCCGAGCAATGGGCACGGGCGCACAAGGGCAGCACCGCCACCTCTGGAAGCGTGCGCGACGCGCTCTACACGCGGGCGGGCGGCGTTTATTACGGTACGGCCCGCCTGCTCGGGTTCCCCGTTCACTACGACCAGCCGCTGTTCCGCTTCGCGGATTACAACGCCGGCTTCTATTCCAGCCGAAATGCGGCCGTGCAGGCCCAGGTCTCTCGGCTGACCAAGATGCCCCTCGCCCTGGACGGCGACCTGCTGGCGTACCAGAAGAACGGCGACCCGCGCGACGAGGTCAGCGCCTCGTCACGAGCCATTCTCCGGCTGACCGAGCGGTTCGCGCCGCGGCTGTCGGAGCGGGATGTCCGGCGTGACCTGCTGGCCGAGAAGACGCTCGGCTTCGAGGACACCGAGACCTATCGCGCCATCAAGGCGGCCGCTCAGCAACGCAGCGGCCGGCCGCCCGAGTACGCCACGCTCCCGGACGTGACGCTGGAGAGCCCGAAGCTGTCCCGCACCCTCTCCACGGCCTGGTTCGCCCGCGCGGTCGACCGGCGATATCAGGCTTGCGTCGCTCGCAGCCCACGGTGAGCGCGGCAGAGCGACTCCGCTATCTAACGCAAAGCGTTCTGTCGTAAGGTGGCACGGCGCGGTCGCGGAGGTTTCTTTCAGCAAAGTACGGTCTCCGGGAGACAGTACCTTTCAGCCACCGGTCGGGGTGAGACGTCACGCATCGCTCGGATTCCGTCGGATATCCTGGCTCGACCTTCACACGAGGAACCGTCATGTCACAAAACAAGAGCTGCTTCTTTGGACCGTATCGTCACGCTCTGATGGGGGCGTGCCTCGCCGTCGCGCTGGGGTGCGGTGGCAGCGGCGAGTCTGGGACGGGTGGTTCCCCGGCGGGCGGCTCCGGCGGTGCCACCGGGACAGGAGGCTCCGCCACGGGCGGCGTCGTGGGCTCGGGAGGAAACGTCAGCTCCGGTGGGACCACCGGGAATGGCTCGGGCGGAAAGCCCGGGACGGGCGGCTCCACCAGCAGCGGCGGCTCCACCGGCAGCGGCGGCTCCACCGGCAGCGGCGGCTCCACCGGCAGCGGCGGCTCCAGCAGCAGCGGCGGCTCCACCGCCAGCGGCGGTTCCACCGGCGTCGCCGGTAGCCCCGCGGGGTCCGGGGGCGCCGGCGGCAGGATGGGCGCGGGCGGGGCCGGACCGGGCGGCTCGGCGGGCCCCTCGGGCGGGGCCAGCGGAGCGGCCGGCAGAAGCGGCGGAGGTGGCGCTCCGGGTGCTGCGGGAGGCAGCACCGGCACGGGGGCCACCATGAGCGCAGGCTGCGGCAAGGCGCCGGCCACGCTCAAGAGCGCCACGGTCAATCAGGCCACGCCCACCAACAGCATCTCGGTGGGCGGCATGTCGCGCGAGTTCCTGGTTCGCTGGCCCACGACCTACGCCAACAACAAGGCCTATCCGCTTCACATCGGCTTGCACGGCGCCAACGGGAACATCTCCGAGAACGGCAAAAACAATTTCGGTCTCTGGACCCTCTCGAAGGATTCAGTGATTTTCGTGACCCTGGGCGCCGTGAACGGACTCTGGGAGGGCCCGCGGGACCTGACCTACGCCGACGCGGTGATCAAACAGGTCGAGAGCGAGCTCTGCATCGATACCTCGAAGGTCGTGCTGGAGGGCTTCAGCCAAGGCGGCGCCATGTCGTGGTTCCTCACCGGCTCGCGTCCGGGCGTGTTCCGCGCCGTGGTCGGTCACTCGGGCGGAGGTGTGCAGGGAATTCCTGCGCTCTCGGCGGTCGCCTATCTCGGCTCGCTCGGGACCGACGAGATGCCCAAAAACGATCAATCTACCCAATCCGATCAATTCGCCAAAGTCAATGGATGCACCATTGAAACATTGCCAACGGCGCAAACGGGGAAGCATGTGTGCACACCGTACAAGGGATGCAAGGACGGTTTCCCCGTCACGTGGTGCTCATACGACGGCGGGCACGGCTTCCAGGACACCGACTCCGGAACATCGACCTCCTGGGTTCCCCAGGCGGTATGGGACTTCCTGATGCCGATCCTCTTCTAAGAAGAAACCGCACGTCAGGTCATGCGGCGAAGTGTCGTGAAACCAGCGCAGATCTGCGCTGGCCGTCGGGGGAGGATCGTTCGACACAGCCGCCCGTGCTACGCAACCCGAATCGTTGGCCGCCGATAGACCCTCCGCCGCGGGCCTGGTACTTTCGCGAGCCCAAGCCGGCGAAAGAGGTCCAATGAGAGCTATCCGAAACATGGCTGTTCTGGCGGTGATCGCCGTTGCATCAAGTTGCCAGGAGGGAATGAAGTTTCACCCGACGGATGGTGGACAAGGGGGGATGTCGTCGTCCGCTCCGGGCGTCGGCGGAGGCGGCGGCAAGGGCGCGATGGTTGGCTCGGCTGGCGGAGGAACGGATACAAAGTCAGAAACCGGCAGCGCCTCCGGAGGCGGTGGAGGGACGATGCCGGCGAGCGGAGCTGGAGGTGCGGTGGGTTCGGGCGGCCGAGATGCCTCGGGGTCCGGCGGCGAGGGTCAGGGGAGGGGCGGCGCTCCCTCCTCTGACGGCGGCACCGGGAATGGTGGCGGGCCTGCTACCGGAACCGGCGGCCAAGATGGGCGCGGCACGGGAGCGGTCACCGCAGACGGCGGTGGATCAGGTACCCGCGGGTCCGGTGCGGGCGGCTCCAGTACCGGCGGATCCAGCGCGAGTGGATCAGGCTCCGGTGGTACGACGGCCAAGAGCAACGGCATGTCGTGCAGCGGCGCAGGCGAATGTGGAAGCGGACACTGTTCCGCGGGCTACTGCTGCAACGTCGCTTGTACGGGCCAGTGCGAGTCGTGCGCAGTCGCCGCCAGCCGGGGCACGTGCGTCGCCGTAACGACGCCCCGAACGCCTTGTGCTGGCACGGGTACCTGCGTCGGCACGTGCAACGGGATTAACGGCACGAGCTGCGTGTACCCCGGCGTCGAGACGACATGCGCCCAATCGTCGTGCTCTGGCGGGGTCGCGAAGCCAGCGGCCAGTTGCAACAGCGGCGGTACGTGCTCGAATCCCGCGGGGATCACCTGCCCGTACGGCTGCCAGCCCAACAGCACGATGTGCGCGATGTGCCGCTCGAGGTCGGGCTCAAACGTCCTCAGCAACCCTGGGTTCGACACGGCCAGCGGCACCAGCGGCTGGGAACTGGGAGGTGATGGCACTGGAATGTGGACTAACAATGACGCCGACGGTTGCACGGGCTCGGGGTCCTTTGCGTTCAAGAGCATTGGCGACACCGCGATAAGCGAATGCAAACCGGCCACGGCTGGGAGAACCTATCACCTGGCCTACAAATTCAAGGCGCTCGTGGCCCTCCCTGGATCTTCCGGCGATTGCCGAATCGCGTTCTATGGCTCTTGCACCACCAACATCGACATCGGTCCCGAACTGATCTCGGCACCGTCCGACGGAGATAGTTGGGTATTCACCAGCGGAAGCACGGTTGCCCCGTCAGGAACCAGCAACATGAGGGTTACTTGCGGAGCGATCTCCGGTTACGGGTACTACGATCAGTTCTATCTAGGCGAGAGCGACGTCGCCTTCTAAAGTAAAGGTGGCTACTACCACCGCTTCAAATGTGGAGGGTTCGGCGCGCCTGAAGGCGCTCTTTTCGCCGGATGCGAGCGGCGCCGCTCCTCCGCCCAAAAGGCGCGCCGAGATGGGTGCGTCGCGCAGATCTCGGGCGACGGGCCGCGACGCCCCCGGGCCGCGCGCAACGCGGAGCCAGCATCGCAAGCGAAAAGGCGCCTCGCGCCCCCAATGCCCCGGCGTCACCGGTTCATCATAGCGCGACTCGGATCAGGCGACGTCGCCCGGGGACGGCACCGGCTTGCACAGCGCGATCAGATGGGGCGCGATCTCCTCGATGGGAAGGATGGCGTCGACCGCCGTTCGCGCCAGCACCGCCAGGGGTCCGGCCGGCGCTCGCGCCGTGGCCGGGTCCTGGACGATCACGCGGCCCCCCGCCCGCTTGACGGCGGCGGCCCCGTACGCCCCGTCGTCGTTGCTGCCGGTCAGGACCACGGCCACCGCGCTTCCTCCGTACGAGTCCGCCGCCGATTCCAGCAACACGTCGATGGAGGGGCGAGCGAAGAGCACCGGCGGATCGAGCGACAGCGAGAGGAAGCCGCGCTCCACGATCAGATGGTATCCGGGCGGCGCCAGGTACACATGGCCGTCCTCGAGAGGGTCCTTGTCGTCGGGCTCGAGGACCGGCATCACCGAGTGCTTGTTCAGCAGGTCGAGCAGGTGGCCGTCGATCTGCGGTCCGCGGTGCTGGACGATGGCCAGGGCGCAGGGCAGGCGCTCCGGAAAGCTCCCGAGCAGCTTCTGCACGGCCTCCAGGCCGCCCAGCGACGCTCCCAGCGCCACGATCCGGGGCGCCGGTGCCCCCGCGGCAGCCCCCGCCGAATCGGTCGCGGTCGGTATCGGTGTGGTCGTCGTGGCCATGGCAAGCTCCCCCTCAGAAGCCGTTGGTCGATCCGCCTCCGCTCTCAGCGGACTCAGCGGACCTTGCGGTACACGCGCAGCTCCTCACCGATGGGCTCGTACCGGCTCTCGTGCGGCGTGCCATGGAGCGACTCCCGCTTGCCCAGGCTCAAGACGCCGAACTGGCTGAGGCTGTCGTACAGCAGCCGGTGGACGTGATCGCGCAGCTCCCGATCGAAGTAGATCATCACGTTCCGGCACATGATCAGGTGGAACTCGTTGAACGGTCCGTCACAGACCAGGTTGTGCTGCGAGAAGATGATGTTCCGCCGGAGCGCCTGGCGGATGACGGCGTTGTGAGCGTCGGCCTGATAGTACGCCGAGAAGTCGCCCCGTCCCCCCGCCTTCTGGTACGCCACCGTGTGATCGCGCAAATTGCGCAAGCTGAACACGCCGGCCCGGGCCCGCTCGACCACCTGATCGCTGAGGTCCGTGGCGTACAGGCGGCAGCGGTCATACAGGCCCTCCTCCTCGAGCACGATCGCCAGCGAGTACACCTCCTCGCCCGATGCGCACCCGGCGTGCCAGATGCGGATGAATGGATAAGTCCGCAGGACCGGGATCACCTCTTCACGGAGCGCGCGAAACACGTCGGCGTCGCGGAACATGGCGGTCGTGTGGACCGCCACGCGCTCGATGAAACGGACCATGGCCGCCGGCTCGTGCAGGACCTTCTCCTGCAGCGCCGACACGGTGGCCAGCCCTTCCTGATGGACGGCGTTCCGGACCCGTCTCATCAAGGACGACCGAGAATAGCCCCGCATGTCGTAGCCGTAGCGGCGCGCGACCCCGGCGAGCAGCAGCTCGACCTCCAGGACCTCGGTGTGGTGCAACTCGGCGCCCAGCATCGCCCGCCCGTCAGGAGTAGAGCCACACGCGAAGCAGGGACACGAGCTGGTTCGCGTCGATGGGCTTCGTGATGTAGTCCGACGCGCCCGCCTCCACGCACTTTTCGCGGTCGCCCTTCATGGCCTTGGCGGTCAGCGCGATGATCGGCAACCGGGCGAAGTGGGCCTGAGCTCGGATCTGGCGCGTGGCTTCGTAGCCGTCCATCTCTGGCATCATGATGTCCATCAGCACGATGTCTATGTCCTTCGGAGCCTCGGCCAGCTTCTGCAAGGCCTGCTTTCCGTTCTCGGCGTAGACGACCTTCATGTCGTGCTGCTCGAGGATCGTCGTGATGGCGAACAGGTTTCGCGCGTCGTCGTCGACCAGCAGGACGCGCTTGCCCGCCAGCGCCGGATCGGACTCGGTCAGGCGCCGCAGCATCTGGCGCTTGGGATCGGGGAGGTTCGCCTCGACCCGGTGCAAAAATAGCGCCGTCTCGTCGAGCAGCCGCTCGGGCGAGCGGACGTCCTTGACGATGATGGTCTCCGACAGCATGCGCAGCTCCACCTCGTCCTCGCGGCTCAGCTCCTTGCCGGTGTAGACGATGATGGGCAGCCGGCGATAGGCCGGACGATCCCGCAGCGTCTTCATCAGCTCGAGCCCCGACATGCCCGGCAGCCGGAGGTCCAGCACCACGCAGTCATAGGGCTCGGCCTGCAGCGCCTCCAGCGCCTCCTCGCCCGAGCCGACGGCGCGGCTGACCACGTCGCCGTTGCCGATCAGCTCGACGATGCTGTTGCGCTGGACCTCGTCGTCCTCGACGATGAGCAGCCGGCGCACGCGCCGCTCCAGGAACGACTGGATCCGCCCCAGCGCGTTGTCGACCGCCTCCCGCTCTGCGGGCTTCTGCAGGAACGCGATGGCGCCCGAATCGAGGCTCCGGCGCTCCTCGTCGGACGCCGTGATCACGTGGACCGGGATGTGGCGCGTCTGCGGATCGTGCTTCAACTGATCCAGCACGACCCACCCGTCCATGTCGGGCAGGCGCAGATCCAAGGTGATGGCGTCGGGCCGCAGCACGCGCGCCATCTCCAGCCCCTGGGCGCCGCTGGCGGCGACCACGCCACGGAACCCGTGCTCGCGCGCGAACCCGAGCAGGGCCCGGCCGAAGGTCTCGTCGTCCTCGATCATCAGGAGCACCCGATCCCCCGCCTGGATGGCGTGACGATCGTCGGCCGCGTCGTGGAGCCCGCCGAGCATCCCTGCCGACCAGGACGCGGTCCCGCCCTCCCCCGCGCCCGTCGGCGGCCCGTGCGCCGCGCCGAACGATGCCTCGACGCCGTGCTCCGCCGACCGTGCCCGCTGCAGCGGAACCTGTACCGCGGTCGCGGTGCGGGCACGAGGAGTGAACTCGATGGGCAGGAACAGGGTCAGGGTGCTGCCCACCCCGACCTCGCTCTGCAGGTGCAGCTCGCCCCCCAGCAGGCCGGCGATCTCGCGGCTGATGTTCAGGCCGAGGCCCGTGCCGCCGTACTTGCGGCTGGTCCCCCCGTCGGCCTGCTGGAACGCCTCGAACACGATCTTCTGCTTGTCCCGCGGGATGCCGATCCCCGTGTCCCGCACCGAGAACGCCACCACGGTGGTCGCCGCGTTGAGGGACTGGTTGTCGACGCTCCACTCCGGCTGCAGCGCGCGCGCGATCTGCAGCGTCACCCCTCCCCGCTCCGTGAACTTCACGGCGTTCGAGAGCAGGTTGCGCAGGACCTGGCGCAGGCGCATGTCGTCGGTCCGGATCGCCGGCGGCAGCGCCGAATCGAGATCGATGTTGAACTCGAGGCGCTTCTCCTCGGCCACGTGCCGGAACGACCGATCGACGAACTCGCGGATGTCGGCGAAGGTCACCGCCGAGACGTCCACCGTCATGGTGCCCGACTCGATCTTGGCAAGGTCGAGGATCTCGTTGATGAGCGCCAGCAGATCGGCGCCGGACTGGCGGATCGTGCTGGCGAACTGCACCTGCTTCGGGGACAGGTTCTGCTCCCGGTTCTCCTCGAGCTGCCGCGACAGAATGAGCAAGCTGTTGAGCGGCGTGCGCAGCTCGTGCGACATGTTGGCCAGGAACTGCGACTTGTAGCGCGACGTCAGCGTCAGCTGCTCGGCCTTCTCCTCCAGCTCCTGCTTGGCCACCTCGACGTCGCGGTTCTTCCGCTCGACCTCGGTCTTCTGCATGGTCAGCTGGCGCGCCTTCTCCTCCAGCTCCTCGTTGGTCTGCTGCAGCTCCTCCTGCTGCGACTGCAGCTCCTCGGCCATGCTCTGCGACTTGCGCAGCAGCTCGTCGGTCTTCATGGTCGCCTCGATGGTGGCGACCACGATGCCCAAGCTCTCGACCAGCTGCTCGAGGAACGCGATCTGGATGGCGTTGAACCCCTGGAACGACGCCAGCTCGAGGACGCCCTTGATCTCGCCCTCGAACGAGATCGGGACCACCACGATGTTGAGCGGCGCCGCGTCCCCCAGCGACGAGTTGATGCGCACGTAGTCGTGCGGCACGTTCGTGATCAGGATGCGCTTCTTCTCGCGGGCGGCCTGGCCGATCAGCCCCTCGCCCAGCGCGAACACGTTCGAGACGCCCTTGCGCTCCTTGTAGGCGTACGAGGCGAACAGCTTCAGCACCGGCTTGCCGTCGCGGCGCGACTCGTCCGTCTCCGCCATGAAGAACGACCCGTGCTGGGCGCTGATCAAGGTGGCCAGCTCGCCGAGCACGTTCTCGGCGACGGTCAGCAGGTCACGCTGCCCCTGCAGCATGCGCGTGAAGCGGGCCAGGTTCGTCTTCAACCAGTCCTGCTCCTGGTTGACCAGCGTGGTGTCCGCCAGGGTGCGGATCATCTGGTTCATGTTGTCCTTGAGGACGGCGACCTCGCCCCGCGCGTCGACGGTGATGGACTGGGTCAGATCGCCCTTGGTCACGGCGGTCGCAACGTCCCCGATGGCGCGCACCTGCCGCGTCAGGTTGCCGGCCAGCTCGTTGACGTTGTTGGTCAGGTCGCGCCACACGCCGGCCGCGCCGGGCACGTCGGCCTGACCGCCCAGGCGCCCCTCGACGCCGACCTCGCGCGCCACGCCGATGACCTGGTCGGCGAAGGTCGACAGGGTCACGATCATGGCGTTGATGGTCTCGACCAGCGTCGCGATCTCGCCTTGCGCCGCCAGCGTCAGCTTCTGGTCCAGATCGCCGTTCGCGACCGCCGTGACGACGCGCGCGATGCCGCGCACCTGCTCGGTCAGGTTGCGGGCCATCAGGTTGACGTTGTCGGTCAGCCCGCGCCACACGCCGGAGACGCCGCGCACCTCGGCCTGGCCGCCCAGCACGCCCTCGGTGCCGACCTCGCGCGCGACGCGGGTGACCTCGGCGGCGAAGCCGTTCAGCTGATCGACCATCGTGTTGACGGTGTCTTTCAGCGCCAGCAGCTCGCCGCGCACCTCGACCGTGATCTTGCGGGTCAGGTCGCCGTTCGCGACCGCGGTGGTCACGTTGGCGATGTCGCGCACCTGGCCCGTCAGGTTGGACGCCATCAGGTTGACGTTGTCGGTCAGCTCCTTCCACACGCCGGAGACGCCGCGCACCTCGGCCTGGCCGCCCAGCTTGCCCTCGACGCCACGTCGCGGGGCCACGCGGGTTACCTGGTCGGCGAACGCGCTCAGCTGATCGACCATGACGTTGACGGTGTTCTTCAGCTCGAGCAGCTCGCCGCGCACGTCGACGGTGATCTTCTTCGACAGATCACCGCGCGCGACGGCGGTGGTCACCTCGGCGATGTTGCGGACCTGCGCCGTCAGGTTCGACGCCATCGAGTTGACGTTGTCGGTCAGATCCTTCCACGTGCCGCGCACCCCTTCGATCGACGCCTGCCCGCCCAGCTTCCCCTCGGTGCCGACCTCGCGCGCCACGCGCGTGACCTGGTCGGCGAACGCGCTCAGCTGATCGACCATCGTGTTGAAGGTGGTCTTCAGCTCGAGGATCTCGCCGCGCGCCGTGACCACGATCTTCTTCTGCAGGTCGCCCTGCGCGATGGCGGTCGCCACCTGCGCGATGTTGCGCACCTGATCGGTCAGGTTGTTGGCCATCGAGTTGACGGCGTCGGTCAGGTGCCGCCACGTGCCGGCCACGCCGCGCACGTCGGCTTGCCCGCCCAGCTTGCCCTCGGTGCCGACCTCCGTCGCCAGGCGCGTGACCTGGTCGGCGAACGCCGAGAGCTGATCGACCATGATGTTGATGGTGTTCTTCAGCTCGAGGATCTCGCCCTTGGCGTCGACCACGATCTTGCGGGTCAGATCGCCGCGCGCGACCGCGGTGGTCACCATGGCGATGTCGCGCACCTGGTTGGTCAGGTTGCTGGCCATCAGGTTGACGTTGTCGGTCAGCTCCTTCCAGACGCCCCGCACGCCGGGCACCTCGGCCTGACCGCCCAGGCGGCCCTCGACGCCGACCTCGCGCGCCACCCGCGTGACCTCGGCCGAGAAGGCGTTCAGCTGGGCCACCATCGCGTTCAACACGTTCTTCAGCTCGAGGACCTCGCCGCGCGCGCTGACCGTGATGGTCTTCGAGAGGTCGCCGTTCGCCACCGAGCGGGCCACGTCCGCGATGTTGCGCACCTGGTTGGTCAGGTTGGACGCCATCGAGTTCACGTTCTGGGTCAGCTCGAGCCAGATGCCGGCCACGTCCTGCACGACGGCCTGGCCGCCCAGCACGCCCTCGGTGCCGACCTCGCGCGCCATGCGCGTGACCTCGGCGGCGAACGAGCCCAGCGAGTCCACCATCGCGTTGATGGTGGCCTTCAACTGCAAGAGCTCGCCCTTGACCTCGACCGTGATCTTCTTGGACAGGTCGCCGTTGGCGACCGCGGTGGTGACGCCCGCGATGTCGCGCACCTGGTCGGTCAGGTTGCGGCCCATCAGGTTGACGTTGTCGGTCAGCTCCTTCCACACGCCCGAGACGTCCTTCACGTCGGCCTGCACGCCCAGCGTCCCCTCGGTGCCGACCAGCCGGGCCACCCGGTTCACCTCGGCGGAGAACCGATTCAGCTTGTCGACGGTGGCGTTGATCGTGTTCTTCAAGGTCAGGATCTCACCGCGC
>Ga0207639_10001734_pt1 | contig 14684 bp, 13 predicted proteins | sample KBSCornC32_FD_184299 | JGI IMG/M metagenome (GOLD analysis project Ga0207639, IMG submission 184299) | Corn rhizosphere microbial communities from Kellogg Biological Station, Michigan, USA - KBS Corn C3-2 (SPAdes) (version 2) | ecosystem: Host-associated > Plants > Roots > Rhizosphere > Soil ...
AGCGCCCACAGCAGCGCCGCGAAACTGGTCACGAACCCCCGCAGCGGCGCGATATCGAGGGCCTGCGCAAAGGTTGCGGGTGCGTTCATGCCTGCTGCCCCGCCGCCAGGCGGAAGGGGACGACGCTCGCGGTCGGCTCTTCATGTCCGCCAAGAATGGAGAGGAGGCGCTCGCGCAAGGGGCCGGACACGGCCGACCGCTCGCCGCGCGCGGCATCGATGCGCTGTTCTGTTACGATACGGCCTTGGTCGAGGACGAGAATGCGGTCGGCGAGCGCGATCGCTTCGTCCACATCATGCGTGACCATCAGGATCGCGGGGCGATGCTGGCGCCACAGCGCCAGGACGAGGTCGTGCATGCGGTATCGGGTCAGCGCGTCGAGCGCCGCGAAAGGCTCGTCGAGCAGCAGCAGTTGCGGTTCGCGCACCAGCGCTCGGGCGAGCGCCACGCGCTGCGCCTCGCCGCCGGACAGCGTGAGCGGCCAGGCATCGAGGCGATGGCCCAGACCGACCTCCTGCAACGCGGCCTCGGCGCGCTGACGGATGTCCGCCCCGCGCAGGCCCAGCGCGACGTTGCGCCATACGCGCTTCCAGGGTAGCAGCCGGGCGTCCTGAAACACCACCGCGCGCGATCCGGGCACGGTCACATCCTGCCCCTTCACATCGTCGAGACCGGCGAGGGTGCGCAGCAGCGTGGTCTTGCCCGATCCCGAGCGACCGAGCAGCGCGACGAACTCTCCCGCCGCGATATCGAGATTCAGACTCGAGATGATCGTGTTGTCACCGAAGCGGCGGGTAAAGTCGCGCAGGCGCACGACGGACTCGGGCGACGAAGAGGGGAGAGGCGAGAAGTTCGCGGAAAATCCGACGGCAGCGTCCATGGTCATTGCTCCACGATGGCGGGGCGCCAGACGAGCGCCCGCGTTTCGACGACGCGCACCGCCCAGTCGGCCAGCAGGCCCAGGACGGCATAGACCATCAGGCAGACGACGATGATGTCGGTCCGCATGAAATCGCGCGCATTATTGATGAGATAGCCCAGTCCGGCGGAGGCATTGATCTGCTCCGCGACCACCAGCACGAGGATGGCGACCGAGAGCGAATAGCGAAGGCCGACGAGCAGCGAGGGCAGCGCACCCGGCAGCACGACGTGCCAGACCAGTTCGGCGCGCGACAGGCCAAAGCTGCGCGCGCCCTCGATCAGCCGCAGGTCGACGCCGCGAATGCCGCTGTACAGGTTCAGATAGACGGGAAAGACTGAGGCGAAGGCGATCAGCGCGATCTTCGGCGCCTCCCCGATCCCGAACCAGACGATGAAGAGCGGGGTCAGCGCCAGCGTCGGGATGGTACGCTTGATCTGCATCAGCGGATCGACCGCCACCTCGCCGGGCCGCGACAGGCCCGCCAACAGGGCCAGCGCAACCCCGACCGTTATGCCAATGGCCAGACCGGCGGCGACACGGCCGGACGATACCAGCAAATTCGATAGCAATTCACCCGACGCGACCAGATCGAACAGCGTCTCAGCCACTTCCGACGGTGCGGCGAGCGTCCGTTCGGGAATGACGCCCGTGCGCGGTCCCAGTTCCCAGATCAGGAGCAGGATGACCGGCGACAGGGCGCGGGAGCGTCCGATCGATCGGGCAAGGGAGGAAAGATTCGACATCGGGTCCGCCTTCGAAAACTGATGAGGCCATGCCAACACCCCATTGTCTACCAATTCAATCAAGTTATTATCTGGACCTATGAGGCGGGCTTATATTTGCGCCAAACCGTTCGATATTCTCCACCAACCTACTGATAATACATCATTTCATTACCCGTCACGGGGCGACAAATTTTGCTTGATATCCATAAATGTCTACTATTTTGATTGATAATGTAGGAGATGGCATCAGGAGGGCGTTCCACCGTGCGCGCGGCGAGCTTCTCATTCTTTCAACCGGGGGGCGCTCATGCCGGTCAATTTGCCTACCAACCTTCTGCGCAGTTTCGTTGCCATCGTCGATACCGGGTCCATGCTCAACGCATCCGAACAGGTGTTCGTCACCCAGTCCGCGCTCAGTCTCCAGATCAAGCGGCTGGAGGAACTGGTGCAGCAGACCCTGTTCCACCGCGAGGGCCGCCGCCTGTCGCTGACGCAGGCGGGCGACCTGCTGCTGGATTATGCGCGACGGGTGCTGGCCCTGCATGACGAGGCGGTCGCCGCGGTCAGCGCCGGCCAGTTCACCGGCCCGGCGCGCGTCGGCATGGTACAGGATTTCGCGGAAACCCTGCTCTCCGGCCTGCTTTCCCAATTCGCCGAGTTGCACCCGGAGGCCCAGATTTTCGCGCGGGTCGCCGGCACGGCGGAACTGTTGTCGCTGCTCGACCGGCGCCAGCTCGACATCGTGCTGGGCTTTGCCGCCAACAATGATGCTGGCGCGATCGCCCATGCGCCGATGGCCTGGTATGGCAATCGCGACCTCCTTGACCGGGATGTGCTGCCGCTGGCGGTGCTGGAACTGCCCTGCCGGTTCCGCGAGGCCGCCACGCGGGCGCTGGAGGATGCCGGCATACCTTATCGCATCGCGGTCGAGACGCCCAACCTCACCACCCTTCGCGCGGCGGTGCAGGCCGGGCTGGGCATCACCTGCCGCACGCACCTGTTCCTGCGCGACGAACCGCTGGAGGAGCCGGCCCTGCCCGCCCTGCCGAGAGTCGCCTGCATCCTTCAGACCGCCGGATCGCTGACCGGAGCGCCCCATCGGCTGGCGGAACTGGCGCGGGAGACGGTGGCAGCGTTGTAGGAGACGCCGCCCTTATTGAAAATTTTCAAGGATGCTCGCTCCCTTCTCGTTTCCCCCAACGGGAAGCGCGGCTTAGCCATGGCGCCTCCATAGCCAGCGAGACACGCCATGACCCAAGCCGGACTCAACGACCAATTTACGGCCCTCCATGCCGAGCGCGAGCGCAGCTGGGCGCCGGAGCAGCTCGCACGCAACGTGGCCACGCGCGCGAAACTGGTCGAACGCCATGATCCGGCGAAGCATGCCAAGGCCGGCGACCGGCTGGAACCGTTCACGCTGGTCGATTCGGAAGGCCACGACCTGACCAGCGACACGCTGCTCGCCAAAGGCCCCGCCGTGCTGTTCTTCTTCCGCTACGGCGGCTGCCCGGCGTGCAATATCGCCTTGCCCTATTATAACCAGACGCTCTGGCCCCGCCTCAAGGCGGCGGGCATTCCGCTGGTCGGCATCAGCCCGCAGACGCCGGTGGACCGGGGTCCGATCGAGCGGCACGGCCTCGACTACACCCTTGCCAGCGACGCCGGCTATGCGCTCGGCCGCGCGCTCGGCGTCACCTTCCTGCCCGACGAACAGCCGGCGGTGAAGCCCGGCGAAGCCTGGATCGGCGCGACGCTCGGCACCGACAGCTACGAACTCGCCCAACCGACCGTGGTCGTGCTGGATCAGGACCGCACCATCCGCTTCATCGATATCAGCCCCGACTGGCTGATCCGCACCGAGGCCGACGCCATCCTCGCCCGGTTGCCCGAGGTGCTTGCCGCAAAGGCGGCGTAACGCCGCGCCGAACGGGGCGTCGCCGGGCAAAGCGGCGCCCGTTCAAATGTGCATATGAATGAATCAAAATGCTCCGGCCGGGATTTCGCTATAGCGCCCCGGAGCGGCCCTCCGGCCGCCTCCCTCCCGGAACGATCACACAGGGGCGACATGAAATATCGCAAACTCGGCCGTACCGGCCTCGACGTCAGCGTCATCTGCCTCGGCACCATGACCTGGGGTTCGCAGAACAGCGAAGCCGAAGCGCATGCGCAGCTCGACTATGCCCTCGATCAGGGGGTGAACTTCATCGACACGGCGGAAATGTACCCGACCACGCCGGGCAAGATCGAGACACGCGGCCGCACCGAATCCTATATCGGCAGTTGGGTGACAAAGACCGACCGCTCCCGCTTCATCCTGGCGAGCAAGGTCGCCGGGCCGTCGTTCAACGGCCCCCTGCGCGGCGGCAACAATCGTCTCGACCGCCGCAATATCGAGGAAGCGATCGACGGCAGCCTGAAACGCCTGCAAACCGACTATCTCGATCTCTATCAGGTCCACTGGCCCGACCGGACCGTACCGAGTTTCGGAAATCGCGGCCTGCACCGGGTCGAAGACGCCCATGACGTCACGCCGATCGAGGAGACGCTGGATGTGCTGGCCGATCTGGTGAAAGCGGGCAAGATCCGCCATTTCGGCGTATCCAACGAAGCACCCTGGGGCGTGTCCGAATATCTGCGCCTGTCGCGCGAGAAGGGGCTGCCGCGCCTCGCCTCCATCCAGAACCCCTACAACCTGCTCAACCGGCTCTATGAGATCAGCCTGTCCGAGTTCAGCCTGCGCGAGGACATCAGCCTGCTCGCCTATTCGCCAATGGCGGCGGGGCATCTGAGCGGCAAATATCTGGGCGGTATTATTCCGCCCGGTTCGCGCGGCGCGGTGGCGCAGAATTTCTCCCGCTATCTGACACCGTCGCAGCCCAGCGCATCGGCCCATTATGTCGCGATCGCAAACGCCTTCGACTTCGATCCCGCGCAGTTCGCGCTCGCCTTCGTCAATGACCGGCCGTTCGTCACGTCGACGATCATCGGGGCGACGTCGCTGGAGCAGTTGAGGGCGGACATCGGCTCAATCGACATCACCCTGCCGGACGAAGCCCTGGCCGCGATCGAGGCGGTCCATCGGGAATATCCCGATCCCTGCCCCTGACGCCGGATAGCCTCTGCCCGCTGCTCTCCTCCGCAGCTATTCGGCCGCGGCGAGCGTGGCGGGTCGGTCCTGCGCCGCTTGTGCGGAGACCGAGGTGCGATAGACCAGCACCGTCCCTGCGAGCAAGATCAGCAGCACCGCGACGACCGCACCGATCAGGCACTGCTTTTCGGTCGCATCGCTGGCGCTTATATCCCTGTTTCCGTTCATTGGCCTCATCCTTAATGGCCCTGTCCTTCTCCTGAACATCAGGCGCTTTTTACGCGGCACCGTCCAACCATTATTGCTAAACTGACTGTAGAGCGATTTAAACGGTCGCCACCACTTTACATGAGTGCCCTGCTCATCGCTGCGCCGGCAGGGTGAAGGAGGGGTCGAACGCGCCATCCAGACCCGGCACCGTCTCGATCAGGCCCGCCTTGCGATAGCGATCGAGAATCGCCTGCTGCTCGCGTTGCACGCCAGCGTCGATCGGCACCGGCTTCATCTGGGTCTCCGCGACGTTGAACCGGGCAACGTCGATCGGCAGGCCCGTTTCCCGTGAGAGGACATGAGCATATTCCGCCTGATGCGTCCTGGCCCACAGGCGGGCGCGTGCAAGCCGCTGGACCAGATCGGCGATCTGCGCGCGCTTGGTGGCAATCGCCCTGTCGGTCGCGGCATAGAAGGCGGTTTGCGCGGGCAGTTCGCGCCCGTCGGCGAGCGAGCGCGCATGATCGTGGAGCAGCGCGTTGCCGATGTAGCTGCCCCAGCTCGACCAGGCATCGATCGCGCCCGTGCCGAGCGCAGCCTTCGCCTCGCTGTTATTCAGATAGGTCCATGTGACGTCGTCGGCGCCCAGCCCATGATGGTCGAGCAATTGCAGCGCCAGATCCTGTCCGGCCGATCCGCGCACCGTGGCCAGCCGCTTGCCCCTGATATGGGCGAGCCTGCGAAGCGGCGAGTTCCCGGGCACGACGATGGCCGACGCCCTGCTGCCGCGCCCGGTTATGGACCGATAGGCAAAGATGGCCTTGATCCTGGCGCCACCCGCATAGGCAAAGGCGAAGGGCGGGCCGCCGATGCCGCCGACATCGACCGCGCCCGAATTGAGCGCCTCCAGCAACGGAGACGCGGCGGGAAACAGCGCCCATTCGATCGTGTAGGGCACATTCTCCAGTTCGCCCGCCGCCTGCAACAACGACTGCGCTCCGCCGCGCTGGTCGCCGATGACCAGCTTCGGCATCCCCGCAGGCTCCTCGCCCGGCCGCAGCAGGAACCAGACCGCCACCGCCAGCAGCAGCCCTGCCACGACCACCATGATCCCGACGCGCCTTGCCGGCGCGCTCCCGTCACTCATGTCCTTCTCCGATCGGGCGTCCACCGCCGCACCTCATCAAAGTCCGCCATGATAACGAACCTCTGCGTGGCACTCTCCGACGCGGTGCGGCGCGGACGGCTGGTTGATAGCGGTGACGCTGTTCTGGGCGATAGCCTGCGTCACGCGGCTGCCCGGCGGAACGCTGTGCGTCAGCCAGACATTGCCGCCGATCTCCGACCCGCGGCCTATGATGATCAGGCCCAGCACGGTGGCGCCGGCATAGATGACCACATCATCCTCGACGACCGGATGCCGCCGAAGATCCTTGAGCAGCGACCCGTCCTGATCGATCGGAAAGCTGCGCGCGCCCAGCGTCACGCCCTGATAGATGCGCACGCGCGCGCCGACGATCGCCGTCTCTCCGATCACGACGCCGGTGCCATGGTCGATGAAGAAGCTCTCGCCGATGCTCGCGCCCGGATGGATGTCGATGCCGGTCTTGCCGTGGGCCACCTCCGATATGATCCGCGCGACCAGCGGCGCGCCAAGCTGATGCAACCGATGCGCGAGTCGATAATGGATGATCGCGAACAGCGAGGGATAGCAGATCAGCACCTCATCCACGCTGCGCGCCGCCGGATCGCCCCGGAAGGCCGCCTCCACGTCCGTATCGAGCAGGATGCGCAGCGCCGGCAGGTCGCGCGCGAAGGCGCCGATGATCTCGCCCGCCCGCCGGTCGATCTCCTCGCGCGGCGAGTCCGCCATCGCATAGATCAGCTCAAGCCTGATCTGGCCGTAGAGCCGCGACAGGGCGGTATCCAGGGTCTGGCCGACATAGGCGTCCTCATTATGAAGGCGCACGAAATCCGGACCCAGCCGCAACGGGAACAGCGCGCCGCACAGCGCCTGCAATATCTTGCCCAGGTCGCCGCGCGACGGGAAACCCTCCGCGCCATATTCCGCATGATGCGCCTGCGCCGCGCGCCAGGCATAGCGTATGTCGGACAGTTGGGCGCTGATCTGGTCGGCGTCCCAATAGCTGCCCTGATCGCCGGTCACCTGCTTGCGGATCGGCTGGACGACATTTTCCTCGCCCTGCCCGCTTCTCTGAACGCCATATGTCACTGCCCGCCTCCGATGCCTGACCTGTCGACGGCAGTGATGCCAGCCAACCCATTGCTATTCTCTATCATATAAGTTGACTAATACGAGCAAATCTCCCTTCGCGGTCACCCAGTTTTCCTTTTCCGGCCCGGATCGCTATCCCACGCGTAAAGTCTATTGATGTAGTAGATTTTACTGCACTAGGGCTGGCCTATGACGAAACCCCTTCTCCATCCCCGGATCGCCATTGTCGGCGCGGGCCTCAGCGGTACGTTGCTCGCCGTCAACCTGCTCCGGCAGAGCGGAGCGCACATCATGCTGATCGAGCGGAGCGACGCGCGCCTCGCGCGGGGCGTTGCCTATGCCACCGACAATCCGCATCACCTGCTCAACGTCCGCGCATCGAACATGAGCGCCTTCCCGGACCAGCCCGATCATTTCCTCGACTGGCTCGGCCCCTCGGAGACACCTGCGCAGAACCGATTCGTCGAGCGTCGGACCTTCGGCGGCTATGTCGGCCATCTGCTGGAGACGGCGGTGGCGGACCACGGCGATCGCCTTGCCATCGTCCAGGGCGAAGCGCGCCACGCCCGGCGCGGCCCCGATGGATGGACGGTCGAGGTGGAGGGCCATGGTTCGCTGACCTGCGACATACTGGTGCTGGCGCAGGGCAATCCGGCCCCGGCTGGTCTCGCCGCTTTTCGCGATCTCGGCCCGCCCGTCTATTTCGCCGACCCCTGGGACGCGGGCGCCACCGCGGGGCCGGACCAGCGAGACAGCATATTGCTGATCGGCGCGGGATTGACGGCGGTCGATGTGGCGTTGTCGCTCGAAAGCGGTGGTTTTGCTGGCACCATACACGCGCTTTCGCGGCGGGGGCTGCGGCCGCGCAGCCATGCGCCGGTGGGACCGAACGCCGGCCTGCTCGATCCTCCCGCCGCCAAGGGGGCCGAATTGCTGCGCCATGTGCGGGCGCGAGCGGTGGAGGCGGGCTGGCGAACGGCGATCGACGAGTTGCGACCGCATACGCAGGACATATGGCGCGGCATGACGATGGCGGAACGATCGCGCTTCCTGCGTCATCTGCGGCCCTATTGGGATGTGCACCGCCACCGGCTCGCGCCGGCCGTCGACCAGCGCGTCGGCACGCTCCAGATGGAAGGACGCCTGCGCTTTACGGCGGGCAAGGTGGAACGGGTAGAGGCGACGCGCGATGGCGCCGCCGTGACGTGGCGCGTGCGCGGCAACGACATACGGCGCACGGTGGAGGTGCAGCGCATCATCAACTGCACCGGCCCGTCCGGCGACATCGCGACCTGCACCGACCCGCTGTTGCGCAGCCTGAAGGCTCAGGGCCTGGTCGCGGCGGACCGACTGGCTCTCGGGCTGGATGTCGACGCCAGCGGGCGGGTCCGCGACGCGGGCGGGCGATTGCAGCCGGACTTGCTGGCGGTCGGCCCCATGACACGCGGCGAAAGCTGGGAAATCATCGCGGTTCCCGACATAAGGCAACAGGTGTGGGAGACGGCGCGCTCCCTCGCCGGTCAATTCCATCAGCCGGTTGGATCGGGCGATTGAGGGGCATGTCATAGCGGCGTCGCATCCATTCGGGCGACCGCATCCACCGCACATTTTTCGTCCTTCGACGGGTTGTAGCGATCAGGGCCGAACCACCTCGAACCGCAACGCCTGCAATTGCGGCGCTGGCGTGGGCGCCAGCAACAGGCTTCCCTTGATGCGCCCCTGCGCGCAGGCCCAGCCGAAGGTGCCCGTCATCGCGGTGACGGCCTCGACCGGGGCGGCCGTGTCACACGCGCCGACCTCCGCCTTCAGTCGCGCCAGTTCCGCCTTCCAGTGCGGCCCATCGCGGTCCATCAGGACGTTCATCGCCAGCGTGCCCTTCGCGGCCGATATGTCGCCCGCCGCCCAGATCGCCCGAGCCGCCGCATAGCCCGCCGCCACAGGACCGCTCACCGGCACCATCCGCGCAGGGAGCAACTGCGCCGCATTGAGCGCCAGTGCCGCCTTGAAGGCGGGAACGGACGGTCCGGCATAGGTCCGGTTGCTGAACGCGAACACGCCCACGCCCTTGTCCGGCAACAGCAGCACGTTCGATCCATAGCCCGGATAGCCGCCGCCATGGGTCAGCACCCGCCCCAGGTCGCAATCGTCCAGCGTCCGCCAGCCCATGCCATAGGCCAGCGCCTGCCGGCAGGGCGCGCCGCCGATCGCGGGCGCGCGCATCACTGTCTGAACGAAGTTCGACCCCTCCACGATCTCGCGCACGGTCGACCGCCTGACCGGCCCCGTCTCCGGCCCATCGCGCGCGGGCCAGGCGGAGAGGAGGAAGGCGATCCAGCGCGCATAATCGCTGGCGCTCGTCTCGATCCCGCCCATCGCGCCGAACGCGCCGTCGGCCATGTCCGGCTCCTCGACCCAGCCATCGTCCTGCCAGCGATACCCCCGCGCCCGCCGCGCCGCCGGAGACGTGGCGATGTCATAGGTCGTCGACGTCATGCCGAGTGGGACCAGCAGGGTCTCGCGAATATAATCCTGATACCGCTTGCCCGAGACATTGGTGATGATCCGGCCCAGCGTGGCATAGCCGAGGTTGGAATATTCCATCGCCTGCCCCGGTTGCCGCGAAAAGGGCACGCCCGCCTTGAGGAGGGCGGTGAAATCCGCCTCCGACAAGGGCTGTTGCCGATCGCCCCACGGATCGTCGGTCACGAAACCGGCGCTGTGGTTCAGCAGGTCGCGAACGCGAATCCTGCGGCTGTCCGTCGTGGGATAGGTCCACCCCCGCATTTCCGGCACATAGGTTTCGGCCGGGGCGTCGAGCGCCAGCTTCCCTGCGTCGCGCAGCGTCAATATCGCCAGCGCGGTGAATGCCTTGCTCATGGACGCGATGCGGAACAGCGAGTTTTCATCGACCGGCCGCCTTGACGCGACATCCTGTATGCCCTGCCCCTGCACGATGGCGAGACGGCCGTCCTGGACGATGCCATAGACCAGCCCCGGAACATGCGCCTCCGCGCGCCACTGCGCGAACATGCGGTCGATATCCGCGCGCAGCGCCGGGCTGGGTTCCTGCGCCGGTGCGGCGACCGGCGCGGCCAGGAGACAGAGGGTGGCCCATGCACCGGCTCGAACCCATTTCAACATCACGCCCCGTCTCCTCGCTGCACCCGTCATCATGGGACTCTGGCGCATCATCCACCGTGTCGCCCACGCAGCAGGCGCAGGTCGATGCCATGCTTGTTGACCTTGTAATAGAATGTCTTGCGCGGAACGCCCAGCCTCTCGATCGCCCGGCCTATGTCGCCCCGCGCGGTGACGACCGCCGCCACGATGGCATCCCGCTCGAAGGCGTCGACCCGATCGGGCAGGGACAGCGGATCCCCCGCGCCTTCCTCGTCCCCGGACGGGCCGCCGTCCAGCCCCAGTACGAAGCGGTCGGCGAAATTCGCCAGTTCGCGGACGTTGCCCGGCCAGTCGTGGCGCGCCAGATGATCGCGGACCTCCGCCGTCAGAGGCGGCATCGGGCGACGCAGGCGTCCCGCCGAAAGTCCCGCGAGATGCACGAACAGCAATGGCACATCCTCTCGCCGCTCCCGCAGCGGCGGCATCCGCAGGCGCAGCGCGGCGAGGCGATAGAAGAGCGCCGGGAGGATATTCTCCGGCTGCGCCTCCCCGGCATCGCCCGCGGTGGCGATGACACGCAGGTCGAGCGGCACGAGCGCGCGTCCACCGGACGGCTGGAGCGCCCGCTGCTCGATCAGGGGAACCAGCCGCGATTGCAGGGTCCGCGATGCCTGGTCCATATCGTCCAGGAACAGCGTACCCCGGCTGGCACCGGCGATGCTGCCCTCCCCCGCGCCCGCGAACAGCCCCGTTTCGATCAGGGCGTCCGGCACCGCTCCGCAGGCGACGGTGAGGAACCGATGCCGCGCCCGCTTGCCCGCCCGGTGGATCAGGCGCGCCAGCAACTCCTTGCCCGTGCCCGTCTCCCCTTCGATGAACAGGTCGATGTCGGCATCCGCCAGCACCGGGATCATTTCGCGCAGCCGTTTGATCGCGGGCGAACGACCGACCAGCCCCGCCCCGTCCTCGCTGTCCGCCGCCATCCTCAGCCGACGATTGTCGAGCGCCAGTGCCCGCGCGGTCGAGGCGCGCTTCACGGCGGCGACCAGCATGGCGGGATCGAAGGGCTTCGCCATGAAATCCCACGCCCCCGCCTTCAGCGCATCGACCGCCATCGGCACGTCGCCATGCCCCGTCACCAGCACTACCGGCAGTTCCGCGTCGCGCGCGTGGAGCGCCCGGAACAGGTCGATGCCCGACATATGGGGCATGCGGACATCGGTCACGACGACGCCCGGATAGTCTTCTCCGATCGCCGCCAGCGCTGGCTCGGCCGCCGGGAAACAATCGACGGTGAAGTCCGCGAGGCCCAGCAACTGGGCGGTCGATGCCCGCATATCCTCGTCATCCTCGACCAGCGCCACGCGCCTGATCTCCCCGCTCATGGCGCGCGCCGCAGGATCATCTCGAAACGGGCTCCCGTCTCCGAAGGCGCAAGACGCAGACTACCGCCAAGATCGGCCATGATGTCCTGCGCGATGACGAGGCCCAGCCCCAGTCCCGTCGCGCGGCTGGTGGTGAAGGGCGTGAACAGGCGATCGGCGACGGCGGGCGCGATGCCGGGGCCGTTGTCGGCGATGGTCAGGCGGACTTCGCTGTCGGTCTCCTCCCACGAGACGGCGATGCGGGCATCCCGCTGGTCCGCCAGCGCCTCCAGCGCATTTTGAAGCAGGTTGACCACCACCTGCTCCAGCCGGACGCGCCCGCCCATGACGCGCAGGCCGGGCGGCATCGGCGCAAGGTCCAGTGTGATGCGCGACAGCGGTTCCTTGAGGATCAGCAGGGCGCCCTCGATTATCTCCACAAGCGGTATCGGACCAATGGCGCCGCTCCCCTTGCGGGCAAAGCTGCGCAGTTCGGCGGTGACCGCGCCGATCCGCTCGGTCAGCCTGCCGATCGCCTTGAGGTTGCCGCGCACCTCCTCCCGCGCGCCGCGATCGAGCAATTGCTCGGCCGACGCGGCGTAGGTGCGGATCGCCGCGACGGGCTGCGCCGTCTCATGCGCGACGCTGGCCGTGACCTGCCCCAATGTGGCGAGGCGGTTGGCCTGGCGCAGCCCCTCGCGCAGGTCCGCCGCCCGCGCCTCCGCCGCCGCCCGTTCCTCCATCTCGCGGCTGAGGTTCGCGGTGCGCTCGGCGACCGCCTCCTCCAGCGCCATGGTCCGCTCGCGCCGGCGCCGGGAGCGTTCGCGCAGCACCCAGGCCAGCCCGACGATCATCAGCATCGCCAGCGCCGCCGCGATCTGCGCCGTGCGAACGATGGATGCGACCGGCACCCGCGTCGGCAGCGCCAGATTGACCCGCCAGCCCGACGCATCGGGCGCGGTCGTCGCCAGCAGCAGGGCGTCCCGCGATCCCGGCAGGGCGATCCGCCTCTCGTCCACCCGCCGGAATGGCGTACTGCCGAGCGCGTCGACACCCATGTCCCCGCGCGCGGCGGCGGCGAGCGCGGGCGGGATCGGGCGGATGGTGGCGAAACGCCAGTCCGGTCGGCTGGTCACCACGATCACCCCGACGGAATTGCTGACGAAGGTGATGCCGCCCGCCGCGCGCCATTGCCGCTCCACGCCATCAAATTCCAGTTTCACCACCACGACGCTGCCGCCGCGGCCCCGGCGGGCGAGATACAGGCCCGGCTTATGGCTGATCGTGCCCAGCGCGAACTGCTCCCCGGCGCCACGCTCCAGCGCGTCGATATAATAGCGACGAAAGCCATAGGGCTGCCCCACGAAGCTGGTCGACGTGCGCCAGTTGCTCGCGGCGATCGCCACTCCGTCCCGCCCCACGACATAGATGGCGGCAGCGCCGACCTGTGCCGCCAGTGCTTCCAGCTTGCTGTTCAGAAGCCGCGCCGCGCCGGACGATCCCGCCACCGCCCCCACGACGTCCCGGTCGTCAACCAGGGCAAGCGGGAGAAGCCGAAAGCGGGCGATCTCGCTGGCCAGCAGCGCCTGCCGCAGCCGTGCGTCGGCGGCGGTATTAGCGGCGAAGTCCCTCAGCACCCGCTGCTCGACCACCCGCCCGATCAGCAGGCCGAAAACGGCGGCCAAAAGCAGCGCCGCTATCGCCCACAAAAAGGCCCGCCGCCGGATCATGGCTACAGGCTATGCCATTCGCGCGTCTTGTGCAACTTTTGACACATCCGCTGTCATGAGATGCAAGTATCGGCACAGGCGCTACGGCTATGCCCCATTACCACATTGTAATTGAACGATATAATAATGGGATTTTTTCCTGTGCCTGCACGATCCGATCCCGCATCCTGATCGTAGACACGACCCTCCTCCAAAGGCGGCGTGGCAGAGGATGGAAGGAAACCCCATGCACTATGTCGCAACCGACAATCCCACCGCGCCCCGTGCGACGCGCTGGTACGCGCATCTCTATGTCCAGGTGCTGATCGCGATAACCGCCGGCGTCCTGATCGGCCATTTCGCGCCCCAGACCGGAGAGGCGCTGAAACCGCTGGGCGATGCCTTCATCAAGCTGGTGAAGATGGTGATCGCGCCCGTCATCTTCCTGACGATCGTCACCGGCATCGCGGGGATGCGCGATCTGTCGTCGGTCGGCCGGGTCGCGGGCAAGGCGTTCGCCTATTTCCTCTTCTTCTCCACCCTCGCCCTGCTCGTCGGCATGATCGTGGCCAATGTCGTCCAGCCGGGCGCGGGCCTCAACATCGACCCTGCCTCCCTCGACGCGAGCAAAGTCGCGGAATTCGCGGAGAAGGCGCATGAGAGCACCCTCACCGGGTTCCTGATGTCGATATTCCCCGACACCTTCCTGTCGTCCATGACGGAGGGCAACATCCTCCAGGTTCTGCTGGTCTCGATCCTGTTCGGCATTGCCCTGTCGATGATCGGCGACCGGGGCACGCGCGTGCTCGACCTGCTCAACGACATCTCGATCGCCTTCTTCAAGCTGGTCTCCATCGTGATGAAGGTGGCGCCCGTCGGCGCGTTCGGCGCCATGGCCTTCACCATCGGCAAATATGGCATCGGCAGCCTGTCGAACCTGCTGATGCTGGTCGGCACCTTCTATTTCACCAGCTTCCTGTTCGTGACGGTCGTGCTCGGGCTGGTGGCGAAGCTGTGCGGCTTCTCGATCTTTCGCCTGATCGCCTATCTCAAGGGCGAGTTGCTGCTCGTCCTCGGCACATCCTCGTCCGAAAGCGCCCTGCCCGCCCTGATCGAGAAAATGGAGCGGGCCGGCTGTCCCAAGACCATCGTCGGACTGGTCGTGCCCACGGGCTACAGCTTCAACCTCGACGGCACCAATATCTATATGACGCTGGCGGCGCTGTTCATCGCGCAGGCGTGCAACGTCGATCTGACCATCGGGCAGCAGTTGCTGCTGCTGGGCGTGGCGATGCTGTCGTCGAAGGGCG
>Ga0207639_10001735_pt1 | contig 14683 bp, 9 predicted proteins | sample KBSCornC32_FD_184299 | JGI IMG/M metagenome (GOLD analysis project Ga0207639, IMG submission 184299) | Corn rhizosphere microbial communities from Kellogg Biological Station, Michigan, USA - KBS Corn C3-2 (SPAdes) (version 2) | ecosystem: Host-associated > Plants > Roots > Rhizosphere > Soil ...
GCTACCGCCGAACGATCCCGGTCCACCTGGGCCGCGAACATATCGTGCAGGCACAACTCAGGAACACAGGACGCTCCCGCCCCACTCCAATCATCCAATAAACGCCGACGATCCTCCGCCCCCAGCAGCGATACCGAAGAGACAGAAGATTCCGCATCCTCAGGCGGTTCAAGCATGACACGTTGGAGATATGAAACCCAGAGCTCAACAAGCTCGGTATCGAATAACTCAGATGAATATCCTAGTCGCGCTTGACGGCCGTCGTAGCTCACCCAAAGGGTAAGCCCATTGTCGATCAGCGACCGCAACTCCAACGACACATCTTGCGTTTCCCAAACAGCGCCAAAATCTACCCTCGGAAGGACCACGAACCCTAAGGCATACTCGGGTTTCAGTGGAGCCCCTCCTCCCGCAGATACTGCCCTGTCGACCTCGAGCCAATCGATCTGTGTAGCAATATTCGACCAAGAAAAGTCAACTTCTTCCAGCAAACGGATCAGAGGCTGGTCTTCCCGAATCCTTACAGTCAACCAAAAAATTTCTGAGTTTGGAGAAGGATCTGGATCAAAAAGAATTGATCCGCTCACGCATGCATAATTCAAATCATCGCAATCCATAACCCTATGAAGGACTATCGACCATAATGAAATTAAAACAGATACCGATTCAAAATTTTGCAAATCAAATTCTGGAAAATCGACATCTATAAATTCCAATATTCGACGAACTCCATGGGAAATCGTGGGCAACGAGTGATTTATCAGATCAGATTCTTCAAAATGAAATTCAGATTCACTCGCCACTTCGCACCTCATAATCTAAATACTGCGATGATAGCTTTCACATTCACTCTCGGTCCTATCGACGCCTGCACCAGACCAAGTCCCAAGCATGCCTTCAGCGAAACAAAACGCCACCTGCTACTCCATGACACCCACCAGCAGACGAAGATCTCATCAAAGAAGCAATTGTATGACTGACCACGAATCGCTCCTGACCGTGCTGAAATTCCCTCAGCCGAGGGGAATGAACATAGACTCAGCTTCAACCATGCCAAGTTGAATCGATCAAAATAACCGATTTTCGTCGTATTTTTCGTATGTTAAGGCTGATCTGTGCGAACAAACCGAAATGCAGCCATTCCGAACCGCCGCGGCGCAACACCTTCTCAATAACGCAATCTGAAACGAATAACCAAGTCTCACTTATCTCAATTTTATCAATACAATCTCGACCAGGAAGATTGAACAAATATCCTTCATCAATAACATCGATAAATATCTTACATATTAAATATAAAGGACAATAAAATGTCGGATATATCATGAAGAGATCGTACGATCTAACTAAGGGATCGATAGTAGCGACCCTATTTTATTTTTCCTTGCCAGTTCTTGGCGCGAATATTGCTCAATCCATTAAAAGCACAGTCAATGCCATTTGGACCGGGCGCCTTCTCGGCGAGGCGGCGTTAGCAGCTATGGCAAGCGCTAACGAAATTATTTTCCTAATGTTTGCCTTAGGCTTCGGCTTCGCAATGGCCACGGCGATCCAAATTGGTCAAAAGGCTGGCGCAGGAGACATGGCAGCATCGCGCCGCATATTCGGGACCGGACTAACACTCCTCTCCCTCGGTTCAACCCTCATCGCGATACTTGGCTGGCTCTTTACGGACACCCTCTTAAACTCGATAGGGACGCCGCCTGAGGCCCGTGCGTTTGCTGAGAATTATTTACGGATTGTCTTTCTAGCCCTACCGCCCACATTCTCCATTGTGCTCATCATATCAGCTCTACAAGCCATAGGAGATACAGTAACGCCATTACGTTTCATGGCATTGGATGCAATCTTAGATGCAAGTTTATCACCTATACTAATGCAAGGTTTGGGACCATTGCCACGAATGGGCATTACAGGTGCAGCGATAGCAACGGTGATCGCCAATTACGCAGTGCTCACCTTGCTCATTACCCATATCTACAGAAACGACATTCCAATACGGCTACGGCGATCCGAACTTCAGTTTCTCGTACCCAACGCAGTCTTCTTAAGAAGCATTCTTTTCAAGGGGTTTCCGCTCGGACTGCAAATGCTGATATCAACCCTTTCAAGTCTTGTTATGATTGTCTTGATAAATCAGCGAGGAGTTGACGTCGCAGCGGCCTATGGAACTTCAAACCTGCTTTGGAGCTACATTCAAATGCCAGTAATCGCAATTGGCGCTGGCGTTTCAGCCATGGTCGCCCAAAGCATCGGAGCCAATAATTGGCCGAGGGTCGGCCAAATTACAAAATCAGGCCTTCTTATCGCCCTCTTTGTAACCTGCATCGGAACCTCAATCCTTTTAATCTCCGGAAAACAACTCTCAGCAATCATTCTAGGACAAAATATCCAAACCATTGAAATTGCCCATCATATAAATACAATTTCATGTTGGAGCTTTTTCTTCTCCAGCTTTACCGTAATACTCTTTTCCACGATGCGTGCGAACGGCGTCGTATCCGCACCCCTTCTGATTTTGATAGCAGGCACCCTTGTAGGTCGCTTCGCTTTCGCTTGGTGGCTTCTCTCTGTTGGCAAGGACACTCTTTGGTGGAGCTTCCCGTTTGGCTCGGGAATGACCGCTGTAATTGCATGGTTCTATTACCGCCATGGAACATGGCGGACGCGAACCGAGCACACAACTCAATCGAGCTAATATATTCAACTTTCAAAATACTACTCTTCGGCTGACTGCCCCTGCTCCATCTTACGCACTAGAGACAAAGGCCTCATATCGGTCCATTCCGAATTTACATAATCCAAACACCCTGCCTTAGGCGCAGGACCAAAGCGCTGGAACCAACCTTCAGGTATACTTGCGAATACCGGCCATATCGAATACTGTCCTTCATCATTCACAAGAACCAAAAATTCTGCGTCTTCATTATCAAACGGATTTGACATATCAAATAATTCCTTTAAATATTGCAAATATAAGCAGATTGCATATTATGAATAACGACTATTCAATTATATTTGATAAAATAATTTATGACACAACTTCTGAAAATCTTCCTAATATTGACTGGAATAATTGATCCGACACAGTATTAAGCTCTCTTCTTCCAATGCGCGTAACACCGCGCATTTCCATCAGCGTCGAGCATAAAAATGCTCCAGACATCCCATCAACTTCGGACGCATGAATTTCTAATTCTTCGACTTCAATGTCAATTTCTCGACATAAATCGAGAATAAATGATCGTGTAATCCCAGGAAATATATCGGACGTCAATTTGGGTGTAATAATTTTTTCATCCTTAATAAAGAAAATATTCGCAGCAGATGCCTCGGTTATAAACCCTGACCTATCTAACATAATGCCATCATCGAAACCCGATCGAGAAGCATTTAAGCGAGCGTTAAAACTATTCACATAAACGCCGCAGACCTTCGTTTGAGGCGGCACAGCCAGACTCGAAATGCGTTCGATCGGTGATATTTGGCAAGCTAAAGGCGCCCCTATCTCTCGTTGATCACCCATCTTGACGGTGAAGATAGTCACGTCAGCCGGCTGATCCATACCACCCGTCACCCATAATTCTGGTGCGCGGCGATAGGCAATGGGGCGCACATATTGGGTCGATCCCTCAACCGATTTGAGGAGCTCCTCTATACCCTGCAATAAATCGGAAGCCGTCCATGTGAATTTAAGATCTATCTTCTTTGCACCTGCGATAAATCTCTCAACATGCTCAACTCCTTTATGCAGATAGAAATTATTTCCCTTCCAATACGCCATCATTCCATCAAATATACCAAGTCCAAGATGGAGTGACAGGCTAGCAATAGATGGTGCGGCGGTTTCGCGTTCAACACACTTCCCGTTGACCCACGCCAAACGACTAACGTCAGTCACCCCGTGAGATGATGGAGTATAATCAAATATTTCTGCATTTTTTTCTCTATTCATAATTATCTCCTCGGAAAGAATTTCCTAATGACAAATAATCCTGAATAAATGATGATGCCTCCTCCGCCCCAGATAAGCTTAACATATCCATATGTTCTTTTTCAGAATACTTTACGATCATCGAGCCAATTCTGTCTCCCCAAATAAATATAGGGTTTTTATCATGATCAGATGCCCGAATAAAGAGAACTTCACCTGAAAAAATATCTGTCGGATCCTCTTCTACCAATAGCATATTTTCCTTTATCTTTTGATAAACATGGGATCGCTTCATCACTGCTGGCCCCAATGAGTGGACGTAGTCAGTCATCGCGTTACAGCGCCAATCCTGCTCCTCATCGAAGACTGGCAGCTGGCGCGGCGCTGGATAAGCATCCAACATTACCAATGAAAACACATTTTCAGGTCCAAGGCGACAGGCGACTTTATGTGCGATCGTCCCTCCTAGAGACCAACCAAGCAGACGGTAAGGGCCTTCAGGTTGCAGCTTTCGAATATTGACCAAATGTAGATCGGCGAGTTCCTCTAGAGTGGTGTATGGCGGCAATCTTAGAGATTGCAGGCCACACATTCGCCGGAATTCGAAGCTGCTGGCCAAGGGAATATAGCTCCATGAGACCCCACCTATGGGATGAAAACAGAAAATGTTCTCATCCATCTCCCTGCCTTCCCCCATTATCGCCACTTCGGAAAATGGATCCTCAGGTGCTGCCGTAATTATTGCGTCGCTAAGACCTCTGATCGTCGACTTCTTCTGCAAATCCTGGTGAACAAACTGCAAACCAAGGCGTGCCTCAATTTGTCGGCGAATGACTGCGAGCTTTTGCGACCCTACGGGCAACGCCAATATGTCGTCATCTATGCCCAAATCTGGAATCTCTAAAAGGCCTCTCGCTGCTTCCGCAACCAATGCCAAATGCGGGTTATTTTGCTCAACATTGGTAATGAATGGCTGCTCGAATTTGCTAACTTCACCAACTTCAGGATCCGGGAAGATATTCGAAGCATGAAGCGCAATAGCCTCCAGAGCCTCCATCCAAAGATTTGACAGCCCTTCGATCTCTGAATGCTCAAATAAATCAGACGCCCATGTCCAAGTGCTGGAAACGTTAGGAGCTCCTTCGTGAAGACTTATTACAGCCGTAACTTCAATCGAATGTCCAAGTGACGTACTTGCGCCGATGCTGCCACCAATAGGAGATACATCGCTTTCAAGCAGTAATTTAGAGGGTAGAGCAGTATCGAACCGCCCTAAATAATTAAATGCAATTTGTGGACTGGGAGCCGTCTTCAAAGAGTTGGCACTCTCGGTATTAAGGTAGCGCAATTGCCCATATCCTATCCCTTGTCGCGGGACCTCGCTTAATTGCTCTCGAACACGCCTGAACGCTCTCACAATATCCGCCTTATTGGAAAGCATATCTTCAGACACGGCCAAGCCAGGATCGATAGAAATGGGATAAAGGCTTGTAAACCAACCGACTGTATGTGAAAGATCGATCTCTGGCTCGATCTGCTCTCGACCGTGCCCTTCAACGTCGAGGAGAAGATTGCTGGTAAATGCGACGCCACGATGCGAGCGCCATTGCAAGACTGCGATGGCCAAGGCCGTCAAAAGAACTACGTTTATGTCTGCCTCAAAATCATCCCGTGCCGCCACGATTAATCGATCACTGGCACCATGCGTAAGGCGCTTAGTAAATGATTTTGACGTTTCAAAGGTGTCACTCTCCGGAGAAAGAGCTCGTGAAGAGAGCGGCGGATCATCGGACATCACTATGCGCTGCCAAAACGGCAATTCCGACATTGTTTCAGGCTTATGAGCATTCTCTAGCAATACAGATGCCCAAAGGGCGAACGGAGTACCCGAAAATGAGAGCTGCGGTGGATGATCGTTCAAAAGTGCTTCTAGAATACTTTCGAAATCAGATACAATTATCCTCCAAGAAACGCCATCAACGGCAAGGTGATGAATTATAAAAACCACCTGTCCTTCGCCTCGACCACCGCCTTGACTCCATACGATCCTGACAAGGTCCCCATCGGTTGGGGAGAGAGCCGCAGCCGCGACTTGGCAAGCTTCCGTCAGTTGAATATCGAGTGCCTTACCTAATCGAGGTGACTTTAGTTCAACTAAAATATCAGACACACGAACACTACCAACAGGCTTTACTTGGAGATTCCCATTACCAATGATCTTAATTCTCAACGCATCATGATGATCAATCAAGAATTGAGCTGCGGCTTCAATGTGCTGTCTAGAAACTCTTCCTGGTAGTCGAACAGAAAAGGACTGAGTAAAGTGAGCGTCCGGTGATCTTTCGAAGAACCACGCCATGATCGGTGTCACCGGTATAATCTTTGGAAGGATAACCTCGCGCTTCATAGGAACAATCGATGACACCGCCGATAGTGACGCGAGATCGCGAGGAGTCGGAAATCTAAATACATCCCCTGCTGTTATAATTAAGCCCGCCTTTCGCGCCCGCCCCACCAACTGGATAGAGAGAATGCTATCACCACCCATGCGAAAGAAGTTGTCAGTTACGCCGACTTCCGCAAGCCCGAGAACCTCACAAAAAAGCGTGACAAAAAGTGCCTCACTTTCGCTTGCGGGAGCAGATTTATCTTTTGACTGAAAATTGGGCAGAGGTAATGACGCTACATCCAATTTTCCGCTTCTTGTTTTAGGAAACTTCGTTACAAATATTAGTGAGGATGGTAGAAGATGTGGAGGAAGTTTATCCGCTAGGCGCTTAAGGAAATAGTTTTCATTGAGGGTTACGCCTTGAGCGGCGAGGACATAGGCGAGGAGAAGACCCCTTCCTGATGCATCCATATGGACAACGACTGCCGCATCCGAAATACCTTCTTCACAACGCAATACTTCTTCGATCTCACCCAGTTCTATCCGAAATCCCCGAAGCTTGACCTGTCGATCTCGGCGTCCGCGAAACTCAATCGTTCCGTTGGGCAACCAACGCGCAAGATCCCCTGTTCTATACATTCGGTTTCCTCGTTGAGAAAACGGGCTTGCAACAAAGCGATCCGCAGTAAGATCGGGACGCCGCCAGTACCCTCGAGCCAACGGCAAGCCCCCAAGATACAAGTCTCCGGTAACACCCTCTGCAACCGGCCTCAGCGCGTCGTCGAGAATATAAATTTCGGCATTCCAAATGGGTCCGCCAATAGGGATGGATGCCCCAACTTCTGTCCCTTCGCGCCAAGCTGTAACGTCGATTGCTGCTTCAGTGGGACCATAGAGGTTACTAAGCCGTAATCGATCAAACTTGATCATGGTATCGTACAGATCAAGCGGCAGCACTTCACCGCTACAAATAACCTCGCGCACCTGCAGACCCTCGAATGTCGATTGCGACAAATATGCCCGCAACATCGACGGGACGAAATGGACTACCGTCACACCACGTTTCTCCATCACTTTCGCGAGATATTCGGGATCTTTATGACCTTCCGGACGACATATTATTACGGATCCGCCACTGATGAGAGAACAGAATAATTCCCACACTGACACATCAAATGTAATGGGAGTCTTCTGCAATATTCGATCCTGACTGCAGAATTTGTAGGCACTCTGCATCCAAAGAAGACGGTTTACACAAGCTTCGTGCGTAACCGCGACCCCCTTTGGCTTCCCCGTCGAGCCAGATGTATAAATTAAATACGCCACATTTTGTGGTGTGATCCTATATTCTTGATCGGATTTAGAGAATTCGTAATATCCGATAACCTCAAATTCTTCGTCCGATAAGAATTTGTCGAGGGATATTTTAGGAATATCGCTCTTGATCTCTAATAGTTTTTCTTCAAAACCAACGATGCACACCGGCGACGCATCAATTAGCATTTCGGTGACGCGCGCCGCCGGAGAGTCAAGATCTAGCGGAAGGTAGGCCGCACCAGCCTTCATTATAGCTAGCAGCGAAGCAATGAGTTCTGCTGAACGCGGGAATGCCACAGCCACAATGGTTTCTGGTCCAACTCCAACATTTTTGAGGATATCGGCGAGCCGCCCGACAGCTTGTGCCAGATCCCCGTAATTCAGCACGCGATCTTCATCATAAATGGCCACCGAAATGGGTGATTCCGCCGCCTGTATCTCAAACAGCTCGTGAACACATCCACTAGATGGTGGATGCTCCTCCCCTCTCCCCTGACTTAAAATTTCCGAATGCTCAATTTCTGATAAAATCCGAAAATCTTGAAGCCTAAGCTCCGGAGATTGGGATATTTCTTCAAGAGTAAATATGAGCTTCTTCAAAATTTCTTCCGCTTTACCTTTCACGATGATATCTGGGTTATAGGATAATGTAATTGATATCTTTCGTCCCGGAACAACTATGAGAGTAAGCGGATAATGTGAAATATTACCGCCAAAACCGGGTACCGGTATGACCTTAAGGGCTTGAGATTCTTCTATGTAATTTTGACCTGATGGATAGTTTTCAAATACGACAAGAGTGTCGAATAAATTTCCACCACCTGCTACACGCTGAATTTCGTCCAAACCCACGTGACTATATGGCAATAGCTCTACTTGTTCATTTTGAAGGCGATTAGCTAGCTCCCTCATTGTTTCTTGTAGGTTTATCTGGAATCTTAGAGGAACAGTGTTTATAAAAAGCCCGATCGCGTTTTCGATATCTTCTATTTCAGCAGGCCGGGATGCTCTTGTTACACCGAAGCACACATCCCTCGTTCCAGACAAATAGCTCAACGTAATAGCCCAACTTGCTTGGATGAGAGTGCTCATCGTCAGGCCGGTTGAGCGAGCAAAACGGGTCAATTCCGCTGTTCGGGTTTCGGTGAGCTCAGCCAGCGATGAAGCTGGGCCGGACTTCGTTGTCGCCCCACTCGCTTCTGGAAAAAGAAGCGCACGCCCGTCCATAGTCGCAAACACCGACGCCCACTTAGCGCGCGCGCGTTCCGAATCAACGCTATTTAACCAGCCAAGATAGTCTGCATAGGGAACGACTGGACCGAGGGAGCTATTGGGATAATAGTAGATATGAAACAACTCACGCATCAACATGCTGCTTGACCAGCCATCAAGCAAAAGATGATGAAAGCTCATAAGAAATCTATGCCTCTGCATCTCCATTCTAATGAGCTTGAAACGAATATTTGAAGGTTTGCTAATAGAAAAAGGTTCTAGATACTCGGCTTTCTGAACATTCAATGCTTCGCGATCAGGCTCCGGTGAACTACTCAAGTCGCAGATTGTCCAAGGATTTTCTACCTCATCAACAATGACTTGTATGGGCTCATTCATTGAACCTGTCACGAAACCCGCCCTTAACGTAGAATGGCGTGCAAGAATTCTCTGCGCCGCAGATTGTAGTGCTTGAACATCCAGTGGACCGACAAGCTCAACCGCAATCTGGACTTGATAAACTTCAGGGCGATCCCCATTCATTGCGTGAAAGAGAAGTCCCTTTTGAAGTGGAGACAGCGGAAGTAACTGTTCTATTTTAGCCACTTTCGAATTCTCCACTAATTATGGATGGATTACAATAAGTATTATTTTTTAATTCACTAATACGATTACCAATACATTTATATCAAAATATATAAATTTCATTCAATGTATAATTAAGTTTTCAAATCATCTTTGGATAAACAGTGACCGAAAATCGATTTTTTTAAATTTCAACATTACGTCATATTAACGATCAATTCGTAATTAACGGTTCACTCCAATATGAACATAAAGCACCGTCTTGCCGCGGATGTTTTGGCACATTGCTCGTTCGGCGAAACACATTCGCTACAAGTATTCTGGTTTGATTGCTCTCGTTCGGACGTGATGCGTGCAGGTTCCGGGAATCCAAGAGCCAAACAGAGCCAGGAGGACCTACAAGCGCCTTTCTTTGATACGCTCGTTCATATTCCGCCAAAAAACTTTGTTTAATCTGTATCGACAAGTTAGCTGCCGTATCGCCTTCGTACTTTCCCTCTTGCCTGTCACCAAATTCCGCCTCATCCAACAGCTGCCGAAGCGAGACATTGTGGGCTCCGACCCAAGTGTAAGCAGCGCCATTCGTTTCAGTTTGTTCCGTAAGAGCAATGAAGACCGAAACAATTCCGCACGGATCAGGCACCCCATCAAGGAAATGCCAAAACGCAATGTCACGATGCGCATCCCATCTGTCTCCAAGGCCTTGGGGTGCCTTAGGATTGCACTTGGTTTGGTGAAAAACTATCGCTTCGCCTAGCACTGAGCGAACGGCATCCAACACCCTTGCGTCACGTGCAAATTGAGTCAGCATCGGGGATGCGTTTTCCCAACCCATCAAACTGCGAACGTTCGCAGATTCGTCCTCTTCAATCACTTTTGCTTCGTCGGGCAAAAGTGTCATTACCCTCTCAAACTCAAGCACTAACGCTGCAGCTTCCTCGATCGAGAATCTCTGCCCTAGATCCACAAAGCCATCTCGGTGGAATATATCGAGCTCTTGGCCAGTAAGCTGACTCCGCCCAATAATTGGAACCGCACCTTGGAACGAGTTCTCTTCGATGAGATCCATTCACGCTCTCCCTCGATTCGAGCAGCCTAACGCATAGCAGATTGGTCCATTCAAAAAAGGCTTATATTACATACGTATAAATGGTAGCGATGCGTTCGCCATAACGTGAGAAGTCGACTGGACCTGGCGGCAATTCGACGTTCGCGTCATGATTTCGCCACATTTCCGAAAGGACCAATTATGCACGAGATAGCTGGATCTAATGAAGAGATACACTCTTCCTCAACGGAGCGTGCAGTTATTACGCTTCCGTTCGATGTACATGCGATTGATCACGTAGCGATCGCAGTCAGCAATCTTGAAGGTTCATTAGAAATTTACTGCGGAATTTTAGGATTTACCGAAATAGAACGCAGGATTACGCGCGGCCAATCGACCGGAATGCATTCTGCTGTTCTCCGTAAAGGCAAAGCTGTAGTTGTTTTAGTTCAGGGTGTCGAGCCAGATTCTCAAGTTAGCAGATTTGTCGAACGGTTCGGTGAAGGCGTTCAGCATATTGCTTTCGAGGTTTCCGATTTAGACGAAGCAATCCGACACGCAGAGGCAAATGGGTTGCGGTCAGAAACAGGCTTGCTCGAGGATCACGGAATTCGCCAGACATTTCTTGAACGGCGTGCTGGGGTCGGACCACGAATCGAACTTATTGAACGCCGGGGTGGTAAATTTACAGATGACAGTGTTGAACGTCTGTTCCGTGCGATGGAAGAGGCAAACCTTGTCTAATCCAATGCGGCAGAATCGAGCGGGGAGTAGGCAGAAGTTCGCGGGCCAATGGGGTGATCCATTGAAACTGCAACAAGACGCAAAACGCCGCCTACCCTTAGATGTTTTCGATTTTGTCGAAGGCGGCTCAGGCAACGAACTTGCACTCAACAGAAATAGGCGTGCACTAGATAAGATTACCATTCAACCTAATCTCTCTGTTCCTGAACACGCGGTATCTCTTAGCACACAGCTTTTTGGGATTACCTATTCGGCCCCAATTGGGATCGCGCCCATTGGATTGGCCGGCTTGATCCACCCGTCGGCAGATATGATTTTAGCAAAGGCCGCAGCGAGAAGAAATTGGCCGTTTATTTTAAGCTGCGCTAGTTCCTCACCTCTTTCGCGGATCACCAAAGTTATCGGCCATGCACCTTGGTATCAACTTTATGCTCCTTCGATCGATATTCCTACGAAGTCCCTCCTGTCGCTTCCTTTGGAACAAGGATGTCCGGTTCTTGTCCTGACAGTCGACATGTCCGCAGTCGGCAGACGCCTACGCGATGTGCGGAACGGATTCTCCCCGGCTCGCACTAAGCGGAGGTTGATATTAGATTTTTTATCTCGGCCCGCTTGGGCTTGGGCCCAATTGAAGGCCGGCAGGATCACCTTTCCCAATATGGAGCATAGCTCACCGGAACCTGCCACTAACGATTGGCAAAGCCAATTACGAATACAAACTGGCGGAGAATTCAGTTGGGACCGGATTCAAGAGATCCGCGATATCTGGCCAAATCGTTTGCTCCTTAAAGGCGTATTACGGGCAGATATTGCAGACGAAGCTCGGCGCATTGGAGTTGATGGCGTAATTGTTTCTAATCATGGCGGACGGCAACTCGATTGCGTACCCGCGTCGATTGAGACTTTACCGGCAATATCCAACGCGATCGGCCAGGATTGTACCTTGCTAGATTCTGGAATTTATGGTGGCGAGGATATTTTACGCGCTATCATGCATGGTGCCAAGGCAGCGTTCATTGGACGCTTGGCCCTTCGAGCGGTGGCAGCGGGAGGAGAAGCGCGCTTGGAACAACTCCTCAATACCCTTACAGAAGATACAGTGCGTGCCTTCGCGATTGCAGGGCTTAGGAATATAAAATATTGACGCGATGCCTTGATGGAAGTGCGAGACTGAGGACGTGGCTAGGCGTATCTGCAATGAGGACGGAAACGGCATCTCCCTTCCTCCATTCCTCACTCCACTCGTCAGCCAGTTGGAATTCGAGACAACCACCAAAAGCGCCTGTTAGGCGGGCTGCGGAAAATTCCATGAAGCGGCCCGCATAAGGAAAGAGAGCCTTATATATGGCTTCTTTCGCCGAGAAGAGCCGAGTAGTGTTGGAGGCAGAGGCGCCCCCAAGAATAAGCATCTCAGATGGATCGCAGATTTCCGACATCACGTCGCGCGCCATCTCACAATCCATCCATTGCTCAATATCAATCCCGATAGCTGAGCAAGCATCGACACGGCATACAACAGCGACCGCTGCCGTTGCAGTATGGCTTATGCTTCCACGCCAGCCAATGGGCCAAACTGGCGCCCCGCGGTTATCTTTGCCGACATAAGTACACAAACTCCTGCCTAACAGTAGCGCATGATGGGCGCAATTCCGTCCCCCTTCGTGCATGTATACTCGAAAATCCAAATCATCCCTGGGCGTGAGAGCTTTCACCGCCATATACACGTTGTTCAATTCTTCATGACATTTAATCCCGTAACATCCAGACGACCTCAAAGAAGGAATGACCAATGAATGGAACTCATCCACAAAATTGAAGAGGTATTTATTATTAAACGGCATATCATTCATTTAAGAAATCCTGAATGTCTTCAATGTCTTCTATCGATACACTTAACATTGACGCATCGACCGGCATAAATCCATCGAAGTGCGGCCGCCTGACGAGATCGGCAACTTCTTCGAGCGCTATAACCCAATATTCAGCCAACGCTTGGATTTCCTCTTGACGAAATAGTAGGCCGGCCCATGTCCAATGGGCATGCAGTTGAGGACCATCGACTGAAGCAACTGCGGTTATATTAAGTGCTATGGAATGTTCGAGTTCTGCTACGCCAGCAGGCAGGAAAATTCCCGCTGATGTGTCGATCTCCCACGATTTGCCCCCACCATTCCCGAACTGCCCCAGATAATTAAACAATATTTGCGGCGTACTGGCTTCAGCACCAAACTCCTCGTTGGCCAGATAACGCAAGGAACCATATCCCAAGCCACGCGAAGGCAAGCGTCGCAACACTTCTTTAACGTTATTCATAGTCTCAACGATATAACCGTTCTTATTGAGCGGCACATTAGAAATGCGTAGCGGGAACTGACTTGTGAACCAACCAACGGTACGTGAAAGATCAATACCATCAGCAAACTCTTCTCTACCGTGCCCTTCTAAATCAATTAACACATCATTATGATCACCTAGATTGAAATCATAACGCCAACGCCGAACCGCAAGAACAAATGCTGTTATCAGAACATCATTTATTTCGGCACGAAAAGATCGAAGTGCATCTCGTAAGATTATTTGGCTCAATTCCGGTGGAATATGGCAACTTAAACTTCGAACTGTGGCACTATCATCAACCAATGGATCGATCGGACGTGCTGAAAGAAGGGGATCACTTCCGGATACCATCTCGAGCCAGAATGGCAATTCCGACCTACGCTGAAGGCTAAATGCATCCTCATAAAGCAATTGCGCCCACTGCCGGAACGAAGTTCCTGCGTCCTGTAATATGGGAACTTGATTAGCGCGTACGGCCTCCCATGCAGTTATTAAATCGGACAACAGAATACGCCAAGATACGCCATCAATCGCGAGATGGTGGATAACTAAGATCAAGCGATTTTCATGGGTTGAAGTTGGCGCCAGCCACACCGCGTGAAGCGGATGCCCGGAGGTTAAATCGATCCTAGCCTTGGCCATCGATACCGCCGTCTCCAGCAGGTTTGGATCACTTGAATCAGATAGCTCCGCTAAGGGGAACACCGTCAGGCAACGTTCAACCTCAACTTCGCCTCGCTCCTGCACATAGAGATCCAGACGGTCATCCTCGGATCTCATACGTAAACGCAGCATATCATGGCAATCAATCGCGACTTGAAGGACTGCTTTTAATATGTCGACGTCGATATCTTTCGGCATCTGTATAACCACAGCTTGGCAATGCTCACGTAGTTCGCGACTTCGTTTAAAAAGCCGAAGCATAATAGGTGTTGGATTAAGTGACCCGTAGGCAGGAATTTTTACTAGTCTATTTTCTTTTGTTTTTGTCGTTGCGACGATCGCGAGGCGTTGGATGGTAGGATTTCGGAACACATCTGCGGGTGAAATAACGATATCTTTGCGCCTCGCTCGGCTAACGAGCTGGATTGCATGGATACTATCGCCTCCCATTTCG